>Ga0210019_1000399_pt1 | contig 54449 bp, 43 predicted proteins | sample CryGeyCG2114_020_2_FD_183969 | JGI IMG/M metagenome (GOLD analysis project Ga0210019, IMG submission 183969) | Groundwater microbial communities from aquifer - Crystal Geyser CG11_big_fil_rev_8/21/14_0.20 (SPAdes) (version 2) | ecosystem: Environmental > Aquatic > Deep subsurface > Groundwater ...
GCCGCTTTGCGTAGTATCGGTTTCGGCTTTCAGTGCGCGAAACACCTGTGAGACCGGGCTCGCCGACATTGTCAGATGCCTCGCGAAGCGCTTCTTGTTGCACAATTTGAAATCCGTCGTGGTATGCCATCAGGAGCAAGGGCGTAGCAATGAGCGCAATAGTTAGGACGAAATGGCTTATTTTAAGGCTTTTTCGCATCTCTTCAGGATAAAATTAAGAAAAATGAAGAGTGCGAATATAGCAAAGAAATGGCCTTTTGTCAATACGTATAGGCGGAAATGTCTTCAAAAAGCAATTTCCAGGTAGAATTTGCGGCTCGTTGTCGTCTTAGATCATATGGAAGAAATGCCAAACACTTTAAGCGATGCTCAGAAAAATAAATTCTCTAAGCGAGCTGAGAAGCTGGAGAAAAGAATTGAGCGATTTAAAAATGACGCAGAGAATGCTACTGATCTTGCTCGGATGGAAAAGCATTTGGAAATCTGCAGAATAATGATTTCAACTGCAAATGTTTCTGATTACACTCCATTTGATATCGAGCTTCAGTTGCTGGCGGTAGAATTGAATGTTCTGCGAGAAGAAAGAAGATTGAATATAGCAACTATTGCAGCAGAAATTGGATACAAGGTGAGGTTTATACTCTCAACTGTCCGTTATCGTCACGAGCTTGATAAATCACTGCAAAAACCCCGATAACGTATTAGGTCATCGGGGTCAGCTTCAGGAGTCTCGACCCAGAATCGGCTTTTTTATAAGGCCAATTCGAGGAAACTCACCGTTGTGTGTGCGCTATAGCGGCAAAGCCCACACACGCTTTTCGCGGGAGCCCGTCCATCCTAGACAGAGCTCCCGCGATGGTCTTTTAGGCGAGACAGTGGAGGATCACCGCCCCGCCGATTGCGGCTGCATGCTCCAGGCGCTCCTGCGCCGGGAAGCGGACCCGGATCACGTCCAAGACGCAGATCCAGACCCACAACAGAGCATGCAAGCCGGGGATGCTCTGAGCTCCCGAAAAATTGTGGCCCGCGAGGGCCACACCGAGAGGAATGAGCATGACGACGTCCATGGCCTTGTCGTCCCATTTCCCCTCTCCCAGGAGCTGAATGCTCTGCGACCGGGTGATCCTCCACCCGATCCAGACGGCAAAAATCCATACGTCCGCCAAGGCCTTAACCTCGGCGAACGAGAAGTGCAAATTCCCAAAAAAGAAATACAACGCCACGGCTCCTGCCGTGGCGAAACCCGCGGCCCACCCGCGGGAGCGCACGGCCCAAGCTGAGCCGAACGCCCCCACGAACAGGAACAAAAGGAGCCAAAGCGTCCACCCGGCGAGGTGTCCGCCCTGGCTCCCTACAGTTAGGATTTCAACGGCATCGCCCCCGATGCCGTCGTAGGTAATCTTGTCCATAATACCTCCTTATGGACGTTGAAATGTTCTTGTGGAATATGCGAATAGCAAATCCAAAAAACAAAAAAAATCGCCGCTATGTTAAAGACCAGACGGTTATAATAAAACTGCAATTTAATTCTGTCAATAGCGCGACCAATCGACGCGTCCTCCTTTTACCTTATATACAGCCTGAATCTGTCTCTTTATTTGAGAATCATAAGCATTAACCACTTGCTTCACTGCTCTCTCTTTATCCTGAGCAGACGTTGGACCACTTGCAAATGCAGACTCCACAATAGCCTTGTTTATTAGATACTCTTGTCGAAAAGGAATATCTGCTTGCTCCAGAAAATTTGCGCCGACAGTATCAATAACACCATCCGACTCCGCAACTTGCTTCTTCGCCTGCGCAATACGGCTGCGTGTCAGTTTATCCATGTCAGCAAGAATGACTGCCTTATCTTTTGCATTCAAAAGATGACTTTGTAGTTCCGGATTTGGACCGCGCTCCGCACGGGGAATCCAGAGCAGGGGAATATGCAAAGGTTTATCGAGGTATTTAAATTGAGTCCAGTCATTTAAATCTTCCTCATGATTTTCACTCAAAACACGAAGGAAATTTTTTAAATCTTTTTCAAAATACTCCACAATCTCTTCTTCCGAAAAATTTTCAACCACTGCATAGTGTGCCGCAGCTTTAGCATAAACACTCAAGACATTTGTATACAACTTCAGCGTCTGCGAATCATACAAACGGTGCGCTTGGTGGGCCTTAAATTCACGGTCAAAAATTGCCTGTAGTTTCGCAGTAAGTGTCGGAATATCTTTCACTTCCAGCGGCTTGAATTTTTTTACATCCAGTTTGTGAGGTGTGACTTCATTGCCTGCAGCCTTATCTAGAGCAATCTGCATCGGTGCCACAAGATCCGGGAACTCTCCGCACTCTTCACGAAGTTTTGCAAGCTCCGCCTCTGTTTTTTGGAGTGGCTTCTTTGCTTCTGCTGTTTTTTTTACATCTTCTGTTTCTATTTTGCACTCCGAGCGTGGTTTCCGCTTTTCCGGACTTTCAAAAATAAGGCGGCTCGGTTTGCCGCTTTGATCATTAAATACATTTTTAAAATAACAAAAGAATTTCATAATTATGAGATCCATTTAGTGGCGCTGAGTCCAGGTTTTTCAGGATCAAATTTCGGCAGTTTTTCGCTCTGCACAGTTCCGCCTACAACTGCATTATCCAAGTGCTGCTTAATCTTTGCACGCACCGTACTAAGAAATGTAATATCTGCAGCATCCAATTTTGCTTTATTCGCGAGTTGCGCCGTGCTTTCACTCCAAACTCTTAAAACTATCTGCCGTACTTTGTATGCATCGCCCGCAAGCATTTCGATCTTCTCAAAACCCTCATACGTATATCCATCGAGCATTTTGCGCAGATCAAGATATTCTTTTTGGTATTCCGGACTTGCATAATTCATGAGCTCGAGTCCTTTAAACGGCGCATTAGCAGTTAGCAACTGATGAAATTGGGCTCCGCGTTGCTCAGGTGTTAACTTTTCAATACCGCTTACCAATTGTTGCATTTGACCAAGCAGCGTGCGGGGATCATGAATATTTCCCATTCTCTCATTGTAAATTTTCTTTATATCAGCGAGGTTTGTGCCGTCTAAAATATCGCGCTCAACAAGGCGCAGTGCCTCCATACTCTTAAATTCAATCATGTTTTTCCACCATGCATCGAGAATCGGTCCGTTAATTGCATCTATATTAAAAGATTTGGCCAATTCCCACTTGGCATCAATTTCTTTGGTGTCTTGAATGAGCTGATTCGCACGCGCAAAGAGATCCCGAAATTCCTTTTGTTCGCTGATATTGCGCACTATCTCAATTGCAAAGTTCCGCCCGTTGGTGTCGTCAATCTTTATCGCACTCGCACCTCCGACAAATTCTACGCCCGTATCGAGTCCTCCTTTTGCCGGTTTGCCCACAAATGGTACACCGGCAATCTCGCCCTGGATGCGGGCTTTAAGTGTTGGGTCCGGCGTAACAGATGCTATCTTTACCTCCAGCCCCTGTGCGATAGGTGGCAACATACGCTGAACATGACGTACAATAACTTCATCACGATACGCTTCGGCAAGCGCCGAAGGTGATTTTACTTTTTCGGTCTTATAAGAAACTTCAAGATCTTGACCGTCATCGGTTGGCCGTACACGGACATCTATGCTCCCTGTCGAAAGACCGAGCGAAGCATCGTTTTGTACCGGCACTCCTTTTACAATCCAGATTTTTTCATTTGTATCCCATATGGGAGTTTTCGATGCAAGACCCGGAAATTCCGCAGCCTTTTTTGCCACCAGTGCTTTCATTTCTTGTTCAATATGTTTTTCGATATTTGCGGCACTCGCTGTATTTATTGCCGAATCACGATCATTTGAGAAATCAAGCTCAAACTGCTTGTTCGTAATAGTTGTTGTTGCTCCCATGATAATTCCTGCTTTGCCGCGCGGCCCACGATTTTGTAATTTAACGGGAAAGTCATTAATCCGTCCTTCATTGGGTGATGTGAATTCAACTCGAAATGTTTTTGGAAGTGCTCTTTCGTAGCCAAAGTCAGTTGTTTTTGCAGCAGCCTCGCCAAGCTTGTCTTTAACCGGCCGCTTAAAGCGATTCCAACCCGCCTGCGCAAATTCACTTGTTGGCTCCCACACGTGCTCGACGGTAGCTGCGGCTGCGGTTTTTGCAGCCTCGCCTGTTGCTGATATACCACGTTTAGCGAGATCTGCTACGGTCCCTAGAGGCGTTGTTTTTTTCTCTTGTGCAGCATGACTTCTTCGTGCTCGCTCTTCTGTATGCCGAAATCCATTTGCATAGATTGCAATATCAAAAAAAGTCGGCGGATCGTCAAAGCCATCGATATACTCTTCAAATAAAATTTGTGCATTTATCTGGCCCGGCTGTTTCGCAAATTCTTTTAACAGTGCTGCCTTATCATTCACTTTGTGCTTCAGCGCGTATTGATTCACCGCTGCCTGCAAGACAACTCCTTCAACGGCTTCATAGGCAAGTTTGCCATCGATTTCTTTATTATAAAATCCGAGCCGGCGCGGATCGATCCATTCTTTTGTGCGGCTATCTACTTTGCTTCCCTCACGATACAGCTCAAAGAGCAGCCGCATGTCCTTGCCGGCAATGTTATCGACGGTTTCTATAAAACGAATATTTTCTTTGCGGGCAACTTGGTCGTTTTCCGCCTTTTCATCGGGCCGGACATCTTTTAGGCTGAGAATAAAATTCTTAATCGGATCACTGTCATCACGATCGTCAATTTTTCGGCCGAACCCCAAATAGTCACTCGGCCGTCGATTGCCGTTCGCATAATTTGCATACCCGGCCACTTCATTTGCTGCAATTACTGCAGCGGTGAAGAGCCCAATGCCTCCCCACGAAAAGCCTTTGCCATCTTTTGTTAATGGCCCGGTAAATGGAGCGCGTTTATTCCAGTTTTTTATTGCAAGTGCACTTGCGGCTATGGTTGCAACTATAATTGCTATGCGACTTTCCTTACTGCCACGATCCCATACGTCCTTAATAGAACCGAGGGGCGAGGTAACCCACTTCGAAAAAGTCGAATTTGCCTCTTCATCGGTCAAATGCTCACGCGCCTCTTTTTTTTCATCGTAGTGCTCCTTAAGTTTAGCGATAATTTCTCGAAGAACTTCTGTACTTTTTTCCTTCGCAGGTGAGTCATCCGGTGCGGTTATCCCTCTAATAAATTCTGTACGCCCCGTACCTTCGGGCATAACATTCTTTAAGAACTCGGCCAAACCTTCCGGATCTTTTTTGGACCAAATAACCCAAGCCGTAAAATCTTCGATTGGAGCATCTTCTTTCCGTGAATTAAAGATCACAACCTCGAGATGCTTTGCAACGTAGTCAAATTTCGGCGAACTCAAAAAACTTTCGGTGTATTTTTCGGCATCGCCCTCATTTATTTTTTCTCTCATTTTTGCCAAACCTTCTGTTGTTTCGCTACGCACTCCCATTACCTCTTCATCACGCTTTTTCTTAGCTGCATTCTCTTCGGGTGTTGGTTCAGGAGCGGGTCTGGCATCTAATGCTGTACGTGCTGCGGCTTCGCGTTTTTTGGCAGCAGCTTCGAGCGGCTCAGTACCATAAAACTCCGAAGGATCCGGCGGTGCAGATGAAGCAGGACCCTCTGCTCCACTTTTTTTACTCCACCGCCACACGAGGCGCGCCACCAAAAACTGTTTTTTGCTATTTTTTTCTTGAGAAAATTCGCACATTTTTATTTGTATTTAATCTATTGATTATAGCAAAAAAGCCTATTTGGAGCAATAGAGCTATTATTTCCGCCTCGATGACTTCTTCTGAGCAAGCTTTTTGGCACGGCTTTCCGCCGCCTCTTGTGCAGCTGAACCTGCCGCGGCACCAAGCATGGCAGCTGCATTTTCGCGGCTTCCTCCAAATACCGCCTTAAACCCATCAGTAACTCCCCCCCAAATTTTCTGCCAAGTACTCTGCACCTCTCGCTCAATCTCCTCGAATTTTACCTTGCTCAGCTCTTTTTTTGCCTCAGCCGGCTTTGCCAGAGTATTGATGGCAGGAAGCTCTATCTCATTCAAAATGATACTACTGACCGCACCATAGGGAATTCCGGGCTTACTATGATCGACGGTTAATATTAAATCGCCGACTCGTGTGATTACAGCGGCTTCAAGATGTTCCACTTGCTGCTCTAATGCTTTTAGGTCACTTGCACGAATTCCGGTCGAACTTTGAATTCGCTCGTGGCTGCCCTTCCAGCGCAAAAAGTAAATCAAGCGCGTGAGATCACGTGGTCTTACTTGAGCAGTCGCCTTTGCAACTTCACTCTGCGTGGGCAAACATCCCTTTGCCAAATCTTTATATGGAGTTTGATTCCGTAAACAGGATTGCAGAGATTCACGCGTTAAAAATTTGCGCGCGTCAACTACATCACTTGCCTGGGTATCGATAGGCGCCAAAGAACCTCCGGCTGTTATAAAAAATTCTGCGGTAGCGTGCGCTGCGGCGCGAATTAAATCAGGTCCGGTAAAGCCGGCTTCCATTAATTCACGCTCTATTCCTTCAAAAACCACTGCACTCAGCCGAACTGAGGGCGGCGTCTCCCTACAATTTTGCACTGCATCTAAAGCATCTATTACAAAGCTTTTAAATTGTCTTCCCGGAATTCGATAGTGTCGCCGCATAAGCTTTGTAAGTACATCAGGATCATACAAATTTATCTCCTGATCTTCGGGAATTCCTACATTTTTGCGAATATCGTTCTGACGTGACGGTTCGAGTTTTAGCCACCAATCATAAATATCATGACAAAATAGCAGATACGCCCGGTACAAAAAAGCATTCGTTCCATAATCATCTAAATCAATATCGCCGCCTTTTTTTGCAAGCATACTATTAAGTTCACGCGCAAATGCTCCGCCATCAAATCTTTGCAATTCTTCGTACCATCCTCTAAAGGACTCATAGGTAACGCCCTGTGGTGTGTTTTTCACCATTTCGAGACTTGTAATATCGTATGATCGTATTGGCTTTTCTGCTGACATAGTTATTGGCAGTTATCATTATTCTCGAACGGGTCGCGAACTAGAGCATACGTTCCTGACGAGGTACCGGCGCCTTTGCTTACAACTGTAGGTTGAGGCGTAACTACAAATCGCTCTCCGCCAATGCATGCACGTACAACCGCCACTATTTCATCTCCAAAATCGCGAGGATTTATGTTTTCGAAATTAGATGGAATTTCTGATTGATTGCATGTATCAATAACTACAGAGGGCGGGGGAGTTGCAAGGGAAAGTTCCGCATTATCGCCGATACCGGCTATTTTAAAAGTTAAATGAACATTGGGAATTGTTTCTAATGCTTCTCCAACACATTTTCCCGGAGGATTTATACGCACCGCCTCTTCAGCCATTTTATCGGTATCTATTTGCGAGATAGTTGCCTTCGATTTCTTTTTAGCCCGATCCGCCCCTGCGCAGTGGGTAACTGCAAGACCTGCCACAAAGAGCGCGCCAAGAGCAACAGCAATCTTCCCGCGATTACTCGAAATTTTTGCCAGCAACCCACTTGGCGGCGGTGGCGCAGGAGGATGTGTTACGCCGGGTGCAACTATAGGTACAGGGGCAGGGCTGGGTCCTGGCGGGGGAGTTGGGCTTGGTGGACGAATCATTTTTTTCCGTTAAAGATAGAAAGTAGTAGATTATATCAGCGAATTTTTACTTGTCAAGTACCCTCTTTCATGGTAGTCTAGGCTTCGCTTTGCCAAAAAATCACTAACTTTAATCATAATTTCGCATGCAAATTACTGTTACCGAGCAACCAAAATCAGAAGTTCTTATTAAGGTGGAGGTAGCCTCCGAAGAGTTGAAGCAATATGAGGAGCAAACTGCACGCAATATATCTCAGCAAGTAGAAATTAAGGGATACCGTAAAGGCCAGGCGCCAAAGCTCGCGGTGCTTACCGCAGTTGGCCCCGAGCGTTTTAACGAAGAACTCCTGCGGGTTGCGCTTCCAATGACCTATGCAAAGGCGGTTCAAGAAAAAGAGTTGCGTGTTGTATCGCGTCCGGAAGTGAAGATTATTACTAATGATCCTTTAGTATATGAGGCGCGCGTTGCTCTTTTGCCAAAGGTAAATCTTGGCAAAATCGAAAATGTAACTATTCCAAAAAAGGAGATTATTGTTGATGATAAAGAGCTTGAGGCTTTATTGGAACAACTTAAAAAGTATCGTGCAACTTTTACTCCAATCGATCGTGCCATACAAAAAGGGGATCGTGTAGAAATTGATTTTGTCGGTACAGATGCCGAGGGCAAGCCGGTTGAAAATATGACTTCTAAAAATCATCCACTCTTTGTTGGCGAAAATACATTGATTCCAGGGTTTGAAGATCATCTTATCGGTATGAAGGTTGGAGAAAAAAAGAACTTCCCAATTACCTTTCCGAAGGACTATCACCACGAACCATCAGCCGGTAAAGAATTTACATTCGAAGTAGAGGTAAAGAAGGCAGAAGAACCTAACTTGCCCGAAATTACACCGGAGTTTATTAAAGAGGTAACTGGCCGTGAGCAAAGTGTCGAAGAGTTTAAAAAGAATATTAAAGAGGATGTCCGTGTTCAAAAAGAGCGCGAACAGCGTCAGCAGCGTGAAAATGAGCTCCTTGAAAAACTCGTGAAGGAAGCAAAGCTCGAAGTTCCACCTTCTCTCTTGCAAGAAGAGATTGAATACCTTATGTACGACTTACAGCAAATGCTTCAGCAAAAGGGAATCGATATGCAGAAATATGAGGAGCATGTGCAGAAGAAGGGGCGAAATCTTAAGAAAGAGTATGAAGAAGAAGCGGATAAACGTATTCGGGTTAGGCTCGTGCTTCATCAACTCTTTGAGGAGCTAAATATTTCGGCAACGGAAGAAGAGATTACACAAGCAGTCGAGTCCTATATGCAGAGTGTCCCTCAAGAGCACCGCGAACAAGAGCAAAAGGCTCTTTCGCAAAAGCAGGGAAGATATGCGCAAATTGTGAATAACATTAAGCTCGACAAAGTTTTTGCGAAGTTCTTGGAGTAGGATGATAAGAGCAGCCACTTGTTTCCAAGGCGATTTTGTTCTATAATATCTTTATGAAAGGTTTTTATCTTGCGGGTTCGATAATTTTTACCGTACTTATTTTGATTGTGGGGTTCCAGAATTTTGGAGCAATCGTACAAGGCTTCGGTGTCTTCTTTACGAGCTTTAATGGCATAAGCGGAACTATGGTAGTATTTGGTTCGGCATTGCTTGGAATTTTTGCCGGGGGATTTTATTTTGGTTTTCTTCACTCACTCTTTAGTAAGAGTAGCGAAGATGATGAGGAAGGCGGAGCAGACTTCTAACAAATTGAGCAATTTTTGTGCGCAAGATTTTAATGTTGAACACAAAAATTAATTTTTACTTTTCTTTTGGACTAGTTATTGATTCAAACTAGAACGTTTTTTTCTTTTTGCAATAGGATAAATTATATCTGTTGTTGGGTAGCCAAACATATTTATGACTACTTTTTTTGTTTTTATTCTTGACCGTTGAAATACTTTTTTATACAGTTATCAGCACGTGAATAAATTATATGCTCAAAAAACTTTTTACATCCGGCGCTCGCGTTAAGCTTCTAGAAATTTTCCTCCTCAATCCAGATGGAGAATTTTTTATTCGTGAATTAACACGCCGTCTCGATGAGCAAATCAATTCTATTCGTCGTGAACTCACCAATCTTAAAAGCTGCGGCCTTCTCAAATCTCGCGTTAAAAACCGTAAAAAGTTTTATGTAGTTAATAAAAACTTTATCTTTTTTCATGAACTGCGCTCGATAGTTCTTAAAGAAGCCCGTGGACTTGATGATTTGGCAAAGCGCATTCAAAAACTTGGTGATGTTGATCTTTTAGTACTCTCCGGGATTTTCCTCGAAAAAGAGTCACCAACTGATCTTTTTACGGTTGGGAATATTAATAAAGAGGATATCGATAATATGCTGAGTGAATTTACTGAAGGACAAAGTGCACCGGTTCGCATGAGTGTCATGAGTCGTGAGGATTTTCTGTATCGCCTAAAAATACGCGATAAATTCGTCATGGAAACGCTTCGTGATCCCGAAAATCTTATTGCTGTAAATAAGCTTGAAAAACAGATAGAAGATAGGTAAAGTAGGCTAGCTATGATTAAAGAATTCGAACAAACTCAACTCAAAAAGAAGCACGCAAACGTCCAGTTTAAGCCAGGAATGATTGTTCGTGTGCAGCAGAAAATTCTCGAAGGAGACAAAGAGCGCCTGCAGGCTTTTGAGGGACTTGTTATTAAAGTGAGCAGTGGCAGCGGGCCCAATAAAACTATTACCGTGCGCAAGGTTGTTGGCGGTGTAGGCGTAGAAAAGATTATTCCTATTCACTCGCCGCTTGTTGACCATATAGAGATTCGTAAACAGATGGCGGTGCGCCGTGCAAAACTCTATTACATGCGTGATGAAAAGCGTACAAAGCGCTTATATGAGGACAGAACAAAGAAGATTGCCGAAGTTCCTGTAGAAGAGCCAAAAGCAAAGGCACCGGTTAAGGAGGAAGAGCCAGCGGTTGAGACCGAAGAAGCGCCAAAAGACGAATAGTTATGCTATGCGTATTACAATTGTCGGCAATTTCGGGTGCGGCAACCTCGGTGACGAGGCAATTTTGTCTGGCCTTAAAACGCTGATTTTAAAAAAGCATCGAGGGGCAGAGATTACTGTATTAGGAAAGGGAAAGCTACTACCAATAGGCCTTCGCTCTTTTTTAAAGTCCCTCGTACAGTGGCGATTGTGGAGTCAGCCTTTGCACGCTCTCAAGGAGGCTGACTACGTCATTATTGGGGGCGGTGGACTCTTTACAGATGAAGAGTCCCGAAGAGGAACTGTATTATGGACATTGCACGGTATTGTTGCCCATTTTATGGGCCGAAAGGTCTTATGCCTTGGGGTAAGTATTGGAAAAATGGGCTGGTTGAGTACTCAACTTGCCAAGGTGCTTTTTCGGAGAGCGCTGTCTGTAGTTGTGCGGGATAAAAAATCTTTAGATCGCTCGCTTGCGTGGGGGATAGATGCAGCATTAGCACCGGACCTTGCATTGGCTAATGATGTACAGCTTGAAAGTTCCGAGGTGAATACGGCTAGCGAAAAATATGTTGTTATAAATCTTCGTGAGTTCAAAAATTATAATGAAAAAATGATACAATTATTTGTTCAATTAGCTGATTTTTTAGTTGCTGATTTTGGCTATAAAATAGTATTTTTACCGCTTTCAACGGATGCCCATTCTGACTCTTATATTTTGAATAAAATTCTTATTCAAATGAAACATTCTGAGAAGGCAGAAGTTGATGATGAAAAAGACACAATTTACGAAATCGTCAACCTTATGTGTGGCGCTGAATTAGTAATTTCTATGCGCCTCCATGGAAGCATTTTTTCTATTCTTGCCGAAGTTCCGGTACTCCCTATTGCATATATGGACAAAGTCAAAAACTTCTGGTCTGGCGAACAATTGAAGGTGACGCCACTATCTGTTGAATCTATAACTTTAGAAGTATTAAAAAAGGATGTGCTTGAGCATCTGAATTCGCGTGAGCGAATGCAGCGCAATATGCGAGATTATAAAAAGGAGCTTGCTGTCAGATTCGATCCCGTGACTCGTCCAATTCTATGATAGCAATCAATTTGACAAAAAAGTCCAAATTGGTACTATATGCACCTTTCTTTAAATTAAAACGCCTATGAAAGTCGAACGACCAGAAAAAATAACGGAGCAGGAAGCTATGGAAATCACCTCGGATGCAGGTTATACATCCGAAGGCCCCTCTGACTGGAGGAGTTCCTTAAAAACTTCAGTTCGCAAGCGCAGATTCGGAACTGCTGCACAAATCGCTGCTTTGGGCGCGGTTCTGTCGGCACCAGCTACAGTCTCTGCTGGAGGCGGAACCAGTTACCATATAGAGCTTGAAAATCCCGAAAAGAGTGCGGCCTGGCAGGCAGTTCCTGTTGTAGCATATACAGGAGAAAAAATACCATATCGCTTTGAGGATGAAGGGAGAATACTTGTAATTCAAACACGTGCAGGTGCTTTAATTGAGCTTCGCGGCCAATGTCCATCGCGGGCCTATGATCCATCGACAACAGTCGAGCTCCTGAACGTGAATCCCAAAGATAATACATTGGGCCCGGCAGTAACCGACCGCCCTGCAAATTCACTCTTCATTGAAACAGAGGCTCCAAATGTCCTACCAACTGGCAATTGGATAATTCCGGAATTTCATGTGCCGCATGTTCCACCAGGAAGTAAATTAACCGGTTTTATTAATTGTAAATTTGATGGATCTGATAGTGACAGTGTGTTGCGTGTTATTATTGAAGTTGATTCAGGGGGACCAGGCGGCCATGGTAGAGGAGGAAGAGGGGCCTGGGAATATCCGCCACTACATACGCCACGAAAAGGTGCACGAACGGGTACACCAAAAGATTCTGAATATTCTGCACGCCGTCGCCGTCCGGTTGAGGTCGATGAGGGTGCACAAAATAAACTCTTTGCCCGCGTGCTTGCCACATTGCCGCAGGCGGATACGAGCGGACTGCTTCCGGGTGTCGAAATCGAATATCAACATGCGATCACCCGCTATCTCTTATTGGCAGTATTTGCAGGATACTATCGCGGTGAAGGAAGTACCTGGTTTATGCATCCAAGCGGTGACAAGGCACTTTCTGAGGCAGCATTTGTCGAATTTGAGTCACTTCTTGCAGGTGCAGGTTTAGAGTGGAATTATCCTCTTACAAAGCGTGTTGCAGTGCGAGCAGCACTTCATGCCGTGCTGGCAGGAACATTTGGCGAAGAGGTACCGCAAGGTACGGCAGCAGGTGGTGTTGGTGCAGCACTTCGCTTAAGTACAGGTATTGATTTTTCTTTAGCACCTGAGTCATGGAAAGATGATGAAGAAGGCATAACTGATTTTGGCGTAGGTGTTGGTGTTAACGGGCACCCTGCCGGTATTAATGCACATCCAGGAGTCGTACCGCAGTTGAGTTTTGAATTGCGTGGTGGTGTCTCATTCTAAGTTTTTCATATTAGCCCGACTCGTATTTATAACCACTCGATACTATGAAATTACGCTCATCAGCGCGCACTGCGCCTGCGCCGCTTAGTCCGCCAAAGAGGATTAATCCAAAATACACACGTCTTATTTCACAGTTTTTTACTGCAGCCGTCCTGAGTACTGCCGGATGCAAAGCTCCTGTTGCAAATGGCTTGTTACATGGCGATGCAGAGACGCCGGCACACGCGGATGCAGCGCAAGTCGCACCGCAACCCGACGCAGGCTTTCCAGCACATCCAGACGCAGTGATTGTATTTCCCGATGCAATGGAAATCGACAGCGGCGCAGCCGATGCTGGTATGTTGATTGATGCGGGTACTGCTGTGGATACTGGAGCTGGTGGAGACCCTGTTACCGATAGCGACAATGATGGTGTGCTTGATGATGATGATAACTGTCGTACAACCCCAAATTCGGACCAAGCAGACGCTGATCGTGATCGCGTAGGAGATGTTTGCGACAATGCACCAAATACACCAAACCGCACACAACGTGATGATGATAACGATGGTATAGGCGATGCCGTTGATAACTGTAATTCTGTTCCAACTCAAGATCAATCAGATACTGATGGGGACCAGGTGGGGGACGCATGTGACTGCGAACCTAACGATCCAAATATTCACGGTGCAAATCTTCCAAGGACAGTAGCTGCAACAGATCCGGCTTGCGATGGAATCGATCAAAATTGTGATGGAATTGATACCGGCGGAGCAAACTGCGAAGGAGTAATTGGCGATACAAGACCATTTGGAGCAACCGATCTTGGCAGTTGTGAATTTGGTGAAGAAGTAGTTGTCCCTCTTTTTAATAATGCAGGTGAAATTGTAGGCAGCAGATATGTTGTTCGTACTGCTTCAGTCGGCCCTCAGCGTGAGCGATGCGACGACAGGTTGGACAACGATTGTGATGGCGCAGTAAATAATGGCTGCGCATGTACATATGATGTTGCAACTCCCGCAAATAATGAATTGAATTGTGGGCCTACCGATGTAGGAGATTGTGAATTTGGAACTCAACGCTGCATGCCGGACGGTACATTGACTGAGTGCATCGGAGCTCGGCTTCCCGAGGCAGTGGAAGATCCTGATCCTGCTACAGACAGAAACTGTAATGGAAATCCGACCGATGGCTTTCCAACACTGGGTGATACATGTGGAATTGGGGTATGTGCAGGCGGCATTATAGAGGCGACAAATCTGCAAGCAACGACAGTTGCAGCTGCAGGCCTTCGTTGCTCGACAATGCCCGGTGGCTCAGCTGATGCTTCAGGTCCGGAACTGTGTAATCGTCAAGACGATGACTGTAATGGAAGAACAGACGACGCTCAGTTCCCACGCATTAACAGTAACCCGGCTACCGGAATGTCAGAGATGTTAAGACCAGGCGAAATTTGCATCAACAGTGTAACAACAACAACGGTACCTCAGTTTCAAATTAGCGATCGCATTTGTGCTACAGAATGCTTCCCTATTGGTACACAAAATACACACTGCCCTGAAAATCCAGCAGTATGTATTGATGTTGTTCGCTAATAATCAGTGATTCTGCGTACCAACTTTAGAGAGGCATCGGGCGGCGAGCTCGGTGCCTTTTTTGCAGGCGGTTATGAGAAGTTCGGCGTTGAGCGATTCGATGTTCGCGCTGCTTGTATTCGATAATTCATGCAAAAGACCTGCGCGAAAAGCGTCACCGCACCCGGTGGGATCAACAACTTCGACACCCTTGGCTCCTTCTATCTCATATAGTTTGCCGTCAAAAAACAAGTGCGCACCCTTTTCTCCAAGCGTTATAACAACAAAGGGGGCAATTTTTTTCAATGCATTAAAATCCATGCCGCTCTGCTTTTGCACAAGCCCGGCCTCGTACTCGTTCATAATCATACCCAATGAAGATGCTGCATAGTCGCGCAGCTCGTCGCCGCTAAAGATCGGCGTTGCTTGGCCGGGGTCAAAGATGTAGGGGATTGCATGCTGGCGGAATTTTTCCACGGCAATACGCATAAATCCCTTGCCGTTTGGGGCAACAATGCCGAGCATCGCCTCGGCTGCCAAAGTATCGATGTGCGCACCCATCGCCACCTCATCCGGTTCAGAATCCGCTGCTGCGCCCAAATAAAAGAAGGTAATTTGCTGACCCTTTTTGTCCGTTACAATGGCAGCTTGAGACGTATATTTATCTTCACGTCGAACTACATAGCGTGACCCGATATTTTGCTTGGCAAGATAATCTTCATACTCAGTATAGTCGCGCCCAGCTACACCAAGCATAATAAAGCCGTCGCCCAACTGCGCTCCGGTATACAAAATATTCGCGGCGCATCCCCCATAAAAAATCTTCTTCTCGTTAATATCAAACGCTACGCTGATATGTGCCGCGGTAGGGTCGAGTGAATCCTGAAAGAGCCCGGGGAAACTATATAAATAGTCGTACGCAATTGAGCCGGTAACGAGAATTTTGTTTTTCATATTATGAGCGAATTCTTTGTGGCAACGACTGTCCGGCAGCGGGCGTCCGCTTTAAATTTCGCTGGGAGCGCCGTTTAATGGAATCTTCAAATGGCGTGCGCAGGCCGGCACGTACTAAACTCCGGGCAACTTGATTTGCACGATGCAAACTTTCGAATGTCCCAGCATCCGTCCACGCACCGTTTAACGTGGTATATGACATACGGCCGCGCTCAATATACACATTATTCACATCGGTAATTTCAAATTCCCCGCGCGCACTTGGTGTTAAATTCCGTACGATATCAAAAATCTCATTATCATACAGATAGAGTCCGGTAACCGCTAAATTTGTAGGCGGATTTTTCGGTTTTTCGAGAATACGCGTGACCACTCCATCTTCGATCTCTGCCACACCAAATCGCTGTGCATCCTGAATCTCCTTTAAGAAGATATGTGCTCCGCCGTGAAATGCAGCCATAGTACTGGCAACTTGGTCTTCCAAAATATTGTCGCCGAGCATGACGGCCATATAATCTTTATCCACAAAATCTTCTGCGAGCGAGAGCGCATGAGCAATACCAAGCGCCTCTTCCTGCACCTCGAATGTAAAGCGGCAACCGTAGTCGCGGCCCGAACCAAGAAGCTTTAAAAAGCCGCCGGCATACTCGCTACCGGTTACAATAAGAATATCTCGAATGCCCGCTCCAATAAGGGTATTGAGCGGATAGAAGATCATCGGCTTGTTATAGACCGGAAGCAAATGCTTGTTTGTAACCTCGGTTAAAGGTTTCAGCCTGTTTCCATGGCCGCCGGCCAAAATGATTCCTTTCATAACGCCTCGTATGTTACCACTTTTTGCTCTAAATATGCGCTCAAAGCCTCTTTCCAGTTGCGCAACTTTGGCAATTTGTTGTTTTGTAATATTGAATAGCGGGGTCGGCGCGCCTTTGTAGCAAAATCGGCCGATTTTGCAGGTATCACACGCACTGGCAGACCAAGCATGTCGAAGCTTGTTTTTGCCAATTCATAGCGGCTACAGAAGCCGTCATTAGCAAGATGATAGGTACCAAATGGATATTGGCCTTCAAAAAATGGGAGCAATCCCTCAGCGAGATCGTCAACGAACGTGGGGCAGCCGATCTGGTCGTCGACAATCCGAATTTCGTTTTTACCCTTGGAACCATCAATAACCCGGTCTACACAGTTATTTTTACGCGCAGCTCCATAGAGCCACGCTGTTCGCACAATATAGTGCTGCGGCAAATACCTGCGAATCTCTTCTTCTCCTCCAAGCTTTGTTTTGCCATAGATATTTATGGGCCCGGTTACATCATCCTCAGCGTATCCCTCTACTTTTTCACCATCAAAGACGTAGTCGGTACTTATATGCAGTAAAGGCGCAGATGATGAGTCCGCTGCAAGAATTTGAGCAATATTTCGTGGTCCAATAACATTGCCGGCATAGGCCGCTTCTTGTTCTTCTTCTGCACGCTCAACATCGATATATGCCGCGCAATTTATTACGAAATCAGGCTTATAGCCTGCGATATAGGCTTTTAACTGTTTTTCATTTATAATGTCGCACTCGCTATGAGTTGGAGTAAGAAGCGTATAGGATTTACCGTCTTTCAAACGATGCGTGATCGCTTGCCCCAATAAACCGGCAGCACCCAAAATAAGTATTTTCACGGCAAAACTATACTGATAATTACCAAAGCATACAATGAGTGAAATCGTACTGATGAGTGGAGGATATTTCCCTCCACATGGAAAAGAAAAAATTTGTAGAGCGCTTCGAATGGAAGCTCCGGATATTATTCTAGTGCAAGGATCTGCAGCACTCACAGCCCAGCGTGAGCTTTATTTGGAGAAAATTAACGAGGCGCTTGAAAGACGTTTAGTGCCACCGGAAGCGGAACGTCTTATTAAAAATCAATTTAAAAGGAAAAATTATGAATGGCCCGGTGTTGAGCGATATAGAGTAGATCATCCTGAAGTTAGGATTGATTGTTTTAATGATGATGAGGGTAATAGACTTTCACCTGATCAAATTAGTACAAATGCTTGTGCAGAAGTTATAAAAACATTAACTAACTTTCCCCGCATTGAAGATCTCTATATGAGGCAGCATGAGTTTGATGAAGAACGCGCAAGAATCATAGCGGAACTGCGAAAAGTTCTTGATACAGACGCTGAATCTTCTATGCTGCCGAAGGGGCATATTTTTAATGAGCGGGGAGTTCTGACTATGGAGGCAAGATTGCGGCAAGAAGCGGAACAAGCTCCTGATGCAAAGATAATAGCGATTATCGATATAATGCAGGCACTTTTACATAAAAAAAGAAAAAATCTTTGGTCTCGCATCCAAGATCTTAAGCCACGGCGTGTGCTACTGCTTGATAATTAGCTTTTCAAGCTCATCAACAGAAATAACATTTGACTCTTTTTCGGTGCGAGCTTTTACTTCGACACCGCCCTTTTCGAGCGATTTTTTGCTGACAATAACACGCAATGGAATACCGATAAGATCCGCGTCATTGAGTTTTTTACCGGTAGATTCGTCGCGGTCATCATAGAGAACTTCCACGCCGTCTGTCTGCAACTCTTTGTAAAGTTTATCCGCCTGAGCGCGAGCGTCATCATCATTTCCGAGAGTTAATAAATGCACTTGAAATGGCGCCACACTCTCCGGCCAAATTATTCCCTTTTCGTCGTGGCTCGCCTCTACAACTGTGCCTACTAAACGAGTCACACCAATGCCGTAACATCCCATAGTTGGATATTTTTGCTTGCCGTCTTTGTCAGTAAATTTAACATCAAAAGCTTCTGTGTACTTTGTGCCGAGTGTAAAGATATTGCCGACTTCTATTACGCGCTCTTCAGTCAGTGCACCGCCGTCATTTGGGCAGGTGAGGGGAAGATCGGCAAGGTGCAAAAACTCCTTCACTTGAAAATCACGGCCAAGATTCGCATTTTTATAATCCTTGTGAAGCTCATTCGCACCGGTCGAAAAATTCTTCACATACTTAATTGAATGATCGGCAATAAATGGAATTTGTGCACCAATAGGTGAGATAAATCCCGGCACAAGTCCCGCCTCTTTTAAATCTTCTGCCGTTGCGCCGCGAATCTTTTCTTTAAGATTTTGCTCTAAGCGTTTAGTGTCTACTTTCAAATCTCCCCGAATACACACCCCCAACAAGCCGCCGTTCACTTTATAAATAACACTTTTCAAAACTTTCCACTCTGGTACAACGTGCAGATCAGCGCTTGCCTTTATATCCGGCTCACGTACTGCATCGATCTTTTCGAGCGGCTTTTCTTCTTCGTCCGCTCCTTTTGGCGCCTCAATCCGGGCCTCTGCTATTTCTAGGTTTTGCGCAAAGGAGCATTTTTCACACAGCAGCATAGTATCTTCACCGCTCATTGTTTTTACTACAAATTCGTGTGAGATATTGTCTGAAAATGCACCGCCGCTTGCCTCGATCATGTACGCCTCTAAGCCGCAGCGTTTAAAGACATTAAAATAGGCGACTTTTGACTGCTCATAGAATTTTTGAAAATCCTCGTCGTCTACATGATAGCTGTACATATCTTTCATCATGAACTCACGGCCGCGGAGCACGCCGGCTTTTGCGCGGGCCTCATTTCTAAACTTGAGCTGAATATGATAGGGCGCGTAAGGAAGATCTTTATAGGAGTTAATAATTTGCTGAGCAAGTACCATGAGTGGCTCCTCGTGGCTTGGCGCCAAGACAAATTCGTGGCCGCCCGCGCCTTCGGTACGGTATAAGACATCGTCTATGGTTTCATCGCGACCGGTCTGCTTCCAAATCTCAACCGGATTTAAAACCGGCATGAGAATCTGCTGGCCGCCGATTGCATTCATCTCTTCTTGGATGATCTTCTTGATTTTCTCTAGCACACGAAAACCGAGCGGCAAGTACTGGTAAATACCGGCAGCAAGACGGTCCACAAAGCCGCCCTGCGTCAAAAAACGCGCATTCGGACTGTCTGCATCCGCTGGAGCCGTCTTCTTTGTTTTACCGAAAAGTTGGGAGTAACGCATCGCAGGGGATTTTAGCATATATGCGGAACAGGATGAAATCATGTTCCGCACTTTCTTTTTGGTTGCCTTCTGAGAAATATCTAGTTAAGATTTTGACTTAATTAGTAATTATTATATTTATGAAAAGTCCAGCTAGTGGAGAAGTCGCGGCCGCAATACACAAATTAGCCGATGCAGCTGATGAAGAGCTGTTTACAAAAATCGCGAGCCCAGAACTTAAAGCATGGCTGGCAGACGCTAATAACGCGGACGATGCAGTATGTCCTCAAAAGATCATCGTGACATTTAAATATTCAGCACCGCAAGTCGATCTCATGGCATCACGCGCAGAGCACGATCAACAACTGCGTACTTCGTTTGTTGCATTTCTTAATAAAATTGGCATCCCAATAGATGAAAAGGAGACATCATGGTTAGCAAAATCAATTTGTGGGACATTTACCCGGCAAGAACTTTTTGAATTATCACAAAATCCAAACGTGGTACGCATTGCTATAAGCGCGCCGCTTATAGCAGGTGGTACCGCAGAAAAAATAGAAGGGGATTTAAGAAGTGACTAAATAGCGTTTGCCCTTAAGGGCATCGTGCACATCGATGTTTAGTTCAAGTATTTTTGAAGGATGCAGCATTTTGGGAGAACTGCCATCCGAAGATATTTCTGCAATTTCACGGAGCACCTCAATTGGATTTCTTTGTGAAGCATCGGGAAATACTACAAGCATAAAGACAGGATGGGACGAGGAGCGGTCTAGTACCTCTTTAACTGCCTCTTCAGAAATCCTCTCATCTTCGTGAGAAAGTAAAGTCAATGTGCAGCCAGTTTCTTGCACTTGGCGCCTCCAAAGCAAATCGCCTTTCACGCATAAGTCGAGGGCAAAGATCATGCAAGCTCTGCCTGAGAATTCGCGTTTTTCTGGGCCTGCAACAGAAGTGTTATTCCCGACTTCAGGCTCATGAGTTGTTTGTTCTAGTCTATCTGAAAGTTCCATATGACCAAAAATATACACCAATTACAAATTCGGTCAATATTTCTATACTCTACTGCGTTCACCCGCCCACCAATCTGCTGCACGCTTAATTGCAGCAGAACTCCATTCGCGGTTCTGATTGTACCACTCGAAAGTTCTCTTAATGCCTTCTTCAAATTGGAGCGATGGCTGCCAGCCAAGTTCGCGCTCAATTTTGCTGGCGTCTATTGCATACCGCCGGTCATGCGCGAGACGGTCTTCAACATACTGAATAAGCGAATCCGGTTTGCCTAAAAAGGTAAGGATGCGTTCAGCAATTTCACGATTGCGCTTCTCGTTATTGCCGCCGATGTTATAAATTTCCCCGGCAGACGCCTTTTGTACCACAAGATCAATCGCCTCGCAGTGGTCGGTTACATACAACCAGTCGCGGATATTCATCCCGTCGCCGTAGAGCGGCAGCGGCTTACCGCTTTCTGCAAGGGTAAAAAAGTAGGGGATTAGTTTTTCCGGATACTGGTAGGGACCATAATTGTTGCTGCATCGGGTAATCGTATTGTGCATACCGTATGTCTCAAAGTACGAGCGAACCAAGAGATCGGCGGCGGCTTTACTTGCAGCATAGGGACAATTGGGAGCAATCTGACTCTCTTCTGTAAAATAATCCTGAGAATCATCGCCAAGGTCACCATAGACTTCATCGGTAGAAACTTGATGAAAGCGCGGTATACCAAAGTGGCGCGCGGCATCCAGCAGGTTGTGCGTACCTACAATGTTTGTCTGCACAAAAATCGAAGAATCTAAATTTGAACGGTCTACGTGCGTCTCTGCCGCAAAATTAATAATACAGTCAATTGGTGCTCCGCTCTCTTTTTGCTCTTTTACAAGATTAAAAACAAACTCTTTGTCGGCAATATCACCATGAAAAAACTGAACACGATCTGCATCGATGAACGTTTGAATATTTTCTAAATTGCCTGCATAGGTGAGCTTATCGAGAACTAAAATCGCGGTCTCGGGATAGCGCTGTGCAATTAAGTGCACATAATTGCTTCCAATAAATCCCGCGCCGCCGGTAACCAAAATTTTCTTATGCATTTTTAGAATTGATAAAATCCTGGAGCTCCATAATATATCCTTTTGTGCCGTTGTAAACCGTAGAAGAGATAGCCAGCATAATGGCATCCGGGCTAAATTCATCAAATTCGTGCCAGATCATTTTATCGGTATAGAGCGCCTGGCCCGGCTGATTCATAGCAAAAGTATGCCATGCCGCACCATCATGAATCCGCGCTGAAAATGAGCCCGCAATACAAACAAAAACCTCTTGCTCCTCAGTATGAGCATGGCCGCCGCGCAGCTCCTTTACATCGTATATAAAGTACATGCGCCTGGGAGAAAAGGGGAGTGAGGAAAATTCAATAGGACAAAGCGCGCCTTTTTGATCTACATGCACCGATAGATTCCAAAATGTATACTCTGGCAAATTTGACATGGTGCACTATGTTACCGTCTTTTCACGATGCTCTTCTTTCCACGATTCCAATATATCACCAACTTCGAGCTGCACTTTGCCTTCATACTTCACACCGCACTCGCCACCCTCTTTCATCTCCTTTACTTGATCTTTATTGTGGCGCAGTGATTCCAAGAATCCTTCGCCAATCAACTCGTTATTGCGGTACACCCGCATACGCGTCTTTGCTTGCAGTAGTCCGTTCGTCACCTTGCAGCCGACAATCATATACTTTTTCTCGGTCAAGAAGACTTGCTTTACAAGTGCCTTTCCAAGGCTGACCTCCACAACTTCGGGGTCGAGCAATCCAGAAAGCAACTTTTTGATGACATCTATTAATTCATAAATAACTTGATAGATTTGAATCTGAACACCCTGCCGGTCTGCAACATCCTTAACATGCGCATTTGCCAGCACATGAAATCCTATAAGTACTGCATTTGCCGCCTGCGCCATTCGTACATCGCTCTCGGTAATTTCTCCCACCCCAGAGTGAATAACCTGCGTTGTTACCTCTTCATGTTCGATTTTGGCGAGCGACTGTTTAATCGCCTCGAGCGAACCCAAGGTATCCGCTTTTAAGACAACTTTTAACTGCTTCATCTTACCCATGCGTATTGCATTGATAATCTTGCTCATACTATTTGCTGCAACCGTTGAGTCTTCTTTTTTTCTCATCAATTCGATGGCTTCAGATTTTTTGCGTGCAGCTTCAAGGTTTGGAACCACTTGCAACACATCGCCAACGTGAGGCGTTGCATCTAAACCGGCGATACGCACGGGCTGTGATGGTCCGGCTTCTTTGAGCGCCTGTTTTTTATGATCGTGCATGGTCTTTACCCGCCCCCATGTATCACCAACCACAAAGGGGTCTTGAATACGCAGGGTTCCGGTATTTACTAAAATCGTTGCAACCGGTCCGAGACTCTTATCTAAATGTGACTCAACAACGGTTCCTACTGCAGGGCGATTTGGATTTGCCTTTAAATCTTCAACATCTGCAGTAAGCAAGATCATATCGAGAAGATCTTGAATGCCCTCACCAGTTAATGCAGAAACTGGAACCATGATTGTTTTGCCTCCCCAATCTTCAGGCTGCAGCTCGTGCTCTGCCAACTGCGCCTTTACACGATCCGGCTGGGCACCCTCTTTATCCATTTTATTAATTGCAACGATAATAGGCACTTCGGCATCCTTTGCGTGGTTCATCGCCTCGATTGTTTGTGGTTTTACACCGTCATCTGCCGCTACCACCAAAACTGCAATATCCGTTACCTTCGCACCTCTCGCGCGCATTTCGGTAAAGGCCTCGTGCCCGGGTGTATCGATAAAGGTAATCTTTTTTCCATCTTTCTCAATTTGATACGCACCAATGTGCTGGGTAATACCCCCGGATTCTGTAGAAACCACATTTGCTTCACGAATTGCATCCAAAATACTGGTCTTACCGTGGTCAACGTGGCCCATAACGGTAACAATCGGCGGGCGTAACTGCAAAAGTTCGGCATCGTCCTCTTTAATAAGAGACTCCAAATTACCGGCTGAAATATCTTCGACCTTCGCCTCACTGCGCTTCCGCTTTAATTTAATGCCGTTATCGTCGGCAATAATCGATGCCGTTTCAAAGTCGATAACCTGGTTAATGTTCGCAAGGATTCCGTTCTTCATCAACTCACCGATGATTTTAATTGGATTGAGTCCTGTCTTCTCGGAAAACTCTTTAACCGTAATAGCATCACCAATCTCGACCTCACCGGTAGCAATACGACGCTGCTCTTCTTTTTGAGTATGCTGCTTCTTTGGGGCAACTTTTTTACCTGCAGTCTGCTTACGCTGCGCTTTAACAACTTCGCGCTCAAGCTCTTCGGACATCATGTCATCATAGGCATCGGCAGTATCTTTGGGGCTCGCATCAGAGAGATCATCGATAGGCGGCGGAGACTCTTCAGAGCCATCCGGCTCGGCACTTTGTCCTCCAAAGCTTTCTTCGAGCTTCATGGCAATAGTATCTTCGAGCGTGCGCGCGCGCGGCTTTATCTCAAAACCCAGCTCGTGCGCTTTCTTCTTCAGTTCATCAGGGGAAACGCCTAGTTTTTCGCTTAAATCAGCGAGTTTTACAGTCATAGCGGAGCCAGTTTATCTGAAACACTAAAGTTTCGCAACCATGCAGCTTATTTGGCAAATCATATCTGCTATAATCAGCTCCAATGCAGAGTACACATCTTTTTGAGGAACGGTATGCACTTTTAAACCCCGAACAGCGCAGAGCGGTAGATACTATTGAGGGCCCGGTTTTGGTAGTTGCAGGCCCTGGCTCTGGGAAAACTGAACTGCTGGGCATGCGTGTTGCAAATATTCTTCAAAAGACCGATGCCGCACCACAATCAATTTTGTGCCTTACATTTACCGAAGCCGCCGCTTTGAATATGCGCGAGCGCTTGGTGGGCCTCATCGGGCACAAGGCCGCTCACGAGATCGCGGTGCATACCTTCCATAGCTTTGGTTCGAGAATTATAGAAGAGCATGCAGAACTTTTTTTTGGAGGAGCAAAATTTCAGCCAGCCGATGAGCTGACCCGTATTACCTTTTTAGAAGAGATCCTCAAAAATGAGCCGCATAGCAATCAGCTCCGCTCGTTCCATCCAGAAAAGGGCTTCGTATATCTCTGGAATATTGTTGAACGCATTGGCGATTTAAAGCGCGCCGGCATGGACCCGCAAGAGTTTCGCGAAGTAATCGAAGAAAATAAGCAGTTTCTGAAAACCGCTGCCCCAATTGTCGAACAATTTTATGCTGAGCACCGAATCAATTCGAAAGCAAAAATCCATCTTGTCGAAAGGCTCCTCAACGAGCTGCGCGCAATCCAAGTGAGTGAGCCGGCCGGACGCCACTATCCTGCACTGCATACCGTGATTATCGATGATTTAGCGCACGCGCTCATCGAAGCGCAAAACCAGGAAAGTACCAAACCCCTGACCGAATGGAAGAATGCATATACAACCAAAAAGAGCGAAAAGATAATCCTAAAAGAGCAGTCGCGCCTGCGCCGGCATTTAGGATTGGCGGATGTATATGAAAAATATCAAACAATGCTCTATGAGCGAGGGCGTTTTGATTTTGACGATATGCTCATGCAGCTGACCGTTATGTGTGAGCGAAATGCGGATTTTGCCGCAGAGCTTCGCGAACGCTTTCAATATGTACTTGTCGATGAATTCCAGGATACAAGCGGTCTGCAAATGAAGATACTTGATGCACTGTTAGATGACGAAATACATAACGGCCGGCCAAATGTGCTTGCTGTAGGGGACGATGATCAGTCAATTTTTCGGTTTCAAGGTGCACAAATCGCTAATATTTTAAATTTTGCGCAGCGCTACCGAGATCCTGACATTATTGTGCTCACAAAAAACTACCGCTCAACACAGCAGATTTTAGACATTGCCCGCCATATTATTCAGCAAGGCGAAGACCGCTTAGAAACACGCATGCCGGATCTTATAAAAAAAGAACTGCGTGCAGAAAAGAAACATGCTCATCCGGGGAGTATTTCGCATAGAATTTTTGCATCCCCGCTGGATGAATTAGCGTGGTGTGCACGTGATATTCAGCAGCATATTGCAGCCGGTGCCGCGCCACACGAAATCGCAGTTTTAGCTCCCAAACATGCGATGCTTGAAGAGGCTGCACGTATATTTAATTTTTTTGAAATACCAGTTGTGTACGAGCGCCAAACAGACATTTTAAAGGATCCGCAAATTCTGCAGATTCTCACGATCTTCGAATACGCTACAACGCTTATGGACCATGACCGGCAGATTGCAGATGCCTATATGCCAGAAATTTTGAGTTATCCGTTTTGGGGAATTTCACGCATTACCATGTGGAATATCTCACTTGCAGCAGATATTCGAAAAAATAAACCATGGATCAGCGTGATGCTCGATCACGAAGATAAGAAAGTACATGATATTGCAGTATTTCTCATCAACCTTGCAGCCGAGGCTAAATCGAAGAGTGCTGCCGAACTGTTTGCATATATTACAGGAACGAGAGCAATTGATGGCGTCTCTTTTATTTCGCCTTTTAAATCGTATTATCTCGAAAAAGATAGAGAGGTGAGTGACGCCCTGCATGGACTTTTACACGAAATCGAACGCAGAAATAGCGGAGGTGAAATTACCGCAAAAGAGCTTCTCGCTTTTATTAAACTTCACCGGTCTCACAATATCCCAATTAATATTACGCAAATAGTAAATACTTCTCGCGGCACACATGAGCGTGAAGGCGGTATACAGTTAATGACCGTCTTTAAAGCAAAAGGGCTCGAATTTGACCATGTATATGCGATCGGATGCACAAAGCGAAACTGGATTTCTGCTCGCAACGGACAACTCTTGCCACTGCCGCGCAATCTCTTTTTTTCTGCAGAAGCAGATACCGTTGACGACAAGCTCCGCACGCTCTTTGTTGCACTAACACGTGCACGCCTGCATCTCACTATTTCTTCATCAAGCCACAACAAAAATGGAAGAGAAGAGGAGCGCTTGCACTTTCTCCAAGCATTTGAGCCTGAGCATCTCGACGAGCTTGCCGGCAGCACAAATAATTCCCTCCGAACTGCATTGCAACAAGAGCTCTTTATACCAAAGAAAGTGAGTGCCGATGAGCAGATTATTCTTCAGCAGCGGGCACGCGAATATCGCTTAAGTGCAAGTGCTCTAACCACATTTTTAGATATTGAGGATGCGGGGCCACAGATTTTTATGGAAAAGCATCTGCTGCGCTTTCCGTTTCTCGATTCGCCGGAAGCGGCATACGGTACAGCAATGCATGCAGTCATGGAAGAGGCAATTAAGATTTGCAATACTGCCGGAACGCCGCCGCCTCTTGAGCTCCTTTTGCAGCGCTTTACCGAAGTTATTGGAACTGCCCGCATGAATCGAAATGATATGCGTATTTTTCGTGAACGCGGAGAGAAAAGTCTTCCTCTTTACTATTCGGCACGCGTACAGGATTTTCGGCCCGGAGATTATGCGGAGCTTAATTTGAGCAATCAAAATATTGAAATAGAGGGCATACCGCTTACGGGCAAAATAGATAAGGTGCGGATTGATGGAGAAGAAGCAACTATCTATGATTTTAAAACCGGCAAGCCGATCGATGATTGGAAGTGTAAAAAAGCATGGCGGTACCAACGTCAATTAACACTCTACAAACTGATGCTCGAAGCAGCACCGGATTTTCGCGGTATACATGTTAGCAAAGCAGTACTTGAATTTTTGGAGCCGGACGAAGACGAAATTCGCTCACTTGATTTACGTATCTCTGCCGAAGATATTGAGCACATGCGCCGCCTCGTAAAAGCCGTTGGCAGTCTTATTCGCAATCTCGAGTTTCCCGATGTAAGCCGGTATCCGAAAACCCTGCTCGGCATACGCAAGTTCGAAGAAGATATTATGAGCACATACTCATAGATTTTTGTCAGCACCTTTTTTGGATTTGCTCTGTTCAACAGGCAATTTTTTCGCAAAGATAGGCGTATGACTACTGCAATTATTCTTATTGGCCTTGCGGTGCTTATCGGACTTGCCGCAGCAATTTATATAAAATTGAGCAAAGAGAGCAGCCAGCCCGATGAAGCTTTTATGCAGCAAAAAGAAGAAATAGCGCGGCTGCGTACAGAAAAAGATGAACTCGCAGGCAAGGGCAAGCAACTCTATGCAGATAATATTCAACTCAAGGAGGAGCTGAAATCAATTGCAAAAGAGCGCGACCAATCACAAAAGCGACTTGCAGAATTTGAAGCCCAGGAGATGCAGCGCAAAAAAGAGCATGAATATGCGCTCGAATCTGCAAAAAATATGAAGCAGGCATGGGAAGACGAACGAATTCGCATACGGCGGGAAGATGAAGAGCGGCAGGCACGAGAAATCGCAGAGCGCGACCGCATGTGGAACGAGCACGAACAAAATGTCATCGCACTTATCGGCGAGCTTTGTAAACTTCCAGAATATGCCTTTTCTTTTTTTGAGAATACATCCCTGCCAGAAAAATTTGATGGCTCGTTGAAACCAGATGCTATGATCGACTTTTTAGGCCAATATCTCATTTTCGACGCAAAGGTTTCGCGCTCAGATAACCTGCAAAGCTATCTCCAAAATCAGGTAAAAACTACGGTAAATAAAGTTAAGAAGAATCCTCAGATTTACCGTACCATCTACTTTGTCGTTCCAACCGAGGCGCTAGCAACTTTAAAAAAGACCTACTTTTTCGAAGGCGGTTATGCATTTTTTGTTATCAGCCCGGATGCTATTCCACCAATTCTTGGAGCACTTAAAAAGATCACAGCATATGAGCTTGCACAAGAAATGGATCCTCAGGAGCGTGAAAATATTGTAACAATGATTGCCGAGTTTGACTTCCACATCCACTTTCGCAATGCTGCAGATCTTATTCTCGCACAAAGCGGCGTGGGTATTTTAGATAAGATGAAGCAGCTCAATCCTCAACTGCAAGATGATGTTGCCTTAAAAAAGAGCAAAATGCGCCAGCCAAATCTGCAAAATAATGATGTAAAGCACCTAATGCTCGATACTAAGCATCAACAAGAGACCATCGACAGCTTAGTCTCACCGCAAGTGCCGGTTCCCGAAAAACATCTTGGTGCAGCTGCGAGAATGCTTTCTAAAAAAGCACAATGAATATAGGTCGCTTAGATCGCTAATGAATTTTGGGCATTGTCTCTATTACAACAGAGTCTTCGGCAAAAAATGAGAGTGGACGATGAGCGCTGGTATCAAAGCTATGCCGAATACAAGTATTCTCTTCGAATGCCTTTGTGTCTTGAAATGTGTATGCAGATGGAAACCACGTTCCATAGATACCATCACGTTTCATTTCTTCTTTAATTGCCGCAACTCTCGCGTGATATTCGGCAGGGGAGTACTCCACATTTAAAATATGGTATCGCTTATTTCGCAGTCCAATACAACCGAAACAGTCTTCACATTCAAAGCAATACTCACAGTACTCTAAATTTTTTCCATACCAACAACAGCTCGAGAACATACAATTTTTAAGTCCCATGCCACTCATAATCTCATAACAATCCTCAAGCGGCTCCTCGCCGGCAAAAGAAATATCGTAGCAGTTGGTGCAATTAATTGCATTTGTTAAATACATACTCTCTGCGCAATCACGAGTATCAAATGAATACCGTACATTTGTGCAATTATAAATGTAATCACCAGTGCATATACCGGTATTGCCGGATTCATGCGTGGCGAGCAGTGGCCGCTTCTGCTTAATTTCCCGGAATAATTTGCGCAGTTCCTCTGGAGACTTCTTTTTCAAACGGTTCAGCCGCTCAAAATAGGCCTCGCGGGAATAAGGTTTGTTAAAAATATAATACTGCTTATCTTTAAGTCCAATACAGGCAAAGCAGTCCCGGAGATTTTCACAATCAAAACAGTAAAAACAATCGGTACAATTTGTAGAATTTTGCAAAAAACTCGAGTTTTTGCAATCGCGGCAATCTATACACTCGTAACACGATATGCAGTTATAACAGTATGTACAATCCACACAGTCGGTATTGTGATACCCCCAATAATTGTAATGGCTATTCTTGAGATGGTCACTTCCGACTGAGCCAAAACAATCTTCGCATGCATAGGTATAGTTACCGAGACCCCCCTCCTTTTGCTGAAAATTCATCAGTGCCGGACGCGGCACAGAAAGCCGAAGTGCTTCAAACTGATCAAAAAAATTGGGGGACAACATAGCCCTTAGTCAGTTACCTGTACAAAACAGGATGAACAGAAAATAGTATATTTACTATCTGGAGGATAACTCGAAATCATCTCTAATTTGCAACCATCGCAAGCTCTGCGATAGAGCGTACGCTCATTGCGCAAAGCTAATCTTCGCTTTTGCCGGCACGCCGGACAGTTTTGCGGTCTTGGCAGATTTCGTTTAGCATAAAATTCTAATTCCTGGGCAATAAGTTCAAATGCTGCAGAGCAAGCAGCACATATTTTTTGAACAGTTATATTCGCTGATTTCATGCCTACAAACGATTGTAACAAAAAACGAGCTTAGAAAAAGCTATTTTTGTAAAAAATCGTCAAAAATTTGTGTCACGCGATACGATGTACTATGGCAAAATACCAGTCAGCCAAAGCTGTCTCAAATACGAGCGCATTAAATCAACGGCTCTTCAAATTTCTCTTCGCCGGCTGCCACCAAAATATCCTCATCAGCTTTTGTTGCCGCTTCATCCCAGCGCTGCAGCGCCTCTTCAACCTCTTGGCGGGAGCGAGAATATTTTTTGCGCGACATATCGATAATTGTCTGTGCATGGGTGCGTTCCACAGGTGGTGTAGGAACCGTAAGTGTTCTTCCGGAAAATGCATCGCGCAGCTCCCCATCTACAGACATCTTTACATAAAATTCTCGTACACCGAGATTAATAATATCTCGCACTTTGAATACCGGCGTATACTCATTTTCAAGAATTGCAGCATCCTCTGCACCAACGCGGAAGTTCATTATGGTACCGACATTACCAAAGGCGGTAGTGCGAATTTCATGACTGAGTTGTCCCATGTACTGGTGCGCCATACAAAGATTGAGGCGGTATTTACGGGCTTCGGACAAAATTTCGGCAAAAGTATTCGTTGCAAAGTACTGAAACTCATCGCAATACAGATAAAAATCGCGCCGTTGCTCCTCAGGGGTATCGGTTCGCGACATAGCCGCTTGCTGAATTTTTGTTACCACCATCGATCCAATCAGAGCAGTATTTTCTTCCCCAAGTGCACCCTTAGAAATACGCATCAAAAGAATTTTTCCGGTATCCATAATTTCGCGAATATTAATCTTATTTTCCGCCTGCCCCACAATATTCCGAATCATCGAAGTAGAAACAAACTGACCTACTTTATTTAAGATCGGCATAATCGCCTCGTTGTCGAATTTTTCGTTCCAGGCGGCAAACTCGTTGACCCAGAAATTCTTTACTACAGAGTCCTGAATACGCGCCACAATTTTTTGGCGGTAATTCTTATCCGAGAGCATCTTCAAAATAGAGAGCACCGTGGTACCCGGTGAATCCAAAAGTGCCAGCGTGGTATAGCGCAGTACATGCTCTAAACGCGGCGTCCAGGCGTTACCAAAAAGCTTTTTAAAAATATCTATAAAGCCGATCGTGACGCGCAAACGTAGCTCTGGGGGCACTTGCTCAAGAGGATTAAAGGCAACAGGATAGTCATAATCGGCAGGATTAAAGTAGACAACATCCTGCATGCGCTCCTTGGGGACATAGTTCAATACATTATCCACAAGATCGCCGTGCGGATCCAGAACGCCGACCCCGTGCCCGTAACGAATATCTTCAGAAATAAGCAGCTCCAGCATCTTTGATTTACCGGTACCGCTCTTACCAACAACGTAAACGTGCCTGCGCCTATCTGCCCGCTTTAATCCGAAGGTGATATTTTCATTATGAAAATTTGTAACACCGAATGAAGAGACAGAATCTCCGCTCGTCTCGGTAACACGTGGCAAATCACGCGGTGGCTCGGCTTTTTTCGCCAAAACATGCACTACATGGGGAACATCATCAGGATGAGGAAAGTGGTAAACCGAAGCAACCTCCTGCGAACTTAAATGAAATGTCTCGGGCAAATTGCGATGCTGATAGCGCTTGAGAAATGAGTCTTTTCTAGCCATTCGCATCGGCTTAAATCCATTCAAATCTATCGTATTAAATTGCATATAGGCTTTAATCAGGACCTCAAGTTTTTGCCTGGCCGTAGCATCGTCACTTGCAACATAGGCAAGCCGAATTCCCGTCCGATAGGTACGATGCTCTGCTTTTGCCTTATATGCCTCATTTTCCATTTCGCGCATAGCGCGCGCAGATTTTAATTTAAAGTAATTTTTTAAACGGAAATACAGCTTCACACGATTCAGTTTCATCTTCCATGAGCGGAAAAAATTTAACGACCAGTCATCTGCAACCGGCTCAGAAAAAACCTGAATCCAAATTTGCTCTTGATTGGATGCCTTTGTCATTACTGAATAAATGCCGGCAAGCGAGTCACCTTCAAATTCAGTATATGTTTTTATCGGAATAATATCTGAACGCAAAAGCTTTAGTTCTGTACCGGCAAAACCACGGTTTAAAACCTCACTCTTCGCATAGTCGGCAGATTCTTCAATTTCGGCAAACGGATACAGGGCATAGACCTGTCCCTCGATAAGCTCTTTAATATTGCGGTCACAACAAATAAAGAAGTAAATATGCTGATTATAGGATGTAACTTCAAAAGAGAGATTTCTGCGTTTCAAAATCTCATGCATATTGACCAACAATTGTTCGAAAGTTCGCGCTCGTTTCTCTATTTCCTGAGGAATACGTACGAGAAGGAGTACTTTAGTCTGTGGAAACATGATAAATAACTATGATTCGGTTGTTACTTCTTCCGCACCTGCAGGCGGTTCTTGTAATGCTTTAATCGACAAGCCGATTCGGTGGTCGTCAGGATCAATTGCGATAATTTTTACATCGATATCCTCACCAATTTTTACAAATTTGTGGGCATCCTTCACCGGCTCATGGCTCAATTCAGAAAGGTGAATCAAGCCGCTAATGTCGTCCTCGAGTTTTACAAAGACTCCAAATTGTGTCACACGGTCTACACGTCCCTTTACCACTGTTCCAATCGAATATTTCTCAGCTGCTGCCTTCCAAGGATCAGGTGTTAAACGCTTCATTGAGAGGGATATCTTATCTCCCTCGATGCCGATAATCTGTACCTGCACAGCATCGCCGATCTTCCCATACGATGCAGGGTTCTTTACATGACCCCATTCGATTTCCGAAATGTGGACCAGGCCTTCAAGGCCGTCAAAGGCAACAAAAATACCAAACTTCACAATACCAGAGATAACACCATCAACAACATCACCCGGCTTTAGATCCTGAAGTGCAGCCTGACGTTTTTCTGCCATTGCAGCTTTTTCCGAAAGAATAAGTTTGCCGCCTGCTTGATCCAAATTAATAATCTTTACATTCAACTTTTGGCCAACAAGACGCTGCAATCTGGTCAATATCTCTGCAGCATCTGCTCCGTCTACGCGAGGGTAGTGCATTGGAGCAAGCTGAGAAACTGGAATAAAGCCTTTAATACCATCCATTAATACAAGTAGTCCGCCTTTATTTGCCTCATGAATCGTTACTGCAATAACTTCGTTATCTTCATATGCCTTCACAAAACTGCGCCATGTACGCTCTTGGCTCGCACGGGAGAGAGAAAGCACGTAATAGCCTTCTTCGTTTTCATCACCAATAACGTAAGCAGAGATAACATCTCCATTTTGAATTGAAGCAAGCGTGCCGCTTGAATCGCGCGCCTCTTTACCTGCAATCATGCCGGTTGCAACTCCAAACAGATCGATAAGAATTTTGTTTCCATATACACCAATAACTTCACCCTCTACAAGAGAGCCAAGTACGGGACGAGTAAATTCAGGACTGAGCTTCAAGAGCTCTTCCATCAGGGCAGATTCACTTGTTAATGTTGCAGACATACTTAAGTAAAAGCGATGAGGTTGTTAGGGGTAAAATAGATTGCAGTTGGCGACCTCATCAAAGATACACCGCTTGCAAAGCGGGATAACTATACGGTATCAGCGGGATTGAGGCAAGTGTAAAAGGAAATGAAGCGCTATGCCTTTTTTGCAGCAGCCTTCTTACGAACCTTTGGTCCCTTACTGATGGTCAAACCGTCATCCTTCTTTGCGCCAATTTTTACAAGATCGCCTTCGCTTAAAGTTCCCTCAAGGAACTTTTGCGTCAGTGGATCCTCAACAAGATCTTGAATCTTGCGGCGCACCGGACGGGCTCCGTATTTCGGATCGTAACTCACCTTAGCCAGGTAATCGAGTGCTGCATTGGTAAGATCAAGAGACATCTGCTTATCACCAAGACGCTTTGTAAGGCGGCTTAAATTCATTTGTACAATCGCCTTTAAATGCTCGTGGGTGAGGGGATCAAATACAATGATTTTATCGATACGATTCAAAAATTCCGGACGGAAGTAGTCAGCCATTTCTTCTAAGATTTCATCACGTATATTTTGATACTCCTCTTCGGCTTGCTTAAGCTTATCGCTACTGAGATCAAAACCAATTGGTCCCGCCTTTTCGGTAAGTTTTTCGGCACCGATATTCGAGGTCATTATGATGATTGTATTCTTAAAATCGACTTTGCGGCCCTTACCATCGGTAAGCACACCATCCTCCAAAATTTGTAAGAGCAGATTAAATACATCGGGATGAGCCTTTTCAATCTCATCAAAGAGAATCACAGAATACGGCTTTCGTCGGACTGCCTCGGTCAGGCTTCCGCCTTCCTCATAGCCAACATAACCGGCAGTAGTACCTGTTAAGCGGCTTGTATTATGCCGCTCCATAAATTCACTCATATCGATCTTAATAAGCGCGTTCTCATCGTTATATACTTCTTGTGCCAAGGCGCGAACCAGCTCGGTCTTACCAACACCTGTAGGGCCCAGGAAGATAAATGAAGCAATTGGACGGTTTTCATCAGCAATACCTGCGCGTGAGCGGCGAATTGCCTTAGAAACTTCGCTAATTGCCTCTTCTTGACCAACAACACGGCTGCGAAGTGTATTTTCAAGCTTCATCAGTGCATCGACGTCCTCTTTCACTAAACGATTCACCGGCACCCCGGTCATGCTCGAAACAATATTTGCAATATCGGCCTCTGTTACTTTTTCTCGCTTTTCGCGGGGGATGACGATACGTCGTGCTTCCTCTATTTTTCGGCCGATTTCAAGCTCTTTGCAGCGCAATTCTGCGGCAGTTTCATAGTCCTGTGCACTTACTGCATCTTCTTTTCTCTTTACTATTTTTGCAAGTTGCTGCTGAAGTTTGCGAATTTCTTCGACATTGCCCTTTGCCTTTACGCGCTTGCGCGCAGCTGCCTCATCCATTAAATCGATTGCCTTGTCTGGCAGAAAGCGGTCGTGAATATAGCGTTTAGAAAGCTTTACCGCTGCAGCAAGAGCGCTATCTTCAATAAATAAACTGTGATGATCCTCGTATCCTTTTCGAATGCCGCTCAAGATCTCGACACAATCTTCTTCAGACGGCTCGTCGACCATAACCGTTTGAAATCGCCGCTCGAGGGCTGGATCTTGTTCAATTTGCTTTCGGTAGTCATTTGTTGTCGTGGCGCCAATGACCTGCAGCTTACCTCGCGCCAATGCCGGCTTGAGTATATTTGCCGCATCGAGGCTGCCCTCCGCACTTCCGGCACCAACGACAGTATGCAACTCATCAATAAAGAGAATTACATTCTGCTGCGCAATAGCTTCATCAATAATTTGCTTTACGCGCTCTTCAAATTCACCTCGGTATTTGGTACCTGCAACAACTGAGGCCATCGAGAGCGAAAGAATCCGCTTATCGAGAAGTGATTCCGGAACTTGTTCGGTAACAATCGCATGTGCAAGACCTTCGACAACTGCAGTTTTACCAACACCGGGTTCACCGATAAGCACGGGATTATTCTTTGTCTTGCGGTTCAAAATAGAGATCATGCGTTCAATTTCTTTTGCACGTCCAATGACTGGATCTAATTTTCCACGGCGGCATTCCGCCAGAAGATCAGTTGTAAAATAGTCGAGTGCAGGCGTCTTTGTTTTCTCTTTGCCTTGGGCAGCTGCACTTTGCTTATGTTTAAATCCTTCTTTTGCAAAATCTTTATCATTGCCGGCCAGCACCCCATGCAGACCACTCAAGAAAAATTCCAGGGGATTCATCATCTGTGCCTGCTGTCCGGGCGCGGCTTGACCAGGCATTCCAGCTGCACCTGCCGGAGCACTTGGATCTGGATTGCGCCGGAAGATTTGTACGAGCTGCTCACGAATTGTTGCAGGACTGATCTTCATGTTTTCCAAAATAACCGTCGCAGCAGTATTATCTTGAGAGCAGAGCGAATATAAGAGATGCTCGGTGCCCACAAAATTATGATTAAACTCTTGTGCACAGCGAAGTGCATCCTCAATAACTTGTTTCGCGAAACCAGACAGGCCGCCCTTACCACCTTTACCAGGAGGATTTGGCGCAGTTGTTGCCCGTCCGACTGTCTTTAATACAAGATAAACATTGTCGAGCGAGACACCAAAATTCATAAGAATTGAGGCACCAAGCGAATGAGGTTGTGAGAGGATTCCAATAAGAATGTGCTCGGTCCCAACATAGTTGAGGCCGGCATCGCGGGACTTTTCTTGTGCGACGACAAGTGCCTGTTTAGCTTCCTTTGTAAAGCGTTCAAATCGTGGATCTGACATAATGAGAAGGAGTAAGGGAGTAAGCGAGTAGGGGAGTGGAGGAGATTAGAATTCTTGATACTATACCATAGTAAAATGACGGATTCATCTGTTATATCTTTACGTATTTATAGTTTGTGGAATTATTTTTAATACGAATCTCGCCAGCAAATTAGCACTCCGCATTATAGAGTGCCAACTTGCTGGCGTCAATAAAATCTCAACATCTACAGTTTCCGCAGCGTAGAGAGCATATAGTCGAAATCATAATCTGCATCACCCTCAACTGAATCAGTTATAATAAAGCAATAGCTCTCTTCTTCAAATACTGTACATTCACCACGACTATCGTCGCTATGTGGCCCGACATCGGCATCCTTGGCAAATGTAAAAATATTATTTGTTCCCGAGATCGGCTTCGTATCAAAGTAATACACTCCGCTATTGTGTGCCCAATACATATTTTTAGGGTACTGCATCGAAACGCCTAACCGGCTGAGTTCGAGCAGGCGATAGCCCTCTTTAACCTCAATCGCCTCACTCACAGAATCATCACTTACATTAATAACAACGATTGCCTTCCCGCGCTGAGTATCTTCACCGCTTTCCAATTTCCAATCGCTCACCGAACCTTCTACAAAGTGTGCGGCTTCAGAAATTTTAGAATCTGCTCTATTCGCTTCTTCTAAATAAAGAAGATCACGCACAAGCTCGTCATCATCATCGCGATATACAACATAAAAGTACTGCACATTCTTACCATCGGCTACAAACTCATAGCGAATCGGTGCACCTTCAAACGAATTTCGAGTTGCTGCAATAACTGCGTTTCGAATTTGTTCAGTTGCAGTGGTACTTGAAGTCTCATCATTCTCACTTGGATCATCATCTGTGTTGTCTTGCGGTTCGGGAGTTGGCTTTGGCATAACAACCGGCTTAGGCTCATTCGGATCGGTTTCATCTTCAATCTTATTAGTAACTTCTTTGGCATCGGCCTTCAAAGCAACAAATTCAAAACTCGCTACAAGCTCAAAAAATGCATTGCGGTACATATCTCGCTCTGCGGCATCTACTGCTCTATGCGCGAAGCGATACATATACACATCGCGCGGAACATAGAATTCAACAAGTTCAATATTCGCCTCACCCTCGGTGCGCTTTACCGCTTCAAGCTGATTTGCCCCAATATAACTTACTTGAAATACCGCACCTTCATCGGAAGGTTTTGAAGAAGTTAATTCTTCGCTCAATCCAAGCCACTCCTGCGCAGTCTGTTTTTTATTGTTCTCAGTTCGTTCAATAGTAATGAGGTCTACAGCATCCCTCTTATCTTCGGGGACATCGTAAGCGGCAATTTCCAATACAGTTCTGCCTGCCGCATCCGCAGATTTATCTAGCTTCCATAATTCAGGGTACTGAAATTTCAATCCAAGCGCCGCATCAGTATAAAGAGATTTGCGGCTCGTTTCATTGCTTAAAGAGTTTAATGTATCAACAACAACTACACCCTCTTCATCAAAAATTCCCTTCAGCTGTACCGTGCGACCCACATAGCGCGGCAAATTAACTGTTGCGGAATGAGAAATAAAAACGCGCTCATTTTCTGCGCTAATAATAAAATACGGTCCTGCAGCCCCCACAATACCGGCATCTTCGGATGACTGAAGCAGTGCAGTAAATTCAGCGACCGGCAGCTCATCCTGCGTTACTTCTGGTACTTCCTGCTTTTTGGCAAAACCTAAGCAGCCGGATAGGAGAACGGCAATAACCATAAACAGGCCAAATGTGCGGAAAACTTTCATAATAAAAGGGATTAAAGAAGTTTGTGTTGGGGTTTTGATGGTATCGAAAAGCCGAGATGTTGAAAAGCTCTATCGGTTGCAATGCGGCCGCGAGGAGTACGATCTATAAATCCAAGCTGTATTAAATAGGGTTCATATATATCTTCAATGGTGGCTTGTTCTTCTGAAAGGGCAGAAGAAATGGTATTCAGTCCAACCGGACCGCCGTTAAATTTTTCGATCATTGTTTTTAATATATCACGGTCAGTGGAATCTAAACCAAGAGCATCAACACCGAGTGAGTCGAGTGATTTTTGGGCGAGTTGCAGAGAAATTGCTTTGTGATCGTGAACTTCAGCAAAATCACGTGCACGCTTCAACAAGCGATTAGCAATACGTGGCGTCTGACGGCTGCACTGTGCAAGAAGCAGAGCGGCATCCTCCTGAATTTCGCACTCAAGAATTTGCGCTGAACGTACAATAATTTCGCGAATATCACTTACTTCGTAGAATTGAAACTTGTATACATTGCCGAAGCGGTCACGCAGGGGAGAAGAGAGCATACTCATCTTTGTTGTCGCACCAATAAGTGTAAAGCGGGGCAAATTAAGCCGCACAGAGCGCGCGGAAGGCCCTTTACCAAGCATAATATCTATTACAAAGTCCTCCATTGCCGAATAAAGCACCTCTTCGATAACCGGCCGCAAACGATGAATTTCATCGATGAACAAGAGATCACCATCTTTAAGATTAGTAAGGATAGAGGCGAGATCTCCCTGTTTTTCGATAGCCGGCCCCGAAGTGACTTTTACCTGTGCTCCCATACCCCGGCCGATTATGTGAGCAAGTGTTGTCTTGCCCAAGCCCGGAGGCCCATGCAACAAGACATGCTCAAGCGGCTCCTCACGTTTTTGTGCGGCCTGCATGGTAATATGCAGATTCTGCTTAATTTCGGCCTGTCCAATATATTCTTCAAGTGTTTTTGGCCGAAGCGTATTTTCAAACTGCACCTGATCCTGGCTCGTGGTTTCAGGGGTAACCGCACGCTCCTGTGATACTTGTTCGCGCTCAATCACGGCGCAAGTATATCATAGCTATTCTTTATGTATGGCACGGCTCAACTCACTAAAAATCTTATGCTTTACGCCTTCCGGATCAGGACAATCTTTATAGACAACCGATGTGCGCGATGCCGCTGTCTCAATATTTAATGTTCCAAAATCAAATATGCGAAAAGTTGAAAAAAAACCGGTCTCATGCGTGCGAATGTCTTGAATATCTTTAAATTTCGCCTCGTGTTGGATACGCCGAAACAAGCCCTGCCAATCTTCATAAATAACGCGTTTATTCGTAACTATCAATTTGTCCAATAAATAATTCAACACAAAAAGTGCAAGCACAATGCCAAATATAAATGATACAAACGCCAGCAATCCCACTAAGACACCAAACGAAAATGCGCTACCAATAAGAAAGGCAAGAAAATAGACGGGAATTGCTATAAGCACAATAAGTATTAAACGAAAAAAGAAAGGTGTTTTGTGGCGACGAAAGGTGTATCGGAGCTCTTCTCCGTGGGTAAGGTGCATGTTAGAGTAATTGTAATGGAGAAAAGAGTTCCATGGAAGGTGATGGATTTATGGCGCGTAGTTGGTGCAACTGCGCTGCTGTATTTTTTGTCATCGATCGCATTGATTGCAGTATTTGATGAAGATCCGTTTGCAAACGGAGATGTTGCCGGAACCTTTTTTATCTTCATTGTTCAGGAGTTAATTTTTTTGCTTCCGGTCTACTCACTCATTATCCGGCGCTATAGAACAAAACCGGCTGACTTTGGCTTTGTAAACATCGGCTGGAAAAAAACATTGGAATATGTGCTGAAAGGCTTTGGCCTTTTTCTGCTCTTTATTATTGCAATGGCCATTGTAACCAATACAATTCCATTTGATATTCCCGGTTTTGCAGAACAAGAAGCGCACTTGCCGTGGTTTGGCGATGGACTCCTGGGCACAATCATTGCAATTTTTACGCTCGTCATTTTAGCCCCGGTCGTAGAAGAATTTTTGTTTCGAGGGTTCCTACTCCAAACACTTATCACTAAATACAAGCCGTGGCTGGCCAGCATCCTTACGGCAATGATTTTTGCAGGGCTTCACCTCGAATTTTCGAGTTTTGGAATTATCTTTATTCTTGCTCTTATAATTAATTGGATCTTCATCCGTTCCCGCTCAATATGGCCCGGCATGATTTTTCACGTCCTGAATAACAGCTTTGCGCTTTTGGTAGAGTTTTTTCTGAGATAATTTTTGTGGTAGCCCCGCCAGGAATCGAACCTGGATCAACAGCTTAGAAGGCTGCTGCACTATCCATTATGCTACAGGGCCGCACGCAACAGAGACAAGAATACAGGAAAGCGTGAAACAGGATAGGAAATAAGAAGCAAGAAAACAAGAACAGCGACTTATATTTTCTTTCTTGCATCCTGTTTTCCTGTATTCTTGTCTTCTTTCCCTTACAGTCTCGATCCCTCTTGTTGTCTCAATGTATAAATCACTTGTGCAATTTCGCCGCGTGTCACGAGACGATCGGGAGAGGTGACACCTTCAAATACACCAAGCACACCTTTCTTCATCGCTTCCTGAATATATGGGGCATACCACTCATTTGGATCATACTGACCGGTAAGCGCAATGGTGATCTGAGGATCAACATCTGCCTCTGCTGCTTCAAAGAGCATTGTGAAAAATTCGGCAATCGTTACATTTGAGTCTGGTTTGAATGTTCCATCGGGATGACCTTTTACAAAACCAAGATCAAAGGCCGTTGCAATAAAGCGAACATACCATGCAGATGATTCAACATCCGGAAATATGTTGGGCACATTTTCACGAAGTTCCTTATCGACAACACGAAGAATAAACGTAATTGCCTCTGCACGTGTAACCGTATTTGTAGGACGGAAGCTGCCATCTCCGTAGCCGGCGACAAGATTATCAGCCTTGAGTGCTTTAAGCGCTGCGAAATATTTATTGTTCACATCAACATCGGTAAAGACTGTTTCTATTTGGGGTGCAACTGGTGCCGGAGGAGTTTCCTCAGGCTGGGGTGCATCGGGAGCTGAATCCGTGTTCTCCTCTGGTACCAGCTCTGGAGCGATTTCTGGCTCTGGGGCTAGAGTTTCGTCAGCTGCATCAGTCGGATTAGCCGGCTCAACCGGATCTGTTTCCGGCGGTGTCAAAACGCTCGCCGAGCCCTTGTTGTTTCTTGGTTCAACTGGCTCTGGGTCCGGCTCTGGCGGTGAAAGCACACGAATCTCCTGCGACTCAAACTGTTGTACGCTATCTACCACAACAACGGTTGTTGCACCCGGCAAGCTTGCAGTAAAATTCACCTGCGCTTCACCGTTTACAAAACGGAATGCCGGCACAGTAAAGGTATCTAAAATTCCTATAGGATTTGATAGTCCAAGAAGCAATTCGGTGCTCACGGGAACTTGTGAAATCTGTTTTAAATCTTTATCGAGCAAGCGTAATACAACGGGAATTTTCTCTCCAACTTGCATCTCTGTTCGCTCTGGCAAGATTAAAATCTTACTAATCTCCGGAGCCTTTTTTTTCACTTCAATGGTATTTGAAGAAAATTCGCTGTTGCGGAAGCGCAATACGACTTTATTTGTGCCTTGCCGGACATTACTCACGAAAATCATATTTACAATACCGCTCTTGAGATCTTCTGCATCTAACGAGCGGATGTTCAATGTTCCTTGGTCTTCATTCAACAATGAGAGCGTAATCGAATCTGTAAAATCTGGATTCGAAAGGAGCAATCCCTCTTCGGTAAATGCCTGAATGACAATTTTTACATTTGAACCTTCTGTTACTTTGCCGTCATCGGCCGTTTGTACCTTAAACGAAAGTTTATCGTATGGATCTGCTGCGGCAGGCGTTACTGTATCAGTATTTGCGGCAACTAAGACCTGACCTCCAAAATATTTCTGCACATAGAGCATTGGATTAATGGTGTAGCGCACACCATTTTCTTGTTTAAGTCCTTTGTTAATTGCTTCAAAAAATGAGTAGCCGGCAGCATTCATATCGGAATTACTAAACGGCCAATATGGCTTAAACGGGGCGTCGTCCACATCGATTTGAAAGTGCAGGTGAGGCGTTGTTGCAGCACCGCTATCGCCCACATATCCTATGACTTGTCCTTTTACAACGACCTGCCGCTCTTCTACTGAAATAAAGCTCATGTGGCTATATGAAGAGTGAAGAGTTGTTGTAACATTTTTATCTGTGAGGGTCGGCACATTGTTATGCTGAACAACAATGTGATTTCCAAAGCCGCTATTTCCGTGGCGCACTTTAGTAACTACACCATTTGCAATGGCAACAACCGGAGTACCAGTTAGTGTTTTTATATCGACTGCAGCATGGCTTCCTGTGCGCTCTAAGCCATCGAGTTTATAATTGCCAAGGTAGGGAACAGAATAGGTAATTTTTTCATTGCGGATTGCATCATCATTCGGATCATTCCACTTCAGATTACTTACCGGAATTGCGAGCCGGTTCGCATTATATGCGGGAATTGGCATGAGCTTATCTTTTGATAGTGATGCAAAATCGAAATCGCGCTCTTCGGCACTTAATTTAACCCAATTTGGAACGGTTGGAACCGGATACGTAGTACCGTCAAAAGGAGCGTGCTGTGGCAAAGGAGTTAGCACACTCGTCATAAAGCGCACTCCTTGCTCACCAAAAAAAGAAACAACAAGGGTGAGTACAGAAATTACAATAATAACAGCAAGCGTTTTTGGCTCCAGCAAAAGAAGCTCTTTTTGTTTTGATTTTTTTGACATTTTTTGTTGCTATTAAATCTATCAATTATATCATAAAGATATGAATAAGAAAACTGTTATTTCCCGATCTGTCGAGGATACGCATGAACTCGCCCGAGAAGTAGTTGCCCGGCAAAAAACTGGGATTATCTGCCTGTTTGGAGATCTGGGAGCTGGCAAAACAACCTTTGTGCAAGGACTCGCAAAAGCACTTGGAATTGCAGATGAACCACAGAGCCCGACCTTTGCATACCAGCGAATATATGATGGTATGTACCATTATGACTTTTACCGGCTCAGCGGGCCGGACTACGGCTTTCTTGAAGATATTCTCCATGCGTGTACAGAAGTCCTGGTTGTCATTGAATGGCCTGAGCGAATGCTCAAATACTTGCCCAATGAGCGAATCGAAATCATGATAGAATATATTGACGAACACTCACGCAAATTTATTTTGAATACATGACACAAAAAGAAGTAGAACAACTCATAGAAGAGTTCAAAGTTCCGAAGCATGTGCGCAGACATTGTGGTGCAGTAGCGGCAGTTGCTGGGGAGTTGGCTAAAAAAATTCAAGCGAGCGGCGAAAAAGTTGATATAGATTTAGTGCTTCATTCGGCAGCACTCCACGATCTTGTACGTGTTGTAGATTTTAAAAGTTTTGAGCCAGAAGTTTGGGATGATCTTGTAACGGATGAAGAGATTGAGTTTTGGAAGAATTTGCGCAAAAAATATGCAGGACGCCATCACGCCGATGTTGCCGCGGAAATTTTGCGTGCTCGCGGATTTCCCGAAGAAGCGCAGATAGTCGAACAGCATAAATTTATCCAAATTAAAAAGGGCTTCGATTCACTTGAAGCAAAGATTGTATACTATGCCGATAAGCGAGTACGTCACGACGAAATAGTAAGCATTGCCGAGCGGCTTGAAGATGGGCGCAAAAGGAATGCACCCGAAACCATTGGAACAGCACATGCTGCCGAGCTCGAAAAAAAAGTACTTGAACTCGAGCAAGAATTACTGGGATAACTGCGAGCGCACGGCGCGAGCGCGCAGCAAGCTTATAAAATAATCACTTAATAATCTCATTCAACTTCCTGCGCGTTGCAAAATCGAGATTTCCATCGGCGTTCAAACCGTGACTTTGCTGAAATGCAATAAGCGCACGCTTCGTTGAATTGCCAAAGTATTGAGTGGTAACCCGGCCGCTAAAAAAACCGAGCCGCTGCAATACCTGCTGCAACTTCTCTACATGTTCACCGCGAGCACCAAAGGTGACATCATTATTAAAAATATCATTCGGATTAGTGACCACATTGGCTATAAGCTCCCGCTCAGTCTCTATGCGGGCATCGACCAGCTGACGTTTGTCTTGCTGTGCGGCAATAAGCTTATGTTTTCCATTTCTTGCTGCAACGAGTGCATTTAATGTATTGCGGGTCTGCGGACCGACAACACCGGCCCCAAAGGAATTCTTATCTTCTACAAGGCCATGGTATTGCTGAAATTTAAATACTGCATGCTCTGTAGTCCGGCCAAAATAACCAGTTGGTTCGAGTCCGAAAAAGTTGAGACGGTGCAACTCTTCTTGCAGTTTGCGCACTTCCGGTCCGACATCGTTCAAGACAATTTGCTGTGCAAATGCCGGCGGTTCAGGCGGTGCAGGGGGAGGAGTCGGTACTGTTGCAATTGGTGCAATAAATTCCGGTGTTGTTGCGACGCCTCCTGATGCAACAGGATGTGGTGCGACCTCTTCCGTTACTGTAAAGCTTGGTGCAAATTGGGATGCAACGAGTTTCTGCAATGCATCTTGAGTTTGCGGGCCATAGTAACCGGCACCGGCATCGTTACGTGTCTGAATAATTCCGACCTGAAGCTGAAGCTGAATCAGTGCTTCCTTTGTAACATCATCAAAGGCACCAGCTATAAGACCTGAAGTATCGAATTCAGTATACTGTTGCAGTACTCCCTGCAATTGAGCAACGGAATCACCGGCGACTCCGGGCTGAATAATTATATGAGGTACACGCGCAGTCTCTTGTGCCCGGCGCTCATCTATTTTTGTTTCGAACGCTAGACGGGTCCGGGGCCCGAAGTGTCCCGCACCGGAATCATCTGTGCTGTTCAATACACCGCTGTTTAACTGAAACCGCTGCACTGCTTCGCGTGTCGCTTCATCGTAAATGCCATTAAGAGGACCAGTATAAAAATTCCCAACTTCTTGCAGTAAGCGCTGCAATTCACGAACTTCAATACCCTCTGAGCCGAGTCCTAAATCTTGTTTAAAATGCTTAGTGCCAACCACAATGCCGGCATTCCGCGCAAGTGGCAAACTTGCAATATCAACCGCAACTTCTATAGCGTCATCGATTCCATATACGGTTACTTCTATGCGCCGCTTTCCCCAAGCAAGTGCACGTGCCATACCCTCTTCACCATGTCCCATCCAAACATCGAGACGCTCTCCTTTAATAGCACCGCCGCGATCGTGAACTGCAGTCGTACCAATGCCAGGAATGTGCATCTTTGTTCCAAATGGAAATTCCGGAGGCGCGGCAATCATGCCGGGATACACTGGAGTATTATCTGCGCTGTTTATGCCGCTGCCATTTAAACGAATATCTGCTTCATAGCTGCCGCGCACATAGCGTGTTTGATTCGGCAGGGGAGAGTAGTAACCGGAAATAACAAAACTCTTTGTATAGGGAAATGTTTGTGTATCTTGTGCATGAGCTAACCCCTGCGGCACAAACAGAACAAGTGCGAGAACTACAGTAACCGAAAGTGCAATTTTGTTTTTCATATGTTTTTTTTTAATCTAAAGATTATACCATATATATTAGATAGGGTGACTGCCTTAATCTTGCAAAAACGCAGATAGATTGTGATGTTTTCTAGACATCGCTACCAATTCTGCGCAAAATCTCACGACTGACGTATTCGCGCGGGCGGCCATGTTTGAGTCGCGATAACTGCTTAATTGCCTTTGCAAGCTCGTGATCGCCAGCTTCGGTATAAGGATTAACGGGCACAATGCTGAACGGGCGGCTTGGCTGCGTATCGATGGAGAGCTTCATGACTGCCTTATATTTATCGAGATTCACAAGATCTTGATCGCTAAAGACCGGCGCCATTTCCTTGCCCATATACTCGGAATCCTGTGCGCCGATTTTGTACGACATAATGGTACCGACGTTACCAAAAATCGCATCTTTTAAGCTCACTTGTTTGGAACCTTTCTTAGCCGCCGCGCCTTCAAGCTGGGCCAAATATTGGTGCGCCATATTTAACCCAAGCCGGTATTTTCGGGCCTCAGAGAGAATAACTTCGATACTGTCAGTTACATAGTTCTGGAACTCATCAATATACAAGAAGAAATCTCGACGCTCTTCCTTTGGAATTTGCTGGCGCGCCAAAGCTGCCATCTGAATTTTACTCACAATAATCAAACCGAGCAGTTTACTATTAATTTCACCGGTCTGACCCTTCGAAAGATTCATCAATAAAATCTTATTGTTCTGCATCACATCCAGAAAGTTAAATGCCGACTTTGTCTGACCGATAATATTGCGCATCATCGTATTTGTTACAAAGGCGCCGAATTTTGCGGCAAAGTAGGGGATCATCTCTTGCTTCTCACGCGCGCCGGTTTTTGCCATTTGATGTTTCCAAAACGATTGGACAATTGGATTTTTCACATGAGCTACCTTCAGACGCTGATAGTCATCATCCGTAAAAAGACGGACAATATCGGTAAGCGCGCCGCCTTCAGGATCGTCCATAAGAGTGAGCACGCCGTTACGGAAGTAGTCCTGGATACGCGGACCGAATATCTCTTCATCAAACATTTTAATCATAATGTTCATGGCATCGAGCGCCACCATATCTTTTTGCTCTTCGCTATTTGCTTCCAGCAAATTGAGACCCATAGGCCGCTCTAAATCGGAAGGATCAAAATAGATAACATCATCGGCGCGTTCTCGCGGAATAAAAGGCAAAATCGTCTCATCGATAAGCGAGCCGTGAGGATCGATCACACACATGCCGGCACCATTCTTTAAATCCTGCCGCGCCATAACACTCAGCATCGAAGATTTACCAGTACCGGTCTGACCAATGACATAGAAGTGCCGGAAGCGGTCGTCGTTCTTCATCCGAATCTCTTGTTTCTCACCACGGAAAATATTATGACCAAGGAGAATTCCTTCTTTGGGAATATTCGCCGGCGCTGGCGCAATCTTATAATTTTGCCATGCAATATTTGCACCGCGGTTAAATTTAATATTTGGAAAATGGAAGAGCGTTGCGAGTTCTTCTGAAGAGAGGATTGTTTTTTTTCGCCGCAGAATCATCAGCCACGAACGCTTGAGTGTGCGCAAAATAAAGTTGTTTACGAGCTTGCGCGTAGATTGGTATTTCGTCTTCATGAATGCGTTGTTGTCTGTTGTGTTGAACTGTGCAAAAGCGCTGCGCACATTGCTGAGCTGTGCCTTTGCCTGCCGGATTGTGGGCGCAGCGGTAATAAGACGGATAACAACTTCGTAGCCGGGCTTCGTATTTTTTTCCTCCATGGCTTTTACCTGCTCATCAATAAGCGGCGTCGTGCGCTCTGCTCCGCGCACATTATCTTTAGATTCCTGAAGTGCATCGGAACCACGGGCCGCAACATTAAAGAGAGTACCGAACCAGCTTAACGGATTCCACCATTGAATCGAATGTTTCGAAGAAAATATATCTTTTGCTTCCTGGCGCCCGCGCTTTTGCCAGCCGTCACCAACCGGACGGCAGATAATTTGAATTGCCGCTCCCTCGTCTTTACCAAGTTTTGAGAGCACATTGGTAAGTGTGTTCAGAGGATCACTGGGTATACGCTGATAGGTTTTGACCGGCAGAGAATAGTGCTTTGCCATTTGCATATAACAGCCGGCAACATGTGAATTTTTCTGAAAAATATTGTAATCTGGCACTTGTTCAATGTATGCGTCAGGATAAAAGCCGGTCATCTGCTTTTCAAAGAGTTCGAGAAGATAGCGCGGAATGACGACATAAAAAAAGATTTGATTATCGAAAACTGCATACTCAAGAGAAAAGAAATCCTGACCTTTAATGAGCTGCGTGAGGTCGCTCTCATGAATTGCATGTAGCGCCTCAAAAAGATGCATCATCGTGCCGATAACTTCTTTAAAATCCTTCTGTGCGCTAAGGGCCTCAGACTCGCGCTCGCGGTCTTCTTTGGACTCCTTTTTTGGAATAAGCACTTTCAAAAAAACCATGTTCAGCGAACGCATCCGATTCTCCCGCTGGCGAATGGTGTACCAAAGTAACCCCGCCAAAGCGAGGACACCCAAAATAGAGAGAATGATATTCATTGCCATAAATTCCGATTAATTATAGCAGAAAAGAAGCCGGGTGTCAGTGCGGAAATGCTTACTATAACGCTATGCCGCCACTGATTGACCGCAGAGTTGGTGGTACCAAATGCCGTCCCTGCTGCATTCAACAATAAAAGACTGGGCCTCCATGAGCTCAAGATTGTCGCCCCAATAGGATTGCTGCCAATGCTCGCTAACCGGATTACAACCACAAGGACTATGTTGCGCAATAGGATGTGGCACGCTAAGTCTTAAGCGATCAGAACGAACACCTATTTTTCTTCTGAGCCAATTTTGAAAGTGATGCGGCCTGCGCGGTGCATCTAAATTTTTTCGCAATCCGGATAGGCGGCGAATTCTATCTGCATGCCAATTCAATAAGGCAATTTTCACACTGATTTCATCTACACGATCCTGAACATATGCAGCATCATCAAGTGTCGGAGCACCATTGCACTCAATATACATTTTGTTCCACTCCTCTGAGAGAAGCACTTGAACCTTTGCAATTTCGCGCCGGGTTAGAATTCGCATTTCTCCTACCCACCGCAACGCTTGGCCTCCCAAAATATGATTGAGGTCTTCAAACTTTTGAATAGGATCGAGGCCATATTCATCGGCAAGCAGATTTACATTGTCACGATGCCAAAAACTTTCTCTGACAAAATTTTTCATCACTTTAATCCGTATAATAAAGTGGTTTTGGCCCATTTGCTTCACATGCGGGACAACACTTCTCACTTTCTTTCATACCACTCTTAAAATCAGATCCAATTATTTCTACATTTTCTCGCACATTCTTTTCACCAACTTGCATATGAGCTTGAGAATTTGCACCACCTACATACAATCCGCATTGATGATTAGCACCTTGTACGCTCATATGATCTTGCTGATTATCCTTTAGTACACACAGTTTAACCTGTTCATTATGTCCAGCAATTTTCATATTTCGCTGTTGATTGCAGCCGGCAATACCCATTCTCCACTGTACATTATTGCCTGCTACCTCCATAGCATACTGCTCGTTATCACCATGAATCTGCATGCCACTCTGATCATTGCTTCTTCCAACTGCTACAAAATTTTGTTCGTTGTTCCCGCCGACCTTTAAATTGCGCTGCATATTTTTTCCCATTATCCGAGCACGGAATTGATTATTAAAACCTGAAATGCTCCCAGACTGGAAATTATTGCCGCCAATAAAATATTCATCTTGAATACAATTTCCACCAATCTCAAAAGATTGCTCAGTACTACCAAAAATTTTCATTCTGCGCGCAATCAAGTCTCCGCCAATTCTTCCATTAAATTCAAAATGACCTTCAACGACAACATCTGAAAGATTCAAATCTCCTCCACAAACTAAAACTTCCTTTTGATTATAGGAATTATTTCCAAGAAAAAGATTTTCAAACCGATATCCTGAAAGATCCAGATTATTATGTGGAAAACTATTACACTCAAGTTGTTGTATTAGCTCGCGGGCTTCTTCAGGAGCTAATTTTTCATCGTGATTCAATTTTACAGGCATTTGTACAACTCTTCTCAATACATCGGGCTCCCATCGGTGCCGATCACGTACATTATTAATAAATTGTATATCTTGCCTTTTTATATTTGGACAATTCCCTCTAAGGGGTACCGCTTCCCGTGGCGGCAAATTTTCGATCTTCGGGTCTTGAATAAATTCGACTGCGTCGACAATGCCTTTAAAACTAGGTGATTCCATAGTGATTATTGGTTAATGGATAGGGGATAGATAGATTTAATCAGGATCAACGAGAGAACATGCTTGCACCGCGCGCCACTTTATATAGCGATTCTTCCAGCGCTGGACAGAAACTGGACTGACATTCAGCTCTTGGGCAACGCTCCGAATTGAGCGGCCCTGGTTTATTAATTCGATTGCGCGCTGCACCTTGGCATGATTAGACCGCAAGCCAAAATAAAACTCGCTGCTATGCACTGCCCAAGTGCGCTTACACTTTGCGCACTGCAAACGGTTGCGCGCACGGCTGTTAATGTGAACCGCAGCCTTACAACCGTTTGGACATGACTGATTTCTGATTATGCTGATGTGATCCATAAAAATTTGAGATACAAAAAAGCCCCGCAAGATTTTGGCCTGCGGGGCAGTGAACTTTTTTAATTCACAAAGCTACCCCACAGCGGGTGTGGTAGTCGTCTTTGTTGAATTGTTGTGCGCGAAGTTCATGATGCTGAGAGCATACCTCGTGAATTTGACAGATGTCAACACTATGTTTCTACATAGTATGGTTGAAGTTGCCCCCGAATCAGAAACTTTATAAAACTGTTCAAATTTGCGTAATTTTATAAAGTTTTAATATCTAGCAACTAGACGCACCAGTGATGCTTCTGCTTCAAAATTCACCGGCAGAGCGGTAACTTCAAAATTCTTCTGATCAATCAGCCGATCAAAATTCGTACCGTTTTCAATTATGAGCACATCACGTTCGAGTAAAATTTTATGAATGGAAAATGGTTCACCATCCGGACTTGGGGTATCGAGTGCGACAATTTTCACTCCATCATTCACCAATTTTTCTGCAAACGCCTCAGTTAGCATAGGGAAGGCATCAAAATAATCGGGCGCTCTAAATTTCTTATCGTGTCCGGTTAGAATCAAAACAATATCATCGCTTTGCAATTCAATACCATCGAGCAGATCGACATCGATCTTATCTTTGCCACGTGCATCTATCAAACAGCCTCGTCCAAAAAAATGCTCTAAAGGATAATCACTTATTTTTTTGCCACCCTCAAGCATATGCATGGGGGCATCGATGTGAGTGCCAACGTGCATACCAGTTGCAATGTGAAAATGTGCAATCCCTCCTTGTTCGACAAAGTTCACTTGTTGCAGCTCCGACGGATTATCGCCAGGGTAGACCGGCATCTGCGCAGTGAATTTGTGAGTCAGATCTATTAGCATACATTTATTTCTTCATCTCGATAACCTTCACATTCGCCTCGGCGACTTGTTCGGTCGGCAATTCAGACGGTGCTCCCAGCATTAAATCTTTTGCGCGCTGATCTTTTGGAAAGGCGATGACTTCGCGAATGTTCGGCTCGTTGCAGAAGATCATAATGACCCGGTCTAAGCCCCACGCAATACCGCCGTGCGGCGGCGCGCCGAACTGAAATGCCTCTAACATATGACCAAAGCGCTTCTGCGCATCCTCTTTTGAAATCTTCAAAATATCGAAAATCTTTGCCTGCAGTTCTTGTTTGTGAATACGGATGGAACCGCCTGCAACCTCTACGCCATTGAGTACAAAATCGTACGCATTTGCGCGCACCTTCATGGGATCAGAATCGAGAAGGGGAACATCTTCGGGCTTAATATCACAGAATGGGTGATGCGCCGCAGAGACGCTGCCATCTTCTATCTTCACCTCAAACATTGGAAAGTCGACTACCCAACAAAAGGCAAAGAGGTTTGGATCGCGCAAACCAAGCTGATCTGCAACGGCCAAACGCACCGCGCCCAAGCTTTCGCATGCAGTACGGAAGTCATCTGCTGCGAACAGAACAATATCGCCCTCTGCAATTCCGGTTGTCTCTTTAAATGCAGCTATTTCAGCCTCACTAAAGAATTTAAGAATCGGCGATTTCAACTCTCCCTCTTGCATCGAAACATATGCCAAACCCTTAGCGCGATAAATCTTTGCTACATCTTCAAATTTAGAAATTTCACTGCGGCTGAATTTTGCGCCCCCTGGCACACGCATCATTTTAATTACCGAACCATCTTTATTCGCAGCATCGGCAAAAACCTTAAATTCGGATTTTTTAAAGATCTCTGTGCCATCAACAAATTTCATATCAAAACGAATATCCGGCTTATCGGAACCATAATTATCCATGGCTTCTTGCCACGACATTACCGGCGCCTTGTCAGAAAGCAGCTTTTTATCCGGACACAGTTCCTTTACCAGCTGCATCATCAAAGCCTCATTAATCTCCATAACATCCTTTTGCTCAACAAACGACATTTCCATATCCAGCTGCGTAAACTCCGGCTGGCGGTCACCGCGCTGATCTTCGTCGCGGAAACAGCGGGCAATTTGGAAGTAACGGTCCAAGCCGCCAACCATACAGAGCTGCTTAAGCTGTTGCGGCGACTGGGGCAAAACATAAAAAGTTCCGGGATACAAACGCGACGGCACAATGTATTCGCGGCTGCCTTCCGGTGTGCCCTTAATAAGCATCGGCGTCTCGACTTCCAAAAAGTCGCGCTCGCTCAAAAAGTCACGGATAAATTTAATGAGCTTGTGACGCTTCACGAGATTGTTCTTTATTCGGTCGGTGCGCATGTCTAAATAACGGTACTTCAAGCGGAGTTCTTCATTTACATCCACATCGGTATCGAGCTCAAAAGGCGGCGTTTTAGCCGGGTTCAAAATTTCAATACTACTACACAAAAGCTCAACTGCACCGGTTGCAAGCTTGTCGTTTGCCATGCCCGCAGGCCGAGCACGGACTGTGCCGGTTACTTTAATAACATATTCAGATCGCACACCATCCAAAACCTTATGCGCCTCGGCATGCGCCTGGGGATCGGTAACGATTTGCGTTATCCCATAGCGGTCGCGAAGATCTACAAATATAAGCCCGCCATGATCGCGTCGGCTCATAACCCAACCCGACAATGTTACTTCTTTGCCCTCGTCTGCTGCAGTCAATTCATTGCAAGTGTGTGTACGGTACATGAGCCATACGGTAGCACAATTATCGCGTTTTTGGCTAGATCCAAAAACAGATCGGATCTACTTCGCAATCGCCCCGATCTGGCTCACCAACTGGGGAGAAATTTCGACCCCAAAAGGGACAGCTATCTCTTTTTCTACTGCTCCCATTTTAATCTTCAAAATAACTCGCCGCTCACCTTTGTTGGACATAAGCATCTGCTTGAGATACGCAAGGGATTCAGGATCCATTTTTTCTGTCAGCTGAATCACGTACGGCGGCTTTTCTTCGGCGGCATCTGCTTCATCCAAAACTCGGTGCTCATTACTCACCCTTACATACTTTTCGTTCACATCAAATTCACCGCTCTCTTTTGCATTTTCGATCATAGAATCGAGCGAGACCGGCTTAACCGCAGCAACTATTAATTGGAGACGGTCACCACGCTTCTCTACCTTCCCTTCCATAGACAACACTCCACCCTCTTGAATTTGTCCGCCAAATTGCTGATACACGCGGGGAAACAAAACTCCCTCAATGCGGCCGGTTAAATCTTCGAGTGTCATATACATCATGTATGCGCCGCTCTTTGTAGTAATGCGCTTGGCCGTTGTGAGCAGGCCGCAAAAGCGTGCATTTTTTCCGAGATGCTTTTTTTCTAGAGCACCAATCGGAACTGCTTTTTTAGCCATATAGCTCTTTAACCCCTGCAGAGGATGTCCGGTTACAAAGAGTCCCAAAAACTTCTTTTCCCACTGCAATTTTTCCAGACGAGTCGCCGGCTTTACCTTTTTAAGATGAAAAGTTTCCAGCTGGAATGGCTCCTCTTCACCAAGTGCCTCAAAAAGATCCCCCTGGCCGGTGGCACGAACATCGTGCACGCTCTTAGCAAAGGCAACTATCTCTTGAACACTCGCAGCAATGGCGTTCCGCTCTCCGAGCGCATCGAGTGCACCGGAATAAGCGAGCGATTCGATTAACTTTTTATTCACAACGTCAGAAGGAATTTTACGGAAAAAATCTTCCAGGCTTGTAAAGCGTCCATTATTGGCACGTGCCTGAATAATTTCGGCAATCGGCTGATCGCCGATACCTTTAATAGCGCGCAATCCAAAGCGGATTGTCTGCGGATCAACTACCGTGAAATCAGCCAGAGACTCATTCACATCGGGGGGCAACACGTGAATCCCCATCTCCTCACACTCATTTACTTCAATGACCACACGATCTTCACTCGTTGCATCGGCGGTGAGTAAGGCAGCCATAAATTCCGC
>Ga0210019_1000401_pt1 | contig 54281 bp, 57 predicted proteins | sample CryGeyCG2114_020_2_FD_183969 | JGI IMG/M metagenome (GOLD analysis project Ga0210019, IMG submission 183969) | Groundwater microbial communities from aquifer - Crystal Geyser CG11_big_fil_rev_8/21/14_0.20 (SPAdes) (version 2) | ecosystem: Environmental > Aquatic > Deep subsurface > Groundwater ...
CGGGCCCGGTATTTGACCAGCCACTGCACCGAGAACAACAGGGCGAAGCCGGGCGCGCCGACGGCGGCGGCCAGCAGCAACGGCTCTTGATAGCCCAGAAACACCAAGACCGGCACGGCCAGCATGGCATCGTCGGGATCGAAGCCCATGAACGAACCCAGTTCGGCGCTACGCGCGCCCGCCAGATTTTCCATGCATATGACCAGGCACAGGATGAAGGTCACGGACACTCCTGCGAGAAGCCCCATGGGGATCGCATTAAGCCCCCACTCGCCGCCGCGCAGACCAATGCCCAATCCAACGAAGACGAGCGCGTTGCAAACGGTGTCCGCGATAAGGTCGAACTTGTGGCCGGCGGCGCTGGTCTGGCCGGACTGGCGGGCATAGTCGCCGTCTCCCCGGTCCAGCACCATGGACAGGATGAACAGGCCGGCCCCCCAATCCCAGGAAGACAAGCCCCACCACGGCAGGCCGAGCCAGGGGGACGACCCGAGAGCGAACGCGGCGGCGGCGGCGATCCCTGTGACCAGGCGCACGACGGTCACCTGGCTGGGTGTGACCCTGGTGCCCATCAGGGGTTTGGTCACGGCCAGACGCGCGACCTTGTGTATCCAGGTATTGTGACTAATGGTCTTGTCTCCGGCTGCGGGCAGGTCTACACGGTGAGCATGGTTCGACCAGATAGAACCACTCTCACGCCCGGAACATCATGAAAATTGCGGCAAAAGGCAACCGGCATCGACAACGCCGATGAAGAAAACATGCTGAACATACCCGTTCTTACCGACACGCAAATTCAACAGTTCGCCGACGACGGCTATCTGGTCCTGCGCCGAGGCTTCAGCCCCGGCGAGATGGCGCGCATCGACGCCTGGACCGACGAGATACTGACACTGCCCGAGGTGTCGGGCCGCCACTGGGTGTTCCACGAGCAGAGCCGGAAGAATGCGGAACAACGGCTGGTCAGCCGCATTGAGCGCATCTCCCCCTTCCACGACGGATTCAAGGCCCTGGCCGAGGCCCTGCGCGCCCCGGTAAGCCAACTGCTGGGCGAGAACGCTGCACTGTTCAAGGAAAAGATCAACTTCAAGATGCCGGGCGGCGATGGTTTCAAGCCGCACCAGGATTCCCAGGCAGGATGGGACGCCTATACGGACTTCTTCATCTCCGCCCTTGTGTCCATCGATGCGGCGACCGAGGAGAACGGCTGCCTGAAACTGGTTCGCGGCCACCACAAGAACGGCATGTTCCGGTCGTGGGAGCCGATGACCGACGCTGACATGGCGGGCATGGATTTCCAGGCCGTGCCGACCAACCCAGGCGATGTCGTGTTTTTCGACTCGTTCGCGCCGCATGCCTCCGAAGCGAACATGAGCGAACGCATCCGCCGCATCTATTACGCCACCTACAACCGGGCGTCGGCGGGCCACTTCATGGACCGCTACTACGCTGACAAGCACAAGAACTATCCGCCGGACATCGACCGCGATCCGGCGAAGCAGTACGTGTTCAGGGTCTAAAGACTGCGGAGAACGCCTACTCTGCGGCGGCGCCGACGCGGGCTCCCAAGGGCCGATAGGCGGCGATCCTGGCGCGGATTTCGCTATCCGCCCGCTCCCGGTCCTCGGGGAAGTCGATCTCGATCCACGGAATGCCGGTCACGTCCTCGAACCCGAAGGTGCCGGGTTCGGACGCCTTCATCACGTCGCAGAACGCATCCTCGTAGACGAAGCCCGGCATATCGCCCCAGGACAATTCGTCGGCCCGGTCGGCCACGCGCAGTGCCACGTCCGGCGCCATCGTCAGGAAGCCCGGCCACTCGCCCACCATGTCGTGGGGCTCGAAGACCTTCTTGCCGAAATCGACGATAAGGTTGTCTCGCACGCAGGTCTTCACCGGCTCGTCCCCCGGCTCGAAATCCCGGTCCAGGATGATGCAGGTCTGATGGCGGCTGTTGACCAGGGCCTTCAAGAGATCCTCGTGATAGTAGACGTCGGCGTCCATGAACAGCACGCGGGAGCCGGAGCGCAGAACCTCGCCCGCCCGGGCAAGGGACAGGATCGGGCTTTCCTCGTAGCGCGTATTGAACAGGGTGCGTGCGAATCCGGCGGGCGCCACGCGAGCCAGCTCTTCCTCGATCATTTCCTTCTTGTGGCCGACGACGACGGTTAGTTCCTCGACGCCGAGCGCGGTCAGAACCTCGATATGGCGCGCCAGCAGCGTGCGGCCGTCGAACTCAAGCAGGGCCTTGGGCGGGTCGTCGTTCCCGTCTCCGTAGAGGCGCCGGCCGACGCCGGCGGCAAGCATGACCGCTTTCATCTGATTGCAACACCCCGGTTACTGTTTGTTTGCGCAATAGGTGCGCGCCCGACACGTTCTTGTCAATAACATCTAACGGTGGAGAAATTTGCGCCCGGCACATGCTCTCGGAGCGCTCAAGGGATATAGCCGTTGGCGCGGAACCAGTCGATCGCGTCGGCCAGGGCGTTGCGCGCGGGCCGCGGGGCATAGCCCAGCTCGCGCGCCGCCTTGGCCCAGGAAAAGAACATCTTCTTCTTCGCCATTCGCACCGAATCCGGGGCCACCAGAGGCTCCGCTCCGCCGGTCAGGCGGCACCAAGCCTCCGAGGCGTGGGCGATCGGCATGATGAGGCCCGTCGGCACGCGGAACAAGGGCGGACGCCCGCCCGTCAACTCGGCGATGACGCCCAGGATGTCGCCGAGCCCCATGTTCTCGCCGCCCAGTACGTAGCGCTCGCCGATGCGTCCCGTGGCGAAGGCCTTGAGGTGGCCTTCGGCCACGTCGTCCACATGGGCCACGTTCAAACCCGTGTCGACGTAGACGGGCATCTTGCCCTTGGCCGCGTCGACCACGATGCGTCCCGTCGGCGTCGGCTTCACGTCGCGCGGGCCGATCGGCGTCGACGGGTTGACGATGACGACGGGCCAACCCTCCCGCGCCGTCAGTTCGCGGATACACTCCTCCGCCTTGAACTTGGACTGTTTGTAGGGCCCGACCATGTCGGCATAGGTGACGGGCGTGTCCTCGTCGCCGGACCTGCCGTCGCCGGGGTTGCCCAGCACGGCGACGGACGAGGTGTAGACGATGCGTTCCACCCCCGCCTCGGCGGCGGCGCGCACGATGGCGGCGGAGCCCTCCACGTTGGCGCGGAACATGGCCGCCGGATCGCGGGTCCAGATGCGGTAGTCGGCGGCGACGTGGTAGAGCGCGCGGCAACCCTTGACGGCGGGCGCCAAGGTCTCGGGCCGCAGCAGATCGCCCTCCACCATCTCTACATCCAGCCCTTCGATGTTGCGGCGGTCGCTGCGAGGGCGCATCAGCACACGCACGGCTTCGCCCGCGTCAAGCAGCCTGCGGACCACGGCGGCGCCGACGAAACCGCTGGCGCCGGTCACAATATTGGGAGCACCCTTCGTCATGGTGGCGATTAAGGCCTCATAAAACGTACAATTTCCAGGGAAAACCGGCGGACTTTCGCCGCCCCCCTTAACACGCCGCCCCCCAGGCCCCATGTTGCGTGAATGCCCGTTTGCACTGCAATATCCTAAGGTTTACAAAGGGGCCCCCTTGAGGACTAAGTGAGCGCGATGACCAAGACCCTGAAAATCCTGCTCGCCAGCCCGCGCGGATTCTGCGCCGGTGTGGAGCGCGCCATAGAGATCGTCGAGCGGGCCCTGGAAATCCACGGTCCGCCCGTCTACGTCCGCCACGAGATCGTGCACAACAAGCACGTCGTCGAATCGCTGCGCGCCAAGGGCGCCGTGTTTGTCGAGGAAGTGTCCGACGTGCCCGACGGCGCGGTCACCATCTTCTCCGCCCACGGCGTCGCCGAGAAGGTCGAGATCGAGGCCAACGACCGCGGCCTGCCGGTGATCGATGCGACCTGCCCGCTGGTTTCCAAGGTCCACAAGGAAGGCCAGAACCACGCGCAGAAGGGACGCGAGGTCATCCTCATCGGCCATGCCGGGCATCCCGAAGTCGAGGGCACCCGGGGCCGCATTCCGGGCGGCGTGCACCTTGTGCAGACGCCGGACGACGTGGCGGCGCTCCAGGTCAAGGACCCGACGCAGTTGTCCTACGTCACGCAGACGACGCTCAGCGTCGACGAGACCCGCGATACCATCAACGCGCTGAAGAAGCGCTTCCCGGCCATTGTCGGCCCGGACGTGAAGGACATCTGTTACGCCACCCAGAACCGGCAGCAGGCCGTACGCGACCTGTGCAAGCTTGTCGACCTGCTGCTCGTGGTCGGCGCCAAGAATTCCTCGAACTCCAACCGCCTGCGCGAGATCGGCGGCGAGATCGGCGTGCCTGCCTACCTGATCGACGACGCCGGCATGCTCGATCCCAAGTGGCTCGACGGCGTGGAAACGGTCGGCATCACGGCCGGCGCCTCGGCGCCCGAGGAACTGGTGCAGGATCTCATCCGCCGCCTGGGCGACTTCGGTGAAACCAAGGTCGAGGAATTGAGGGGCGTGCGGGAAAATATCGTATTCAAACTGCCGCGCGAACTGAACGGCGGCAGCGAAGCCCGCGCCGGCGCCTGACAACCGGGAGAACGAGATGGCAGTCCCCCTGATCCAGCAGATGCGCGTCGGCGCCTACATCATGGGCAAGAAGCTCAAGGGTGAAACGCGCTATCCGCTCGTCCTCATGCTGGAGCCCCTGTTCCGCTGCAACCTGGCCTGCCCGGGATGCGGCAAGATCGATTACGAAGACGACATCCTCAACAAGCGCCTCTCTGTCGCGGACTGCCTGCAGGCCGTCGACGAGTGCGGGGCCCCCATCGTCTCGATCCCCGGCGGCGAACCGCTGATCCACAAGGAGATCAAGGCGATCGTCGAAGGCATCGTGGCGCGCAAGAAGTTCGTCTACTTGTGCACCAACGCCCTGTTGCTGGAACGCAACCTGGGCAAGTTCGAGCCGACGCCGTATCTGACGTTTTCGGTCCATCTCGACGGGCTGGAGGAACACCACGACAAGGCGGTCAACCAGCCGGGCACCTTCAAGCGTGCCGTGGCGGCCATCCGCAAGGCGAAATCCCTGGGCTTCCGGGTCAACGTGAACTGCACCCTGTTCGACCAGATGTCCCCCAAGGAAGCGGCCGAGTTCTTCGATTTCTGCACCCACGACCTGGGGGTCGAGGGCATCACCGTGTCGCCGGGCTACGCCTACGAACGGGCCCCGGACCAGGAGCATTTCCTGACCCGCAAGAAGACCAAGCAGCTGTTCCGCGACGTGTTCAGGCAGCCGGGCGCCCAGAAGTGGCGGTTCAGCCAGTCGACCCTGTTCCTCGACTTCCTGGCCGGCAACCAGACCTACAAGTGCACGCCCTGGGGCAACCCGACGCGCAACATCTTCGGCTGGCAGAAACCCTGCTACCTGCTGAACGAAGGCTATGCCGACAGCTTCCGGGAACTCATGGACGGCACCGAATGGGACAAGTACGGCACCGGCAACTACGAAAAATGCGCGAACTGCATGGTCCATTGCGGTTACGAGCCGACGGCCGTGACGGACACCGTTTCCAATCCGCTGAAGGCCCTTCGCGTGTTTCTGAAGGGCGTCAACACGGACGGCGAAATGGCGCCGGAAATCCCGCTGGACAACCAACGCCCAGCCGAATTCGTGTTCGAGGGGCTGGTCAAGACCCTGTCGCAGAACATGGCGGAGAAGGCCGAAGCGGAAAAAGTTCAGAAATCAGCCGAAGGCAAGGCCGGGGCCGAGACGTCCAGCCACGCGGCGTAAGACCTTCAACGCCCGCGTGCTGCCGCGCCCGAGCGCCAGAAGCTTTCCCAAATCCCCCGGATGGGTCGCCAGGTTCCGGAGCAGCCGCGCGCCGTCCGTGCCGCCCGAACTTGAAACGATCTGGTCCGTCCATTCCGGCAGGCGCGTTTCCGCCGTGTCGGACACGGCGCGGATGACCGCGAAGGGGCGGCCCGCCCGCCGCGCCGCCTGACCCACGGCATAGCTTTCCATGTCGACGGCGTCGGCGCCCGTATTGGCGCGCAGCACGGCCTTGCGCCGAGGGCCCGCGACGATGACCGCGGAATGGGCAATGACCACGCCCCTGCGGGCGATCAGGTCATCCAACGCATCCTCAAGCCGCCCGGTCCAGTCGGGATCGCAGGTCAGGCCCCTGCCCTCGCCGGAGATGATGCGGGTCGGCACGATCAGGTCGCCGGCCTTGAGCGCCGGGTCCAGGCCGCCGCACAGGCCGAAGCTGAGCACCGCTTTCGCCCCCTGTGCGAACATCTCCGCCGCCAGTTCGCCCGCGCGTCGGGGATCGGCGCCCGCGGTGCGGATGTCCAGGCTATCGCCGCCGGAAAGGCCGTTCAGGCAGGCCGCCTCGCGCAGAACCCCGGTGATGATGCCGACCCGCGCCATCACGCAAGCCCGATCAGATGCCGTGGGCGGGGCGTTTGGTGTTGCTGCGCTTCAGGTTGCGGTAGCGGGACAGGGTCCACAGTGGGAAATAGGCGCTGTAGCCGTGATAGGTCAGATAGAAGACCTTGGGAAAGCCGACGGCGTTGAACATCTTTTCCTGCCATTTGCCGCCCTCGCGCGGGTGGCTCAGCAGGTAGCCGACGCCGCGTTCGACCTCCGGGCTGTCCAGTTCGCCCGCCGCCATCAGTCCCATGACGGCCCAGGCGGTCTGCGACGGCGTGCTTTCCTTGGCCAGGCCCTTGCGGTCGGCCCAGTAGGTGGCGCAGTCCTCGCCCCAGCCGCCGTCGGCCATCTGGCGGCCCTTCAGCCAGTCGACGGCGCGCCGGATGTAGGGCTGGGACATGTCCTGACCCACGGCGTTGAGCGCCGACAGCACCGACCAGGTGCCGTAGATGTAGTTGGTGCCCCAGCGCCCGAACCAGGAACCGTCGGCTTCCTGTTCATCCTTCAGGAACCTGACGGCGCGGGTGACCACCTCGTCGTCGGGCCCGTAGCCGAGCTGCGCCAGCATGCCGAGGCAGCGCGCGCTGACGTCGGACGTCGGCGGATCCAGAAGCGCCCCGTGGTCGGCGAACGGGATGTGGTTCAGGTGATAGGCCGTGTTATCGGCGTCGAAGGCTCCCCAGCCGCCGTTGGCGCTCTGCATGCCGATGATCCATTCGACGCCGCGATCGATGGCGTTCTTGTAGCGGATCGGATCGGCGCGATGCAGCGCCATGACCACCACGGCCGTGTCGTCCACGTCCGGGTAATAGTCGTTCCAGTACTGGAAGGCCCAGCCGCCGGGCCGCAGGTCGGGCCGCTTGGCCGCCCAGTCGCCCTTGACGTCCGTGATCTGGCGGTCGACCAGCCAATCGGCGGCTTTGTCAAGAACCGGGTCGCCGGCCGCGACGCCGCATTCCTGCATGGCGTGAAGCGCCAGGCCCGTGTCCCACACGGGGGACAGGCAGGGCTGGCAGTAGGCTTCGTCCTCGCGCTCCACGACCAGTTTCTCGATGGCGCCGCGGGCGGTCACGAAATCGGGATGGTCGCGCGGATAGCCCAATACATCATAGGCCATGACCGCGTTGGCCATCGCCGGAAAGATGCCGCCCAGGCCGTCCTCGCCGTTCAGGCGCTGCTTGACGAAGTCCATGCACTTGGTGATGGCCTTCTTTTCCAGCCACTGGGGGATCATCGGCTGCACCAGGCGGGCGGCCTTGTCGATGGCCAGGAACACGTTGCCGAGTACGTGGCCCGTGGGATTGTGCAGAAAGTCCGTCTGTTCGAAGGGATCCTCGGCGAACAACTCGCGGATGCCGATACCGCGGGGGTTGCGCGCCTTGGGCTTGGTCGCCGCCAGGACGAACAGCGGGATCATCACCGTGCGCGACCAATAGGCGACCTTGTCGATATGGAACGGCGACCAGGTCGGCAGCAGCATGGCCTCGGGCCGGATCACCGGCGCCGCACGCCAGGGCACCTGTTCGAACAGCGTCAGCGCGATCCGCGTGAACACGTTGGACAGCGTCGCCCCGCCGCGCGCCAGGACGGCCGCCCGCGCCTTGGCCATGTGGGGGGCGTCCGGATCGTCGCCGATCAGCTTCAGGGCATAGTAGGCCTTGACCGTGGCGCTCATATCGAAGTCGCCGTCGTGGAACAGCGGCCAACCGCCGTGCGCGCCCTGGATGCGCCGCAGGTAGTTGCCGAGCTTGGCCTCGATGGCGTCGTCGGGCTCGCCCAGGAAATGGTTCAGAAGGATGTATTCGGCGGGAATCGTGGCGTCGGCCTCAAGCTCGAAGGCCCAGCTTCCGTCCTGGGCCTGGCGATCAGCCAGCCACGAACGGGCCTCGGCAATGGTGGCGTCCAACCCCGGATGGGCGCGGCCCTCGTCGACGGCCACCGGCTCGCCGCTGGAAGCGGCAGCCGACGCATCGACCTCGGGCAACTGAGACATATCCATCATTTCACCGTTGAAACTTTTTTATTTCAGGAGATTAATTGCCCAGATGTACCCTTCGCAGGCGCAAAATTCAATGCCTGTGCAATCCGGTTCCCTTGTTACAGAACGGGTCCCCGAAATCAAGCCGATGACAAAGACGTGACAACCAGATCGGCCGCGCGGAAGCCTGACCGGATCGCCCCCTCGATGGTCGCCGGCAGGCCCGTGGCCGTCCAGTCGCCCGCCAGCACCAGATTGTCCCAGCGGGTTCGCGGCGGCGGACGGCGGCGGTCCGCCGCCGGCGTCTGGGCGATGGTGGCGCGCTTCTCCTTGACGATGCGCCAAGGCGGCAAGCCAGCGTCCGCCGGCAGGTCGAGCGCCGCCCGCACCTCGGGCCACAGCTTCCGGGCGATGGCGTCGTTGGCTTCGGCGGCCAAGGCGTCGGCGGCGCTGACCGTGACCGAGGCCACGTCGCCCCGCAGGAATACCCATTGCGCCGTCCCGCAGATCAAGCCGACCAGCGGTAGCGCCGATGTCGGCGGCGCCGAAAGGCGGAAATGGGCGTTGACGATGGCGTGAGCTTCCCGCGGCCCGTCCAGACCCGGAACCAGGTCGGCCGCCGTCCAGGCGGGGACGGCCAGGACCACGCGGTCGTCCGGGCCGAGGGTCTCCGTCCGCCCGGCAAAGTCGATGGCATCCAGACGCTCGTCTCCGAAATTCAGGGCCCGCACACGGTCGTTGAAGCGAACCTCCGTCCCCTTGGCTTTCAGGTAGTCGAGCGCCGGGTCGACAAAGCTCTCGCTCAATCCCACCCGCGCCATCAGGGGCCGGCAGGCGGCCCGCCCGCGCCCGAAGGTTTCCTTGATCACCGGCCACAGGAGTTTTGCCGAGGCCGTCTCCACCGGCGTGTTGAGGACGCCGACGGCAAGCGGTTCCCAGAACCGTTCGAACAGCGGTCCGGACCCGGCAAGGCAGTCCCGGATCGTCTCGTCCGGTCCGGCGCAGGCAAGGCGCAAGGCGCGCAGGTATTCGCCCAATCTCGTTCCCGGCACCCGCCCCGGCCCGAACAGGACCGACCAGGGGACCCGCCCTTCGTCGGGCCGCACGACCCAGGTTTCACCGGTCTTAAGGTCGCGGAAGGGAAAGGACGCGTCGGCGGGCCCAGTCAGGCTGTCCGCCGCACCCACCGTTTCCAGGTAGTCGCGGATCGCCCGGTTGCCGGACAGGATCAGATGGTTGCCGTTGTCAATGCGGCGATCCAGCTGTGAATCGAAAAGCGAGCGGCAGCGCCCGCCCGCGTGCCCGGCGCTGTCGTGCAGGACGACCTTTTGGTCTCCCTGCGCCAAGCGCACGGCGGCGGCAAGGCCCGCCACCCCGGCACCGATGACATGAATACGTGGCGCCGCCATCGCCTGGCTTACAGGATGCCGTAGCGGACGGCGACCCAGAGCTTCTCCGCCTTGGTCAGGCCCGCCGGCTCCAGCACCCGGTGCCATCCGCGCCGCTCCATGCGGTGGAAGATTCGCTCATAGGCTTCCATCATCATGGTCGCGGGCTTGACCCGGTCGGCCTCGCAACGGGCCAGCAGCGCCCGCGCCTCGGCGAACTTATCCCCCGCCAAGGTGGCGATCTCGGCCGCCGCGGCGGGAAGGTTCGGATCGGCCATGACGTCCAGCGGCTCGCGGGCGGCGATGCCGTGTGCTGAAAGCAGGTCCTCCGGCAGGTACAGGCGGTCGCGCGCCGCGTCCTCGGCAATGTCGCGCAGGATGTTGGTCAGCTGCAGCGCGAGGCCGAGCGCGGCGGACAACCGATCGCCGACGGCGACCTCCAGCCCGAAAATGCGACAGCTCAGCCGCCCCACCGCGCAGGCGACACGGTCGCAGTACTGCAGAAGGTCGTCGCGGGTCTTGAGGCGCAGCGTCGCGGCGGCGTCCGTCTCCATGCCGTCGATGACCGCCTGGAAATCTGCCTCGGCCAAGCGGAAATGGGCGATCGGCTCGGCCAGCGCCACGGCCACCGGATGATTGGGTCGGCCCGAATAGAGGCCGCGGATCTCGGCACGCCAGCGCGCCAGGTCGCGGCGTTTCTCGTCCAGGGGATTGGGATCGTCGGCGATGTCGTCGACGATCCGGCAGAAGGCATAGACCGCGAACATGGCGCGCCGCTTTTCGCCCGGCAGGAAGCGCATGGCCCAGAAGAAGGTCGTGCCCGAGGCGCGCACGATTTCCTCGACCCGCGCGCGGGCGCGGCCGACTTCTGCCTCGGATCGGGTCACCAGGTTGTCCATGGGCGTATGGATACACGCGGCGCCCGGGCAAGGCCAGTGCCCTGTCGCAGTCGGCAATCTCCTCACATGTCGAAGAATCGCGCGTGGCTGTCGCGGTCTGGGACGCCCACGCCGCCCGCATAGGTCCGGCCCTTCCAGCCGCCGCCCCGGCCTTGACCGTGGCGGCGCGCGGAATCGACGGTCATCAGGGTATAGAGCAAGGCTGCGGCCGGCAGCGCGAAGCCTGCCCAGGGCGGCCGCCCGTAGAGGCGCAGCGTCGGAAAATAGGCAATGGCCATGGCAAGCCAGCCCCCTGCCCCGGCCGCCGCCAACCGCCAATCCCCGGCGGCCAGGCCCCAGAACGCGGCCACGGGCGGCACCAGGTAGAGCAGCGTCATTCCGGCGACGGTGCCCAGCAGCATCAGGGGCGAATGGCCCAACTGCTCGTAGGCCGTGCGCGCCACCATGCGCCAGATCTCGCTTAAGGTGTCGTAGCGCCGCAGGCTGACCGTCTCGTGCGTGAGGCCCAGCCAGATCGAGCCCCGCGCCTTCAACAATTCGGCCAGCGCGCAGTCGTCGATCAGGCGGCCGCGGATCGCCTGGATCCCCCCGGCCGCACCCAGGGCGGCGCGGCGCACCAGCATGCAGCCACCCGCCGCCGCCGCCGTGCGCCGGGTCGGGTCGTTGACCCAGGGAAAGGGAAACAGCTTCTGGAAGAAGAACACGAAGGCCGGAATCAGCAGGCGTTCCCAAGGCGTCTCGCAGTTGAGCCGCACCATTAGGGAGACCAGGTCGCGGTCCTCCATCTCGGCCTTCTCGACCAGCCGCCGCAGGTTGGCCGCGTGGTGGGAGATGTCGGCGTCGGTCAGCAGCACGTAGCGCGCGTTGGGTGCCGCCTGGCCCGCCGCTTCCAGCCCCTGGTGAACGGCCCACAGCTTGCCCGACCAGCCCTCCACCAGGGGTTTGCCGGCGACAAGATGGAAACGCTCCGATGCCGCGGCCGCGTCGGCGGCCCCCTGCGCCAGGGCGCCCGTGCCGTCCGCGGAATTGTCGTCGACCACGACGACGTCGAGCCGCCCCGGATAGTCCTGGGCCAGGAGCGAGGCCACCGTCCGGGCGATGCCGTCGGCCTCGTCGCGGGCGGGGATGACGGCGACGACGGCAGGCCAGCCGTCCCTGGAGGCTGCCTTGGCGGCCGGACTCAGGTGCTGGTCGGCGAACCAGAAGCGGCCGCGGAAGAACAGAATCCCCGCCCAGACGGCGAGCGCCAGAAGGGCCACCCCGGTCATCGTCCGTAACGGCCGACCAGCGCGCCCAGCGCCCCCTTCAGGCAACACCAGCCGTAGCCGCCCTTGGTGAGCGCGACGCGGCCGGCCAGCGGGTCGCGGCGGCGCAGAAGGTCCGTCAGGCGCCGGGCGATTTCCCAGATGGCCGCTGATTCCATGCCGAGCCGCCGGTTGTGCATGCCGCCGGCGATCGGCCGGGCCTCCGCCAGCAGGATTTCGGTCGCATCCAGGCAGCGGTCGATCACCCGACGCATCGCCGGGGTGCAGGCCGGGCGGTCCAGGTCCTCGACGACCGCCCCCTCCTCGGCCATCCAGTCGCCGGGCAGGTAGACCCGGTCGAGCGCGCGGTAGTCGTCCCGGCAGTCCTGCAGGTGGTTGATGACCTGTAGCGCGTTGCACAGCGCGTCCGACGAGCCGTAGCCGTGGGCCGAGCCGCCGTGCAGGTCGATCAGGTAGCGGCCCACCGGGGCGGCCGAGCGGATGCAGTAGTGCATCAGGTCGTCCCAGTCCGCATAGCGGCCCTTCACCGCGTCCTGTTTGAAGGCGTCGATCAGATCCTGGCAGTGGCGCGGGGTGACGTCCGTCTCGGCCAGGCTTTCGCGCATGCGCTCAGCGGTCGCGTAGGCCGCATCGCCGGGAGCGTGGCCCAGCAGCGCCGCCTCGAACCCGGCCAGGCGGCGGACCTTGGTGTCGGCGTCGAGCGCGGCATTGTCGGCAATGTCGTCGATGGCGCGGGCGAAGCGGTAGAAACATGCCACGTGGGGGCGCAGGCGGGCCGGCAGAAGGAACGAGCCGACGGGGAAATTCTCGTAGGCCGCATCCTTGCCCGACGGCGTCTCCACGCCGGACGCGGCCGCGCCGTCGCGGGGTGCGTGGCCCTCACCATGCGCGCCCGGCATCGTTTCAAGCGAATCGGCGGGCTGCCCCATGACCGGAGTTCCTTCGCGGATCAGCCTGCAGGCTTCGACATTTCCCGCATCTTCTCCAGCAGGCTTTCGACGGAATTCCCGTTGTTCAGGATTACGGAATTGAATTCCTTCTGCTGGGTCAGGGCCATGGACAGGCCGTTGACGATGATGTCGACGATCTTGAAGACCTTCTGCCCATCCTTCTCGCCGACGCCGACGCGCCAGCCCACGTTGACCGGGTCGCCGCCGGGGCGATTGAGCGTCGTGTGGACGATGAAGTCGTTTTCCTGGCGTTTCTCGGCACGGCTGACTTCCAGGGTCTCGCCCTTGTAGTCCCTGAACCCGTCCACATAGCGTTCGAGCAGCATGTTCTCGAACAGGGACAGGTATTCCTCGCGCTGTTCCGGCGTGGCGCGGCGCCAGTGGCGGCCCAGCACCCACTTGCCGATGGATTTGATGGCGAAGAAATCGTGGATCATGGTGCGGAAGCGTTCCTTCCGCACCTCGCGGTCGATGTCCTGCGCGGTCAGGGAACTGACCGCCGAGGACGCCATCGAATTGACGAAGGCCTTGACCTCTTCGTTGGATACTTCGGCGCCGGCGCTCTGCGGCGCGAAGAAGCCCAACAGCGCGGCGACCAGGAACACGGAAAATACATGACGCCTAAGCATTCGGAACGTCTCCTTTAGGTGGGTTCCATACACCGGGCCGCGCCGTCAGTTCAAGTGCCGCATGGGATCAATGAAAGTTCACAAGACCGTAATCGGACCAATCCGCTAATATACATCAAATGTCTCTATGTCTTGAATCCTAAGGCGCGCCCAATGGACATCGCCGGCTTGACGGGAATCCGCACGTGACGAACACTCCGCTTTCACAATCGCTTGATATCTATGTGCAACTGGGCACGCGCCCCTATACCGAGGTCGTCTCTCAGCTTGAGCACGCCTTGCAGTGCGCCTGGCTGGCGGAACGCGAATCGGGTGACCGGGAGCTGATCGCCGCCGCCTTCCTGCACGACATCGGCCACTTGATGCACAAATTCGGCCAGGAAGCGGCCGACCGCGGCATCGACGACAAGCACGAGGCCATCGCCCGCGGCTGGGTCGCGCGCCATTTCACCGCCCGCGTGGCGCAGGCCGTCGGCCTGCACGTGGAAGCCAAACGCTACCTCTGCGCCGCCCGGCCCGGATACTTCGAGACCCTGTCGCCGGCCTCCGTGAAATCCCTGGAACTGCAGGGCGGCCCCATGAACGCGGACGAGGTTTCGGCCTTCGAGGCCCTGCCCGATTACGCGGACGCCGTGAGAGTCCGCGAATGGGACGACCGGGCCAAGACCGCCGGGCTGGAAACGCCCGGCATCGACCACTTCCGCCCCTATCTGGAAAGCGCCCTCGCCGCCGCGTAGCCGCCCGGGTTCAGAATCTATCCGACCGGAACGGTGACAGGTCCAGGTTGGGCGTCTCGCCCTTCATCAGGCGCGCGATGATGCGCCCCGTCGCCGGGCCGCAGGTCAGGCCCACGTGCTGATGGCCGAAGGCGTGGAACAGGCCCGGCGTCACCGCCGAGGGGCCGAGCACGGGCAGGCTGTCCGGCAGGGTCGGGCGGAAGCCCATCCACTGCGTTTCGATCTCCGTCTTCACGCCGGGCAGCAGCCTGGGCACCAGGTCGGCCATGACCCGCGCGCGGGCGTAGTCGGGCGCGGCGTCCAGCCCCGCCAGTTCCACCGTGCCGGCGAGGCGCAGGCCCATCTCCATGGGCGAGGCATAGAACGCCCGCGCCTTCCAGCCGATGGCGTGGTTCACCTGCACCCCCGGGTCGGCCAGGATGGCATGGTAGCCGCGTTCGGTCCCGAGCGGGATCCTTTCGCCCAGCATGGCCGCCAGTTTGTGCGAGAAGGCGCCGGCGGCAAGGACGATGCGGTCGGCCTCGAAATAGCCCCCCGCTGTCGCGATGCGGAAGCCGCCGTCGGCAAGCCGGCCAAGGCCGCGCACCTCGTCGCGCTTGAGCGTCCCGCCGCGCTTCACGAAGGCCTCGGCCAGGACCTTGGTCAGGCGCCCCGGGTTGGTCGTGCGCCCGCCGGCCAATAGGCCGTGCGCCCATCTGAAGTCGGGGCCGAGGGCCGGCTCCAGGTCCGACAGCGCCTTGCGGTCCAGGGCCTCGACCTTGACGCCGTAGCGGATGCGATAGGCAAGGTCCGCTTCGGCCTTCTTGAAGTCGGCCTCGGAATCATAGACCTGCAGGATGCGCTCGCGGCGCACCAGCTCGGGCGCCCCCGCCTCGGCGGCCAGCGCCTCATAGGCCTCGGAACAGCCCATGGTCAAGTGGTGCATGGCCTCGGCGGCGCGGCGCTGGTGGGCGACGCTGGCGAAGCCCAGCATGCGCAGCAGCCAGGGCAGAATATGCGGCAGATGCCGCCAGCGGATGGTCAGCGGCCCCGTGGGATCCAACAGGTACTTGGGCACGCTCTTCAGGACGTCCGGCCCGAAGATCGGCACGAAGGACCATTCGGCCAGGATGCCCGCATTGCCGAAGGAGCAGCCCTCGCCCGGCGGCGCGCGGTCGACGACCGTGACCCGGAAGCCCTCCTTGACCAGGGCGAGCGCGCAGTTGACGCCGACGATGCCGGCGCCGATGACGCAAACGGTCGTATCGGCGGGGGATGGCGCGGGCTGGGCTCGGGAATTCGTCAGGGGCATGGACGCGGGCTCCGGCTTGTCGTGGGGCGGCCTTCGTGCCAAATATGACCGGAAACCCATCCCCTGACCATCGCCTTCAAGGAACCCGACCATGGCCGACGGCGCCCACACGCTTCCCCTTCCCGAAACCGCGCGCGCGGCGCTGAAGGCCGCCGTGGGCGACAAGGGCTGGCTGGAAAGCGAAGCCGACAAGGCGCCCTACCTGGCCGAGGAGCGCGGCTACTACCACGGCGAGAGCGCCCTCGTCCTGCGGCCCGCCTCGACCGAGGAAGTCTCGAAAATCGTCACCATCTGCGCCGGGCACGCCATCCCGGTCACGCCCCAGGGCGGCAACACGGGCCTGTGCGGCGGCGCCGTGGCGCGGGGCGGCGTGCTGATCAACCTCGGGCGCATGAACCGGGTGCGCGAGATCGACCCCGTCAACGCGACCATGACGGTGGAGGCCGGCTGCATCCTCAAGGACATCCAGGACAGGGCCGACGCGGCCGGGCTGCTGTTCCCGCTGTCGCTGGCGGCCGAGGGGACCTGCCAGATCGGCGGCAACCTCTCGACCAACGCGGGCGGCATCCAGGTTTTGCGCTACGGCAACGCCCGCGACCTCGTGTTGGGGCTCGAGGTCGTGACCGCCGACGGCCGCGTGTGGCATGGCCTGCGGGGCCTGCGCAAGAACAACACGGGCTATGACCTGAAGCACCTGTTCATGGGCGCCGAGGGCACCCTCGGCATCATCACCGCCGCCGTGCTGAAGCTGTTTCCCAAACCGGCCGAAACGACGACGGCCATGGTCGCGGCCGAGACGCCGCAACACCTCTCGGCGCTGCTGACCCGCCTCAAACAGGCGACGGGCGGGCAGGTGAACAGCTTCGAATACATCTGCCGGGCGCCGCTGGACGCCGTGTTCACCCATATCCCCGGCACCCAGGACCCCATGCAGGAAAAGTATGAGCACTACGCCCTGGTCGAGATGGCTTCGGGCCAGAAGGGGGTGATCCGCGATCTCGCCGAGGCGGCGCTGGGCGAAGCCTTCGAGGCGGGCGAGATCGTCGACGCCGTGCTGGCCGAAAGCGGCGAACAGGCGGCGCGGCTGTGGAACATCCGCGAAAGCATCCCCGAGGCGCTCAAGCACTGCGGCCCCTCGGCCAAGCACGACATCTCCGTGCCGGTCTCCAAGGTGCCGGAGTTCCTGGAAAAAGGCAGCGCCCACGCCGAGCGTGTCATTCCCGGCTGCACGGTCATGGCCTTCGGCCACATGGGCGACGGCAACCTGCACTTCAACCTGGTGATGCCGCAGGACACGGCGCCCGAGGACGCGGCGCGCCTGCGCGAGGAAGTGCCCCCCGGCGTGCACGACATCGCCGACTCCCTCGGCGGCAGCTTCTCCGCCGAACACGGCATCGGGCTCCTCAAGGTGCACGAGATGGCGCGCTACAAGTCGGACGTGGAGAAGGACATGCTGCGCGCGATCAAGGGCGCGCTCGACCCCCAGGGCATCATGAATCCGGGGAAGGTGGTGCCTTAAGTCGCAGAACCGTAGGCAGCTATCAGCCACCGAAAGTTGTTTTGCACAGATAGAATCAGGACTCCCAAATGCCCCGTCACCCACGAAACAGCGAGCGAAAGGATCCGATAAAGGCTTGGTTCCGGACCGCAAAATGGAACGCAAAGCGCAAAGGTCGGGAGTTCACGATATCTCTTGAAGACGTGCCAGAAATCCCCACGACATGCCCGGTACTCGGGATTCCTTTGTCCTTGAGTTCGCCAAACAAAGACTTTGTGCCATCGTTGGATCGCGTCGATAATTCAAAAGGATATGTACCCGGCAACGTCATTTTGGTAAGCCGAAGGGCGAACCGAATCAAAGCGGATGCAAGCCCCGAAGAGTTGCAAAAGTTGGCGGATTTTTTCAGAGCGCCAAAACCCAAAAAGTAAGTTAGTCCAACTGCCCCGCCGCATCCTCGCGCCCTAACACGCGCACAATCTCCACGCCATCATCGTCCGTCCGGTAGTAGATGGAATGCGCGCCGTATACGCTGCGCCGGTAGCCGGTGCGGAGATGATCGACGGCGGGGTAGAGGCTTGGCTCCGCGGCGATGCGTTCGAGTCTGGCAATCAGGCCATCATAGTATCGGTCGGCCTGCTGCATTCCGAATTCAATGATGCCCCGGCGATAGAGCCGCGCGAGGTCATCCTCGGCGGCCCGGCTGAGGCGAAAGGCCGCCACCGCGCCTAGGTCCGCTCAAACTCGGCGCGGACGGCCTTGCGGATATCTTCCGGCGTCAGGTCGCTAATGCCGCTTTCTTCCCCCGCGATAAGGGCGGCGCGGATGCGCTCGACCTCGTCCATGCGCAACTGCTTCTCGCGGATGGCCTCGCGGATCAGTTCGCTGTCGGTCGCGTAATGGCCGCTGGCAAGCTGGCCCTGAATCCAGGCCTCCTGTTGGTCGGTGACCGTGATGCTTTTCTTGACCATGGACATGGCGGGCGGCCTCTCGCGAAAATTCCTCGCTGGTCGGATTTTATCCTACTATACACTTCCCATCCCGTCACCCCCACGAAAACGGGGTCCAGGACCATGGATTCCCGCTTTCGCGGGAATGACGCCGTAGACTCACCGTCTCACGGCCTCGGTGGTTTTCTTTTGTTGAACCACAGAGGTGGCGAGGCGGTGAGAAGGAAGGGGTAAGCGGCTTGTCGCCCATGTTGACGCCCCCCCCCCGCTCACGGACGCTCACGGCCCCGCCCCGGCGCGAGGCCCGGTATCAGATGTCGAGTCCCTTCTTGAGCAGCTTGTCGATCAGCTTCCGCGCCTGGAGGCCGGCGCTGTCGCCGCCGCCGAAGACCAGGCCGCCCGAGGTGAAGGACGTGCCGAAGGTTTTCGCCAGGTTCACCGTCTGCCCGATGCCGGCGAGAAACTGCGCGTCGCTCAGCCGGCCCAGGGGATGAATGAAGGCGCTCCAGAGAATGCCCTTCGCCACCGCGTAGCGCGCGTCGAGGGCGCTGTCGAAATTGGCCTGCATCATCCGGTAATAGAGCTCGGCGGAGATCTGCTCGGTCTTGGCGATGGCGGTCAGGATTCGCATGCGGTCGGCCTTCTCGTCGACGATCACGGTCACGCCGGTATTCTCGACCTTGAAGCTCCAGACGCCGGGGCGGGCGCTCTGGACGTCGTCGCCGACGGCGCCGATCAACTCGGCCAGCCGCGCGACCGTCATCTTGGCGGTCCCTGCCGGCGGGGGTTCCGGGGCGTTCCCGTCGGCCAGCGCCGGCACCCCGATGCCCGGGCCCGTCCAGGCAATCGCCAGAATTGACAGGAAAAGTATCGTCAGGGCACGGCGTCGCATGATCTCCTCCCCATCCTAAAAGTTGCAGCCTCAGGATACACGCTCGGCGCGGCATCGAGACAGAACTCTTTTGATCCGGGAAATTCGGCAGGCCGGAAGGGCGGGGCCGCGATGACGACTTCCCCCCTCACCGTCTCACTGCCCCGGTGGTTTTCTTGAAGGAACCACAGAGGCGGTGAGGCAGTGAGAGGGCGGGATGAGAAGAAAGTCGCGGATGCCCGTGTCGAGCACGGGCATGACGATTTCGAGGATGCCTTGGCGGTTACCCCGCCGCGCGGGCTTCCAAATCCGCCAGCAGGTTGTCCGGCACGTCCACGCCCTCGGCGTTCGCCTTGGCGCGGTTGGCCCAGCGGTCGTTGCCGGGAAGCTGCGCGCCTTCCTGGTCGCGGATGGCGCCGATCAGGGTGCCGATGCGCTCGATGAAGCGGCTGTCGGCCGTCTCCTCGTCCTCGTGGGCGAAGGCCGACGGATCGATCAGGATGAAGAACTGGCCGACCAGGGGCGGCGCGCCCTCGGCCGTAAAGAAACTTGACGCTTCGAAGCCGTGGTTGGAGCCGGTGACGGTCGCCGCCAGGATCTCCACCGCGAGCACCAGGGCCGCGCCCCGGGCATCGCCCATGGGCAGCATCAGGCCGCCGTCGAGCGCTTCCTTGGCGTCGGTCGTGGGATTGCCGTGCTTGTCCGTGCACCAGCCCTCGGGGATTGGCTCGCCACGGTTGGCGGCCATCATGATCTTGCCGCGCGCGACCTTGCTGAGCGCCAGGTCGACCAGCACGGGATCGTCCCAGCCGGAGCCGTCGGGCAGCGGCTTGGGGCTGGCGAAGGCGATGGGATTGGTACCGTAGAGGGCGCGGGTCCCGCCCCAGGGGGCGATGGCGGCGGGGGCGTTGAGGAAGCCGAGCGCCACCAGGCCGTCGCGCGCCGCCGCCTCGACCGGATGGCCGCCGACGCCGCCGTGGTGGGAATTGCCGATGGCGAGGCCGACGATCCCCGTTTCCTTGGCAAGTTGGCGGGCCCGCCCCATGCCGAGGGCGATCGCCGGATAGGCGAAGCCGCCGGCGGCGTCGACCCGCAGGCTGGCCGTCGCCGTCTGCTCCAGCCGCGCGATGGCATGGCCGTCGACCTTGCCGCTTTTCGCCTGGTCGGCGTAGCTCGGCACGCGGGACAGCCCGTGGGACGGCACGCCGTCGGCCTCGGCCTGCACCAGGGCGCGGGCGACGAAGGCGGCGTTGTTCTCGGAAACGTTGGAATTCAGGAAGACCTTGAGGGCCAGCGCTTCGAGTTCATCCAGGGTCTTTTTCGCCATCGTGCTCAGTTCCCGTTCAGGCAGTTGAGGACCGCGTCGGCGGTGACGGAGGACACCTTGCCCTCCCCCTCTTCCGTGCGCGGTCCGACATGGGGCGTGCAATAGAAATTGGGCACGCCGTCGAAGATGTTGGGCGCGGTCAGGGGCTCCTCCACGAACACGTCGGTGAAGGCCCCCCACAGCTTGCCGGATTTCAGCGCGTCGACCAGGGCCTGCTCATCCACGATGCCGCCGCGCGACAGGTTCAGGAGCAGCGCCCGGTCCTTCATTTTCGCGATGGTTTCGGCGTTGAACAGGTTGCGCGTGTCGTCGGTCAGCGGCACGTGGATCGAGATCGCGTCGCATTGGGGCAGCAGGTCGTCGAGCGTTTCCGCCCGGTCGGCCTTGAACTCGGCCCAGCGCGGATCGTCCTTGACGACCCAGGGGTCGTAGACGATGCGCGACATGCCGCAGCCGCGCGCGCGCCAGGCCAGCGCCTGGCCGGTCGCGCCGAAGCCGATGATGCCGAGCCGCTTGCCCTGAACCTCGCGGCCCATCAGCTCGAGCCGCGGCCACTTGCCGGCGACCACGTCCGGCGTCGCCAGGAACGAGCGGCGGAACATCACGAAGATGGCGCCGAGCGCCAGTTCGGCGACGGAATCCGCATTGGCGCCGAGCGCCGGGAACACCTTGATGCCGCGGGCCTTGCAGGCCGCCATGTCGATGTTGTCGAGGCCGACGCCGAGGCGGCCGACGCATTCCAGCCTGTCGGCGGCGTCGAGTACCGGGCCGCGCACCTGGGTCGCGTTGCGCACGATGAGGCCGCGCACGCCCGCCATCAGGGCCGGGATGTCCGCCTGCCGGGACACCAGGTCCGGCTGATAGGACACGTCGTACTCCTTGGCCAGACGCGCGACCTGGGATTCGTCCATGAACTCGGTGATGAGGATGTCGGGCATGACGGGCGCAAACTCCGATGGCAGAGGCCGCCGGAAGGCGGCCCGTGGAAGCCAGCGAACCTTAAAGGTTCGCGATGCGTTGGCAAGGCGCGGATGCGCCGCGCAGGGAGAAAATCAGTCTCATTGTCTCACCGCCTCCGTGGTGTAAACAAACCACAGAGACGGCGAGGCAATGAGAAGGTTCAAATCAACCGTTGGCCGCCGCGAGCGTCTTCATGAAGCGGTCGCGGATGACGACCTGGTCCATGGTGATGTTCGGCACCGGGATGTTGCCCGACCGGCACTTGCAGACGATGACCGTCATCCTGTCGGAGGCCAGCGCGTCCTTCATCACCTGGGCCGTGTCCTCGGCCTTGCACTCGATCACGTTGTCGCAGCCGCAGGCCTCGGCGACCTTGGCCAGCGAGGTCTTCTTGCCGGCATAGGTCGGCTGGTCGCCGGTCGAACCGTAGCTGCCGTTGTCGATGATCAAGAGGATGTAGTTGTCGGCCACGTTGTTGGCGATGGTCGGCAGGGTGCCCAGGTTGGTGAGGACCGAGCCGTCGCCGTCGATGGCGATGATCTTCTGCTTCTGCGCCAGCGCCAGGCCCAGGCCGATGGAGGACGACAGGCCCATGGTGCCGAGCATGTAGAAGTTGGTCGGCTGGTCATCGAGCATGTGCAGTTCCTGGCTGGGCAGGCCGATGTTGCAGACCACGAACTGGTCGGAAATGACCGGGATCAGGCTTTTCAGGACTTCGGAGCGGATCATGGTCATTCTCCCTTCCAGAAGGTGGCGTCGGTGAGGATGGCCACCGGCTTGTTGCACATGAAGGTGTATTTCAGGATCTTGTCGAGTTCCTTGGCGTCTTCCCGCTTGTGGAAGTGGTAGGTCGGGATCAGCATCTGCGCCAGCAGCGCCTTGGTGTGCAGCGCCATTTCGACCTGGCAGGCGACCGGCTCGCCCAGTTCTCCACGGTAGCTGATCAGCATGGGCAGCGGAATGTGGTAGAACTGGATCAGGGTGGCCAGCGCGTTGGCGGTCACGCCCAGCGCCGTGTTCTGCATGATGATGGCCGACCGCTTGCCGCCCATGAAGGCACCGGCGCAGAGGCCCATGCCCTCGTCTTCCTTGTTGCACGGGACATGCATGATCTCGGGGTGGTTTTCGGCTTCCTCGATCACGCCGCCCAGCTGCTTGCACGGCACTGTGGTGATGAACGAGATACCGTTGTTCACCATGTCCGTGACGATCTGTTTGTTAATCGACAAGACTTGTCCTCCGGGTCCGGGTTCCGCGCAAAAACCTCGCCCTGCCGCCGCCGCACCTACGAGACTGCGGCGGGGTCGGAGGAACGGCCTTGCGCCGAACGGTATGGGTTCAGGGTGCGCCCTGGGTTTCCTCAAACGTCGCATTCGGGCCGGGATTGGATTCCCTTTGTCGGTCGGCCCTCACCCGCAATAGTCCGAGGCTCTTGCCCACGTCAAGAAAGTCCTCTAACTCTTATATAAGATTTTGGCAGTTTTTTCCGAAAGGACCGCCTCATGGAACGCCTGGGTCCGCAATCGGGCGGCGGGCCGCTCTACCGCCAGGTGCGCGAGCAGCTTCTGCGCGAGATCGCCCAGGGCCGCTATCCCGTGACCGACCCGCTGCCTTCGGAACAGAAGCTGGCCGCCCGCTTCGGCGTGGCCCAGGGCACCGTGCGCCGGGCGCTCGACGAACTGGCGCGCGAGAACCTGGTGATCCGCCACCAGGGCCGGGGCACTTTCGTGCATGCCCACGGGCCGGAGCGTGACCGCTTCCACTTCTTCCACCTGGTGGCGGCGGACGGCGAGCGGCGCCTGCCGACGTCGCGCGTGCTCTCCCTCACCCGCCGGCGCGGCTCGCAGGCGGACGCCCTGGCGCTCAACCTCGCCCCCCAGGCGCGGGTGGTGGAGATCAAGCGCGTGCGCGACCTGATGGCCCGGCGCGCGATCCTGGAGACCATCGCGGTGCCCGACGCCCTGTTCCCGGACCTCGGCAACCTGAACAAGGCGCAGGTGCCCAACACGCTCTACGAACTCTACCAGGACCGTTTCGGCGTCATCGTCCACCGCGCGGTGGAAAAGATCACCGCCGAGACCGCGGGGCCCGAGGACGTGACCTACCTGGGGCTCGACCGCGGCGCCCCCCTACTGCGCATCGAACGCGTTGCGCAGACGCTCGACGGCACGCCGGTGGAACTGCGCGTGTCGCGCTGCGACACCACGCACCTCGCCTATTTCAGCGACCTGGTTTAGGCCGCCCGGGGGCCAAACAGGATGACCGCCGCGCCGATCAGGCAGATGGCGGCGCCGAGGGCGTCCCAGCGGTCGGGCCGGGCCCCTTCCACCAGCCACAGCCAGCCCAGCGAGGCTGCGATGTAGACCCCGCCGTAGGCCGCATAGGCGCGGCCCGCGAAGGGGGCGTCGATGCGGCTCAGGGCGTAGGCGAAGACGATCAGGGACAGCACGCCGGGGACCAACCACCACGACGGCTTGCCCAGGCGCAGCACCGCCCAGAAAGCGAAGCAGCCGGCGATCTCGGCGACGGCGGCGGCGACATAGGTGGCCCAGACCGCCATGGACGCTCAGCCCTTCAATGCGTCGCGGATGTCATCAAGGTGCGGGTCGTAGACCATGTCGTCGCCGTGAGCGATGTCGGGCTGGCCCGGCCAGCCCGTGTCGGACCAGTGCTGGCCCGCGAACTGCTGTGCCGCATCGTAGCGCGGGATCACGTGGAAATGCAGATGGGCGTCGACCATGCCGAGCTTCAGGTAATTGACCTTCGCCGGTTTGAAGGTCGCGGCGTAGCGTTCCTCCACGTGACGGCAGACCTTGGCGAAGGCCGCGCCCTCGTCCGCCGTCATCTCGCCCAGTTGCGGGCACCACCGGTTGAGGGACAGCACCGATGCGCCGAGCGTGCAATGGACCGGCCGGACCGACCAGGTCCAGTGGTCGGAGCGCCAGATGCTCAGGCGTTCGACCTGGAATTTCCCCCTGAACTCTTCGAACGTCGCCGTCATCGCGAGGCCCGCCCCACCTTGGCCGGCGCGCGCAGGCCGATCTCCCTGATGGCGTCCAGGCAGTCCTGGGTGAAACGGTCATTGTCGAACATGAGGCAGGCTCCCGGAACAGGATCGCCGGGACTGATCATGCCCCGACACGGTGTACATTCCAGCTACCATTCCGGTCCAGCCGGGGGCAAGCGCCATCGACGTCCTGAGCCGTATCGGAAAGGCGCAAATCCACGGATTATCGACTCGCACCATGTGCGTACTTTCCCCGGCAGACGGAAAATTCGCCGTGTCCGGCGCGCAAGATATCCACATCGGGAGTCCGATACCCTTTCGCGGACGAACGGAGCCTCACCGTGAACCCACGCCTCACACGGCCCCTGCCCCGCCGAACGACGGTGTCCGATCTGTGAATACCAGGAAATTCCGCTACGCCGTCCGGCGCTCCCCGCTTTCGGTCTTCGGGACAGGGTTCGCGCGATCGAACGCCGCTTAGGACCGCGGTGGTCCATTGCCGCGCGCCCGGATTGTGCGCCCGCGAAACGGGCGGATTGCAAGGATTCCGACAGGCAGACCGCGGGCGCCGGTGGGCCGTGGGCGCCCGCCGGGCGATTTCCCCAGTTCGTTCGCCGGAGGGCGGCCCGCCGGTAGGCGCCGCAGGTCACCCGCACATTCTCCTCTGTCGGGCGCCTGTTTTACGGCGGACGGGCGCGCGGCCGCCGAAATGCCGGCAAACCGGGTGCCGCGGACACGCCCACGCCCGATCGGCGGCATCGGCGGCGGCGGACCGAACAATCCCCAAGGTTATCCACAGCCGACAAATTGAGGCATATCAAGTACAGGCCGCCGCCCCTCGGGCTACTCTCGGTCTAAATATGATGGAGGAACGTCCATGTCCGACGTGATGTGGAAACTTCGGGACGACCATAAGAAGCTCGCCCGTTTGATGGACCTGATCGCGCGCGAGGTCCGCGTGTTCGACGCCGGCGAAACGCCTGATTATGAGCTTGTCGCCAACATCCTGGACTACACCCAGAACTACCCCGATCTGTACCACCATCCGGTCGAAGATCATGTGCTGGCCAAACTGCGCCTGCGCGATCCGGAAGCGGCCGCCAACGTCGGCGACCTGGTGCAGGAGCACGAAAAGCTGGGCGCCCTGACCCGCCGCTTCGCCGCCGCCCTGCACAATGTCGTGCAGGACGAAACCCTGCCCCGAGACTGGTTCGTCGACATCGCCGGCGACTACCTGACTTTCCAGCGCCGCCACATGCAGATGGAGGAGGTCGTGTTCTTTCCGGCCGCACTTCGTGCCCTGACCGAGGACGATTGGCGGGTGATCCAGAACACCATTACCATGCCGGACGACCCCCTGTTCGGCGACGGCGAGGACCAGGAACGGTACGACCGCCTGCACCGCGAAATCCTGAAGTGGGGCAAGCCGCAGGACGTGACGGACTTCGCCCCGAGCTGAAGTCCGGCCTACCGTCCGCCGGCCACGTTCAGCACCGTGCCGGTGACGTAGCCGGCCGCATCGGAGCACAGCCAGTAGGCGGCTTCGGCGATCTCACGCACGTCGCCGATGCGGCCCATGGGGATGTCCGATTTCAGAGCCTCCTCGAAGCGCTGGGCGATCCCGCCCTCGACCGCCATGTCCGTGAGCACGTAACCCGGCGCGACGGCGTTGACGCGGATGCCCTCGGTGCCGACCTCGCGGGCGAGTCCGTTGGTGAACACGTCGATGGCGCCCTTGAGCGCCGCGTAGTCGGCCCACTGTCCGGCCCCGCCCTTCTTGGTCGCGGTCGAGGACAGGTTGACGATCGCCCCGCCTCGCCCCCCGCTGGCCGTCGACATGCGCTTGACCGCCTCGCGGCAGAACAGCACGGGGCCGATGAAGTTGACCCGCGTGACCTCCTCCAGAATCTCGCGCGTCACCTCGACCGCGCGGCGGCGCGGGCCCGACACGCCCGCATTGTTGATCAGGGCGTCAAGAACCGTGCCCTCCCCGTCCAGGGATTCGAACAGGGAAAGAATGTCCTCCTCGCTGCCGGAATCACAGCGCACGGCATGGGCCTTGGCCTCCTTCGCCACCTTGAAGGCGGCCTCCGGATTGGAGACGAAGGTGAACACCACGGTCCATCCGCGTTCGGCGAACAGCCGCACCATGGCCTCGCCGATGCCGCGGCTGCCGCCGGTTATGAGAACGGTCTTTGTCATGGGGTTTCCTTTTTGATTTTGCGACTACCGCATGACAAACGGGTTGGGGACTTCCGTCGCCATGGAAATCCACACGGACTTGGTCTGCAGGTATTCCTCGATGGAATCCTGGCCGCTTTCCCGGCCCAGGCCGGACTGCTTGTAGCCGCCGAACGGCGACATGTAGGAAACCGCGCGGTAGGTGTTGACCCATACGGTCCCCGCCTGCAGTTCCTGGGACATGATGAAGGCGCGGCGGATGCTTTCCGTCCACACGCCGGCGGCCAGGCCGTAGACGACGTCGTTGCCGATCGCCAATGCCTCCTCCTCGTCCTCGAACGGGATGACCGACAGCACGGGGCCGAAGACCTCTTCCTGGGCGATGCGCATCCGGTTGTTCACGCCGGTGAAGATGGTCGGCTCGACGAACCAGCCGTTGCCGCATTCGGGCCGTTCGGCCCTGCCGCCGCCCAGCACGGCCTCGGCGCCTTCGTCTTTCGCGATGTCCATGTAGCCCAGGATCTTCTCGTACTGGGGCGGCGTGGTCACGGGGCCGACCTGGGTGTCCGGGTCCATGGGGTTGCCCATCCTGGCGGTCTTGGCGAGCGCCACCACCTTGTCCACGAACTCGTTGTGGATGGACTTCTGGACCAGCAGGCGCGAGCCCGCGATGCAGGTCTGCCCCGTGGCGGCGAAGATGCCCGAGATCACGCCCTTGACCGCGTTCTCCATGTTGCAGTCGTCGAACACGATGTTGGGCGACTTGCCGCCCAGTTCGAGGGACACCTTCTTGAAGGTCTGTGCCGCCGTGGAATAGACGTGGCGGCCCGTGGACGAACCGCCGGTGAAGGCGATCTTGGCCACGCCCGGATGGCTGATCAGGGCTTCTCCCGCCTCCTTCCCGTAGCCGGTGACGACGTTGACCACGCCGTCGGGGAAGCCCGCCTGCTTGAACAGTTCCACGAACTCGCAGGCCGAGGCCGAGGTGAACTCCGACGGTTTCAGGATCACCGTGTTGCCTGCGGCCAGGGCGGGCGCCAGCTTCCATGCCGTCAGCAGGAGCGGCGAGTTCCACGGCGTGATCATGCCGATAACGCCCAAGGGCTCCTTGCGCGTGAAGTTGAAGGTGTCCGGCTTGTCGATGGGGATGACGCGGCCCTCGATCTTGTCGGCCAGGCCGCCGAAGTAATAGTACCACTGCGGCACGTACTTCAGCTGCAGGCCCATTTCGGCGATCAGCTTGCCGTTGTCGCGGACCTCGGTGGCGGCCAGGTCGTCGGCCCGCTCCGCCACCAGGTCGCCCAGCTTCCTCATCAAGTGGCCGCGCTGGGTCGGTGTGACCTTGCGCCACACGTCGAAGGCCGCCTTGGCCGCCGTCACGGCGCGGTCGATATCCTCCGCCCCGCCACGCGGGATTTCAGCCCAGGCCTCGCCCGTGTAGGGGTTGGCGGTCTCGAACCATTCGCCCGAAGCCGGGTCGACCTTCGCGCCGCCGATGGTCATCTGATAGCGTTTCAGGTTGCTCACGGTTTCTCTCTCCCTCTGGATATTGGTCAGGCGCCGACCGCTGCGAGCACGTCCTCCTTGGTGTCGTACTCGCGGGTCAGGCAATAGGTCTTGGCGATGATCTTCCATTCGCCATTAACGCGAATGCAGGCCAAAAGGTCCGTGAAGTCGCGCTTGCCGACCAGGACCTCGACCTTCACGTTGGCCGTGTCCGGCCCGGCGAAGTCGATGGAGACGATGCGCTCCTTCCTGGGATAGCCCGCCGCCTCGGGCGCGCCGCGTCCTTCGACGACCTTCTGGAACTCTTCCATGTTCCAATGGACCCGTTCACCCGCCAGCTCGGCCGCGTTCATGTGCGCGTCGGGGTGGAAGGCAGTCTTGAACAACAGGCCCGTATCGCCTTTGTAGAGCCCGTCGAGATAAGCCTGGATGCAGGCTTGTACGCCCGCCAGATCGTCGCCGCTCATGGGTAGTCCTCCCTTCCGTTCATGCGTCACACCCGCGAATGCGGGGGTCCAGAAGGTATCTTGCTGGATTCCCGCCTTCGCGGGAATGACGGCTAGGATGCCGTCATCCTAAAGCAGGCTGTCCGGCCCCAACAACTTTTCCCGGAACCGGTTCTTCAGGTGCACGCCGTCCTTGGTCGGCAGCACGAAGGGCAGCGGCTCGGCCTTGACCTTGATGTCGACGAACACGGGACCCTTTGTTCCCTTGATGACGGGGAGAACGTCGGAAAGCTCGGCCTCGGTCGTCACCTGGACCGCCGCCGGCCAGCCGCAGGCCTTGGCCACGGCGACCAGGTCCACCGGGCCGGCCGTATGGGTCGCCTGCATTCCCGTCTCGCCGTAGCGTTCGTTGTCGAACACGACGATGGCCAGGTTCTCGGGCGCCTGGGCGGCGATGGTCGCGAAGGAGCCCATGGCCATCAGCATCTCGCCGTCTCCGGTCATTACCATGACGCGTTTGGTCGGTTGCGCGATGGCGAGGCCCAGGCCCATGGTGGCCGCCCCGCCCATGGCGCCCCACAGCGGGAAGGTCAGGGGATGGTCGCCCGCCGCCGTGGCGTCCCAGTTGGGCGACCCCAGACCGGTGACGACCAGGAAGTCGTCGGTGCGGTCGGCCAGCAAGGTCCTGGCGACCTCGCGGCGGTGGAGTTCGTAGGAATCTGCGCGTTGCTTGTCCATCTCTGCTCTCCCTCCCCCTACTTGCCGAAGGTCTTCACGGGCATGAGCTTCTGGTGCAGCAGCACCGCCGCCATGTCGGGCCAGCCGTAGGCCTGTTCGCCGGCCGAGCGCACGGTCTCGCCCACCAGGTCCGGATCGTCAACTTCCGTGACCTTCACGCCCATGGCCTCCAGGGTTGGACGCGTGCCCTCGCCCATGGGCTTCTGCCAGGGGTTGAACTCGCGCCACTGGGCCCGCATCGAGACGACCATCAAAAGCGGAAAGCGGCAGGTGTTGGCGAGGGAAATCATGTTGATGCAGTTGCCGACGCCCGAGGACTGGATCAGCATCACCGCCCGCTCGCCGCCCAGCCACGCGCCGGCAGCGAGGGACACGCCCTCCTCCTCGGTCGTCAGCGGAATGCAGCGCATGACGTTGTCGGCCTCGCACATCTTCAGAAGATTGGCGTGGCCGGCGTCGGGCACATAGGCGACCTGACGCACATCCAGGTCCTTGAGGACGTCGTAGATATCCCGCGCCCAGGCGTAATTCTCGGTCATGGTTCTCGGCTGTTTCGTCCGTTGCGGTTGCAACGACTTTAGAAACGATGCCCCGGCCCGCCAAATGAAATTATCTGGCCGGCGCGTTGAGAAATCCTATCGCGAACGTCAGTCTTCCTTGAGTTCGTGGCCGTTGTAGGCCGCGAGCGTCCAACCGCCTTTCCAGCGCTGGTAGAGCACCCAGGCGCCGACCACGAGGACGGCGCCGGCGAGGAGCGGCCTCGGAATGCCGCCCATCATGAACAGCGGCACGGAAACCGCGAAGCAGGCGGCGGGCATATAGAACAGGGTCCATTTCTTCTTTCCGCGTGCCGACTGGAACCAGGGGAAGGCCGCCGAGAACAGGGCGATGATCAGGAAGAACAGCGACCACGGCCGGGTCACGAAATGGGTCAGGTCCGTGTCGATAGCCATCGCCCGGGCCAGGTTCAGTTCGGCGATGTTGCCCAGCACGACGCCCAGGATCATGGGCGCCAGCGGGAACCCGAAATGGCGCATCACGAAGCCCAGGATGCCGAACCACAACAGCGTCCACAGGTCCAGCGCCACGTTGTTGATGGCGAACACGCCGATGCCGCAGAAGCCCAGGATCACGCCCGCCAGGATGTACATTCGCACCCGGGTGACCAGAACGAAGACGCGCAGCATCCCCGACTGCAACAGGATCATGATGAAGGTCGCCAGGAAGAAGGCGATGAAGATGGAATAGGCCAGAACGGGCCGTTCGGCGATGAAGGTGGGGCTCGGCACCACATCGTGGATCAAAAGCGCGCCCAGCATCACCGCCGCGGTGACGTCGCCGGGAATCCCCAATGCCATCAAGGTGATGAGCGCCCCGCCCTCGACCGCGTTGTTGGAACTTTCCGGCGCCATGATGCCCTCGGGCGTGCCCGTGCCGAACCTTTCCGGGTTTTTCGATGCCTTCTTGGCCTGATCGTAGGCCAGGATGTTGGCGACGGAGCCGCCGGCACCCGGCAAAATGCCGGTGAACACGCCGATCAACGACGACCGCACGATGACGACCCAATGCTTGGCGATCACCTTGATGGCCGCCAGGTGCTCGATACGGGCCCGGATCGTGCCCTTGTCCGACAACGACGTGCGGGCGCTGGCGGGATCGCGGACGTCGTTCAAGAGCTGCGAGAACGCGAACAGCCCGATCAGCACGGCGATGAAGTCGAACCCCTGAAGCAGGGCTTCCGATCCGAAATCGAAGCGCGCCATGCCGACAGCCTCGTCTTCGCCGACCGTTCGGACCAAAAGACCGAGGGCGCCCGCGATCAGGCCCTTGACGATGTCCTTGCCGGCCAGGCTGGCGGTGATGGTCAGGGCGAACATGACCAGCATGAAATAGTCCCAGGGCTGGAATTCCAGGCCAACGCGGGCAAGCTGCGGCGCCAAGGTGACCAGCAACACGGCGGAGATCATGCCGCCGAAGAACGACGACCAGACACCCAGGCCGAGCGCCAGGCCCGGCTTGCCGCCGCGAGCCATGGGAAAGCCGTCGAAAGTGGTGGCGACGGACGACGGCGTGCCCGGAATACCGGTCAAGATGCCGGCCATGAGCCCGCCCGACAGGCCGCCGACCAGAACGCTGACCATGGTCGCCAGCCCCTGTTCCGGCGGCATGGAAAAGGTGAACGGCAGGGTCAGGACGACCGCCATGGCGATGGTAAAGCCCGGAATCGCCCCCGCGATCAGGCCGCCGGCGACGCCGACGAACATCAGGATCAAGGTCTTGATGTGCAGGATGTGGCCGAAGGCCGCCGCGACGTTTTCCAAAATCATCTCTCGGCCCGCCCCTTAGATACCCGTCAGTTCGCCGGTCGGAAGCAGCACGTTCAAGCCTTGTGTGAACAACAGCCACATGCCGCCGACGGACGCCGCCGCCACCACGGCATGAATGCCGAGCCGGCGCGGTGACCAGCCGCCCAACGCCGACAGCAGGACGAACACGAACAGCATGCCCGAGATCAGCATGCCGAGCCACGGCAGGAGAAGCAGATACCCGCAGAACGAAACGAAACAGATGACGGGGTTCCACCAATAACGGACCCAGCCCATGACGGTCGTCGGCTCGCCGGGAAAGGCTTGGGGATCGTCGGGGCCGCGCTTCAGCGACTGAACCAGGTAGATCACGCTCAACAACCCGAAGACGGTCAGGATGACCCGCGGCCAGATGCTGGGCGGCAGAACGCCGTAGTCAGGTTCGCGGATGTCGAAACTTGCCCACAACATGACGCCGCAGAACAACAACAAAACGACGGCGACGTATACGTCGCGGTTCAGGCGATCCATGGAAGCCCCCAATATCGAACTGGTTGTTTGGTCGCAAGTGTACGGGGCGGCCCGATGAACGCGCCGCCCCGCGAACTCAGGCGGGTCTACTTGCCCTTGTACATGCCGATCTTGATGGCGACCTTCTTGTAGTCCGCAAAGGTCTTTTCCGCCCATTTGCGGTAGTCTGCCGGACCGACCCAGGCGACATCCGTGCCCTTGGCGTCCATTTGCTTCAGCAATTCCGGATTCTCGGCAGCCTTCTTGAAGACCGAGGCCCAATGATCGACCACGGCCTTGGGCGTGCCCTTGGGGGCGACGATGCCGCGTTTGAGCGCGAATTCCATGTCGACGCCCAGTTCCTTCAGTGTCGGCAGATTGGGCAGGAACTTGGACCGCTTGTCGTCGGCGATGGCGAAGGCCTTGAGGTCGCCTCCCTCGATGTACTTGCGCCCGGAGGCCACGTTGATGGTGCCAAGCTGGATCGCGCCCGACAACAGCGCGGTCATGCGCTCGCGGGTGCCGTCGAAGGGCACGTACTTGAACTTCATGCCCGTCAGGTCCTCAAGCAGCAACCACATGAACTGGCTGGTCGAGCCGAAGGTCGCACCGGTCGGAATCGTTTCCGGCGCGGCCAGGGCGGCTTTCTTGAATTCGGCGAAGTCCTTCCACGGCACCTTGCCGGAGGCGCCGACGATGTCCGGCGTCGAGGTCAGCAGCGCCACGGTTTCGAAGTTGTCGTAATGGAACGGGATGCGGCCGTTCAGAAAGCTGGTGATGGCGCTCTGATGGATGGCGAACAGCGTACAGCCGTCGGGACGGGCCTTGGCCGCTTCCTTGGCGCCCTTGTTGCCGCCCTGGCCGGGAACCGTAACGACCTGGATGCGCGGCTTGGCGCCTTGTTCGTTCACGGTCTTTTCGAAAATGTTGAAGATGATGGCGGTCCCGCCGCCGGGTTTCCACGGCACGATCAGCTTCGCGGTGTCGCATTCGAATTTCGGCGCGGCTTGCGCCGGTCCGCTCGCGATCAGTCCAAAGCCGAAAGCGGCGGCAACCGCACCGGCCCCGATGAATGTCTTCCTCATGTTTCTATACTCCCTGATGTATTGACATGCGCGCACCCTCACTGCTGCGCCGCAAAGCGGGAAGCCTAGCGGATGGATTTTCCCGACGCCATAGGCAACCCGCACCCGGCACGATTTCGGTTGATTTTTTTTACCCACGTGGGCCCGGTAGTTCGGGCTTGTGGTTGCGGCGTCCTGCGGAAGGGGATAGGAAATGGAACCCGCCGGCCGCGTTCGTATCGGCCGCACCATCCTTTCCAACGTCTATCCGCAAAGGTCCATCGAACATGCCCGCGACCCAACCTTTCACCACCCGGCCCGAAATCCTCGGCACCTTCGGCGTGGTCACCTCGACCCATTGGCTGGCGACCGCCGTGGGCATGGCGATTTTGGAAAAAGGCGGCAATGCCTTCGACGCGGGCGTGGCGACCGGTTTCGCCCTGCAGGTGGTCGAGCCACACCTGAACGGCCCAGGCGGCGACGTGCCGATTATCGTCCACACCGCGAGCGACGCGAAGACGAAGGTGATCTGCGGCCAGGGCGTGTCGGCGGCGGGCGCGACGATCGACAAGATGAAGGCTCTGGGCCACAAGATCATGCCCGGCACCGGCCACCTGTCGGCGGTGGTGCCGGGGGCGTTCAGCGCCTGGACCACCCTGCTGCGCGATTTCGGCACCATGCGGCTGCGCGAGGTGCTTGAACCGGCGATCAATTTCGCCGCCAACGGCTATGCCCTGGTGCCCAACATCTGCAACACCATCGCCACCATCAAACCCATGTTCGAGGACGAATGGCATACCTCGCGCGACATCTGGCTGAAGAACGGCGACGTGCCGAAACCCGGCACCCTGTTCAGGAACGAGGTCATGGCCGACATGTACCGCCGGGTCCTGAAGGAAGCCGAAGCCGCCGGCGGCGGCCGCGAAGCGGAAATCAATGCCGCCCACGACGTGTGGTACAAGGGCTTCGTCGCCGAGGCCATCGACACGTTCATGCGCGTCCCCGTGATGGACACCTCGGGCGAACGCCACGCCGGGCTCCTGACCGGCGACGATCTGGCGGACTGGAAGGCGACCATCGAGGATGCGCTGACCTATGACTATCTGAACTACACCGTATGCAAGACCGGCCCGTGGGGCCAGGGCCCGGCGCTACTGCAGCAATTGGCGCTGCTCAAGGGCTTCGATCTGTCCTCCATGCCCTTTACGGGGCCCGACTTCGTACATGTGGTCACGGAGTGCGCCAAGCTGGCCTTCGCCGACCGCGAACGCTTCTACGGCGACCCGAACTTCATCGACATCCCCATGGACGTCCTGCTGTCCGATGCCTACAACGACGCGCGGCGCAAGCTGGTCGGCGACCAGGCGTCCCTCGAATTACGCCCTGGCGACGTGCCCGGCTTCGGCGCGGAGCCGATCATTCGCACGCCCTCGGCGGACGAGATCGCCCAACCCAGCGCGCTTGGCATCGGCGAGCCGACGGTGGCCCGCTTCGACGACATGGAAGTCGCCCATGACGGACATTCCGCCGGCGACACCTGCCACTTCGACATCATCGACAAGGATGGCAACATGATTTCGGCCACGCCGTCCGGCGGCTGGCTGCAGAGCAACCCGGCGGTCCCCGGTCTGGGCTTCTGCTTGACCAACCGGGGGCAGATGTACTGGCTGGATGAGAAGAAGCAGGATCGCCTGCGCCCGAAATCCCGTCCGCGGACCACGCTCAGCCCCGGCTTCGCGCTGCGCGACGGCAAGGCCTGGATGCCCTTCGGCACGCCGGGCGGCGATTCCCAGGACCAATGGGCGCTGGGCTACTTCGTGCGCAAGGTCCATTACGGCCTGAACATGCAGGAAGCCATCGACGCCCCCGCGTTCCACACCAAACATTTCCCGTCGTCGTTCTACCCGCGTCATTGGGTGCCCGGACACCTTGTGATAGAAGGCCGGTTCCCCGAGGAAACCCAGAAGGAACTGGTGCGCCGCGGCCACAAGCTGGAGGTCGACGACGACTGGTGCATCGGCCGCATGACCGCCGCCTGCAAGGAGGACGGACTGCTGAAGGCCGCCGCCAACCCGCGGTTCATGCAGGGGTATGCGATCGGTCGCTGACTCCCGGCCCGCGTGGGCCGGGCCAGACTATGCCTTTTGGCATAGATGTTGCATATAGACGTCGACATATCATTCGGATGGCTGTGCGTGAGTGGAAATTCCGGAAAGCCAGCAACTTGCGGCCTATTTTGAGGATCTCGACGCGTTGCCTTTGAGCACGCGGGCGCAAAATGACGCCGATTTCGAGAATCTGAGCCGCTGGATCGACAGCCGGCTGGCCGGCAACGGCGGCGGGACGTTGGAATGGCATGTCATTCTGGCCGACGACGACACCTCCAATCGGCTGGTGATCGGCAGCCTGCTGGAAAAGTCAGGCCTTACCGTGACCGCCGTGGAGAACGGCAGCCAGGCAATCGACGTGCTGAACGACGGCAAGCAGGTCGACCTGTTCCTTCTCGACATCAACATGCCGGTGATGGACGGACTGGAGGCCGCGCGAACGATCCGTGCCCGGCCCGACGTCAACGCCGACCTGACCTTGATCGCCATCACCAGCGATGTCTCGCCTGTCCGCATCGCGGCCATGCGGGAAGCCGGTTTCGACATCTGCATGGCAAAGCCCGTTCGCCGCGACAACCTGTTCCGGGTCATCCTGGGCAGTCTATCGCGCCGCGCGGCAGTCTAGGCCGGCGGCGATGCCGGAAGATACCTCCCCCATCCATCGTCGGATTCTTACCGGGCTGGAGGCGGATACCAGCCGCGAGTTGATGCCGGAACTCATCGCGGTGTTCATCAGGTCCGCCGACGCCCGGGCCTTGAAGATCACCGAGCATATGGCGGCGGGCAGGCTCGACGGCATCGCCGCCGAGGCGCACGCCCTGAAGAGCAGCGCCGCCACCTTCGGCGCGGGAGAAGTCCGACGGATCAGCGCCGAACTGGAAGCCGCCGGCAAGATCGGCGATCGGCCCGCGGCCGAACGTCTGACAGCCAATCTTATCCAGGCACTCGACGCGGCGAAACGCGTGCTGGACGCCTACGTACAGGAAATTTCGGAATAGCGCCTGGCCCTACTCGGCGGCATCGGATCCGCCCTCGGCTTTCTCCTCCGCCTCGCGCAGGCGCCTGTAGACCGTAGACGGACTCAGTTCCAGCAACGCCGCCGCCCGGGAGACGTTGCCGTCGCATTGGCGGATCGCCGCGTTGATCAGCTCCTGTTCGACCTGCCACAGGGGGCGGATGACAAGGCCGTCTTCCCCGCCCGCGACGGGTTGGGAGACCCGCACGGACGGTTTCGGTTCAGCCGGCCCGGACGGGGGAGCGGGCGTCCGCCGCGCGCCCCCTGCGTCCGCCAGCGGCGACGGCAACATGTCGGCCGCGACCACCTCACCATCGTGCAGGACGACGACGTTGCGTATCACGTTCTGCAACTGGCGCACGTTTCCGGGCCAGGGATAGGCGGCCAGGATGGCGGCGGTTTCCTCGTCGAAGGCCTGGAACCCCTTGCCTTCCTCGGCCGCGAATTCGGTGAGAAACCTTCCGGCGATATCCAGGATGTCGTCGCCTCGTTCGCGAAGCGGAGGCAGGTGGATGGGAATGACGTGCAGGCGGAAGTACAGGTCCTCGCGGAAGCCGCCTTTCTCGACCGCCTCCCAGGGGTCCTTGTTGGTGGCGCAGACGAAGCGGACATCGACCTTTTCCACGTTCGAGTTGCCGACCTTCTGAAATCCGCCGGTCTGGATGAAGCGCAGAAGCTTGACCTGCAGCGACTGGTCCATCTCGCAGACCTCGTCCAGGAAAAGAGTCCCGCCGTCGGCGAGTGTCGCCGCCCCGTCCCGGTTGGCATGCGCCCCGGTGAAGGCCCCCATTACGTGACCGAAGATTTCGCTCTCCATCAATTCCTTGGGAATGGCTCCGCAGTTCAGCGCAATGAACGGTTTGTCCTTGCGCGGGCTTTGGCCGTGCACGGCCTCGGCGCAGACTTCCTTGCCGGTACCCGACTCCCCGGTGATGAATACGGTCGCCTTCGACGGCGCCGCGGAATCGATGATGCGGTAGACCGTCTGCATGGCCAGCGACTTGCCGATGAAACCGCAATAGGTCTCACGATCGAAAGTCCGCTTCAGCGTCTGGACAATGCCCTTCAGTTCCTGGCGTTCAAGGGCGTTGCGCAGCGTGAAGATCAGGCGTTCCGCATTGAACGGCTTCATCAGGAAGTCGGCGGCGCCCTCGCGCATGGCGTCGACGGCCATGTTGACCGAACCGTGCGCCGTGATCATGACCACGGCCGTGCGGGAATTCTCCTGGGCCACCTTCTTCAGAATGTCCAGGCCGCTCATGTCCGGAAGCTGCACGTCGAGCACCACCATGTCGAACGGACCGCCGGCTAGCGCCGTGAGGGCCTGCTTGCCCGTCTCGGCATGGACGACGTCGTAGGGTTCCGACTTCAGGTATTCCTGATAGACCCGCGCCAGCGGCGGGTCGTCCTCGACCAACAGCAGGCGCCGCACAGTCGGGGCGGACATGGGATCGGAAATCTCGCGGCGACGGTACGACATGGGTTCGGATTATAGGGTCAAAGGGTGTACCGACACCATAGGCAGAGGGAGACAACCCCTTGCTATGCAATAGACATTCAATTCGTTTACGACTTGGCGCGCAGCATCAATGCCATGTGGAGGGCGACCGCAACCACGAACAGGCCCGCGGCCACGAAGGGGGCGACGTAGCTTCCGGTCCAGTCGACCAGAACGCCGAACACGGGCGGCATCACGGTCACCCCGCCGAACATGATGAACTGGGCGCCGCCTGTGGCGTCGCCGATATGGGCCTGGGGGGCGATGTCGGCGACCTCGGACAGCCAGACACCGTTCCAGCCGTAGCTGCACAGGCCGAGCGCCAGGGACAGGGCGCCGACGGTCCATGTGGGCCAAGCGGGCGAAATCAGCGTGGTCGCGCCGAACAATCCGCAGACCAGGACGCTGATGCCGACCAGAACCGCCGTCGGCGTGAAAATCTGCTTTGCGACATAGCCCCAGGCCAGGCGCCCGCCGATACCCCCGGCTTGAACCGCGGCGTAAAGAAGGCCTGCGTCGACCAGGGACCAGTTCAAGGTGTGGATCAGGTAGAGCACGTAGAACGAGCCCAGGCTGATCTGCGCGCCGGCCAGGGCGAAACCGACGAGAGAGAGAGAGCGCAAGGCGGGATCGCCGAGCACGATCTTCAGGGGCCCCCAGACCTTGATCTGGGGCCGGCCGCCGTTGCGCCGCCGGTCGTGATCGAAGGTTTCGCGCACAGGCTGGATCGCCAAAGCGACCAGGACCGCGGCCACGGCGAATACGCCGAACGCCCAGCGCCAGCCGAAACTGACCGTCAACACCGGCAGCGTCATGCCGACCAGCACCCCGGCCACGGGCACGCCCGTCTGCTTTACGGAAAAGATCAGCGGCTGGCGGCGGTCGGCGCCGAGCCCGCGCAGGATCTTGGAACTGGTCGGATTGAGAGGCCCGTAACAGGTCCCCATCAGGAGCGCCGCCACCGGGGCCAGCCAGACCAAGGCGGGAAACAGCATGACGATCCCCAGCGCCGCGAACACGCACGAGACCTGCGAGATGCGAAGCGCGCCGTAGCGGTCCATGAAGCCGCCCGACATCAGTCCCGTGACCTGTCCCGTCAGGTAGGCGACGGCTACGTAGACACCCACCAGCGTGGGATCGACGCCCATCTCCGGCGCGATAACGGGAGCCAGCACGGGCACGCCGAACACCGCCGCCGTGCCGACGACCTGTACCGCCCAGGTCGACGCCAGCCCCCACACGAGACGTTTACCAGGCGCCATGCTTTCGCCCGCGACAGGATTTTCGCTCATGTGTTAACTTGCTTTCGGGCTGCAATCTTGGGAGGAGACCTGAATGCTCAGAGTGCTGGGACGTGCCACATCCGTCAACGTACAAAAAGTCATGTGGCTGATAGACGAACTTGGCCTTGAGGCCGAACGTGTCGACGTGGGGGGCAAGTACGGCGGCAACCAGGATCCGGCGTACCTGGCCAAGAACCCCATGGGGCTGATCCCGGTATTGGAGGACGGCGACTACGTGGTGTGGGAAAGCCAGGCCATCGTGCGCTACATCCTGGAGGCCTACGGCGGCGATCCCTGGCTGCCGGCCGACGTCAAGGCGCGCGGTCAGGCCCATCAGTGGATGGACTGGTACCTGACGACACTGCACCCGCCGATGACCGTGATCTATTTCCAGATGATCAGGGCGACGGACGCGAACCGCAACGAAAAGGCGCTCGCCGAGGCCAAGGAAAAGGCCGGACAGCTTTGGTCCGTGCTCGACACGCACCTGGCCGACAAGCCCTTTCTCACCGGCAACACCTTGAACATGGGCGACATCCCTTGCGGTTGTTCCGCCTACCGCTGGCACACGCTGGTGCCGGACGGCCCCGACCTGCCCAACCTGAAGGCCTGGTGGGACCGCCTCAACGTGCGCCCGGCCTACAAGAAAAACGTGATGCTTCCCTTCGAATAACCAAAGGCCTTTTCACGACAATGACTGAGCAGACCCTCTACCGGGGCATGACCCGGTCCGACCTGGATTTCCAGTACAACAACCGCGCACGCGTGCCCAACCACGCCGAAATCTACGCAGGCTGGGCCCCCGCCTGCACCAAGGTGACCGAGGATTTCGACTGCAGGCTCGACGTCGTCTACGGCGACCATCCGCGCGAACGGCTCGACATCTTCAAGCCGGAGGGCGACGGTCCCTTCCCCGTCCGCCTGTTCTTCCACGGCGGGTTCTGGATGAGCCGCGACAAGGAGGATTCCCGTTTCGTCGTGCAGGGCCAGGTCGAAGCCGGGGCGGTCGTCATCTCCGTCGAATACGCCCTGATCCCGTCGGTCGACATGACGGAACTGATGCGCCAATGCCGCGCTGCCGTGGCCTGGGCGTGGAACAACGCGGACAGCTATAACGGCGACCGCGATCGCCTGTTCGTGTCGGGCCATTCGGCGGGCGGGCACATCGCCGCGATGCTGCAGGCGACCGACTGGAGCGCATGGGGCCTTCCGGCGGACGCGGTAAAGGGCGCCGCGGCGCTGTCCGGCATCTTCGACCTGGCGCCCATGCGCCATTGCTACATCGACGACACCCTGCACCTGACGGAAGACGACGTGGGTGCGTATTCGCCGGAGTTCCTGTCCCCGTTGGGCGGCGGCTCGACCCTGATCGCCGTCGGCGGCGCGGAGACCGAGGAGTTCCTGCGCCAGTCGCAGGCCCTGAGCGAAGCCTGGACGGGCAAGGCCGGCAAGGTCGAGCTGATGGAGGTGCCGGGCGCCAACCATTTCACGATCCTGGACCACTATGCGGGGCCCGACAGCGACCTGTGCCGCGCCATGGTGCGCCAGATGGGGTTGGGATGAGCGCCATGGGACATTCAGTTGACGTCTTCTGGTCCTACCGCAGTCCCTACTGCTACCTGACCCTGGACCGCTTCCGCGACTGGCTGGAAACCTATGACCTGACAGTGCAGGTCCGCCCGGTCTATCCCATGGCCGTGCGCAACCCGGACTTCTTCGCCACCGTGAACCGCAAGTACCGGACTTACCACACCCAGGACTACCACCGTGTCGCCGAGTATCTGGGCATGCCTATCCGCCGGCCCGTGCCCGACCCCATCGTCATGGACAACGAGACCTACACGATAGCCGAGGTCCAGCCCCACATCCGCCGCATCACGCGCATGGGCGTGGCGGCACAGGCGCGCGGCAGGTCCTTCGCCTTTACCGACTCCCTCATGCGCACCCTGTGGGACGGGCTGACCGACGACTGGAACACGGATGAACACTTCCGCGCGGCCCTGACCAAGGCGGGGCTCGACGCCGACGAGGTGTTGGACGAGGTCGACAACCAGCCGGAGATGCTGGAGGACCTGATTGACGAAAACCAGCGCGCCTTCGACGCCGCCGACCACTGGGGCGTACCTTGCATGGTGTTCGACGGAGAAACCTTCTACGGCCAGGACCGGATGGACGTCCTGTTGTGGCGGATGAAGCAGAAGGGACTGGCGGTGCGGTCTTGATGCCCGCTGCGCCGGCCCGGCGATGCGGTCGTTATCGCCGCCGGAGAGTGCATCAGCCGGACTCCCTGCCGAACCACCGGTTTCGTGACGCCGGGTGTCGGGCGCGACCTACAATCCCAGTTCGCTCAGGCCAGGGAAATCGTCCGGCCGCGGCCCGTCCACGGGCCAGGTAAACTTGCGGTCCGCCCTGTCGATGCGGAAGTCGTTGATCGATGCCTGGCGCCAGGACATCAGGCCATTGTCGTCAAACTCCCAGTTCTCGTTGCCATAGGCGCGGAACCAGTTGTCCGCCTCGTCCCGGTATTCGTACTGGAAACGCACGGCGATCCGGTTGCCATCGAAGGCCCACAACTCCTTGACCAGTCGATAGTCCAGTTCGCTGTTCCATTTGCGGGTCAGAAATTCGACGATCGCCTTTCGGCCTTGGAAGAACTCGGCTCGGTTGCGCCAGCGGCTGTCTTCCGTATAGGCGGCGGCGACACGTTCGGGATCGCGGGTGTTCCAGGCGTTCTCGGCCATGCGCACCTTCTGGGCGGCGGCCTCGCGGGTGAACGGCGGCAGCGGGGGTCTTGCGGACATGAAAAAGGCTCCTTCAATCAGGGCGTTTGCGTAAGGGGAAGGCCGGCGCTGACCAGCCTCGATTCCAGTTCCTTGATGCGGTCGTGCAGCGGCTGCACGGCGCGGGCGATGTCGGCCTCGGTGAAGCGCGGCGTGATGTGCTGCGGACAATTCACGTCCCAGGTCGCGACCTCGAACACCACGGCCTGTTCGGGCGTGCCTTCGGTGTATCCGGTGTCGGTCAGGCGAGCGACCAGATCAGGATCGTCCTCCTCCACCCGCGCGGTGCCCCAGATTTTGACACGCCGACGACTCGCATAGTCCATCAGGAAGATGAAGGCCTTGGCGTTCTCTTCCAGGTTTCCCTGGGAAATGTACTGCCGGTTGCCGGTGAAATCGGCGAACGCGAGCCTGCGGTCGTCCAGCACCTTTAAGAACCCGGGCCGACCGCCGCGATGCTGGATATAGGGCTGTCCATCCGCGTTGGCCGTCGCCAGATAGAAGGAATCGCGGGCGGCGATGAAGGCCGCCAGATCGTCCGTCACGCGGTCGTTCCAGCCGCCGTTCTCCTCCATCCGGGCGTAGCCCCGGCGTGAGCCTTTGCGTTCCTGGATCGCCTTCACGGCTTCAGTAAAGGCGACATCGCTGGTGGGCTTGGTCATCTTGGCCTCCGAAACGAGGCCGGGCCGGCGGAAACATCCGCTCCGCCGGCCCGCACCCTCAGTTGACGTTGGTGTCGAGGAACCGCCGAATCAGGCGAGCGATCTTATCGCCGTCCTCTTCAAGTGCGAAGTGGCCCGTCTCCAGCAGGTGGAAATCCACGTTCTTCAGGTCGCGCTTGTAGGGATAGGCGCCCGAGGCCGGAAAGATCGGATCGTTCTTGCCCCAAACGATCAGGGCCGGCGGCTGATGGCGGCGGAAATAAGCCTGCCATTCCGCATACTTGGGAGGGTTGGAGCCATAGTCATAGAACAACTGCAACTGGATCTCCTTGTTGCCCGGCCGGTCGAGGAAGTACTGATCGACGGTCCAGGCGTCGGGGCTGATAACGTGCGGATCCCGGGTGCCGTGGGTGTACTGCCATTTGGTCGCGCCGATGTTCAGAAATCCTGCCAACGGTTTGGCCGTTTCCGCGGTGCGGTCTTTCCAATATGCGCGGAACGGATCCCAAAACCCTTCGAGCCCTTCCTCATACGCATTGCCGTTCTGAATGATCAGGCCCTGGACGCGCTCCGGATGCTTGACCGCCAGGCGGTATCCGACGGGCGCGCCATAGTCCATGACGTACAGGCTGTAGGCGTTGAGCCCGAGCTTTTCCGTAAACGCCTCGACCACGCGCGAGAGGTTGTCGAAGGTATACTCGAACTCGGTCACCAGCGGCATGGCCGAACGACCGAATCCCGGATAGTCCGGCGCCACCACATGATAACGGTCGGCAAGGGCCGGAATGAGATTGCGGAACATGGACGACGATGACGGAAACCCGTGCAGCAGAAGCAGGGTCGGCGCCGTCGGATCGCCCGCCTCGCGGTAGAATATGCTAAGGCCGTCGACTTCGACCGAGCGGTGGTGGACCGTAGGCGCCGACGCACGGCCGACGCCGGACGCGGGCGTGCCCGCCGCGGATGCGGTGGCGAAACCGAGAGCCAGGATCACGCCGGCGATCAGGCCGACGGTGGCGAGAAACAGATTTCTGTCGATCAAGGGCATGGAAACCTCCTGCGTGCCTTGGATAAGGGTGATGTTCGCGCAAATTAATAGATATGTCGTTCTATCTTGTCAAGCGTCCTATTGGCCTAGCGCTCAGATCCAGCTATCCGGCCACTATTCCGTTGTTTTGTGTATATTCAGCAGGATAATGACCTCGCCAACGGTGTCCCCACCAACGGTGCACCGTCCCTTTTCCTTGAAATCGAGGGATCAGTCAGCTAACATTATTATACAAATCGTTCTATCTTGGACCTCGCCGATGACATCGCCCAAACGCGACCTGCTGATCGACACTGCGCTGCGCCTGTTCGGGCGGCACGGCTTCCATGCCGTCGGCGTGGACCGGGTGATCGAAGAGGCCGGCGTCGCCCGCATGACCCTCTACAACCACTTCAAATCCAAGGACGAACTGATCCTGGCCGTGCTGCGTCGGCGCGACGAACGGTTTCGCAACTGGTTCATGCGCCGGGTCGAACGCGCCGCGCCTGATCCCAGGGGCCGCCCGCTGGCCGTGTTCGACGCCCTCGACGAATGGGTTCGGGGAGACGACTTCACGGGCTGCATGTTCGTCGCGGCCGCGGCGGAATACGGCGGCGACGACCCCATCCACCGTGCCGCCGGCGAACACAAGGACCTTATGCTCGCCTACCTGCGCGATCTCTGCGCCAAGGCCGGCGCCAAGAACCCGGCCGGCCTGGCCGACGGCCTGAACCTGCTGGCCGAGGGTGCCGTGGCCATGGCCCACGTGGCCGGCCACAGGGACGCGGCACGAACGGCGAAGGCCGCCGCCGAGGTGCTGCTCCGCGACGCCGGCCTCCAGGGCTAGAAAACGGCGCGTCGCGGAAAAATGCGGGCCCCGATTTGACCTCGGGGGGGCGGAAGGAGTTTAATGGTCGCAGCGTAAAACCCAGCGAACGACCATATCCTTTGCAAAATCCCGGCGGCGGCCACCCCCGCCGCGGGATGTCGTTCCGTCGTTCGCGCAAATGGAGATGCATCCATGAGCACGGAGAACAACGCCCATCCCGACCTCGAAGTCACCGGTCCCCCCTCGCGCTTTCCCCCCGCCACGCTGACCGAGCCCGCACCGTCCGGCTATTTCCTGATGGCGCTGGAAATCGACCATCGGCCGCCCCTCGGCCATTTCGTCGAAAGCGACCGAAAGAAGGAGGCCATGGCCTTCCTCAAGGAAACGGCCGAGACGCTCGCCGACCGCGGCGACGTGGTCGACGCCGCCGCTTTCAAGGCCATCCTGACGCCGCCCGGCCGGGGCGAACTGCTGCGCGACCGGCCGGATATTCCTGTCGCACGCTATGACGCCGTCCTGCTCGCCGAGTTCGAGCGTCCGGACGACGCCCGCGATTTCCGGGGCGACGACGAAGGCCATAACCTGGAAGAAACGGCCGACCGCTTCGCGGAGCAGACGATGACGCTTACCGCCACCAACGTCCGACGCATCGGCCCGGTCGACCACAGCCAGGACGGCGTCTTCATGTTCGATTACGTCTACGCCGATCAGTTGGAGCGGGGCTTGGCGGTTTGGGAGCACACCGCCGGCTGGTTCCAGGATCAGGCCGAACTCGACAACGCCACGCTGCTGCAGCCCGACCCCGGCCAGGACAGCGCCTATACGGTCATCAACCACTGCCGCTGGGACCACCTCCGCGACGTCCTGCGGCCGATGGTCTTCGATCTGGGCTTCCACAGCTACGTGGCCGAAACCTTCCGGCTCAACCGGACCGCCCCCATGCCGATCCTCTACCGGCTGGCGTGACGGGCCGCGACCGTCAGGCGGCGGATTTGGACTCCTCGGGGACCAGGAACACCATCAGGTTGGCGACCAGGATGGTGCCGGCCAGCAGGTAGAACACGGCCGTCAGGCCCCAGGTGTCGGCGATCAGGCCGCACAGCGGCGGCAGCGCGAAGTTGAAGGCCGACTGGGTGCCGAACAGAAGGCTCATGGAACTGCCGGAAAGGTGCGGCGGGGTGATGTCCATCATCCAGCTGTGCATGACCGGCCGGGCGGCATAGAGCGAGAAGCCGAGGAGCGACACCCCCGCGACCAGCAGCATCTGGTTGTCGAGCAGCGTGATCACCGCGAGCACCAGCGTCGTGCCCGTGAACCCGGCCATGACCACGGGCCGCCGGCCCGAGCGGTCGGACCAGATGCCCGCCATGGGCGTGGCGATCAGACCACCGATCTGCATGGCCATCAGCGTGGCGCCCACCGCGGTCGGCGCCATGCGCATCTCGTCGGCCAAATAGAGTGGCAGGAACATGAGAAGCCCCATGAGGGTCACCGTACGGAATCCGGACATTGCGCAGAGCGTCACCACTGCTTTGTTCCTGAAGAGATCCCTGATCCCGCCGAGGTAGTCCGTTCTGGTCAATTTTTCCTTGTTGGCGGCGGCGTTGGCGGCCTTCTCGCGCGCGTTGAGGGTGAGCAGCAGCAGCAGCGCGATGATGAATACGGGGATCGACGCCACGGTCGACGCATCGCGCCAGCCGAGCCAGACCAGCAGGAACCCGGCGGCGAGCGGCGCGATGGCGTCGCCCACGCTGGCGCCCAATGCATGGAGCGACAGCGCATAGCCCTTCTTTTCCGGATAGGCCGAGGACAGATAGGAAATCGCCGGCGGATGCCACAGGTTGTTGGTCGCGCCGATGAAGGCCAGCAGCACGAACACGGACCAGAACCCGCCGGCCCACTTCATGGCGGCCAGGGCGGCGGCGCCGATCACCAGCGAAATGACCTGCAGGAACACGCGCCGCCCCACCAGGTCGACCGCGGCGCCCGAACCGAAATTGGCGATGAAACTGAACAGGTGGAACGAGGTCAGGATCAGGCCGGCCTCGGTATAGCTGATGCCCAGGTCCTGGCGCAGCCAGGGAACCATCAGGTAGTAGACGGCGATCACCCAGTGGGTGCCGCCGTGGCCCAGGCCGACCATCCAGGCGGGCCATTGCTGGCGCAGGGGGATTCCGGTCAGTCGTTCGATGGCTGCGCCCAAGGCTCGTCCTCCGCGGAGATTCCGCTCGCAAACCGTTGGCTGGCGGCGGTTAGTGATTGTATACAAAGGCCGGTCAATTTACCCTGTCGCCTTCCCGTTTAACAAGCAGGACCATGGCCCGCAGAGACCGGTCCCGGTCCGCCGAAGCATCAAGAGGACTCAGAGGAACCACCCATGGACGGATTTACGATGGACGGCGTTACGGAACAGCTCGTCGTCGAAAAGAAGGACGGTATCGGCTACATCCGATTCGACAACCAGGCCAGGAAGAACGCCATGACCTTCGAGATGTGGCGCGACCTGCCCACGGTGCTGGACGACTTCCTGGCCGACGATGACGTGCGCGTGGTGGTCGTTTCGGGCGAGGGCGGCGCCGCCTTCTGCGCCGGGGCCGACATCTCGCAGTTCGAGAAGAACCGATCGTCCGAGGAGGGCGTGAAGATCTACAACGCCGCCACGGAAAAGGCGTCGGAACGCCTGCGCGAGTTCCCCAAGCCGACCATCGCCAAGATCGAGGGCCCCTGCGTCGGCGGCGGCGTCGGCCTGGCTACCTGCTGCGACATCCGCATCGCCGAGGAAGGCGCAATCTTCGCCATTCCGGCGGCCAAGCTGGGCCTGGGCTACCGCGTCGACGGGCTGAAGCCCTTCGTCGACCTGATCGGCCCGTCCTACGCCAAGGAAATCTTCTACACGGCGCGCAAGTTCACCGCCGCCGAAATGAAGGAACTGGGTTTCGTCAACCGCATCGTGCCGAAGGCGGAACTGGACGGCTACGTCGCCGACTACACCCGCCGCATCGTCGAGAACGCGCCCCTGACCATCAAGGCCGTGAAGGTGGTCGTCGCCGAAAGCCTGAAGGACGACAGCGCGCGGGACATGGACCTGTGCGCCAAGGTGGTCAAGGACTGCTTCGATTCCGAGGATTACAAGGAAGGCCGTACGGCCTTCATGGAAAAGCGCAAGCCGCAATTCAAGGGTAAGTAGGCGAGGCAGACGGACCATGCGCATCGCCATCATGGCCGCCGGCGGTGTCGGCGGATACTTCGGCGCCCGCCTGGCCGCCGCCGGCCACGACGTCCACTTCCTGGCACGGGGCGCCCACCTGAAGGCCATCCGCGAGGGCGGCCTGCGGGTCAAAAGCGCCAACGGTGACCTGCACCTGAAGGACGTCTCCGTCACCGACGACCCGGCCGGGATCGGCCCGGTGGAGACGATCCTGTTCGCGGTCAAGCTGTGGGACACGGAAAGCGCCGCCGACCTGTGCAAGCCGATGGTCGGGCCCGATACGGTGGTCGTGCCGTTCCAGAACGGGGTGGGCAGCATGGACGCGTTGTCCCAGCGTCTAGGGGCGGAACACATCGCCGGCGGCGTCGCCCATATCGCCGCGGTGATCGGCGAGCCTGGCCTGATCGTCCATACCGGCACCATGGCGCGCCTGACCGTCGGCGAGCGAGACGGCAGCGTCACGCCGCGCATGGAGACCCTGAAGAAGGCGTTCGAGGACGGCGGCTTCGACCATGCCGTTTCGACCGACATCACCCGCGCGATCTGGGAGAAGTTCATCTTCCTGTCGTCGCTGAGCGGCTTGACGTCGCTGTGCCGCCAGCCGGTCGGCCCGATCCGCGAAAATCCGGACTCGCGCGCCCTGTTCGAGGCCGCGATCCACGAGACCGCCGCCGTCGGCCGCGCCGAAGGCGTGAACCTGCCGGACCATACCGAAGCCAAGACGATCAACTTCCTCGACGGCCTGCCACCGGTCATGAAGGCCTCCATGCTGCACGACCTGGAGGCCGGCCGCAGGCTGGAACTTCCGTGGCTCAGCGGCGAAGTCGTGCGCCTGGGCCGCAAGCACGGCATTCCGACGCCGGTTCATGCCGCCGTCCTGGGCGCCCTGACGTTCTACGCCGACGGGGCCTGATCAAGAGGAGACCCGCCATGTCCGCCCTTGAGAAATCGGCCCTCTGGCCGTTCGCCGAATACGCCGCCGGGCTGCACCCGGAAGGCCTGCCGTCCGACGTCCTGCACGCCGCCAAGCGCTGCCTGCTCGACTGGTTCGCGGCCACCCTGCCCGGCACGGTGATCGCGCCCGCGACCCTGCTGACGGCGGCCTTCCAGGACTGCATTCATGAACCGGGCGGGCGCGGCGGCGCGCGCCTTTATCCCTCGGGCGAGACGACCGACGCGCGCACGGCGGCCTTCATCCACGGCGCGGCCTCGCATACGGTGGAATTCGACGACATCTATCGCAACGCCATCTACCACCCAGGCGTGCCGGTGATCTCCGCCGCCCTGGCCGTCGCCCAGGCGCGCGGCGTCAGCGGCGCACACCTGCTGACCGGCATCGTCGCGGGCTACGAGGTCTCGGACCGCCTGGGGGCCGCCGTCAACCCGGCCCATTACGAGTTCTGGCACACCACCGGCACCATCGGCACCTTCGGCGCGGCGGCGGCTGCCGCCAATATCCTCGGTCTGACGGCGGAGCAGACCCTGCACGCGCTGGCCAACGCCGGAACCCTGGCGGCGGGCCTGCAGCAGGCCTTCCGCGCCGACGCCATGGCCAAGCCGCTGCACGGCTCCCACGCGGCGGAGCGTGGGGTCACGGTCGCCCTCGCAGCCGAACAGGGCGTGACGGGCGCGCCGGACATCCTGGAGGGCCCGCGCGGCTTCGGCGCCGCCATGTGCCTGAACGGCATGGCGGACGCGCAACCCGACTGGGCCAAGGCAGCATCGACGCTCGGCACCGACTACCTGATCAAGCAGACGACGACCAAGAACCACGCCGCCTGCGGCCATTCCCATGCCGCCATCGACGGGGTTCTCGAACTCGCCAAGGCCCACGATCTGACGCCCGCCGACGTCAGGCAGATCCGCGTCGGCAGCTACCAGAAGGCCGAAGAGATTTGCGGCAACTGGAACCCGCAGACGCCGTATGAGGCCAAGTTCTCCCTGCCCTACTGCTGCGCCGCCGCCCTGGTATGGGGCAGTGTGCGCATGGCCGCCTTCACGCCGGAGCGCCTCAACGATCCCCAGGTCCGCGCCCTGATGCCGCTGATCGGCCTCAAGACCGATCCGGAACGCCAGGCCGCCTTCCCGGCCTTGCGCTCTGCCAACGTGGAGATCGAAACCATCGACGGCCGCGTGCTGACGCACTTCGCGCCGACCCGCAAGGGCGACCCGGATGCACCACTGTCGGATGCGGAGCTGGAGGACAAGTTCCGCGAACTGGCCTCGGACGTGCTGGGACAGGCCGGCGCCGAGAGCCTGTTGGCCGCCATCTGGTCCATCGACGCCATGGGCAATTCCCGCGACCTGGTCGCCGCCCCGGCCCAGGCGGCGCAATAGGATGGCCGCGTCCAACACGCCGCGCCTGGGCTTCATCGGCTTCGGCGAGGCCGGGCCGCTGATCGCCAAGGGGCTGCTGGCGGCGGGCCTGCCCGGCCCCATCGCCGCCCGCGACATCCGCGAACGCCCGGCGGTCGAGGGCGTGGAGATGACCGGCGGCATCGCCGAACTGGTGGGCCGCTCGGATATCGTGCTGTCCACGGTGACGGCGACGGAAGCCCTCGAGGTCGCCGAGGAGGCGGCGCAAACGCTCAAACCCGGTCAGATATACATGGACCTCAACTCGACCTCGCCCATGGTGAAACAGAAGATCGCCGAGGTCATCAACCCGACCGGCGCCCGTTTCGTCGAGATCGCCATCATGGACGGCGTGCCGGGACGCAACGAGAAGGTTCCCATGCTGCTGGTCGGCCAGGCGGCCAAGGAGGTCATCGAGGTCCTTACTCCCTACGGTGTCAACATGCGCGAGTTCGGCACGGAATACGGCCGGGCGGCGGCGACCAAGATGTTCCGCTCGGTCCTGGTCAAGGGACTGGAAGCCTTGCTGCAGGAATGCGTGCTGGGGGCCGAGACCTACGGTGTGGCCGACGAGGTTTTCCAGTCCATGAACCGAAGCTACGCGGGCAAGAACTTCGACGAACTCGCCCATTTCCTGATCGGCCGCACGGCGATCCATGGCGCGCGGCGGGGGCACGAACTTGAGGAAGTGGCCGACACCCTGCGCGCGCTGGGCTACGAGCCCTTCATGTGCGACGCGGGGGCCAAGCGGCTGGCCTGGCTGTCACAGTTCGGCTTCAAGGAAAAGTACGGCGACGACGCCCCCGAGGACTACCGAGAGGTCTTCGCCGAACTGCAGAAGCGGCGGAAGACCTGACGGAGGCCTGGCGGCCATGGATGCTCTCAGCCTGATGGTCGTCATCAGCATCGGCAATGTGGTCGCCTGGGTGGTTGCGATCTACACCCGGAACGGCGTCCATGCCCTTCTGAAGAACGTCGTGCTCTGTTCAACGGGGGCGATTGCCGCTAGTTGGCTGGCCGCCGCGCTGATCCCCGAATTTCAGGCGGTCGGGATGATCCTCAGCGCCTTCGCCGGCGCGGTCGCCGCCCTGTTCCTGCGCCACCCGACCCCGGCACCCTAGGCAATTGGCCGCGGCACGGGAATTCCGTACTTCTCCAGGCAGGGCGTCATCAGCCCGATGATCTCGGGATGCAGTGCCACGCCCTTCTCGTTCTGCTCGGCGTAGAGCGCCGCCGCCCGGTCGCCGGGCATGCGCACCGGACTGGCCGGATCGCGCGGCGTCGCGGCGCGGCAGAGGTCGGCCAGCACGCCCGTCTCGCGGGTGAAGGCGTCCCGGCCCGCGAAGCCCGCCGGGTCGATCAGTTGCAGGTAGACCGTGTTGCCGGCGGGCGGTTCGTCCGCCGAACGGCCGAGGCCCGACAGGCCCGAGGTCAGCGCCTCGACCAGCAGGCCCAGGGCGAAACCCTTGTGTCCCGCCTCGTCACCGCCGGCCGGGCGGATCGCGCCCGGAGGGTCGGTCTTGAGGCAGGCCGGATCGTCGCTCGCCGTGCCGGCGGCCGCGACCAGGGCCGGGAACGGCAGACGTTCGCCCAGGCGTTGCGCGCGTTCGATCGCGCGGTTGGTGACGGCGGAAGCGCTGGTGTCGATCAGGATGGGATGGTCCCTGCCCGGCAGGGCGACGGCGAAGGGGTTGGTGGAATAGACCGGCGAGGCACCGCCGAAGGGGGCCACGGCCTTGGTCGTCGGCGCCGAGGCCGCGACGATGGCGAAATAACCCTTGAGCGCCGCCCGCCGGGCATAGGTCGCGAGGCAGGAAATGTTCGCCGTGTTGCGGACCGCGATGCCGACCATGGCATGGTCCTTGGCCCGCGCCAGAGCGAGATCGAGGGCGCGGATCATGACCCATTGCCCCGGCAGGTTGCCGCCGTCGAGCACCAGGGTCCCGCCGTGGTCGACGACTACCTCCGGCTCGCCCTCGGTCGCGCATTTGCCGCCTTCGAGCGCCGCCAGATAGGCGGGCACGAATTGCAGGCCGTGAGTGCCGTAGCCAAGCAGATCCGCCTCGACCAGGATCTCGGCCATGGCCTGAGCGACCGGCGGCGCGGCTCCGGCCTTTTCGAACAGCATCTTGGCGGCTGCGGTCAGATCCCGCGCGGCATAACGTTCCGTCACGGAATCAAATCCCGGCCAGGGCCTCGGGGCCGGGCTCGATCTCCCCAGCCTCGATCCGCTTGATGGCCTTAACGATGCCTTCGTTGGCGGGCACGGCGATGCCGTGAACCTTCGCCCGAGCCACGACGAAGCCGTTGAGGAAATCGATTTCGGTCGGGCGGCCCTTGACCATGTCCTGGGCCATGGAGGGACGCTGGGCGTCGGAGCGCTTGGCCCGGCCGTCGAGCAACGACTTGTCGCAGGCCGCCATGGCCGCGGCGTCGCCCTTGCCGGCGGCCAGGACCTGCTCCGGCGGCATGCCCAGGAGCTTTTCGAGCGGATGGCCTTCGGCCATGGCGACCTCCACGGCCTCCGCGCCGATACGGATGCCCAGCCGGCGGATGTGGTCGTCCGTGTCGCAGGCGTTGGATGCCATGCCCGATGCGGCAGAGACCGGATTGCGCATGCAGTTGACGATCAGCTTGGACCAGCGCTCGCCCATCAGGGTCGTCGTGACCTTGGAACTGTCGACGCTGGACAGCATGTCGGCGACCTTTTCGACGCGGGGGGTGACGCTGCCGTCCAGCTCGCCCGCGCGGAACACGGTATGCTCCTTGCCGCCCAGCTTGACGTTGCGGCGCACGGCCCCCGGCTCCCACATGGAAACGGAGATCGAGGACGCGATGCAGCCGACGGTGCGATCCGCGCCGACCACCCCGGCGATGGTGCCTTCGTTGATGCCGTTCTGTAAGGACACCATGAAGCCGCCGTCCCCCAGATAGGGCAACATGCGTTTGGCGGCGGCGTCCGTGTCGAAGGACTTCACGCAGATGAAGATCACGTCGAACGGGCCGATCTTGCCCGGCGGCGGTAGGTCGCGGTCGAGCACGGCGTTGCAGGTGACGGTGAAGTTCTCCGGCTCGGTCAGGCCCGACAGCTTCAGCCCCGGGTCGCGCATGAGCGTCACATGCTCTTCCCAGGGGTCGATCAGGGTCACGTCCCGCCCGTCGCGGGTCATGTAGCCGCCCACATAGGCGCCCACGGCCCCGGCCCCGTAGACGGCGATGCGTTCCGTCCCCGCCATGGCCGGCCCCTATCCCTTGTCGAGGGCGGCGAGGACGGCCTTGCCGAAGCCGTCGGTCGTGTTCTTGCCGCCCAGGTCCGGCGTGTGGTTGGCCGGATCGTCGAGCGCCAGTTCCACGGCCTTGAACATGGAGGCCGAGGCCTGCGCCAGGTCGTTGCGGCTGGTCCGCCGCCCCAGTTCCTCCAGCAGCATGGCCGTCGACAGCATCAGCGCCGTCGGATTGGCGACGCCCTTGCCCGCGATGTCGGGGGCCGAGCCGTGCTGCGCCTGGGCGAATACGTGCTTGGCCCCGGCGTTGATGGACCCGGCGAGGCCCAGGCTGCCCGAGAGTTCGGAACACAGGTCCGACAGGATGTCGCCGAAGGCATTGGTGGTGACGATGACGTCGAAGTCCTGCGGCCGCTTGACCAGGTGCGCCGTGGCGGCGTCGATGATCAGTTCCTCGACCTCGACCCCCGGATAGTCCTTGGCCACGTCCATGACGGTCTTCAGGAACAGGCCGTCGGTCATGCGCAGCACGTTGGCCTTGTGCACGGCGGTCACCTTCTTGCGCCGCTCCATGGCCATCTCGAAGGCCTGTTTGGCGATGCGCTCCGAGCCCTGGCGGGTGATCTTGCGGATGCTGAGGGCGACGTCCTCGGTCGGCATGAACTCGCCGCCGCCCATGAACATGTTGCGGTCGGCGTAGAGGCCTTCCGTGTTCTCGCGCACGATCACCAGATCCATCTGCTTGATCACCGAGGGCACGCCGGGCCGGGTGCGGGCCGGGCGGATATTGGCGAACAGATCGAACACCTTGCGGAAGGACTTGGAGGGATTGACGCCCCCTTCGGCCTCGGACGGGTATTCGTAGGACGACACGGGGCCCAGGATCACGCCGTCGGCGGCGTCGCAGGCGTCATAGACGGCCTGGGGGATGGTCCGCCCCTCGGCCTTCAGCGCCCGCATGCCGGTGACCATGGGCACCAGTTCGATGTTCAGGCCGTAGCGTTCGTCGAGCTTCCGCAGGACCGGCAGCGTGGCGGCCGTGATCTCCGGCCCGATGCCGTCGTTGTCCAGGACGATGAACTTCATGCGTGGCGGTTCCTTCGTGTGTTTGGGAATACAGGGCGGTTCACGCCTGGGGGAACTTGCGGAAGCGGGTCGTGCCGTCGCGCTCAAGCTGGTTGACCAGGTTGATCTCCCAGCTCAGGTACTGCTTCATGGCCCCTTCCTGCGCGTCGTCCATGTCGTAGGGCCGGTACCACACGTCGCTGGTTTCGTCCGCCATATGGGTGAACCCCGTTTCCAGGTGCCTGCCCGCGGCCGTCCAGGCGGCGGTGCCGCCTTCCAGCACGACCACGTTCCGGCCCAGCGCGCCGACCTCGG
>Ga0210019_1000402_pt1 | contig 54235 bp, 52 predicted proteins | sample CryGeyCG2114_020_2_FD_183969 | JGI IMG/M metagenome (GOLD analysis project Ga0210019, IMG submission 183969) | Groundwater microbial communities from aquifer - Crystal Geyser CG11_big_fil_rev_8/21/14_0.20 (SPAdes) (version 2) | ecosystem: Environmental > Aquatic > Deep subsurface > Groundwater ...
CATGTTTTTGAAGAGGGCTATATTCGTCCGCATTGGATAACGCTGGAGCGCGACGGGGTGAATGCTTATTCGCTGCTTTCCCGCGATCCGGTATTTTACATGAAGAAGAATGCAAAAAAACTGCCGGAAGCCAAAGTCTTTGGGCATAATATGTATTATATGACGTTTAATACGATAATGTATTTTTATGCCGCATTGCCAACTTTGAACAGTGAATTCAAAAATTATCGCCATCATTTTGACCATACGCCAACCGAAACAATGATTGCTTGGATACCGAGGCTTGCCACTGTTTTTTATCGAAAAATCAAGGCGAAATTTCAGCAAAGAAGGATTGTCAAAACCGATTATTTCCTTGTGCCTCTTCAGCTTGGGCGTGATTGGCAAATCCGTGAGCATTCCGATTTTTCCGACATACATGATTTTATCGAATTCGTAGTGAGAAGTTTTGCCAAGAATGCAGCAAAAAACCAGCGGCTTTTATTTAAAAATCACCCGCTTGATAATGGCTTGCTGGAAGTGCAAAAATCGGTGGAGAAATTCGCGATGAAATATGATATCGCAAAACGGGTGGAGTTTATTGATGGCGGGCATTTGCCGAGCTTGCTGGATAATTGCAAAGGCGTGATTACGGTCAATAGCACGGCGGGGCTTTCTGCCATACATCATGCTGCGCCGACAATTGCATTGGGCGATGCAATTTATAATATTGAGGGATTGGTGAATAAATGCGGGCTTGATGAATTCTGGAAAAAGGCGAAAAAACCAAGCCGCACATTATACGAAAAATTCCGCAATTATATCTCATATAAAACTCAGATAAATGGCAGCTTTTATAACCCGAAAGGGGTTGCTCTGGCAGTGGAAAATGCTCTGGATAGGATTCTCGGACGTAGCCGCGCGGAGAAGGAAGAGCTGCGAGTTGAGAATTGAGAATTGAGGGGTTAGGGATTAGGAGCATTGAACATTGAGCATGGAATCTGCCCCTTATAGGCAATCCCCTTTATCCCCCTTTACCCCCCCCCTTATCGGGGTAAAAAAAGGTCAAGAATTGCCAAAGCGCTGGCGGATTTTGGCTTTTATTGCGTCACGAATCTGGCGATAAATAAACATCTTCATGGTTCTGCTGCCTTGCGCTTCTGCCGGACTTTGCGTTTCCCAGAATTCCACTTCAATACCATTATCGGCAAATTTCTGAGTAAGTTCTTTTGCTTCACCCGCCAAGCAAACAACCAAATCAAAATTGCTCTCATCAAGCTGTTCAATTGATTGCGGCTCGTGCTCGCTCATATCAATCCCTTCTTCTTCCATGACGCTAATCGCCATATAATCAACAGGGCCTTGCGTTACTCCTGCGGAAAAGAATTCAATTTTCGGGAAATTTTTGCGGCCAATATATTCTGCCATGGGGGAGCGAACGGCGTTTAATGTGCATAAAAATAAAACTTTCATTTCATAAGCCCCATAAATTATTTCAAATGCAATACCATTATAATGGTGAAAAGCCGCCTTGCAGTATCAAGGTCGATGTTAATTTTCTTCTCCAGCAAATGTATGAGAATCTCCGCGCCTTCGTTGTGAAGTCCGCGCCTGCCCATATCGATGGCTTCGAGCCGAGCGTGATGCCCGTTATTCAGCGCTTCCTGATAGCTGTCAAAAACCAGAAAATAATCTTTGATGACATTGCGAAATGATTTTAGCGGAATCATGAATTTTTCCGCGCCATTTGTGTAGGAAACATTCAACATCAGCCTGCCATCAACGATATCAATTTTGACGTCATATGGACCTGAATTTTTTTCTACTACTGAAAAATAATTCTCATTTTGCAAATCCTGCATAGCGATATCAAGTTCAACATTCCAGAATTGCTCATGGACGCGCTTTTCAATCGCTATCTTCTTAATTTTTTCTGTTTGCATTGCGTACCGATATGGAAAGTGCGTGGGCGGTTAAACCTTCTGTATTTGCCAATAATTCCGTGGCTTCGGAAAGCTCGGCAAATGATGCTTCATCACAAGATATTATGCTTTGCCTTTTCATGAAGTCAAAGATTGAAAGTCCGGATGAAAAACGGCTATTGCGCATTGTGGGTAATACGTGGCTTGGCCCTGCGATATAATCGCCGATGGCTTCGGGGGTATAGCGGCCAAGGAAAACTGCTCCGGCATTTTTGATGTTTTTGAGCAATTCATCGGGTTCTTCCACCGCTAATTCCAGATGTTCCGGCGCTGCAAGATTGACGATTTTTACCGCTTCATCAAAATTTTCCACAACGATAGCCATGCCATGAGTTTCAATGGATTTTTCGGCAATTGCACGGCGTGTTAATTGCGGTAATAATTCATAAATTGAGCCAATCACATCCTGTGCAAATTGGGCGCTATTGGTAATTAGGATTGATTGCGCGCTTGTGTCATGCTCGGCTTGCGAGAGCAAATCAGCGGCAATCCATTCCGGATTATTTTTATCATCCGCAACTACGAGGATTTCCGAAGGGCCGGCAATCATATCAATCCCGACTACGCCAAAAACCTGACGCTTTGCTTCGGCAACATAGGCATTTCCGGGGCCGACAATTTTATCCACCGGAGCAATTGTTTCCGTTCCATAAGCAAGTGCTGCTACGGCCTGCGCGCCGCCAACTTTATAAATTTCAGTAATGCCGCAAATTTTGGCTGCTGCCAGCACAACTTGCGGAATTTTTCCATCCATAGCCGGACAGACCATAACGATGCGTTCAACTCCGGCGACTCGGGCAGGGATGGCGTTCATAATCACTGAGCTAGGGTAGGATGCCGTGCCACCGGGGACATATAAGCCCGCAGACTCAACAGCCAGCCATCTTGCACCGAGGCGCACCCCGATTTTATCGGTATATTCCAAATCTTCCGGTAATTGGCGCTCATAATAGTTATGCACGCGCACCGAGGCTAATTCCAGACTTTTGCGCAAATCTTCATCAATCGAATTATAGGCATTATCCAGCTCATCCTGTGTTACGGCGAGTTGTGAGATATCAAGGCTGTTGCGGTCAAGCTGATTAGTCAGTGCGATTAGTTTGGAATCACCCTCATCTTGCACCTGATTGATAATTCCGCGCACGATTTGCCGAATGCCGGAAAAATCTTCCGGTTCACTGCGCAGCATTTTTGTGATGCTGGCTAAATTTCCATCTTTGATTGTGATAATGCGCATTAGCCCATAATAGCTATATTCTGGGCAGTTTTTCAAGATAATTATGCTGCCAGATGCGGCAATAGGATTCGGGCGATATATTTCCGCCGGAAAGCATAACTAATGCAGTTTGCGGTTTTGTTTGTTTTTTCAGCCAATAATGTAAGCCCGCCATTGCTACCGCCGAGGTTGGTTCAATGGTGATTTTCAGCAAATGGGTGAGCCATTGCGTCCAATATATTATATCTTCTTCGGTTGGTTCAAAAATATTATCCAGCTTTTGTAGATATTCAAATGTACGCTCACTAACGCTCAAAGCGCGTGCGCCATCGGCAATTGTTTCCGGAGTTTCGTCAAAACGGAAGATTTTGCCGTCACGCACCGAGCGCGCAGCATCATTGGCGTTTAACGGCTCTGCGCCGAATACTTTTGAGTTTGGAGATTGTAATTTTGCGGCAAGATATGTGCCGGAAATCCAACCCCCGCCGCCGCAAGTGGCGATTATGGCATCCGGTGCAGTTTGCATGTCGCGCTGCATATCCAGCAATGCCTCATAGCAGGAAGTTGCCTGCCCAAGGATAATATCATCATCGTCATAAGGGTGAATAACGGTTTTGCCCTGCGCAGCCTGCTCCTTGACCAAATCTTCCGCCTCGGTACGGGTTTCGGTTAGCACTACATTTGCGCCATAGCTATAGGTTGCTTGCATCTTGATGGTTGAAACATAGCGCGGCATGAATATGGTTGCCTTGATTCCCATGCTTTTTGCTGCCAATGCCACGGCTTGCGCATGATTTCCGGAGCTAAATGCAAAAACCTCATCAGGTAGCTTTCCTTGCTCTTTCAGGCATAGCAAAACATTCAGCGCGCCGCGATATTTAAACGCCCCGATTTTCTGGAAAGATTCTATTTTGAAAACTATCTTGTGCCCCAGCCACTCATCCAGCAAATCAGAACTCCAAAGCGGGGTGGGGTTGAGATATGGCTGAAGGCGATTATAAGCGTCAATAATTTTTGTTTCATCAAGCATAGTTTTTATTACTATTTCCATTCCAAATATTCAATTGTTAATATTGACGAGTAGTGGAGCTCTGTAATTGCGGGTTTTGCGATATTAAACTCAGCCGCCGTGGCCTGTATCAATGCCTTTTTCTTCCTGCTCTCTTAATAGCTCATCATATCCTTTTCGCTCCCATCTAGTAAATTCCGGCAAGTCGTACTTTTTTAGTAAACGCTTAAATTCCATATCTTTGTAGATTTGGGATTTTGTGCAATCACTGCCATATCTACAAATGAAATAATACACCTCATTTGCATGGCCAAGTCGGTAACCATATATCCAATCATCGTGCCACATTATTTGACGTACGTCGGAAGCTATAATTTCAACTCCATTTTCATCAGTTATATGGTTATTAACATCGGAGCTATTCCAATCGGGCGAATAGTAAAAACCGTTGGGTAACAAAACTGGCATGGGTGCGGGTGCAGTAGCATTATAAAATATTAATATAAATGGCCAAGCTATCACAGTAGTACCCACTATAGCTGCAACTGAGATATAAAAAATCGTCCCCCACAGTAGGATACTACGTAGGGCTTTTCTAGGCTTTGCGGACATATTCATTCATCCAATTTTATGGTTGCATTAAATTTTGTTCTCCAACTATCTATAATATCGTAAGGAACGCCATACTCATCAATCGAATCCCCAAGTTGTATAATTGCTTCTTCCCGAGTTATTCCTTCCTCTTCCATTAAGCTTTCAACTTTGCTTGTAGGGTCAGTAAATTGATCAGAAAAATCATAGGTAATAATTCCGTTAATAACAAGGTATCCTTTGTTAATATTGACGGGTAGTGGGGGAGGTTCGAAAAATGCGGCTCTAATATTTGACTAACAAGATTTTAGTGGCTAATAACATGACGCAACCACTACAGGTAAATTTAACTATGCTACACAAGATTTTTCCCCGTCTGAACATTACCTCCATTAAGCTAATCATACTCACAGCTATATTCTGGACGGTTTTTGCGAATTTCTCGTTTTTTGCGGCATTGCTGAAGGATTATCCTTTTAATCTGGATAATATCGGATTTTTGGCGGCTCTAACGGTTGGATTTACCTCTGTGATTATTATTGTTCTGGCGCTGTTTTGCCAGCGCTATACCACAAAGCCATTATTGATTATTCTGCTAATTGCTTCATCATTCGTAGCGTATTTTATGGATAGCTACAATGTCCTGATTGATACATCAATGATTCAAAATGCCCTGAGTACAGACGTAAAAGAAGCTAGTGATTTGCTGAGTCCGACAATGTTTATATACGTGCTATTGCTCGGTATATTGCCGTCAATCTTCGTCTATCGCGCTAAGATACAATTTCAGCCTTTTCGGAAAGAGCTAATGACGCGCCTAAAGCTTCTAGGTGCGATTTCTGCTCTGGTGCTGGTGCTTTATCTCACATTTGGGGCTAATGTGAGCTCGTTTTTCAGAGAGCATAAAGTAATTCGTTATTATTATAACCCTGCTAATTATGTGTTTGCGTTGGGCAAGCATATAAGCAGAACGCTAAAATCTGATGCGAATAAGCCTATAACAATTTTGGGCGAAGATGCCAAGATATCCGGAGGGGAGGGGCATCGCGAACTTATAATTATGGTGGTTGGTGAAACCGCGCGCGCCGATAGATTTTCTCTAAACGGCTATGCAAGAAAAACCAATCCTTTGCTTGAGCAGCAAGATGTAATCAGCTTTAGTAATTTCCGCAGTTGTGCGACATCAACAGCCATTTCTGTTCCATGCATGTTTTCCATTGACCATGAAGACCATTTTGATTCAAGCAAAGCAAAACATAAAGAAAATGCACTGGATGTACTGAAACATGCCGGAGTTCAGGTGCTTTGGCGCGATAATAACTCCAGCTCAAAACATGTTGCAGATAGGGTTTTATTTCAGGATTATCGTACTGCCGAAGTGAATACAATTTGTGATGAAGAATGCCGCGACGTAGGCATGTTGGTTGGTTTGCAAGAGTATATTGATGGGCATGCGGAAGGGGATATTCTAATCATATTGCATCAAATGGGGAATCACGGCCCCGCTTACTATAAGCGTTATCCGAAAGAATTTGAGAAATTTACTCCCACCTGCAAAACCAATGAGCTTTCCGATTGTAGCGAAGAAGAAATTGACAATGCATATGATAACGCGATTTTATATACGGATTATTTCCTGAATCAGACGATTGAATTGCTAAAGGGAAATGACGAGAAATTTGAAACTGCGCTGCTCTATGTCAGTGATCATGGCGAATCATTGGGTGAATATGGCATGTATTTACACGGTATGCCGAATATTATTGCCCCCGAAACTCAGCGTCATGTTCCGGCGATTGTGTGGATAGGCAGCAATTTTGATGAAATTGACGTAGAGGCCTTAAAAGCCAAGCGTGATAACAATTATACGCATGATAATATATTCCATGCATTGCTCGGCTTTATGGAAATTGACAGCAGCGTTTATGATGTAAATATGGATTTTATAAAAAACTAAGCTAACATAAAGCTCGCTATGAAACGTATATGGAACGCTTTTATCTATTCATTACAGGGCATTGCCAGCGCATGGCGTGATGAGCCTGCATTCCGGCAGGAAGTTATATTGGCGGTGGTTATGATTCCGGCGGCGTTTTATTTAGCGCCCGATAAGATTTCGCTTATTCTCATGATAGGAAGTGTCCTGCTCGTTTTGGCTCTGGAGCTGCTGAATACGGCAATAGAAGCAACCGTGAATCATATCAGCACAGAATGGGCAGCTCTCGCCAAAAAGGCAAAAGATACCGCAAGCGCCGCAGTGCTTGTGGGATTAATCAATGTCGGGCTGGTCTGGGCGATTATTCTGCTGCCCTAAGCCGTGGCGGAAGCTTTTTTACGAAATAATGGGTAAGAGATATTGTAATTCTGCACCGAGAATTGTATGAATGTTAGTGTGGTCCCGTAGCTCAGCTGGATAGAGCGACAGATTCCTAATCTGTAGGTCGGAGGTTCGAATCCTCTCGGGGTCACCATCATTCAAAATAAGCCATAGCGCAACAGCGCGGCTTAATTTTGGATGGTAATGAATTTTGAGGTGAGAACGAAGTTCGACGCCGAGGCCAACAGGCCGAGACGCGAGGAGCGAAGCGAGTCAATCCTCTCGGGGGCGGCATTTGTTGTTTTTATTACAATTAGTTATAGAGCTATTTAATATGAAATTAGTATATTTTGACGAAGTAAAATACAAACCAAACGAACAACCTTATTATTGGCTTGGTGCCATTGTGGTTACGCCAGAAATGGTTTTTCACCTAGAGAATGCTATGAATACATTATCTAATGAATGCTTTGGCTCACAGGTTCTAAAAAAAGAAACGGAGTTTCACGCAGCTGAAATCTTTCATAGAAAAAGTAACTTTAAAAGCTGGAAAGACATAAACGAAAGAATGAATGTGATTATTCGACTTGCTGATATACTTGACAGCCAAGAAGGTCTTGCAAAAATTTATGTGAAAATGGATACGTCAAAAATCTATGCGAATACTAGCGTAGAGGACATGGCGTTTATGTTTCTTGTTGAAAAAGCGGAGAAATATTTGAGAGCGCAGAAATCACCGGGCATGTTAGTTGGCGATAAAGAAAACGATAAGGTGTCCAAGCAGTTTGCAGAAACCTTATCTCATTATCGAGAGAGTGGAACAAACTACCAGTTTGGCATGGAGCTAACTCATCTTATTGACACAGTGCATTTTACGAACTCTCATCACAGTCGTATGTTACAGCTAGCAGACTTATATGTTTGGTTAAATCAGCTCTGCAGTAGGTCTGATCCATCAGAGCATCCAGCAAGCTTAATTATAGAACATGTAAAGAATAACACCGATATTCTAAACCCACAGAAATATAAGATCTGGCCTTCCGTTGCCAGTTAGATAAAATTCTAACCTCCACCTTTCTATAGCCTTTCTTTTCTAAGAACACTCCAAAAATAACCACTAAAAAACAAGCCAATACAAGCACTTACCAAAAAACGACCCGACAATTAGGAATCCGCAGGCCAAAGGTTCGACACCGAGGCCAACAGGCCGAGACGCGAGGAGCGAAGCGAGTCAATCCTCTCGGGATTGTCATTATTTAGGAGCGAGAGATGCTTTAGCCAATGCAGCAAATCTGGTCTTTATGATTATCTCCTAATAGTATAATTATAATTGACCTATTCATTAATATATATTAATTATAGCCCGTGTCACATTTAGCTCCATATAAAACTCAGATGCTTGCAGGCTTGCGCGCCTTTATAGATCGTGGAAATCATGGTCTGTACCCGCAGCAAGTTGATGCGTTGGAAGCGATGCATCGCTTCTGGGAATTGCGCAAAGGCAGCGTAATTGGCAATCTGCCAGATGGGTTTGAGAATGCCTCAAACAAAAAACAAGGTGAATTTTGCGAGCTTAACGGCGCAACTGGGAGCGGGAAAACCCGTGAGATGGGAATACTTCCATATGCATCTGGTTTAAGGACTTTGGTATGCACCCCAAGGAATTTGATAAATGAACAAACCGTAGAAGAATTCTCGGAGAAAGTTGGCATACCGATAGAAGATATTGGTATCTATGATAGTAATCAGAGCGAAAAGGGCAAACTAGAAGCGCTAGAGAAGCAAATCCTTGTTGTTAGTTATCAGGGTTTGTCATCCTTATTGGAACAAGGCGTGATTTCTTCTAATCCAAAGGAAAAAGCATATAGACCTTTAGTTATACTTGATGAAACACATGATACAGCGCAAGGATTTGTTACCTCATCTCTGCTAGAACCTTTCTTGGATAATTGTTTATCGGCTGGTTTCACAGCGACAGATGGCGGGGCGCATCAAACTCTCTTTCGCGGGCAAATGCCAATTTATACTTTTCCATTGGTTCAAGCTATTGAGGAAGGCGTTCTTGTCGAGCGCGCAAAAGCCAGAATTATCGACGTGAATATTGATGAAGAATGGCTAAGAGATTTCCAGCTTAAGGTTGGGCAAGAATACCCTGAAGAATTAATTGCCAAATTATCATCCCATGCTTCTGCAATACGAGCGGCAATACATACTCATTTTGGTTTTGTGGATGAGTATATGGGGCCAATATACAGATTGCCTAGCATATTCTCTGTTCATTTAACAGATGCAGCCATACATGGCGCACAGATGTTTAATGAAGAAGCGCAAAGGCGTGGCTTAGATGTTAGAGCTGCCGCAATTTATGGCGATATGTCAAAAAGCGAGAAGGCAGAAATCATGGCAAAATTCAGAGCTGGGCATTACTCAGCTTTATGGTACGACAAATATCTTGGTTTGGGATTAAACGAAGATATCACTGTAGCTCACTCTATAAAAATCTCAGCGCATAGTGTTGAACCAACGCAAGGTTTTGGACGGCTTACCAGAAAACAGTGGAGTGATTATTTTTCGCGCTTTGGACATAATAAGGTTGCTATAGGATTTTCTTATAGGTTTCCAGATTTATACCCATATACGTTCTTTGACGTATTAAATGGCAAGCCAGAGGTTTACTCCAAACAACCTAGCTGGGTATATGAGCCAACAGGTGAAGAATCTGCCCATGTGCATCTACCTGATGTCAAAGTGCATTTGACCAATGCAGAAACAATTGAAGTTGGAGTTAAAAATAGTCTAAAGCGCGAAGAGCTGTCCGGCAAAACTCCAGAAGATTGGATTACAGTCCAGCAAGCTAGTAGCTATACTGGGCTAGGTATAATGATTCTCGACACAAGATTAGGTAAAATTGAACCAGATAAGCAATATAACATAAGAGGATTACAAGCAGGAAAAAATGAAGAAACTTTTTTGGGGGCAGACTTAGTAAGAAAGACAAGCTATCGGAGAATTATAAAACGCTCTTTGGCAGAACAATGGAAAAAAGATAATGACTATATTCTGGAGCTTATAAAGCAGGGCTACAAAAGACCAAGTGAATTGCCAGAAATAGCTGGAATATCTATGAAGGCTAAGGAGATTGAGCCAGATAAGGAATATAATGAATTTGGCAGAGAACTAAAAGCAGGAGAGAATCCAGTTAAAGGTGCGGTGATTGTCTATAAAAATCCTTACATAAGCATGGGCATAGGAAGTATTTACTTGCACCCCAAATTTATCCAGGCTTTGAAGGAAAGAAACACAGCTACTGCAACGGCAGGTTTAGCTAAGGAAGGATATTTCACAAATGAAGAAGCTGTAGAGTTAACTGGTTTAACACTTAGGACTATTGGTGTGCGTGCGAGAGCGATAAAGCAAGATGGATTTTATACGCCAGCAGGTAGAGCAGCGCAAGGAGAGGAAGCAGCTATTAAGGGTAGTGAACTAGTAAGAGTAATAAATCAAAGATGCCGACTTATAGCTGGAGATTTGGTTGAAGCTTGGGTAGAAGGCTCTGAGAAACTGGAGGAAGCAAAGAAGCTAGGATATACTGCTCAGCCAGAAGCCGCTAAAATTATCGGTATAGCGCAAGCAAGATTAGGGGCGCGTACGAGTAAAATACAATCAGAACAAACTTATATAATTAGTATTGGTGAAGATATTCGGAATATTTTAGGTGAAGATATGGTTGTACGCTCAGATTATAGTGCAGAAGTGTATCTGCATCCTGACTATGTAGAATCTATGCGATTGGAAGAAGAGCAGATTAAAGATTTAATATCCAAGGGCTATTTGCCTCTGAGTGAAACGATAAGCGAATCTGGAATGACCAAAGCTCAAATTAACAAACGTTCTAACAAGATAGTTCCTGACTTAGAAAGGCATTACCCTGCATTTCGTCCTCTTTACTCTAGCGGAATTGTTTATCACCCAGATTTTGTGTCTAAGTTAAAATTAGAAAAGGCTGAGATAGACAAAGAATGTGGTTTAATAGCTAAGTTAAAGAGCTCCGGCTTTAGAACGTTTGAATCCATAGGAAGCAGACATTCGACGTTAAACATGGTTAAAACTTTAGCTGCAAAAGAAGAACCACGAGATGCAGAATACTACCCTACATATATTCCAACGACTCAGACTGCAGAAGACAGAGCGACATTATACCATCCAGACTTTGTTGACATATGCAGAGGAATTGATTCACAGCTTGCAGAAAAAGAAAATTCTACTAAAGACACTGTTTCCCTCGAAGAGGCCGCAATAATCTCAGGCGTGAAATATGCAACGATTTGTAGCCGTATAAGAGCTATGGACGCAAAAAAGAGCTACACAGAAGATGGGCTAGAAGTTAGCAAAGGCTATGATGGTAAAGTTGTTTTAGGAGAGGAGATTGTCTCCAGAGTTGGAAAAGGCTACCATATTAGCATTAAGATCGCCAATAGATGGAAAGCTGAAAGGGAATTATCAGAGGTCTTGAGGGGAGAAAGAGGATATAAAGCACTGGCGGACTTTAAAGAAGAAGGTTTGAACCTTTCAGCGGTTAGAGCGCGCATACTAGCTATCAAGCCTGACTTAGACTATAATGAAAGAGGCCTTAAACCGCAGCCTAATGAGCCTACTATAAAAGGTAGCGAATTAGTTGTATTTGATAGATTTTTGTCTGAGTATTTATTGCGTGGCAGTTACTTTGATGCAATGGTTATGGCTGAAAGGGAAATGGAAAGCTATAGAGCGCAAGGATATAAGAACGGCATTGAAGTAGCAGAGATTGCATCTACAACAACTAATAATGTTAGCTATTGCGCAGGTAAGCTAGAACCAGAGCGCCGATATGCTCTCAAGGGTGGCATTTTACAAGAAAGTATAGATGGTACAAAGGGCAGTGTGCTTTTTCATAAGTACCCTTACGGTCAAGCAACGTTACTTCACCCAGATTTAGTAACTCATATAGCTAACTCCGAAAAAAAAGCATCTACATTTAGAAAAGGTGCAACGGCAGAGAGGGTAGGAGCAGTTGATGAAGCTAAATTACCAGAGGGTTTGAGAGCGGAGCTGCGCAAAAAACTTACTTACGAAAAAGCAAGAGCATGAAATATTCGCAAGCCATAAATAGAAAAAATGATGATATCGAGATCCATCTGGTACGAGGTGAATCTATAGATGGAGTTCAAATCTACGCATATCTTGCAACCCATGCAGGCAAAGTAAAGGATTTGAAATTATCCCTACTATTAAAGGAAACCAAGCTGAAAGATTACGGAATCATCATCGCTAGCGGTGAAGGTGAACCTACCGATGAAGTTAGAGAATATGTTAATCAATACTTGGTATAGCTGTCTTAATCATACGAAATTAAATCTCTTGTCAATGTACTATAGTTAGGAGGTGGAGTATAGGTTGAGGGGGCGGAGAGTAGAGAGCGGACATAGACTCGGTAAAGGCCTAAAAATGCGATACTAACCTCTATCCAGTTTTCCAGAAGCCAATTTGGTCGGTAATTGCACCAAATTTTAAATTTTAAGATTTCTGCTCTGTTTTGCTATCCTTCATTATGGAAATTCATCCTAATAAGTGATCTCTGCCACTTGACAACTATGCTACAATGAACAAAATCATGAACCTAATATGAAAAAGCAACTTAGCATATTTTTAGCCGTTATTTTCTTTGCCGTGCAAATGGGGTCATTTGTACATATGGCAGAGCATGGCTTTGCTCATCATGAGCATAATGGTCAATCATGTCAGGTTGAGGCTTATTTCAATGCCTCGCATAGCTTTGATAGCTCGGTTTCGGAAGTTGCTGTTGTTCACGATTTATCTGTCGAAGAAATTAGTTTTATCTCTGTTGATGAGTCGCAGCGCGTATTGGAGTTATCTTCATCTAACCTTGCTCGCGCTCCCCCTACACACTCCTAACTTTATTTAAACTCAAGCGCCGTATGGCTTTGCGCCCTCAATGGGCTTGCCTTCGCTACGCTCGGAGCAATTTTTAACAAAATAATATTAGGAAAATATAATGAAAAAACTAACACTGGCAGCCAGTACGGCTGTAGCGTTGGTTGCATTTGGCAATGTTGCAAATGCGGCTGACAATTCTGAACTTGATGCTTTAAGAGCGGAAGTTCAGCAAATGAAAAACCTTTATGAAGGTAAGATTGAAGCATTGGAAACTAAGATTTCTAAGCTTGAAACAAAAAAAGTCGAGGTTGCAACCACAGAAAAATCTGTTCCTGCAAGCTCAGGCCGTACAGTTTTAGGCAATGAGTTTAACCCTTCAATCGGCGTAATCCTGAACGGGCAATATTCAACATTTTCTAATAACAATTCGGAAATATCTGGCTTTGCCGTTGGCGAAGAAGGTGAGCGAGGTAGTGAAGGCTTCGGCGTTGACCATACCGAACTCAATTTCTCCGCTAATGTTGATGATGTTTTCTATGGCAGCGTTACAGCCGCTATTGCCGAGCATGAAGGGTCAACTGAAGTGGAGCTTGAAGAAGCATATATCCAAACTCTGGCTGGTGCAGGTTTACCGCAAGGTGCATCAATCAAAGCTGGTCGTGCATTATGGACGCTTGGTTATCTGAATGAGCATCACTCCCACTCGGATGATTTTGCCGACCGCCCATTACCTTATCGTGTGTTCTTAGACGGGGCATATAATGATGATGGCTTGGAGTTCTCATATGTTCTACCAACCGAGGATTTTTATTCCGAAATTGGCGGCGGTGTTTTTGCTGGTAATGATTCTCCATTCGGCGGCTCAGATGGTGAAGGCATCAACGCATGGACTGCATATGCGAGAGTTGGCGGCGATGTTGGTGACAATACAAGCTGGCGCGTTGGTGCTTCCACTTTGCAGGGTGAAGCTGGCTCACGAACAAGCAATGAGGATATGGTTGAGTTCATTGGTGATAGCGATTTGTATATCGCCGATGCACGCCTTGTTTATGCCCCAACGGGAAATAATGCTGAGCAGGAGGTTATCTTGCAAGGTGAATATTTCTGGCGGAGTGAAGATGGCACATATGAAGATATGGATGCTGGCTCACCTGTAACAGCTTTTGATGATTCAACAAGCGGTTGGTATGGGCAAGCTGTCTATAAGTTTGCACCACAATGGCGGATTGGTGGACGTTATAGCCAGCTATATTCTGCTGATACTCCCGCAGGTTTGGCAGGTACAGCACTTGATGCCGCAGGGTATGACCCAAAAGCATACACTGCAATGCTAGACTGGACAAACTCTGAGTTTAGCCGAGTACGCTTACAAGCCAACCGAGAGGAGCTGGCAAACGGACAAGATGATAATCAGTTCTTGGTTCAATATATAATGTCACTTGGCGCGCATGGCGCTCATAAATATTAGGAGCAAATATGAAAATATTATCTTTGATAACTATCGGTGTGGGGTTGCTAATTGCAGCCCCTGCCAATGCAGAACTAAAAGTATTTGCTTGCGAACCTGAATGGAAAGCGCTGGCAGAAGAAATTGGCGGTGAAAAGGTGGAAGCCTATTCAGCCACTCACGCCATGCAAGACCCGCATCATATCAGAGCAAAGCCAAGCCTGATTGCCAAGATGCGAAATGCTGATTTATTGATTTGTTCAGGAGCAAGTTTGGAAATTGGCTGGTTGCCAATTCTTTTGCAGAAAGCTGGTAATGCCAAAATGCAGCAAGGTGAAGTTGGTTACTTGATGGCTTCTGAATATGTTGATATTTTGGAAAAGCCAGAAACCATTGACCGTAGCATGGGCGATGTTCACCCAGAGGGCAATCCACATATTCACCTCAACCCGCATAATATTCTGAAAGTTGCGAATGAGTTGACAGATAGGTTGATAAGTATAGATGAAGAAAATCGTGATTATTATATAATACAAAAATCTAGCTTTGATTATAAATGGGAGCTGGCTATTAGAAGGTGGGAGAAAAAGGCTGCTAATCTGAAAGGTGAAAACGTCATAACCCATCACAAAAATTGGGTGTATCTTTCTGATTGGTTAGGTTTGAATCTGATTGAAACATTAGAAGAAAAATCAGGTGTTCCGCCTTCGTCATCACATTTAGAGAAAGTTCTGCAAACGGCAAGAAATAATGAGATTCTTGCAATTCTTAGAACCCCATATTCCCCAAGTGACGCGTCTGAATGGTTAGCAGAAAAAACGCAAATCCCTGCGCTAGTTTTGCCATTTACGGTTGGCGGAAATGAACAAGCTAATGATTTGTTCAGCTTGTTTGATGAAACCATAAGAATGTTGAAGGAGCAGAAATAATGCCAAGCTTGGAAATATTAGAAATAATACTTCCCGCACTTGCGGCGGGGCTGATGATTGCACTCACTCATGCCCCGCTAGGCTTGGAGGTGTTGAAACGCGGAATAATCTTCATTGACCTCGCCATTGCACAAATCGCAGGGCTTGGGCTAGTGGTTGCGAATATATATCTGCATGAACGTGCGGGAATAACTATCCAGCTATTTGCTTTGTCTTTCGCTCTGCTTGGCGGATTGTTTTTCAGGTTTATCGAAAGAAAAACGCCTGAACTATTGGAAGCGATAATCGGCAGTACATTTGTGCTATCTGCATCATTGGCTTTGCTGTTACTTGCCGACCATCCGCATGGTGGTGAAGAAATCCAGCATCTTCTATCAGGACAAATTTTATTCGTCACATGGACTGACGTTCTAAGCCACTTGCCAGTTTATGCTCTGATTCTGAGCTTGTGGTTTACTTTGCCGAAAGTCAGAAGCGGTATTAGTTTTTATTTCCTATTCTCCCTCGCCATAACTTCGTCAGTTCAACTTGTCGGGATTTATGTTGTGTTTGCTAGTTTGATACTTCCTGCGATTGCTGCCTATAAATACAAAAGCAAGCTACCGATTGCTTGGAGCTGCGGGATATTATCAGTGATTATGGGTATAGTCGTTTCAACCCTATGGGATTTTCCAGCGGGAAATGTGATTGTTCTAAGCTACGCTATAAGTTCTATATTGATACTGTATGCTAAGTTAAAACATTTTTCCGAGTGAATCTTAAAATCAGGATTTATCTGATTTGTAATGAAATATGGTGCTAAATAGTAGATAGAAGTAGCTGAGAGTGGTTATTCTGGTTAGGATAAGAACGAAGTTCGACACCGAGGCCAACAGGCCGAGACGCGGGGAGCGAAGCGAGTCAATCCTCTCGGGATCACCATAAATATATATTCTATTTTTCTTTTTTATTTTGTTCTATTTTGCATATGCAATCATCTAACAAACTAAACTCTACTTCATTATCTTTTTGGTCAAAAAATCTATTTAGCCAATTTATAGCTACTAGTGCAGCTCCTGTAATTGTAATTGCCCACAATATAGAACCTTCTCCATTTGTCTGTACCAGCGCTATAATGCCTGAAATCAAGCCAGTTACACCTGCACTAAGCATTATAGTAGATTTGTTAAATTTTTTTGCCTGAATCCTCTCATTCCTAAAATGATAAAGGTCCTGTAGTGTTATAGTTAACTCATCAAGTTTGTTGACATGTCTTGTTCTTTCTACATCTTTGAGCGCCTCGTAAGTAGCTGCAGTAGGGCTCTCCTTCAACTCTTCACTATCCGAAGAAACGGAAGAAGTACCTCTGGATGCATTTTTTATATACTCAAGCAATATTTGCTGTATTTTATCATTAGAAGTCATGTTCAACTTACCGATTTGATTAAATTTAATTTCTCCTCGGCTTTTTTAATTTCAATTTTGAAATCCAAATCTGAGTCTTGCAATGAATGGTGAAAATTTGCATCTACTAAAATGCACTCTTCTTTGCTGAGCTCTACATTCTTTATGTTTTTTGCTTTATTTGTAAAAATTTTCAGGTTTAGAATTTTATTATTATCTAGGTCATAACTTACCCTCAAGCTGTCTCGCACTATATCCCCATCTATATTATCTAAAATATCGGTAAGATATAACGAAGCAAAATCATTAGTTGCACTATCTGCTTCACGGCAAACTAAGAAATTCATCCCAAAAGAATAAACTTTAATTCCCTCTTTTTTTATCAATTCATAAAGTTTAATTACTCTATTGTAAAAATCATCATTATCGATTGGTTTGGTATCTCTCACGGTCAGCTTATCAGGTACAGAATCAAAGCTTATACCATTTTCATAACTAATTTTGGCAAAGCCATCTGTATATTCAGGAAAGGTTTGCTCTTCCCAAGAGTCGTCTATAATACCAGCCTTAATTAGAGGCTTATACCTTATCAAGTCAGATAAAATCGGTTCTCTGTCTACTTTTTCTTTGTTACGTGTGACCAAGCCTATTTTTATAGCAATTTCTTCGTCAGCATACTTACCCACTTCTTCGCTAGATACAAAAACTACAGATCTTTCTATTACTATTTTTTCCATTTTTCTTCTTTAATTTTAATTTCTATTCTTTTTAATAATCTATTCTAAATAGATATGTAAGTGAATTATATATTTACAACATTGCATTTGTAAAATTACTTTTGAACTTTGGAGACAAACCTTTCTATAGCCTTTCTTTTTAGAGAATTGCTGAAAATACTCACTAGGTAATACTGTAAATACAACCAGTTACCAAAAAGCGACCCGACAATTAGGAATCCGCAGGTCAGAAGCTCGACGCCGAGGCATCAGCAAATTAATGCGCTAAATAAAATATCAGATTAATCAGGAATAATGCCAGCGAAACATAGAATAATTTGAAGGAAACTTTCTTCTTCGGTTCGCATGAGCCGTGCACGCAGCCAGTATCATGGCAATCAATCTTCTTGCTGATATAGTGGAAAATCCCGCTTAAACTTAGGGCAGCTCCCGAAAAAATAACCATCAATGTTTCGTATTGATGGAAAATATCCGGCTCATCAAATGTGATGGCGGTCAGACCCGTAAAGGCCACCAAATTCATGACGTTCATCGCCAAAGGCAGCACGCAACAAAAGAAATGCCCGCTAAGGCAAACTAGTTGAAGCCAGTTCAGATATGTTTGAGTTTTCTCCATCCTGCGAGTGCTAATATATTATATTGTGGGTTTTGTCTATAAGAAATTCGCTATTCTGCCGTGGTTAATCGCAGTCTTTTTCCCAGCTTGTGCGGGTGGTGTCGTCCATGGCAGCGAGTTCATCTTCCTTGTTTTTGCGTGAAACTTCATCTTTTGTTTCACTTTCTCCCAAAAGCTTCAGCAATTTGCATTTATGAGCAGCCTCTTTGGCGCGCAAGGCCGCCATCTCATTTTCCTCAGCAGCAAAGCTATTGCCCACAAAGGCAAAAAATGAAATAATCAGCGAAAGGGTAATAATATGTCTCATATGATTATATATAGCACATTTGCGGATTCCGAGCAAGCAGCAACTATCGCAAAAGCATTGGTGGAAAAGAAATTGGTAGCCTGCGCGAATATATTTCCACCGCATATCTCGGTTTATAGCTGGGAGGGAAAAATGCAGGAGAGCAGCGAAGTCGCAGTGATATTTAAGGCTGTGCAAGAGAATTATGCCGCAGTGGAAAAAGAGATAAAAAAGCTGCATAGCTATGATGTGCCTTGCATAACCGCATGGGAAATAGGGCGCGGTAATGCAGAATTTTTACAATGGATAGAGCAACAAGCAATTAAAGCTTGACGATTTTTGCGGTTAAGGTTATTTTCCCGCCTCCATTATTGCATGATCCCTTAGCTCAGTTGGTAGAGCGGCTGACTTTTAATCAGTAGGTCGCAGGTTCGAATCCTGCAGGGATCACCATTTCTTAAAAACAAATCATTAAGCAACAGCTTGATTTCGTTTTTAAGAAAATGATATTTGATGAGGATGAGAACGAAGTTCGACCCGCAGCGCAACAGCGCGAAGGGCGGCGCAGCCAATCCTGTCGGGATCACCATCCGTCAATTCAGCCCTTTAGGGCTTGAAGTTTTGTCTTTGCATGGTTTTAAAATTGATATTTTAGCATAGCATCGAAAATAAAATTCACTATCATATCTTGATGCAGCCAAAAGCCACCAAGCTTCAAAAACTAAAAAACTTTGTATTCGCCCTATGCGGGTGGCTCTATTTGTGGGTGGTTATAGGCTCGTGTATATATATACCTATCTATATATTTGGTGACAGAATACACTATGCATTCGAAGAAGAGCCAAGGAACTGCGTGCCATATATAGCAGATTACCTTATAACTAGCATTCAGTGCGAGGTACCGCTTGCCGATATCATTTTCACTTTTATTTCATTTGCCACCAATGCAACGATATTTGTAGGAATTTTCGCTAGTGGCTTTATCAAAAGCGGCATTATTTCCTCATCAAGCTTTTTAATCGAATCTTTGCCTTGGGTTGGTCTTCTTGTGCCAATAATTTTTATTTGTATCAAAGGTCTTGGCTATTGGCCAAAGAAGTGGCGCCGTTACCTAAAAGCAATAACCTTAATCTTGTTGGTTATAATACTTTACAACGGTACTTTGTTCTAAATTTACTTCTGCATAACAAGAATATCTCTAGTGGATAAAAGTTTTCCGGTACTATCGTAAGTGCCATGATAATTTAGCATAGCATCAAACGCTTCGTGAATAACTGGAACTTCAATAAATATGTCTGCATCGCTTTCCGGTGAATTGCCCCAATGTCCTCCGATAAATGCAGAAAAATCGCCAATGCTAGAAGTCTTTGGATTACCAGTGGCATAAATGTTAATCCACATATCTGTGTTCTTACTGACCTCGCTATAATCAGGTCTTCCATGACTGACGGGGTCAACGGTTACTAAGGTTCTTGCTCTGCTAGGACTCTTATTAATCACGTCAGCTGCCGTATCGCCGCCCCAACTATGTCCGATTACATTAATCTCAAAAAACTTTGGCAAGCTATCAATCAACTTTTTTATTTTGTCACCATCATCATGAGTAAAATAATAATTTCTGCCATAAACATCACGGTGTAAGGTGTGAGAATCTTCTACATTATGGTTCTGTGTTTGATCGCCGGCACCACCAATAAAAATATTCACGCGATCAGGGATTTTGCCTGTGCGTGGGTCTTTCACCTTTAGAGGTTTGCCGACTTTTGGCTTTGGGTATTTTCTTTTTGCAGTGCTGCCCGTCACGCCACCACCGCCGCTTGTCCATTGCCCGCCATTAGGGCTTCCGGCAGGCAGGCGTGGTTGACTAGGGTTGTAACCCGCTTTCCACTCAAACAAACTCATCAGCTCTGCATCTTCTGCCATAAGCTGCTTGGCTTCGGCAACCATGCCTAAATCTAAATATTTGCTCACCAGCGCTTGATTCATTAAACCAATGCGCCGTGCCAGCACTAGCACTTCAATTTCATCAAATCTTTCCATAATGATTCATTATGAATGAGCGCATATAGAGAAGTCAAATTAGCGAGTTCATTTTTTTGTTTTACTTTGGCAAGTTATGGAGCTGTTTTAAAAAAATAAGCCAGCAGCATGCATTTCCTGCAAAATCCTACATAAATCAATGAGTTGACCTGTGGTGCGTTAATAAACCCCTTGCATTTTGTTAAAATTTTAGCTATTATTAATTTGGGGTGAATGGGTGATATGCATGAGGTGAAATATAAAGTGCTGTTGGTAGAGAATGAGGCTTGCGATATAGCCTATTATCAGCATTGCCTGAAAAATATTTTCCATGACGATATAATCATTACAGTTTCACGCAAATTAAAGCACGCGCTCAAAGAGGCGGCAACTGCCCGCCATGATATCATATTGTTGGATACGGAATTGCCCGATTGCTCCGGCATCAAAACCGTGCAAAGAATGTGGGAGGTGAATTCCGAAATCCCCATTATCGTTTTGGCGGGGGCGGAGCAGGCGGAATATGCAAGGCAAACAATTCTTGCCGGCGCGAATGATTATTTAATCAAAGAGCTGGATAATGAGGGCTTCGCAAAAGAGCTCATACATTATTGGGTGAATTATTACCACCAGCACCATGATGATACTATTCATTAGCATTTGGCGGGTTATATTGCCGCGCTAGAATCTCCCGAGCCTGCGCTTGGTGGGCGGGGGCGTTAATCCGAGTGTGTGAATATCGCATATTATATTGCTCTAAGGCTTTGAATTTTATATTTTTCCAAAAGTTTTTTATACCATATATAGATACCTTATTATCCAAATACCCCCTATATAGTGGCGCTTCAACCAATGCGTGCAAGGAAAATGCAACACATTTTTGTTGCGTAAATAAAAATGCTCTCAGTATAAAAAAAATATAAAAAACCTATTGCATAAATCACTATATATGGGTTTAATCAACTCAGTCAGCCACAACATGTTGTGGAATTCATTTAAAAACAAACGCTTATGGGGGCATGTTTATGCTAGCAGGAAATCTTTCTCTCTCGGAAAACCAAAGTATGGTCGAGAATAGTCGATTTGACGAATTTAAAGGTATTAAATTAGACTATTCGCGTGATGGGAAGCTTACCGAATTCGGTAAGGCAACTTTGACCGACCGCTATCTTATGCCTGGTGAAAAATTCCAAACCTTATTTGCGCGGGTTGCGCATTATTATGCCGATGATTCTGCTCATGCTCAGCGTCTTTATGATTATATGAGCAAATTATGGTTTATGCCGGCTACGCCGATTCTTTCTAATGGCGGGACAAATCGCGGTATGCCGATTTCATGCTTCCTCAATGAAACTCAAGATAGCTTGGGCGGCATTGTGGATTTGTGGAATGAAAATGTTTGGCTTGCAAGCCGTGGCGGTGGAATTGGCAGTTATTGGGGCAATTTGCGTTCAATCGGTGAGGGTGTGCGCGGTAATGGTAAAACCTCTGGCGTTATTCCTTTCTTGCGCGTGCAGGATTCGCTCACTCTGGCGATTTCTCAAGGTTCATTGCGTCGTGGTAGCTCGGCTGTGTATATGCCAATCTGGCATCCTGAAATTGAAGAATTTATAGAAATTCGCCGTCCAACCGGAGGCGATCCAAATCGCAAAACATTAAATATTCATCATGGTATTGTTATTACTGATGAATTCATGGAAGCTGTGGAAAGTGACGGCGAGTGGCATTTAAGAAGCCCGAAAGATAACCATGTAGTAGATACTGTCAAAGCGCGTGACTTATGGGTCAAGCTGCTGACTTCGAGGATTGAAACCGGCGAGCCGTATATGCTTTTCATAGATGCGGTGAATCGGGCAATTCCTGAGCATCACAAGCAGCTTGGCCTTGAGGTCAAAACTTCGAACCTATGTAGCGAAATTACTCTGCCAACAGGTGATGACCATCTCGGCAAAAGCCGCACGGCGGTATGTTGCTTAAGCTCAATGAATTTGGAAACTTATGACGAGTGGAAAGATGATAAAGGTTTTGTTGAAGATGTAATGCGCTTTTTGGATAATGTTTTGCAAGATTTTATCGATACTGCGCCTGAATCTATGGCGCGCGCAACATATTCGGCCTTGCGGGAACGCTCGGTTGGTTTGGGTGTGATGGGCTTCCATTCATATCTGCAAAAGAAAATGATTCCGTTTGAATCGGTAATGGCAAAAGTCTGGAATAAAAAGATATTTGAACATATCCGCCAAGAAGCTGATGCGGCCTCACTCAAATTGGGTGAAGAGCGCGGGCCTTGCCTTGATGCGGAAGAATGCGGTTCAAAAGAGCGCTTCAGCAACAAAATGGCAATCGCGCCAACCGCGAGTATTTCAATTATTGCCGGAAATTCTTCTCCGGGGATTGAGCCGGTTGCAGCAAATAGTTTTGTGCAAAAAACTCTGACCGGTTCATTTACCGTGAAAAACAAATATTTGAGAAAAATATTGCAGGATAATAACGCTGATGATGAAGATACATGGGCTTCGATTTCTTCAGGCGAGGGTTCTGTTCAGCATTTGGATTTCTTAACGCAAGACGAAAAAGACGTGTTCAAAACAGCTCAGGAAATTGACCAGCGTTGGGTGGTTGAACATGCCGCAGACCGCGCCATGTTTATCTGTCAGGCGCAAAGTGTTAACTTGTTTATGCCCGGTAATGTAAGTAAGCGTGAATTGCATCAAGTGCATTTCGCTGCTTGGAAAAAGGGAGTGAAATCTCTTTATTATTGCCGTTCAACCTCAATTCAGCGCTCAGACAAGGTGTCCCATAAGGTAGGGGAGTTGCAACTTGAAATGAGCCTGAAGCAGCCGCATGACGGCAATAAGTATGATGAGTGTCTTGCTTGTCAATAATCCAATAACAAAAACAGAGAGTAAAAAATGGCTACAACAACAACAAAGAAAGCTCCGGCGAAAAAAGCTGCTCCTAAAAAGGCAGTAGCGAAGAAACCGGCGGCAAAGAAGGCTGCTCCTAAAAAGGCAGTAGCGAAGAAACCGGCGGCAAAGAAACCGGCGGCGAAAAAAGCAGCTCCTAAAAAAGCGGCAGCGAAGAAACCTGCGGCAAAAAAAGCAGCTCCTAAGAAACCTGCTGCAAAGAAGCCTGCTGCAAAGAAGCCTGCGGCGAAAAAAGCAGCTCCTAAAAAAGCGGCAGCGAAGAAACCGGCAGCGAAGAAACCGGCAGCGAAGAAACCTGCTGCGAAAAAGAAAAAATAACTTTTTGGTTTTAATCTGTGAGTCTGTTATAGATGGGCTCACAGTACCAATTTAAGAATTACTGTTGGTAAGTAACCAGCGGGGGGAACAAAGGGAGAATAAGTAAATGTCATTGCTAGAATCAGATCCGATTTATAAACCGTTCAACTATCCATGGGCATATGATGCGTGGCTAATGCAGCAGCGCATTCACTGGCTGCCTGAGGAAGTACCGTTGGCGGATGATGTGCGCGACTGGAAAAAGACAATAACCCCATCAGAAAAATACCTCCTCACTCAAATTTTCCGCTTCTTCACGCAAAGTGATATAGAAGTGAATAACTGCTATATGCGCAAATATTCCAACGTGTTCAAGCCAACCGAAGTGTGCATGATGCTTTCTGCGTTTTCTAATATGGAAACTGTGCATATCGCTGCGTACAGCCATCTGATTGATACTCTGGGGCTGCCGGAAGTGGAATATCAGGCATTTCTGAAATATAAGGAAATGAAAGATAAATATGATTATATGCAGCAATTCGGCGTGGAAACCAAAGAAGATATTGCCAAAACTCTGGCAGTTTTCGGCGCATTTACCGAAGGTTTGCAGCTTTTCGCCTCATTTGCAATTTTGATGAACTTCCAACGCTTCGGAAAAATGAAAGGTATGGGACAAATTATCGCATGGTCGGTGCGTGATGAATCTTTGCATACTGAATCTATCATCAAGCTATACCGTACATTTCTAAAAGAAAATCCGGAAATTGAAACCGAAGAATTTAAACATGATATATACAAAATTTGTGAAACCATCGTGACTCACGAAGATGCGTTCATCGAACTTTCATTCGGCATGGGCGAAGTGCAGGGGCTCACCGAAGCGGAAGTGAAGAAATATATTCGCTTTATCGCCAACCGCCGCCTGATGCAGCTTGGCTTGCAGCCGATATATCAAAATATCGAGCGCAACCCGCTACCGTGGATGGATGAGATTATGAACGGTGTCGAACATACGAATTTCTTTGAGAACCGCGTAACCGAATACACCAAAGCGGCGACAACTGGCACTTGGGACGAGGCATTCGCTTAAGGAAGCTTTTACTTAGTTTCTTATATTGTTGAACTTCGGCTTCGGATTTAGTTATGTACCTTAGTGTACACTCCTAAATCCTGACCTTGTTCGCCTAATAGAATTCTAAGCTAGAGACTTCCTAGAGTTTTATTGTTAGTCTACGAGTCGCAGTTATAAATCTTAAGCACCTACCTAACCTTGCTGGAAGCTGCCTGCTCTTGCTGTCTATGTTCTTCAACAGCATATCCCGGGCCATTAGGCTCGGTAGTGCTAGTGCTAGGTGAATCCGGTTTAAGTGCCTCTTTTGCTTCTATTTGCGCCTTCACCATATTGCCCGCTTCTTTAACTTTCTCAAGGTCAGTTTGAACTCCATAGGTCAATTCACGGCCTTCCAGAGCGTATTTCAATTTATGATCAGCATATCTCAAAAACTCTACCGGTTTTGCTGAGGCATATATTTCTTCTGGTATAAAAGGTTCTGTAGAATTATCTTCGTGGATAATTGTTTTGCCATCTTTTGATACATACATGCCACCGGGTGGTGTGTTATGTATAATTTCTGGGTTGGATGAAACCAGCTTGGCATCCGGAAAGAGAGTTTTGGCAGTTATTTCTTTTAAATTCTTAATAGAATATCTTGCCGTATCACCATGTCCCCAATCTTCAAGTTGAATATTTTTACCTATCTGCTCTTGAAGGGCAGGGTATAGGTTTGGGTAGGTTTCTGTGATTTTTTGAGTGAGAAAAGCGTCATTTGCATAAACATCAAATGAGCCATCTTTGCCAAATTTAGGTTCTAAAGTTTCAGTCATTGTTAAATTCCTTTAATGGTTATGATGTTGAACGGGGGAAGTGTATCAAGAAAATATTTCAGATTTATGACTAATGACTAAGTTTTCATAATCTCTTAACCATTTTAGCATAGAATCTATATTATGAAGCGAGGTTTCACATTAGTTGAGCTATCTATTGTTCTGGTGATTATAGGGCTGTTGATTGGTGGGGTTTTGGTAGCGCAGAGTTTGATTGAAACCGCGAAGGCGCAGAAAACAATCAATCTTTTGCAGCAAGTGCATTGGATGGCGTATGATTTTAAGCAAAAGTTCAGATATTATCCGGGTGATTTGCCAAATGCTTATACCATGTTTGGTGCAGATTGCGGGACTAATACAACTGCAACCGGCTATGGAACGGCAGGGCTGGGCTGCAATGGAACGGGAAACGGCTCAATAAGCTGGGGGAATCCCAATAATGAGGTGCCGATTGCTAGCATGCATCTATATCAGGCGGGGTACATAAAAGAGCAGCTGGTGCATTATAATACGATTAAAACATGGATTCCCGGGCAAACAGGAATCAGCACGCCATTTAAAGACGCGTCTTTGGCTATTGTTGCTAGCTCGACATACAATCCTGTGACGGCGGCTTATGCTCTGCAAATAGGTAGACCTAATACGAGCGGTTGCCAGCCTTTATGTGCAGGGGCAATAAAGCCGCAAATGCAATATTCTATTGATAGCAAAATCGATGACGGCTTGCCTAATTCTGGTAAGATATGGGGCAGGCTTTCCCTTTATGTTAATTGTGTGGAGGATATTGGCGGCGGTGTCTTAAATTATAAAGTCAGCCAAGATAGTGAAGTATGCCAGCTATTTTCCTATTTACCCGAAGAATATCTCTAGCTTAACGCATAATTAACTAATATATCCCAGAATGTTAGGTATGAAAAAAGGATTCACACTTGTTGAGATGTCGTTGGTTCTGGTGATTATCGGCATATTGATAGGCGTTTTTGTGATAGGTGAAGAGATTGTTGAAAATGCCCGCATAAACCGCGTGATTGCGCAATTGAACCAATATAATGCGGCGATTAGTGATTTTAAGCAAACTTATGACCAGCTTCCGGGGGATTTTAGTAAAGCTACCAAGCTATGGGGAAGCGTAAGTGGAAGTTGCTTGCATGTGCCGGGAACGGGAACGCAAACCTGTGATGGTAATGGCAATGGGTCTGTAGAATATGATAATACGGCAGAGCCGTTTCGCCAATGGCAACATATGTATCTCGCGGGGATAATACAAGAGAGTTATACTGGTGCATCCACTGCCAGCTCAGGTTCATATGGGCTATCTAAGGCCGGAGTTAATGTACCGCGTGCCGCGCATGAAGAGGAAAGTGTGATTCAGATGATGTATGTAACTTCTGCTGCAACTTGGGCGGGTAGCAGAGACAGGCATGCATACTTTATTGGAAATGCGGAGAACTACACGGGATATGTGGGTAGATGGCATGGGGTTTCATTCACGCCGGTTGCGATGATGTCGTTAGATACAAAGCTGGATGACGGAATGCCCTATCAAGGCGAGGTGTTGAACATGAATGGTTCGGGCTATACACCAAATTGCACAGGTGGTGTGTATAACAGCGTTGCCGAGTATGACACTAGCTATGATGATCTGGCATGTGTGGCAATTATTGACGCTAAGTTTTATTAGACGCTAAATGCGTTAAATAGATTCCTCAATCACATATATCGGGCGGTTTTTGGATTCACGGTATATTCTGCCGATATATTCGCCCAAAACGCCAAGGCTCAGCAATTGAATGCCACCGAGGAATAATATCATCACCATGATGGATGTATAACCCGGCAAATTATTGCCATAAATCAGGGTTCTGAGCAAGATTATCGAGCCATATATAAATGCGAAAATGGAAATGGTTGCGCCGATATATGTCCAGATGCGCAAGGGCAGGGTGGTGAATGAAAATATGCCATCGAGCGCGAAACGCCATAATTTCCAATAATTCCATTTAGTTTGTCCGGCAGCGCGCTCCGGCCTGTCAAAGAAAATTGTGGTGGTGGTGTAGCCCGACCATGCGAAGATGCCTTTCATAAAGCGGGTGCGTTCTGTCATTTTTTTGATAGTCTCAACAACCATCCTATCCATCAAGCGGAAATCTCCTGTGTTTTCGGGGATTTTTACATGGCTCACCTTCTGCATAAGCTTGTAAAAGGCTCCGGCAGATTTGCGTTTAAGCCAGCCTTCGTCACGGCTGCGCCTTGTTGCCAGAACAACTTTGAAGCCTTGCTGCCATTTCTCGACCATTTCGGGGATTAGCTCCGGCGGGTCTTGTAAATCAGCATCAATCGGAATCACGGCATCGCCTTTTGAGCTATCTAGCCCTGCAGTAAGTGCAGCCTCCTTGCCGAAATTGCGGGAAAGGCGCAAACCCCGAACCTGCTTGTTATTTTCAGTATAATAGGTGATTTTTTGCCAAGTATCATCTGTGCTGCCGTCATCCACGCAGATTATTTCCCAATTTCCCACGCTATCAAGAATCGGGGTGATGCGCGTGAAAAATTGCTCAATCACTTCAGTTTCATTGTGCATCGGAACGATGACGGATATCAGAGAATTTTCTTTGTTCATTGGGCTTTTTCCTATTGCACCCACCAGCTTACTATGCTAATCCGTTCTCCACAACGAAATTTGGAAATGTCATGGCAAAAAAACTTAACACCAAAGAACTTTCGCGCAGATATGTAACGGCTATATTTGAATTGGCGAAATCTTCCGGTGCTCTTTCCAAAGTTGCAAAAGATTTGGATGAGGTGCAAAGCCTGCTTTCTACCAGTGAAGTTCTCAAAGCAATGATAAATTCTCCGATTGTAAGCGCCGAGCAACAGATGATTGCCGTTGAGCAAATCTCTGAGAAAGGTAAGTTTGATGCGCTAACCAGAAATTTCCTAACCGTGGTGGCAAAAAATAGAAGATTGAAATATTTGGCTGAAATTATCACAGCGTTTAAGAAAAAAATCTCAGAAGATAATAATGAAATTCAGGCAGAGGTGATTTCTGCGGTTCAGCTTTCTGATGCAATGGTAAATAAAATCAAGAAAGAGCTTTCTGCCGAAACCGGTAAGAAAGTGGAGCTTGAAACGCAAATTGATGCTGAAATCGTTGGCGGACTGATTATCAAAATCGGCTCAAAAATGTATGATTATTCGGTAAAATCGCGCTTAAACAAATTACGCAACGATCTAAGGCAGGCTTCATGATTATGGTGGTTGAAAAAGAAACCAAACCGCAAGCTATAAGTGAAGACGAAATCGTCAGGGTTACTATATGCTCATCTCTCAAACCTGAGCAGGATGTGATTAATGAAGTTGCAAAATTTGCAGAAGAGAAAACGAATAAAAAAGTAATTGTTGATTGTGAAATAGATGGCGATATTATCAGCGGCCTGATAATCAAGTTTGACGGTGAAATTTACGATCATTCAATAAAAACCAAAAACGGTGTGTTGAAAGATCAACTGAGAAAAATTAACGCAAAACGAAACTAAATAAAACAAAACTAAAAATAACAAGTAGAGGCAAAATACAATGGCACTTAAAGCAGCAGAAATTTCTGACGTATTAAAAAAGCAAATCAATGATTACAAAAATTCAGTAGCACTGGCAGAGGTGGGGCAGGTTGTCTCCGTGGGTGACGGTGTGGCTCAGGTTTATGGTCTGGATAATGTGCAGGCTTCCGAGCTTGTGGAATTCTCAAGCGGCGTGGTCGGAATGGCACTCAACCTTGAGGCAGATTCTGTAGGTATCGTGATTTTCGGTGATGACCGTGACGTTGTTGAAGGCGAAACCGTAAAACGTACAGGCCGTATTGTTGACGTTCCTGCAGGAATGGGAATGCTTGGCCGCGTTGTAGACGGTCTTGGTAACCCAATTGATGAAAAAGGCGAGCTGAAAAATGTTAAACGTACTCTGGTGGAAGTTAAAGCACCGGGGATTATTGAGCGTAAATCCGTGCATGAGCCGATGCAAACCGGAATTAAGGCGATTGATTCACTTATCCCGATTGGCCGTGGTCAGCGTGAACTTATTATTGGTGATCGCCAAACCGGAAAAACTACAATCGCGATTGATACAATCATCAACCAAAAAGCGATTAATGATAATGCCAAAGATGATTCGGAAAAACTTTTCTGTATCTATGTTGCGATTGGGCAAAAACGCTCAACCGTTGCGCAAGTTGTCAAACGTCTGGAAGATGCCGGAGCGCTGGAATATACTATTGTGGTGGCGGCAACTGCTTCCGACCCTGCGCCGTTGCAATTCCTTGCGCCATATACAGGCTGCACAATGGGTGAGTTCTTCCGTGATAGCGGCAAGCATGCGCTGATTGTTTATGATGATTTGTCAAAGCATGCGGTGGCTTATCGCCAAATGTCATTGCTACTTCGCCGTCCACCGGGGCGTGAAGCTTATCCTGGTGACGTTTTCTATCTGCACTCACGCTTGCTTGAGCGCGCCGCGAAAATGTCTGATGATGAAGGTGCGGGTTCGCTTACAGCTCTGCCGATTATTGAAACGCAAGCTGGTGACGTATCTGCATATATTCCAACCAACGTGATTTCGATTACTGATGGTCAGATTTTCCTTGAAACTGAATTATTCTATAAAGGTATTCGTCCGGCGGTGAATGTTGGCTTGTCTGTATCTCGTGTTGGTTCTGCCGCACAGATTAAGGCGATGAAACAGGTTGCGGGTTCGATTAAGCTGGAACTGGCGCAATATCGTGAAATGGAAGCTTTCGCGCAGTTTGGTTCTGATCTTGACGCAGCAACACAAAAATTGCTGGGACGCGGTGAGCGCCTGACACAGCTTTTGAAGCAGCAACAATATTCACCACTGAAAGTGGAAGAGCAAGTTGCGGTGATTTATTCCGGTGTGAAAGGTTATCTGGATAAAATCCCGGCGAATAAGGTCAATGAATTTGAAAAAGAGCTTCTTCGTAGCTTGCGCAGTTCAAATAAAAAGCTTCTGGAAGATATCCGTATTGCCGGAAAGCTGGAAGAAAAAACCGAAAAAGAACTGGTGAAAGTTATCGAGATTGTTCAAAAGATGTTTACAAACTAATCACTGATTGATGAGAAATGGCTAATTTAAAAGACTTAAAAAACCGGATTAAGAGTGTTAAATCCACTCAGAAAATCACTAAGGCGATGAAGATGGTTGCGGCTGCCAAGCTGCGCCGTGCGCAGGAGCGTGCGGAATCTTCGCGTCCATATAGTGAAAAAATGTCTGAAATGGTGGCCTCGCTCGCAACGAATGCCTCAGTTTCGCCGGATAAAAAAAGCCTGCTTAGCGGTAGCGGAAAAATTGATACGCATCTGGTGATTGTAGCCACTTCCAGCCGTGGATTGTGCGGCGGCTTCAATAGCTCAATTTCCAAAGCTGCAATGGTGAAAATCAACCGCCTTGTCAATGAAGGCAAAAAAGTAAAAATCCTTTGTATCGGACGCAAAGGCTATGACTCGATAAAACGCTTCCACAAAGAAAAGGTGCTGGAAGTTATTGAAGATGTTCAAAAAAACGGGGTTAATTACACCGATGTTGACCAAATTTCAAAAAAGATTATCGAACTGTTTTTTGCAGGTGAATTTGATGTTTGCACGATTTTCTATAATAAATTTGAATCAGCAATTGCGCAAATCGTCACCGAACAGCAGCTAATCCCGCTTGAAATTGATGCAGAAGCGGCGGCCTCAGTGCCTCAGGATGCGGTGTTTGAATATGAGCCGGAAGAAGAAGAAATTCTGGATTCGTTATTGCCAAAAAATCTTTCCGTACAAATTTTCAGCGCATTGATTGAAAATCAGGCTTCGGAAATGGGCGCGAGAATGACGGCAATGGATAATGCAACGCGCAATGCGGGAGATATGATAGACAAGCTGACACTGGTTTATAACCGCACACGTCAGGCCGCGATTACCACGGAGTTGATTGAAATTATTTCCGGCTCGGAGGCATTGTAGGAGCTAGAAACTAGGATTTAGAGAAATAAAAAAAACAAGGACAAAAAAATGGCAACTAAAAAAACAACAAGTAAGACAACCAAAAAAACAGTAGCAAAAAAAGCCCCTGCGAAGAAGGTAACACCAAAAGCGGCAGCAAAAGCTCCTGCAAAAGCGGTGGCAAAATCTTCGTCAAAAGTAACCAAGCTTCCGGTGAGAAGTGGTTTGAAGGGAGTTGTAACTCAGGTTATCTCTGCGGTTGTTGATGTGAAATTTGACGGTGCATTGCCTAAAATTTTGAATGCGCTGGAATGTGAAAATCACGGCAAACGTTTGGTGATGGAAGTTGCGCAGCATTTGGGTGAAGGTACGGTTCGTGCAATCGCGATGGATTCTACCGATGGTCTGACTCGTGGCGTTGAAGTGTTTGATACAGGTGCGCCGATTTCCGTTCCGGTTGGGCCGGAAACCTTGGGAAGAATTTTCAACGTTATCGGTGAAGAAATTGACGGTCTTGGCGAATGCAAAACCAAGCAAAACGCGCCAATTCATAATGTTGCCCCGCCATTTGCCGACCAATCAACCGAAAGTGAAATCCTCGTAACCGGTATTAAAGTTATCGACTTGCTAGCACCTTATGCCAAGGGCGGTAAGATTGGTTTATTTGGTGGTGCGGGCGTTGGCAAAACCGTTTTGATTATGGAACTTATCAATAACATCGCGAAAGCGCATGGTGGTTATTCCGTGTTCGCTGGCGTGGGTGAGCGTACTCGTGAGGGTAATGACCTTTACCACGAAATGATGGATTCCGGCGTTATCAATATTGAAGATCAAACCAAATCAAAAGCAGCGCTGGTTTATGGCCAGATGAATGAGCCTCCCGGTGCGCGTGCGCGTGTTGCGTTGACAGGTTTGACGATGGCGGAATATTTCCGTGACCAAGAAGGGCAAGACGTGCTTTTCTTCGTTGATAATATTTTCCGTTTCACTCAAGCCGGTTCGGAAGTTTCTGCGCTACTTGGGCGTATTCCTTCTGCGGTGGGCTATCAGCCGACACTTGCAACCGATATGGGTGCTTTGCAGGAGCGTATTACATCAACCAATAAAGGCTCGATTACATCTGTGCAGGCGGTTTATGTTCCTGCGGATGATTTGACCGATCCTGCTCCGGCAGCTTCATTTGCCCATTTGGATGCAACCACCGTTCTTTCACGCCAAATTGCTGAGCTTGGTATTTATCCTGCGGTTGACCCGCTCGATTCCAGCTCACGTATTCTTGCGCCTGAAATCATCGGGGAAGAGCATTATACAATTGCGCGTGAAGTTCAACGTGTTCTGCAAACTTACAAATCATTGCAAGATATCATCGCGATTCTTGGTATGGATGAGCTTTCTGAGGAAGATAAGCTGGTGGTGGCGCGCGCTCGTAAGATTCAGCGTTTCTTATCACAGCCATTCTTCGTGGCAGAAGTTTTCACCGGTTCACCGGGTAAGCTTGTTTCGCTGAAAGATACAATCGAAGGCTTTAAAGGTTTGGTCGAAGGTAAATATGACCATCTGCCGGAAGGGGCTTTCTATATGGTCGGCAACATGGCAGAAGCAGAAGAAAAAGCTGCGAAACTGGCTAAGGAAGCGGCTTAATGGCGTTAAACTTAGAAATCATAACGCCTGATGAGGTGATATTCTCCGGAGAAGTAGCGATGGTTGTTGCTCCGGGTGCAGAAGGTGAGTTTGGTGTTTTGCCAAATCATGCCCCGCTTATTGCCGAGTTGCAGCAAGGTGAGCTGCGGATTTATGATAAGGTGGAAGCCGCAAAGCCCGCGCAAATCTTCAAGACAGAGGGCGGCTTTGTGCAAGTTATGGGCACAAAATGCACCATATTGAGCGATAAGATAGCTGCCGAATAGTAGCTTTTTAATTAATCCTGCTTCAAGCGCTCGTATTATCCCCAACGTCACCCCGCATTCATTGTGGGGTCTGGGTGTTAATTCTGATGTTATATATGGCCACGGATTGCGCAACGAGTTGCAATGACGGTGTCTGTGATGTGCAAAGATGCAAAAAAAATGCTTGCATTTTGTGGCGGGTTTGCATTATATTGCGTTAAGTTTTATTAACATCGCGAGGTTTTTTATGAGAAATGATCCATTTGACGGGATAGCAAATATTGAACAAGCCAGAAGCATTTTGCGCCACAGCGCAGAAAGCGGGGTGGATGTTAGCGCTGAATTTCTGGAAGCTGCAACCAGAATTTTTGAGGTACAAGGGCAAGGAAACCCTGCGGTATTGGCAAATCGTGAATTGTATGATTTGCAAAGGGAATCTGGTGTTGCGCCAACTGCTAATTTTACCGATGTGCCGGTGCAGCCATCACCATTAGAAGCTCCGGTTATATCCGCCGCAGTTTCGCCGAATCGTGATTATAGCACAAAAGATGAGTATCCGATTGAGTTGCATATTGGTTCGGATTACCCCACCATACAGGCTTTTCTTGCGAGCAATGATTATCGCGGGTGTGTTAAGGGTGATTTGGTAAGATTTAAAACCGTGGATGATTTTAACCTATGTCTGCAAGTAGCAGATAGGGATTCAGTTTGGCTGTTGCTAGACGAAATGCAGGAGCAATCCGGTGCGAAATTTAGCATGGATTTAGGTGAGATATTGAATGAAGCGCAACGAATTGAAGACGCTGCGATGAGCAGGGGTGCTCATCACGTAGTCCCCGGAACGCGCTAAACAAAGCTATACGGGTCAATATCAATTTTCATTTTGATTGAGGGCGGGAGATGGGTTTTCTCCGTCCAGTTTTTGATATATTTCTGGATATTGATATTACGCGCAGTTTTGATAATCAGCCGATGGCGATGCTGCCCGCGTAAATAGCTCATCGGGGCAGGGGCAGGCCCTAGCACCTCGACATTATCCGATTTAGGCGCGGCGAGCGCTAGCTTGGAAATATAATTTCCAACCAGTTTTTCATTTTTTCCACTCAGCACAATCGTGGCTAAACGCCCAAATGGCGGCATGCCAAATTTCTCGCGCTCGGCAAGTTGTGATTTGATAAACTTATTGCGCTCTTCACCAATCAGCGCGGCAATGGCAGAATTCTCCGGCATATAGCTTTGAATCAATACCTTGCCGACATCGCTTTCCCGTCCGGCGCGTCCTGCCACCTGATGCATAAGCTGATAAGTGCGCTCCATTGCCCGCAAATCTCCGCCTTCCAGCCCTAAATCAGCATCGACAATCCCGACAAATGCAAGCTTGGGGAAGTGATGCCCTTTGGCAATCATCTGCGTACCGACCAGAATATCAATTTCATGATTCCCCATTTTTGTTACTATCTCATCAGCTTTTTTGATGGAATCAGAAGCCAAAACCTCAACCCGTGCTGATGGGAAGCTATTCTTTACCTCCTCATAAATTCGCTCAACACCGGGGCCGCACGGATGCAGCTTTTCCTCCGCCTCGCAAGCAGGGCAGGCTTCGGGCACAGAACCACGGAATCCACAATGATGGCATTCCAATGATTTATGACTTTTATGCAAAACCAGCCATGCAGTGCAGTTTGGGCATTGCACGCGATAGCCGCAAGCACGGCACAGGAGTAAAGGCGCATAACCACGGCGGTTGAGGAAAAGCACAGATTGCTGCTTCTTCTCAAGTGCCTGAGTGAGTTCTTCTTTTAGAGTGTGAGATAAGAATTCATCAGCAGGCAGTTTTTCCAGCCGCATATCAATCACATTGATTTTCGGCAAATGTGCGCCGCCAAAACGCTCCGGCAGATGCAGCAGCTCATATTTGCCATCATCGACATTATGCATGGTTTCCAGCGAAGGCGTGGCGGAGGCAAGCACAATTGGGATATGCTCAATCGAAGCGCGGACAACTGCCATATCGCGCCCGTGGTAAATCACCCCTTCCTCCTGCTTGTAGGATTGTTCATGTTCTTCGTCGACAACAATCAGCCCAAGATTGTTGAAGGGCAAAAAAAGAGCTGAGCGTGCGCCGACAATTAGATTAGTTTTACCTTCGGCAACATCCAGCCAAGTTTCGCGGCGCTGCTTCGGGGTGCGAGCCGAATGCCAAACCCCAGGCTCAACCCCAAAGCGTTGACGAAAGCGCTCCAGCCATTGATATGAGAGCGCGATTTCGGGAAGTAAAACCAGCGCTTGCTTGCCCTCGTTCAAAGCCTCGTCAATTGCTTCAAAATATACCTCGGTTTTGCCGGAACCGGTTACGCCATCCAGCAAGGTTGCGCAATATTTGGCGTTGCTAACCTTTGCGCGTAATATTTTCGAGATTTCATCTTGCGTTTCGGTTAGCCCTGTCAGGGTGAAATCAGGTATTATCGGCTCATGCTTGTTGCGTTTGCCGCCAAACTTCACGCTCATACACATTTTCAAAACATTGCCGATATGCGAAAGATTATACGCCGCTACCCATTCGATAAATTTTAGCAGATTTTCATTTAATGCTGGGAGGTCGGGCTTATCCTCAATTTTTTTGATTTTATATTCCTCAACTTCGCTCTCGCCTTTGCCCCAAACCACGGCTAGTTTTTTTGAGCCACGAAAGGGAACATTGACAAAATCTCCGCGCATAAGCGGGATATCCGAAACATAATCAAACGGTTCGTCAACATTTAGCGGCAGCAGAATTTTATATACTTGCATATTAAATGCCTTGTTAAATGCCTTGTCTTTCTACCGAGTGAATGGAAGATTTTGCGCGCAGACTGGCGATAATTATATTCAAATGGCGGGCGCTCTTGACCCCGATATCAACAAATAATTCAAAGAAATCCTGCGAGCGATTGACGATTTTTAAATTGGTGATATTCCCCATATCTTTGGCGATAACATTGGTGAGCGTGGCAAGCGCACCTGATTCATGTGATAAAATAACCCGCAATCTGCCGATGTGCATTTGCTCGCTATCATCAACATTTTCCCATGAAACCTCAATCCAGCGCTCAGGTGTATCAGCGAAATTCTCCAGCGTTTCGCAATCAGAAGTGTGGATGGTTATGCCTTTTCCCGTGGTGACGATGCCAACAATTTTATCGCCGGGGAGTGGGTGGCAGCATCCGGCAAAATGCACAGCCATTCCCGGCATCAGCCCTTTTATCGTAATTGCATCCTCGCGTTTATCCTTGCCCTTGTCACGCGTGAAGAAGAAGAATGATTTCTTTTTCTTCTTTTTATTATCCTTATGTTCGGGATGGACTGCATCCAAAACTTGCCCACGAGTGATTAAACCTTCGCCGATTTCAGCATATAAATCGTCATATTCCTTCTTCTTGAATTTTTGTAGTGCCGGTTTTAATTCGTTCTCATGTTTGATTTCAAAACCTTCATTGGCAAAATATTTATTGATGATGGCGCGACCTAAGCTTAAATATTCATCACGCTGCTGCACACGTACGAATTTGCGGATTTCAGCTCGTGCTTTTCCCGTAACGACAAAGCGTTCCCATGTGGGGGAAGGAGTTTGCGACTTGGAGCGGATGATTTCTACCTGATCGCCATTTTCCAACTGATGGCGAAGCGGTACAATCCGTCCATTCACCTTTGCGCCAGTGCAATTATAGCCAACTTGCGAATGCACCGCGAAGGCGAAATCTACAGGGGTTGACCCACGCGGTAGGGCGATAATATCGCCTTTCGGGCTGAAGCAAAAAACCTGATCATGATACATTTCAAGTCTGGTATGTTCGAGAAATTCTTCAGGGTTGGTGGAGTGAGAGAGGATATCTAGAAGTTCCCTAATCCAGCGATATTCCGTTCCCTCGCGTAATGCCTCGGCATCCTGCTTATAGCTCCAATGCGCTGCTACACCAAGCTCTGCTACCTCATGCATATCATAAGTTCTGATTTGTATTTCAATCGGCTGTTTTTCCGGCCCGATAATTGTTGTGTGCAAAGACTTATAGCCATTCGATTTTGGCGTTGAGATGAAGTCGCGAAAACGCTCCGGCACAACATGATAGCTCGAATGCAAAATCCCCAACACATGGTAGCACTCCTGCACGTCATTTACGAAAATGCGGAAAGCAATAATATCGGCAAGCTGCTCAAAGCTGATATTCTTGCGCTGCATCTTGTTCCAGATGGAGCAGGGCTTTTTTTCGCGTCCGGTTATCTCAATCTTTATTCCCGCTTCACTCAATTTATCGGAGATTTCTTTGATAGTGCGCTGCACGCCTTTTACGCCTTTTTCGCGCAGAAATTTCAGGCGGTTGATGATGGACTCCCGAACATCCGGATGGAGAATAGCAAAACTCAAATCCTGCAATTCATCTTTAATTTGCTGGATACCGATGCGCTCGGCCAATGGCGCATATATATCAATTGTTTCCTGTGCGATGCGCTTACGCTTTTTCGGCGGGACGTGGCGGATGGTGCGCATATTATGCAGGCGGTCAGCCAGTTTGACCAAAAGCACGCGGATATCCTCCGACATGGCGACTAGCAATTTACGGAAATTCTCAGCCTGCTTGACGCTCTCCGTATCGGATTTTAGCTCAAGCTGGGTAAGTTTTGTAACTCCGTCAACAAGGCGGGCGACTACATCGCCAAATTCTTTTGTGAGCTCATCAAGTGTAACCTCGGTATCTTCTACCGTATCATGCAGCAAGGCGGTGATTATGCTTGCCATATCAAGTTTTAGCTCAGTCAGCACGATTGCGACATTTATCGGATGGGTGAAATATGGTTCACCGGAGGCGCGGATTTGCTTGCTGTGCGCTTTCTCACCGAATTTCAGGGCTTTATCGAGCAGCGCTTTGTCATATTCCGGAAAATATGCTGCGACTTTCTTATGTAGTTTTTTTGATAAATCTTCAATCGTTGCCATCGGGATAATATAATCCCAAATGCATAATATAGCAATATTCTATGAGGGTATTGGGGGCTTTGAAGGTAGTGGATTTATTTAGTCATCAAGGTCAGCGATATCTTCGTCACCGAATTCCATCATGTTCAAATCTTCGTCATCATCTTCATCTTGGATTTTAACGCCTTCATGGATCATGTTTGCCATTTCTTCAGCAGCTTCAGAAGCGCCGATTTGTGCTTGCTCTTCATCAATTACATCGGCTTTGCCGTATTTTTGATGATTAACGATAACTTCTTCTTTCAGAGTTTCGGCAGAGATAGTTTTTTCTGCAATTTCACGAAGTGACACAACAGAATCTTTGTCATTATCACGGGAAACGGTTATTGGGCTGCCTGAAGCGATTTGACGTGCGCGCTGCGAAGCAACTGCGACAAGCTCAAATCTGTTAGGAAGGATTTCGATGCAATCTTCAACTGTAACTCTGGCCATTTGTAAATCCTCGAAGTAATAAAATTTATAAAATTAACGTTTGCTGAACTGGAAGCTCTTACGTGCTTTCTTCTTACCATATTTTTTACGCTCAACCACACGACTGTCGCGGGTTAGAAATCCGTTCTTACGTAGAACAACATGTAGGGTAGGGTCGCATAAATCCAGCGCTTTGCTGATTCCGTGACGTACAGCGCCAGCCTGACCGGAAAGTCCGCCACCTTTAACTGTACAAATAACATCAAATGCGCCTTCGGTTTTTGTTTCTTCAAAAGGCTGATTGATTAGCATGCGTAAAACCGGACGCGCGAAATATTTTGTGATTTCTCTTTTATTCACGGTAATTTTGCCTGTACCACGCTTAATCCATACGCGGGCAACTGCATCTTTACGCTTTCCTGTGGCGTAAGTACGGCCAAGCTTATCAATTTGTGGTTTGCGCTCTTCGACCTGCACTTCGGTGCTATTATTTTCTTCTGTATCTGATTCTGAAGCTTTTGTTTCAACTTCTGTCGGGATATCAATCATTTGCAGCTACTCTTTTGTTTTTAGGATTCTTTTCTGCCAAATCCAACGGTTTTGGATTTTGCGCTGTATGTGGATGCTCTGCACCAGCATAGATTTTTAGCTTAGTCATCATCTGAGTGCCAAGCGGGTTACGGGTTATCATACGCTTTATGGCGAGTTCAAGAACTTTCTCAGGCTTTTTGCCAGATAGGATTTTAGCCGGAGTTGCTTCTTTGATACCGCCCGGATATCCGGTATGGCGATAATATTTTTTATTCTGAGTTTTATTTCCGGTAAAAACAGCTTTTTCAGCATTGATAATCACAACATGGTCACCAGTATCAATATGCGGGGTGAAAATAGGCTTGTTTTTACCACGAAGGATTTTTGAAACTTCAGTCGCCAAACGGCCAACCACAAGGTCTGTCGCATCAATCAAATACCATTCGCGCTGTATATCTTTAGGCTTTGCAGAAAACGTTTTCATATCTTTTTTCAACTACTCTGTTGTTTGAGAGCGCGCATTATGCTTATATCACCCAACTATGTCAACATTTAAATTCACTGTATTATCAGAAGAAGATGGTCAGCGTTTGGATAAATTCCTCGCTGATAGAAGCGGAGTTTCGCGCAATTATGTGCAAAAGCTTGTTGATAAACCATCACGTAAGGTGCGTGGCGGGGAGGAAATCAGCTTCACAGTGCCGGAAACTGAGCCGCTAAAGCTAGAGCCATACGATTTTCCGTTGGATATTATTTTTGAAAATGATGATATGCTGGTGATAAACAAACCGGTAGGGCTGACTGTTCATCCCGCACCGGGGAATTATGATAAGACTTTGGTGCATGCTTTGCTGCATCACTGTAAGGGTAGTCTATCCGGCATAAACGGGGTGGAAAGACCGGGAATTGTGCATCGCCTCGATAAAGATACAAGCGGGCTGATGGTGGTTGCCAAAAATGATGCCGCGCACCGAAAGCTGGCAGAGGGTATTGAAAAGCGTGAGATTGGGCGGCGTTATAAAGCGGTGATATGTGGCTTTCCATCAACGCCAAGTGGGGTAATTGAGACAATTATTGGACGGCATCCGAAAGACCGCAAGAAAATGGCAGTGCTTTTGAGCGGTGGGAAAGAGGCGGTTACGGAATATCGCATTATTGAGATTCTGAATAAGGGCAAGGCGACATTAATTGAGTGCAAGCTGCAAACCGGACGTACTCACCAAATTCGCGTGCATATGCAGCATATCGGGCATCCAATTGTCGGAGATGTGAGTTATGGGAATAAGCGCAAGATGGCGGGAATTCCTGAATTTTCGCGGCAGGCTTTGCATGCTTATAAGTTGATAATCCCTGATATCGGTGAATTTGAAAGCGATTTGCCGCAGGATATGCAGGAATTGATTGAGAAAATAAAAACATATAAATCAGAAAATTAAAAAACCCCGCCGAAGCAGGGTTTTTTGTTTTAGGATGTTATAACTTTATTGCTTAGCCAACTTGCTTTTCAGCTTCCACTTTTTGTCCACCTGTTTGTGGCAAGGCATCTTCAGTAGGGATTACTGAAGTGTTGGCAGCTTGCAATTGCTCAGCAACTTGTTGCAATGTTGATTTTGCAGATGCTTGGTCGTTGCTTGGTCCATCCAGCAATTTAATACCACGTTCGGAGTATCTAACTGTTCCTTTCTCAATATCGATAGTAGCTTTCCCGCCTTTTTCAATAATATCGCTGACTGAGATAAGGTTAGCTTGTGAGCTTTTATCACCTAGCCTTCCTGCGCCATCAGCAATAATCGAAATAGTTGAGAAGTTTACAATTCTCACCAGTTCATTATCACCATTATATATATTGGCTATACCAACACCTTTTCTTGTCAGATAGCTATCGCTTCTTCCTTGGATTTCAGGAATAATAACTTCAACCTTTGCATCATCATCTAATTCTTGCAGATTGATTGCTTTCTTTAAGGTTGGATCATTATCACCAACAGTTGCATCTACATCGAATAATGCAGTTGGATTGAACTCGCCTGCGAATGCTGCCTTATAAAATGATACAATATCAAAATTAGGGTCTAGCAGGCTGATTTTTTGCCCTGTAGCCGGATTTGTAAACGATCTGGTTTCCGGATCGGCAATTACCTCTTGGATAATGCGGTTAACCCCGCTTGCATTGTTCAAAGGTGGTGTAGCACCAAAGACAATGTCAACGCCGGGCTTGCTGCTTGGATAAAATGCATCAACTTCGGGGCTTGGTCTGGTGTAGTCTTTTGTCTTCAGCGTTCTGTCTAATCCGCCGGTGGCAATATTATTGCCGCCACCAAGGAAAAATGCGCCAGTACCTTGGCCACCTAAGAACAAGTCATTCCCGTCACCGCCAATACTAACATCCGTTTGTCCGGCTGGAGCAGATCCGGTAATAAAAATGTCAGGTGATTTATCATCAACAGCAGGAATTGTCAGGTCGGTTATGACATTCTTCTGTGCGTTAAAAAATTGTGTCAGTGGTAAGCCATACTCATCGACATAATAACTATTTGCTGAGAGTGTTCCGCCGGGGATAATCGTACCACTAACTTTGTCGAGATATTGACCAGCATTGTTTTTTGGGGTATTCCCTGCATGTGCAATTTCACCATCTGAGTGGAAATAGCCTTGGCCGTTTGATTGTAATATAGGCTCGGCAAAATCATCTGAACCAACACCTTGCAATGTATCGCCACCAAGTCCGCCAACCATTACGTCACTTCCGCGTCCGCCGTCTAATCTGTCAGCGCCGGGGCCACCATAGGCTGTGTCATTTCCATTGCCTAGAAATGCGATGTCATTATCACCCGGAGCAAATGGTAAATTAACCTGAAGGTCAGTTCCGGATAATCTCAAACTTAGCAATTGTGATGGGTCAGTGTAGTTCACATTGGTTTTAGCCAGCGCGTTTCCTGAATCTTTTAGGCGTGCCAAATTATAGGAGAATGGCAAATCCGTATATGCCACATCATTTTTTGGACCGCCTTTGAAGGCTTGACCGCTTGTTGTAGTTACGCCACTGATATCAAGTTTGCCGTCGGATGTTGGGTCTAATGTTGAGAAAGATACGTCAATATCCGATACTCGGTGTGTGCCGTCATTTAGTTTTTGTCCAGGTATTCCTGTACGTATTGGTTGCGCAAAGAATGTGTTTTCACCTTGAGAACCTTGGATGTAGGCCTGATCTGATGGCGCAGAAACAGTAACATTATCTGTGAATGTTGAGAAATCAACGCCTGAATCCTGAAAGTTTCTGCGTTGCTGAGTATCATTAGGGAAATTAAGCTCATTGCCTTCTGATGGAACCCATAGTTGAACTTTTTCTCCTTTATTATTTGTAAAAGGTAGAGGGACATCATTGCTAGCTCTTTGCCCTATTTGTTCATAAATGGTTTGGTTTTCACCATCGCGTGCTTGCCTTCCGCTTTCTTCTGGTGATTGCGGTTTGCTTGCGATATATAAACCGTCAATTCCTGTTTCTTTAATTCCCTCAGCCATTTTATTCTCCCTTTGGTATGTCTAGTTATTAATTTATGTTAATTAAATTGCGTTATGCATATTACATTTAGTTTGTTACACTATTATTACAAAGGTGTAAAATAAATTTAAACAATTTTTTAGAGAGTTTTTTAAGGCAGATTCAGGTAATGACAGGCGGCTTTGGCGGTAGTTTTTGGCAGATTTAATAAATCATTGTGCCGGTGCCGTGCTTGGTGAAAACTTCCAGAATCAGCACATGCGGAACTCTGCCATCGAGGATATGCGCGTTCTCAACATTGCGTTCAAGAGCGGTTATGCAGGTTTCTACTTTCGGTATCATCCCGCCGGTTATCACGCCGCGTGCGATATTTTCATAGGCTTCATCAATCGACATTTTGCTGATTAATTTGCCGTCTGCCTTAAGCACGCCCGGAACGTCTGTTAATGTAATGAGCTTGCTGGCGGCCAAAGCTGCGGCGATTGCGCCTGCTGCCGTATCGGCATTGATATTATAGGTTTCGCCATTTTCACCCACGCCGATTGGTGCGATTACGGGAATAATGTGCGATTCTTCAAAACTCATAAGGATTTCAGGGTCGATAGCTGTGGGTTCACCAACAAAGCCCAAGTCGAGGATTTTCTCAATATTAGAATCCGGATCTTTTTTGGTGCGCCGTAATTTCCTGGCAGAAATCATATTGCCATCTTTGCCGGAAAGCCCTGCTGCCAAGCCGCCTGCCGCATTTATTTCCTGCACAATTTGCTTGTTTATAGCGCCGCTTAACACCATTTCGACAATTTCCACCGTGGCTTCATCAGTCACGCGCAATCCATCAATAAATTCGCTCTGGATTTTGAGTTTGTCCAGCATCGCGCTGATTTGTGGCCCGCCGCCATGAACGATTACGGGATTAATACCAACTTGCTTGAGCAAAACCACATCACGTGCGAATTTCTTCGCCAAGCCAGCATCGCCCATCGCTGAGCCACCATATTTTATGACGAAGGTTTCGCCCGCAAATCTCTTCATATAGGGCAGGGCTTCGGAAAGGGTAGAAGCTATTTCCAGCCATTTTGGGTCAATTTCGCTAATCGGTTTACTATCTTTTTTCATAATAAATTTTGTTAGGTTTTAAGTTGTTGTAATCTTTGCAATCAAAGCTTGCAACTCATTTATACCATTTTTCTTGAGCGAAGAGGTAGTAATAATTTTAGGAATAAGCGCGGCATGCTTGTTGAAAGCTAGATTTTGCAGTTGTTTTTCCGGCTCTTTTTCTTTGTCGCTCTTGGTCAGTACAATTTGATAGCTCACCGCCGCTTCATCCAGCATTTCCATAGTTTCTATGTCTACAGGCTTCAACCCGTGGCGGGAATCAATCAGAATAAAAACTCGGCGCAGGCTGGCGCGGCCTTTTAGGTATGAATTGACGAATTTATTCCATGTTTTGATTTTAGCGCGTGAGGCTTTTGCATAGCCATAACCCGGCAAATCGACCAAAAGCAGTTGATTGTCAAGATTGAAGAAATTGATTTGCTGGGTGCGCCCCGGCGTTTGTGAGGTGCGGGCAAGGGCTTTGCGTCCGGTTAGTGCATTTATGAGGCTGGATTTACCGACATTAGAGCGTCCGGCAAAAGCGATTTCGGGAAGCACGTCATCGGGCAAGTGTGAGAGCGAAGTTGCGCCATAAATGAAGTCACAATTTTTCGCGAAAATGGATTTTCCTGCGCTTAGTTCTTTTTGCGTAAACTCCGTTTCTGTGGATTCTGTCACTTGTCGCGCGGATGCCTTCTGGTGAAATAAAATTGCTGAGAAAATGTCAGCAAGTTACTGAATGTCCAATAGATAATCAAACCAGCCGGAAAGCTATAGAACATAAAGAGGAAAAGAAGTGGCAAAAAGCGCATGACCTTTGCCTGCATTGGGTCGGTTGGTGCAGGGCTGACCAGTTGTTGCAAGAACATAGTGAAAGCCATAGCGATTGGCCAAACTCCGATAGTGAGGAAAGCCGGCCCGTCGAATGGTAGCAATCCGAACAGATTCCAGAAGCTAGTTGGGTCTGGCGCGGATAAATCCTGAATCCAGCCGAAGAACGGAGCGTGGCGCATCTCAAGGCTGATGAACAGGACTTTATATAATGCAAAAAAGATTGGGATTTGCAGCAAAATCGGCAAGCAACCAGAGGCAGGATTCACCTTCTCATCACGATAAAGCTGCATTAATGCCTGATTCATTCCGGCCTTATCATCTTTATGGCGGTCTTTTAAATCCTTCATTTTTGGGCCAAGCTCTTTGAGCCTGCCCATGGAGATATAGCCTTTGCGGGCAATTGGGAAGAGGGCAAGCTTCACGCAGAAGGTGAGCAAGATGATGGCTATGCCAAAATTGCCGACAAGATTATAGAAGAATTTTAGGAGGTGAGAAAGCGGCTTGGTTAGGAAATATAAAAAGCCGAAATCAATGGCGCGGTCAAAAAGTCTGGCATTATATTTTTCTTCATAGCTTTCCAGCAATGCCAATTCTTTTGCTCCGGCAAAGATATTTGCTGAATAGGAGATTTTCTGACCTGGGCTGAGATATTTGCCTTCGCCCAGATAATCAACCTGAAATTTTTCTGTACCGCTAGCGTTGGAATAGCGGAAATTAGATTTGAATTTCTCGTTATTTTGTGGGAGCAGCGCCTTAAACCAATATTTATCGGTAATCCCAATCCAGCCATTCGATTCGTCATATTGATAATTTTTATCCTCACGCAAATCGTCATAATCAACTTCTTCCAACTTATCATTTATAACGCCGATAGCGCCTGTATGTAAGATTCCTAAGGGTGCTTTGCCATTATCAATAATTTTGGATTTGCTGATTAAGCCATATGGGAAGAATACCAAAGTGTCGTTGCCGTAATTTTCAATGCTTTGTTCGGCGGAGAACATGTAATTCTTATCAAGAGAGTAGGTTATATAGAATATTAGGCCTTCACCGTTATCCCAGCGCAAAGTTATGGGGGAGTTTTCGGTTAGTATATTGCCGTTGGCAATTTCCCATAATGTATCGGGCTTAGGGATTTTGGTGCTCTTCTTTTCGGCAATCCAGTTTAGCTCAATAAAATTCGCATCCTGACTTCCGGCGGGTGACATCAAAATGACTTCCGGACTGTTTTTCTCAATTGTTTGCTTATAATCGGCAAGAGTAACGTCATCAATTCTCGCGCCTTTCAGGCTGATTGAGCCATGAATTCGTCCATTATTGATTTTAACGCGTGGCGCTTGACGTAAGACTTCATTTCGTGGTGGAAGTTGTTTAATCTGGATATCATCCGTGCTCAGATTGTACGAATCTTCAATATCAATCCCACCGAAATTATCAGCTTTTGCAGCAGGAGAGTTTTTGAGTTGCTCGGCTTTTAGGCGTGATTGCTCAGCCTGTGCTGCTTCACGCGCTTGGCGCATCGGCATATTATAAAAGATTTCCCATGCAAACATAACAAGTCCGGCAAGTATTAATGCCACAATCATATTGCGGTGATGTTCTTTATCATGTTTTTGTGGGCTATACGGGCTCATTATCTTCCTAATAATTTTTGTGTCATGGGGATATTATTTTTCGGGCACGTTGTCAATTCCTGATTTGCCAAACGGATGGCAGCGGCATATGCGTTTGAACCCCAGCCAGCCGCCTTTAAGGACTCCATGCTTGTTAATTGCCTCTTCCGTATATTCCGAACAGCTAGGGTGGAAGCGGCAGTTATAGCCTAAAAACGGCGAGATAATATATTTATAGAAGCGCAGAATGGTTGTGGCTATTTTTTTCAAGATTTCTGCCCTTCGATTTTTCTGAGCGCATATTTGAAATCTTCCCGCAAATCTGAGAATTTTCTGCTCAATGCAGGGAATTTAGCAATAATCACATAATCATGCCCGTTTTTTCCGTTTTCGGGCAAGACTTCCCGCGCGATTGCCCGCAAACGCCTTTTGACTTTATTGCGGTCAACGGCGAGTTTTGAAACTTTTTTGGAAACCGTATAGCCGATGCGGATTTCTTCCAGCGAATTTGGGCATATATATATAATGAGGGTTTTAGTGTGCCATTTTTGGCCGATTGCAGCGCAATTTAGGAATTCTGAGCGTTTGCGGATGGTGGTTAGCATCAATGTGCTTCCGGATAAATCTTTAAGCAGAAAGCTTCTTTCTACCTCTAGAGCGACGGGCATTAAGAACTGCTCTACCGGCTTTGGTAGCCATACGCGCACGAAAGCCGTGACGACGTTTGCGAACTAAATTTGACGGTTGGAATGTTCTTTTCATAATCTCTGCTTAAGTAATATTTTCTGATATTTAATTCTACTGCCCTTAAAAAAGGAGTTTCCTTATAATAAAGCAATTTGTATAAGTCAATTCAAAAAAATACTTATGCAGATAATTTTTAACCCGGCACTGATAAATGACAAATGCGTGATTGCGCTCGGTAATTTTGATGGCGTGCATTTGGGACATAAGGCGATTGTGCAAAAAACCGTTGAATTGGCAAAAGAAAAGCAAGTTCCGGCAGCAGTGATGACATTTGAACCGCATCCTATGCATTTATTCCGAAAGGATAAGTTACCGATAAGGTTGACTCCACTCAAAGCCAAAATCGCCTTGCTGGAGCGCGAGGGGATTGAGAGAGTGTATATAATGAAGTTTAATCGCAGTTTTGCGGAAATTAGCGCGGAAGATTTCATCAGCCGCTTTCTGGCGAATTGCCATGTCGTGACCGGTTCAAATTTCGGTTTCGGAAAAGGGCGCAGCGGCGATGAACGATTATTAAAAGCCAAGCTCGGCGAGAATTATACGCAAATTACCGAAATTTCGCAGGCGGGTGAAGTTTATTCCTCATCCTTAATCCGCAAAGCTCTGAAAAGCGGAGATGTTGAAGCTGCAAATAAATTGCTCGGACATATATATTATATAGATGGCAAAGTGATTGGTGGGGCAAAGCTGGGCGAAGGCTTGGGCTATCCGACTGCGAATATAAAATTGAAAGCGCAAATGTTGCGCCCGAAATATGGCGTATATGCGGTTGAAACAAATTTTGGTGCAGGCGTGGCAAATTTTGGGTTGCGTCCGACAATTGACGGCAAAACGGAATTGCTGGAAGTGCATATCTTCGATTTTGCCGAAAATATATATGGCCAGGATTTGCGAGTGAATTTGCTTGCTTTTATACGTGAGGAAAAGCATTTTGAGAATATCGAGGCGTTGAAAGAACAAATCGGCAAAGATGCTGAAGCGGCGAAAGCTATAATAAGGAGTGAGAATGTATAAGAGAAGTATTATTGCAGCAAGCATAGCCCTAATTCTCGACCAAATCACAAAATATTGGGTGATATATGAAATAAAACTGCCTGCGCTATTCTTGGGCGGCAAGCCAATGCTGGAAAGTGGCGGGCATGTGATTGAAGTCACAAGTTTTTTCAACCTCGTTATGGTTTGGAATTGCGGAATTAGCTTCGGTATATTCAATGAAGGTGAATGCTCGGAAGGGCAGGCATGGGCATTGATAGCACTAACCTCGGCGATTGTTGTGGCGATGATATTCTGGCTCAGAAAGATTGAGATAAAAACCGAGGCAATCGCGGTGGGACTAATCATCGGCGGTGCGCTGGGAAATATACTTGACCGCATAATTTATGGCGCAGTGGCGGATTTCCTTGATTTCTATATTGGAAATTATCATTGGCCGGCATTTAATATTGCTGACTCCTGTGTTTTTATCGGTGTTTTTATACTTGTGATGGTAAGTTTTTTGAATAATAATAAAAAGCATGAATAGAAAACTCGGAAATAAAAAAATATCATCTTTGGCGCTCATGTTAGGCTTGTGCCTTTCTCTTCCGCTTCTAGCATCTTGTAGTGGCGATGTTAAGGAACAGCTTGGCTTGCGCCGTGATGCACCTGATGAATTTGCCGTACAACGTAAGCCCAAATTGGAGATTCCGCCGGAATTCAAAGTCCGTCCTCCGCAACCCGGTGCTGAGGCTTTGTATGCTACTGAAGCCCGCGAAGAATTGAAATCCTCTTTAATTGGCGACCCTGTTTATAGTGATGCTAGTGAAGGGGAATCGGCGCTTTTGCAAAAAATGAAAGTACAGTCGGCAAATCCTGAAATTCGCTCAGTTCTGCGTAGCGAATATGGCGATAGCGACCCTGACTTATTAGATAGAATTCGCTCAATTTCCGATGATAATAACAATAAAACATTGGTGGATGCCGAAGCCGAGCGTGAAAGAATCAGCGAGAATAAAAAAGAAGGTAAGCCGGTGGCAGAAGGTGAAATCCCGACAAAAAGCCGTAGTGAAGGCAAATCGGTCATTGATAAAATCCTAGGCGAATGATGAATAAAAAATCAATCATCATCCTCATCGCCATAATCCTTCTGGGAATCATCCTATATTCTGTTTTTGTTCCGCGTGATGAAGAAGATATCTGGCAGTGGAAAGAAGATTGGTATGAAGCCTTCACGCTTTCCAACGGCATGAAAGTTATTGTTATACCGAACAGCAAAATCCCCGCAGTTTCGCATATAATATGGTATCGCATCGGCGCAATGGATGAGCCTTATGGCAAATCCGGCATTGCGCATTTCCTTGAACATTTGATGTTCAAAGGCACGTTAAAACATCCAGATGGCAAGTTTTCCAAAACCGTGGCAGAGGGGGGAGGGCAGGAAAACGCCTTCACTTCGCAGGATTATACCGCATATTATCAGAAAGTTCCGCTTGAGCAGCTTGAAACCGTGATGGAAATGGAAGCTGACCGCATGAAAGGGCTGACAATCGCTGATGAGCAAATGACATCCGAGCGTAGCGTTGTGTTGGAAGAGCGTAATATGCAGATTGAGAATAATCCGCGTAGCCTGCTAAATGAGCAGATGGATGCGGCGCTTTTTCAGAATCACCCTTATGGCAATCCGCTAATCGGTTGGAAGCATGAGATTGAAGCATTAAATACACAAGATGCGCTGGATTTTTATCATAAATATTATGACCCGCAAAATGCGATATTGATTGTTGGCGGGGATATTACGGCAGAGAAATTAAAACCGCTTGCCGAGAAATATTACGGTGCGGTGCAATCCGAAGGCAAAGCCGAGAAGCTGAATATTATAGAGCCTCCGCAACGTGCAGAGCGCCGTGTTATCATGCGTGATGAGCGCGTAAAGCAGGATGAGCTATGGATTGATTTTTATGCACCAAGCCACACATATGGCGCGAGTGAGCATGCATATGCCTTGACCTTATTATCCAAAATCCTTGGTGGCGGCACGATTTCACGCCTTTATCAAGAATTGGTAGTTAAGCAAAAGATTGCAGTGATGGCCGGCGCGCAATATAGCGGTTTGAAGCGTGGCCCCGGAAGTTTCACTATATATGCCATCCCCGCCGAAGGTAAAACACCTGAGGAGGTTGAGGCGGCGATACATAAGCAACTGAATTTGCTCATAACAAAGGGCGTGACCGAGGATGAACTTGCCTCTGCCAAAAAATCCATGATTGCTGAGATGCTATATAGTCGTGAGGGCTTGCTAGGGCTTTCAATCATAATGGGGCAGGTGGTTGCCACCGGACTTGAGCCGGAATTTGTCAGCAAATGGACACAGAATATAGGTTCTGTCACTGCCGAACAAATTCGCGCGGCGGCAGCTTATACATTGAAGCGCAATAATAGCGTGACGGGGGTGTTGAAAGGCAATGAGTAAATTCGCTCCAATTTTTGCAGTATTAGTTGTCGTGTTTTTCGCGTTGCCGTCTTTTGCAGCTTTTGACACTAAGCAAGCCGAGCATGGGGATATAAAAGCTTGGTATATTCAGGATGATTCGCTGCCGATTATTTCAATCAAAATCGCCTTCGAGAATGCCGGATATGCCTATGACCCAAGCGGAAAAAGCGGTGTCGCCAATTTTGTTGCCGGAATGCTGAATGAGGGGACGAAAGAGGTAAGCTCACGAAAATTCCAGAAATTACTGGATGATAATGCGATTGAGTTTATTCCAAGCTTGGATAAGGATAATTTTTATATTTCCATCAAAACCCTTTCTCCCAATCTTGATTTGACGCTGGATTTGCTGAACAAGGCTTTGACCGAGCCATTGCTGGGCGTGGAAGAAACCGAGCGTGTGCGCGGGCAGATTTTAACCAGCATAAATAAGCGTGATGAAAGCCCGAATGAAATTGCCGCGCAGGTTTTTGCTGAGAAGGTTTTTGGCAGTCATCCATATGCAAAAAGTGAAGATGGGGTGGCGGGTGAAGTGAAGTCAATTACGCCGAGTGATATGCGCAAATTTATGAAAAGCCATTTTGCCAAAGATAATATCAAAATCGCAATCGCGGGAAATGTTAATCAGGGCAGGGCGCAAAAGATTATTGCAAAAATCGTGAGAGATTTGCCGAAAAAGGCGGATGTTGTGGAATTGCCTGAATTTACGTCCTATCCACAGGCGGAAATCGTGCAAATTGAGCATAATAACCCGCAAACGGTGGTGGTGTTTGGGCATAAAGGCATAAAACGCAGCGATAAAGATTTTTATGCGGCATATCTGCTAAATCATATAATTGGTGGTGATGGCTTCCAATCAATCCTCTATCGTGAAGTGCGCGAAAAGCAGGGCTTGTCATACTATATCGGCACAAGTTTTCAGGGTTATGAACATGCAGATTTGTTTACCGGTACGCTGGCAACAAAAAACATTGATGTTGAAAAAAGCATAAATATTGTCAAGGCGCAGCTTGAGCAGATTGCGCAAGGTGGGGTAACTCAGGCGGAGCTGGATAATGCTAAGAAATATATAACCGGCTCATTCCCGCTGAATTTGGATATGAATACCGGATTAACCACATATTTGCTGATGATGCAGCTTGAGGGGTTGGAAATCTCATATTTGAAGAATCGCAACAATTTTATGGAATCTGTGACATTAGAGCAAGTTAACGCTGCCGCCAAAAGGCTGATAACGCCGGAAAGGCTGCTGATAGTGACTGTTGGCGGGGAATGACATGGGTGGTGGGTTTCCTAAAGTCCGCTTAATTGACTGTAACAAAAGCTTCATTTTTATTTTATGCTCATATATGTATAATGAAGGTGAGAGGTAAGCAATGGCAACAACAAATCCAGAATTAGAGATGACAGAAGTTATGGCGATGCATGACCCTGCGACTATGGCTGTTATAGCCCAGCAGGAAATGTTTATGGCCGAAATGTCACCTCTTGCTCTAGGTAACTTTAATGGCACAGGCCACGGTCACGGCGGCAGGTTCTGCTAGTTAAGTTATTCTGAGATAATCGCGGATGCAATTCCCAGCTAGCCTTTTTTATCCCCATTTTTTCATAAAATTCCCATAAATACAGGGTGATAAAACTGTATATAAAATCACAGGAAATAAATTTTCAATTTTATGCATTTATTTGTTTGACATGGCTGAGATGTTTCGCTAAATAGATGCTCCCTTCCGAAATTATGATGGGTTTGCAGAGTAATTCGTTACTGCTGCTATGTTGTTTGAAATTGTAAGTGATAGTTGAATATATACGGTAGCGCAGGCTTGCCCGCGTTACGATGATGTATATATTCTTCCTTATGTCTGACACATTGCAATGTCTTTAATTAGATATTGTTTTGTATGATAATAATACTGAGAAAATCTCAAAGCGGTTGGTAACAATACCAACAAATAAGAATAGTAAGTATAATAAGAGCATTTGGTGAATGCCTTGGCGATTACAGGCGATGAAGGACGTAACAGGCTGCGATAAGCCGCGGGGAGGTGCCAATATCCTTTGATCCGCGGATTTCCGAATGGGGAAACCCACCACTTTTGTGGTACTCTATAGCTGTAAGGTTATGGAGAGCAAACCCGGAGAACTGAAATATCTAAGTACCCGGAGGAAAGGACATCAATAGAGACTCCGCTAGTAGCGACGAGCGAACGCGGATCAGGCCATTAGGATTATGTAATAACTGGAACAAGTTGGAAAGCTTGGCAATAATGGGTGATAGCCCCGTACAGGTAAAAGTCATGATTCTATCGAGTAGGGCGGAACACGTGAAATTCTGTCTGAACATGGGAGGACCTCCTTCCAAGCCTAAGTACTCGTAATCGACCGATAGTGAACTAGTACCGTGAGGGAAAGGCGAAAAGAACCCCGACAAGGGGAGTGAAATAGACCCTGAAACCGAATGCTTACAAGCAGTCAGAGCAGCCTTGTGCTGTGATGGCGTACCTTTTGTATAATGGGTCAGCGACTTAGTGTATTTAGCAAGCTTAAGCCGTTAGGTGTAGGCGCAGCGAAAGCAAGTTTTAATAGAGCGATTTAGTTAAATGCATTAGACTCGAAACCGAGTGATCTAAGCATGGTCAGGTTGAAAGTAAGGTAACACTTACTGGAGGACCGAACCCACATCTGTTGAAAAAGATGGGGATGAACTGTGCTTAGGGGTGAAAGGCCAATCAAACTCGGATATAGCTGGTTCTCCGCGAAATCTATTTAGGTAGAGCGTCGTATATTTACCTTCGGGGGTAGAGCACTGAAAGGGCTAGGGGGGCCCAAAGCCTTACCAAACCTTATCAAACTCCGAATACCGAAGAGTATAGTACGGCAGACACACTACGGGTGCTAACGTCCGTAGTGAAAAGGGAAACAACCCAGATCGCCATCTAAGGTCCCTAAGTGATAATTAAGTGTGAAAGGATGTAGGAATCCCAAAACAACCAGGAGGTTGGCTTAGAAGCAGCCATCCTTTAAAGAAAGCGTAACAGCTCACTGGTCTAATTAAGGGTTCCCGCGCCGACAATGTAACGGGGCTTAAATTATCCACCGAAGATGCGGGTGCAATTTATTGCGCGGTAGCGGAGCGTTGTGTAAGCCGTTGAAGGTGTGCTGTAAGGCATGCTGGAGGTATCACAAGTGAGAATGCTGACATGAGTAGCGACAAAGAGTGTGAGAATCACTCTCGCCGAAATCCCAAGGGTTCCTGCTTAAAGCTAATCTGAGCAGGGTTAGTCGGCTCCTAAGGCGAGGCTGAAAAGCGTAGTCGATGGGAAACAGGTTAATATTCCTGTACTAGATGGTAGTGACGCATCGAGTAAATTGTTCTTCCTTATTGGATTGGAAGGGCTGTGAATCGGTGCCAGGAAATAGCTCCATCATTAATAACCGTACCCTAAACCGACACAGGTGGGAAGGTAGAGTATACCAAGGCGCTTGAGAGAATGATGTTGAAGGAACTAGGCAAATTACACGCGTAACTTCGGGATAAGCGTGCCCTATTAGAAGGCAACTTTTAGTAGGGGGCACATACCAGGTGGTAGCGACTG
>Ga0210019_1000403_pt1 | contig 54127 bp, 36 predicted proteins | sample CryGeyCG2114_020_2_FD_183969 | JGI IMG/M metagenome (GOLD analysis project Ga0210019, IMG submission 183969) | Groundwater microbial communities from aquifer - Crystal Geyser CG11_big_fil_rev_8/21/14_0.20 (SPAdes) (version 2) | ecosystem: Environmental > Aquatic > Deep subsurface > Groundwater ...
AAATTGGTGGCGCAAAGCATTGATCTTTACAACAACTACCGTCCGCATCTGTCGCTGGGATACAAAACCCCTGCTTCCGTTCATGCTGGACGACTTAACTAAGTGTCAACTATTTTAGGACGTGACAAAAACGGAAACACACCATGTTTGATAAACTCTCCGAGCTGGTAAAAAAATACGAAGACCTCAGCTATAAGCTTTCTGATCCAAGTGTCATGGCTGATCAAAATCGCTATCAACAAATCACACGAGAACATTCGAAACTAAAAGAAATTGTCGATATTTTCCAAAAATATAAAAAATTTAAAGAAGAACTAAAAGAAAACAAAAAACTTCTCGAAGAGAAAAATGATGAAGACATTCGCCAAATGGCGAAGGAAGAAATTCCAGTTCTCGAAAAAACTATTACGGAATGTGAAGATGAGCTAAAAATCCTTCTTCTTCCTTCAGATCCAAACGACAGCAAAAACGTTATCCTGGAAATCCGCGCTGGAACTGGCGGAGAAGAAGCCGCACTTTTTGCCGCCGAACTTTTTCGCATGTATGCTCGATATGCCGAGCGTGCACATTGGCAAGTGGAAGTGATTGATCAAAACTTCACTGGCCTCGGTGGACTGAAAGAAATTGTGGTGCTTATTTCTGGTACAAATGTCTACAGCAAACTTAAATTTGAAAGTGGAACGCATCGTGTGCAGCGTGTGCCCGAAACAGAAACGCAAGGCCGCGTCCATACTTCCGCTGTTACGGTTGCAGTGCTTCCCGAAGCTGACGAAGTAGATGTGAACATCAACCCAGCAGATCTTCGCATCGATACATACCGCGCAAGCGGAGCCGGCGGTCAGCACGTGAACAAAACTTCTTCCGCCGTTCGCATTACTCACATTCCAACTGGAGTTGTCGTTGCGTGCCAAGATGATCGCTCTCAACACAAAAATAAAGCAAGAGCGATGAAAGTGCTTTCCTCTAAATTGTTGGATATTGAAATTCAAAAACAAGCAAGCGCAGAATCTGAAGCAAGAAAAGCTCAAGTTGGAAGCGGCGACCGAAGCGAAAAAATTCGCACCTACAATTTCCCCCAAAGTCGTGTGACAGATCACCGCATCGGCTACACCATGCACAATCTCCCCTCTTTTATGAACGGTGAAATAGACGACATCATCTTAGCTCTTCGCACACACTATCAAACCGAAGCTCTCAAAGAGCAAAAAACTTGAAGATGATTTTTCCCCTCCTTCAAAATGCAGTGGAACAATTGCAAGCTGCGCACAAAGATACTCCACGACTTGAAGCCGAACTTTTGTTGTGTGCAACTCTAAACTGTTCGCGTTCTGATATAATTTTAAAAAAAAATGAATCCCTAAGTGAAGGTGAAGAAAAAAACTTTCAACAGCTTCTTCAACGTAGACTTGCATCAGAGCCGATGGCTTACATTTTGGGCTATAAAGATTTTTGGACGAGACGCATTAAAGTTACGCCAGATGTTCTTATTCCACGGCCAGAAACTGAACATCTTGTAGAAGCTGTTCTTGAAAAATTTAGTTCAGATACAAATCCACTTCAGCTTTTAGATCTCTGCACTGGCAGCGGATGCATTCCAGCTGCACTTGCCAGTGAATTACCACACGCACAATTTACACTGACCGATATTTCTAAAAAAGCATTGGACGTGGCAAAAGAAAACATGCTCTTTGCACAAGCTCGCACTCAATTTCTCTGCGGAAATCTTTTTGAAGCATTGCCCCATTGTCCCATTGCCCCACTGTACAATGTGATAACCGCCAACCCACCTTATGGCTCTGAAACTGATTATGAAAATCTGGAAAAAGAACTAAAACATGAGCCTAAAAATGCTATCGTTGCCGGAAACAACGGACTTGCAATTGCCGAACAAATCATAAAAACTGCACCAAAGTTCTTGGTATCAAGAGGCTTTCTCTTTCTCGAAATGGGATACGATCAAGCTCTGGTCATTTCACACATTGCAGAAAAATCAAATTGCTATCGGGAAATACTGATCCAAAAAGACTTAGCGGGCATCTACCGAACTTTGATTGCGCAAACTGATTAGGATATTTTTATGGATAGTTTTCTTATCGAAGGCGGAAAAAAACTTGAAGGTGAAGTGAATATTTCTGGCGCGAAGAATGCCGCACTTCCTTTGCTTGCTGCCAGCTTACTCTGCGAAGGCACGCACAGCCTCGAAAACGTTCCTCGCCTGCGAGATATTTCCACTATGCTGAAATTGCTTTCACACTTGGGAGTAAGTTCAGAGCAAAACGGAAACGGCGTCAAATTGAATGCTGATAAAATTGTAGCCGATGATGCTCCTTATGAACTCGTAAAAACCATGCGCGCTTCTGTGTTGGTAATGGGCCCACTTGTTGCCAGGCTTCGTCATGCAAAAGTTTCACTCCCCGGCGGATGCGCTATTGGCGCACGTCCCATCGACTTACACTTGAAAGCACTTGAGCAAATGGGTGCAAAAGTTGAACTTCACGACGGCTATGTAGAAGTGTTTGCAGAAAACTTAAAAGCGGCCCACATTTCCTTCGACAAAGTCACCGTGACTGGAACCGAAAACATTATGATGGCAGCCTGCCTGCTAAAAGGCACCACCATTTTGGAAAATGCTGCCAAAGAACCTGAAGTGGTAGAGCTCGCAGAGCATCTCTGCAATATGGGTGCAAAGATTCGCGGAGCTGGAACCCATCACATCGAAATTGAAGGCGTTGAAAAACTCCACGCTGTTCACCACCGTGTTATGTCAGATCGCATTGAAGCTGGTACGTTTGTAATAGCTGCTGCCATCACCGGCGGAAAAATCACCTTGCACAATGCGCCAACAGAAAATCTTTCTGTTTTTCTCGATCGCATTATCGATACCGGTGCAAGTGTTGAAAAAAATAAAAATGATCTTACTATTATCGGAGCAAGTGAAATTAAAAGTGTCAACATTTCCACTGCACCTCATCCTGGTTTTGCCACCGACTTACAAGCACAGTTCATGGCACTTATGTGCAAAGCTAACGGCACCAGCATCATCAACGAAAATATTTTTGAAAATCGTTTCATGCACGTTCCAGAATTAAAACGCATGGGAGCTGATATCAACATTGAGGGCCATACCGCAATTGTGAATGGAAAGCGAAAGCTCACCGGAGCACCCATTATGGCAACTGATCTCCGCGCCTCTGCATGCCTTGTCTTAGCTGCACTTGCAGCCGATGGGCAAACTGAAGTGAGCAGAATTTATCACCTCGATCGTGGCTACGATCATATGGAAGAAAAACTGTGTGCATTAGGAGCAAATATTATTCGCAAAAAAAATATTTAAGTTTCTCTGGGGGAAACCATGCAACTGATTCCAATGGTTTATGTGAAACACAAAAAAGCAGTACGACCTGAAGGCAGCAAAACAGCCCTCTTTTCCGAAGACCCCCTTGAATTTGCCACTGCACTAAAAGAAGCTGGCATTCAAACGCTTTTGCTGCACGACCTCAATCTTTCCACACTCGCCAAAAGTGAAAATGAAAGTGTAGTGAGTGATATTCGCAAACTTGGATTTACAGTTCACGTTACTGCAACTTTTCGCACTCTCGCTTCCGTTGAGTTTTATTTGAAGAAGGGAGTTCACCTTTGCTTGTTAGATGCCATCGCCTATCAAGAACCAGATTTTTTAAGTGAAGTGGCAAAAGCCCATCCAAAGCGGATTGCCGTGAGCATTGATGTGAAAGAAAAAAAATTACACATTCCCGGTTGGGCAAAACCTTCACACAAAACTGCAGAAGAACATGCAAAAGAATTTCGTGACGAAGGCATATATGCCATTTTTTATTCCGATGTGGGAAGTGATGGCGTCATCTCAGCCGATTCACTCTTGAGCACAAAACGTTTTTGCGAAGGAAGTTTGAATAGAATTTTTCTCACCAGTGAAATTGAAGAACTTCACGACATTCGCAAAATCTTGTCCCTCAAACTTCCTCGCTTGGAAGGTTTGGTGGTCAACAAAGCTTTTTACCAGAGAAAAATCGACCTCAAAAGTGGCGTTGATTACATCACCAACATCCTTGAAGACAGCGCTGAAGAAACTATTGCAGAGGAATAGGAGGAAACATGAAAAATTGTCTCTTTTGTAAAATCGCCAACAAAGAAATAGCTGCTGAGATTATTTACGAAAACGAGCATGTAGTAGCTTTCAACGACATCAACCCCGCCGCAAACACGCATGTACTGGTTGTTCCCAAGGAGCACTTCACTTCTGTAGTGGATGTAAAAAATGCAGAAGTGTTTGCACATCTTCTTGAAGCGGTTCAACATGTTGCACAAATCACTGGCGTTGATGTTACCGGATTCCGCACGCTGATCAATTCTGGAAAAGATTCGCGTCAGGAAATTTTTCACTTGCATGTGCATGTGTTAGGCGGCGAACCTCTCGGCCCTATTAATTAATTTGTTTTGAATTGTTTGATTTTATAACCCCCTCCTAGCGGGAGGGGATTAAGGGGAGGGAGAAAAGTTTTGTCTGAGCAAAAAAAGCTCACCCTCACCTTAGTCCTCTCCCTTAAGGGAGAGGAAACTGAAAAAACTGATCCACAACATCTTGTCAATTCATCACGGCAACAATCGTGAAGTCATCGTCGCAATGCCAATCAAGGCCATGGCAAGAAGTGCAAGGTAGAAAGCAATGGTCACCCAACGATTTGGCGATTTAACCGGAGCGCTCAACCTTCCCCAATGCCACCAAGGCACGAAGCGGTAAGGATCATCTTGCGGTTCGAGATCGTTTTCGAGAAATGAACCCATAAATCCGCCAAAGCCACCTCTTCTTTTCATGAGACGAGTTTTACTTTGTAATTGCGCATGAAGTGGAACGCCAAGATCATGCGAAAGCATCGCTTCGGTTTGTCCCGCCAACAAAAATTTTCCCTTCGATGCATCTTGACTAAAAGCAATTTCGCTCCCTTGTGAAGCTTTGAGCGCTAAGTACATCAAGTCTTCATCGTTCATGCCTTCAAGTGCAGCTTTTGAAAAAATATCTCCAGGATTCATACTTTTTAATTTTGCAAGAGCATCTGCCATCACACTAAATCGAATAAACTTTTCAATTTTTCCATTGGCCAGTACGAGATCGGAAATCACAATGCCTTTTCCATTTCCTTTTTGAATTAAGCCGCGAAAAAGAAAATTGCTAATGTCTTCGAGTGAAGTTTTTTTGGTAACGGTTCTTCCCATCATGCCTTCAAAAAAACTTTTCCACATGGCGAGTGATTTTTCGCCAAAGGCTAATTTTCCATTATTGGGATTTGCAACTTCCGCACCTTGCTCAAACCTTGCTACCACAAGCTTTTCAAAGGCATTGAGCAATTGTTGCACTCGTTCTTTTGTCGTTGCTTGTGTTGGTTGCGCGTTTGCGTTTGTTTGATGCGCTTGTTGTGTCTGTGCTTGTTGCGCATTTTTTTCTAGCATCTTCCCTTGACGCATTACATATGAACGAGAAACCGCGGCCGCTTTTCCGCCCTGCATTTTTCCTTCTGTTTGCTTTGCTTCTTGCTGACCCTCTTTTGTTTTGTGCTTGGCCTCTGACTTTTTCAGCTTGTCGCGCAGGTCTTTTACTTCGCGCTTGCCAGGAAGTCTGATCGTTTGAAATGCAGTTTTGGATTCTTTTGAGGCCTTTAAGGTATGCTTGGCAAAGTCAATGAGGGCGCGGGCGAGCTTTTCGTTCTTTTTTTCACCGGCCTTGTCGATCTCTTTTTTGATATCCGTGATTTCTTTAACAACGCTCTTATCGACGTCCAAAGAAGGTTTGAGCAGATTGCTCTGAAACGAATCAAAGCCCTTAATATCAGCAAAACCACCATTTAACATATTGATATCCCTCTCTTTTTGTTCAAAAAGTATAGTCTCATTACCCCAAAAGAACAAGAACCCATTTCCTTCAAACACACCCTATCCTTAAGCTATCGGCCCCCAAGCAGGCAAAAGTTGCGTATTTGAGCAAAATGCTGAGAAAAAAAGAGCTAAAACACTGTATTATTTTTTAGCAACTTTTTGCCGAAAACAGCGAAAAGGAACTCGAAGCACGAAGCACAACACTCAAAATCAAGCAGGAGGAAAAAAATGCTTACAACTCTTCAAATACTTCCAAAACTTCCACCCGGAAGGTTTTTTGCTCCATCAAGTGGAAATGCAGCACCCATTGCAACAACTGCAGATGGTATCGCTCCCAACTTGAGATCTGCTTACAACCTTGCGTGCAAAATAAACCTTCGTGCTTTTAGTCTGGATGTTCCATCCATTTTTTTTCCTCATGCTCTCATGAGTGATGGGGCTGGACCTATTTTCAATGCATCTCTATTACGAGGAAACCCAGGCAGTGGTATATGTGTGCTTACTCACGGCACGGATAGAGTCGTTATAGAAGACCTTAGCCCAAGCGTCGGGCTAGCACTTCAAGTAAACCTTATATTCGCCCTTTTTGCAGCAGGGGCAACTGTAGCTGTAAAGATAAAAGGTTGTCGGTTTACCGATCTCCTTTATCCCACCCCCCCAGATCTTAAACAGAGTGATTTAAGCGCTGTTGTGGAAATAAACCATTGGAAATATTATGTCGCGCAGCTAAACGCACCAAAGATCGATGATTATCCAAACAATATTGGCACCTTCCTGGCCGAAGGAGCAACAAGGCTCCACGCTTTGCACAGAGACATTATGGGGACTCGAAATATTGAAGGTAAATTTCCTGAAGCAGTATCAGAAATGCTCAGATCTGCTGGCATCAACACCTTTGGACAATTGTTGGGCGAGGAGAGCGATACACTGACCGGTATAACGGGTTGGCAAAGGGGCTACCTGAAAACAATAGAAGATTCTCTTGCCACGTGTGGATTAGCATTACGCAGTCCATACCCGTTTTATCATGATCGTCTCACACCAAAAGTTATAAAGTTTCTAAAGGAGCGCGGTATTACAACACCAGAAGCATTAGCAGAAATAAGGAAAGCTGAACTTCGCAGAATAAAAGGCTTTGGAGGTCAAACCGTCAAAGAGATAGATGGATTTCTTCAAATGTATTATGGCTTAACATTACAATAACTTCCTTCTTTCACTCCAAAACTCGAGCGTTTCGGAACATAACTCATTCTCCACACGCCCTAAGAGAGAATGAGCGCGGCTTCTGAAAAAAGGGCAGAAATCAAACATTGGCAAACGTGAGCATTCTTGCTAGAGCGCGGCTTTATTTTTGTTATTAAAATCAGTTTGAAAGAACGATGTCTGTAAGAAACACCATTTCCAAGATCTGTGAGACGCTTTTTACAGATCAGCTTTCTACTGGCTATGCACTGCAGGGCGTGCATGGTGGGGCCAAGTCGTATCTGCTTTCGAAGCTGGTGCAAAAAAATGAAGGCTGTTTGCTCATTTTGACCGAAAGCAATCAAGCTGCAGAGCAGCTCATGAGCGAGATCAAAAGCTTTCTCGATCACAGCGAAAACCATAAGCTGCTCTTGTACCCCGAACAGGAAACCCTTCCCTACACACAACTTTCTGGCGATGCCGAAACCTGGGCAAAGCAAGTGGAAGCCTTGGTACAGCTGAAGCAAAACAGAGCGCTCACTATTATCAGCACCGAAAATGCTGTGCGGGAAAAACTTCCACCGGCTTCTTTTTTGTCTGAAGCTTTTTTTTCACTCACACTCAAACAAAACCTTGATCGCGATGAACTTACTCATATTTTAGTTGAATGTGGCTACGAAGAATTTTCGCTGGTGGAAGACATCGGCACGTTTTCCGTTCGTGGAGCCATTGTTGATCTTTGGCCACCGCTTCGGGAAACACCTGTCCGTGTTGAGTTTGAGGACGATGTTATTTTAAGCCTTCGCCCTTTTTCGCCGTCGAGTCAGAAATCGATGAAGGCGAAAGATCTGCTGCAGCTTGATATTATTCCGGTACAAAAATTTCTCTTCACAAAAGAAAAATCGCTAGACGCACTTGAAAAACTGCGCGACTTAGCGGCAGAACACAATCTTCCATTGCCAGAAATTCGAAGCATTACCGAAAAATTGAAGCAACAACTGAGCTTCAGTGGCATTGAAACTTTTTTTCCTCTCTTCCATCAAGAAACGGCAGATTTTTTTGATTATTTGCCTCACAATACGTTAATCATAAAAGATGAAAGTGATGCTTCTGCTGAAAGAAGTGAAAAATGCTGGAAAAAAATGGGGGGTTTGCACAAAGAAACACAAAGCCTTGAAAAACTGATTCAGCCAAGCCAACTTTTTCTTTCACCACAAGAAGCAAACGAAAAAATGCAGGGAAAAAAATTTCTCGCTCTCAATGCTGTTTCGCTGCAAAAAGAAAATCTACATCTTCTGCCATCTGTACATTTTGAAGAAAACACTCAGCTGAAAATGCTGATCAAAAAAGATGCGTTGAAACACCACTCACTTTTGGACTCGCTCTCAAACCAGCTTAAAGACTGGATAAGAGAAGGATTCACTCTTTTATTTACGTGTCATAACGAAATTCAAGCAGAGAGACTCAAGGAATTATTTTCGCATCATGCTCTTTCCATCACTGATTTCGCAGGAAGTTTTTCTTCGCTGCAAGCCCTTGGAAATCAAGGCCTTCGCGTTCGCATCTCGCCTCTTTCTAAAGGCTTTCAATACGAAGATGAAAAATTGATTGTGATTGCGGAAGAAGAAATTTTTGGCAAAAAGCAGAAATTTAGCACCAAAGCAAGTTCGGCTCAAAGCGAAGCCTTTACTTCGTTTTCCGAAATTGCGCCTAACGATCTTTTGGTGCATCAAGATCACGGCATCGGCCGCTATCTTGGCTTGGAGCACCTGAAGTTTGGCGATGAACCCGGCGACTATCTCATTTTGGAATACTTGGGCGGCGACAAGCTCTACCTTCCCGTCTATCGCATGAACTTAGTGCAGCGCTACATTGGCAGTGGAGATGGCATTGTTCCCCTCGATAAACTTGGCGCCACACGCTGGAAAGACTTAAAGAAAAAAGTAAAAGAAGAAATTCGCGCCATTGCTGGTGACTTGCTTAAAATTTATGCCGAACGGCAAATTAAGACTGGATACGCTTTTCCCGATCCTGGCGATGAATATCAAGAATTTTGCGCACAATTTCCATACGATGAAACTCCAGATCAAGAACGCTCCATCAACGAAACCCTTCGCGACATGTGCTCAGAAAAACCAATGGACCGCTTGGTTTGCGGCGATGTGGGTTACGGAAAAACAGAAGTTGCTCTCAGAGCCGCCTTTCACGCGGCAAACAGCGGCAAGCAAGTTGCCATTTTAGTGCCCACAACCATCTTGGCGTTTCAACATTTTGATACTTTTAAAAAACGCTTGGCAGGTTTTCCTTTTCACATTGAAATGATTTCACGTTTTGTTTCCAAAAAAGACCAGAACGAAATATTAAAACGTTTGGAATCTGGAAGCATCGACATCATCATCGGCACCCATGCGCTTTTGCAAAACAGAATCAAGTTTAAAAACTTAGCGCTGCTTGTGGTGGATGAAGAGCAACGCTTTGGCGTAAAACACAAAGAACACATCAAAAAATTTAAGGCTACGGTTGATATTCTGACACTCACTGCAACACCCATTCCGCGAACACTCAATTTTTCTTTGGTGGGCATTCGGGATATCAGCATTATTAATACAGCCCCCATCAACAGACACGCCATTTCCACCCATGTGGCCAGTTTCGAGCCATCGCTGATTGCGCACGCCATTCGCACCGAACTAGAACGTAAAGGCCAAATCTTTTTTGTGCACAACCGTGTGCAAACTATCGATTCTATGCACGCGCAACTAAAACACATTGTTCCAGAAGCAAAAATTGCTGTTGCTCACGGACAAATGAAAGAAGGCGAATTGGAAAAAATAATGATTCGCTTCATCAAAAAAGAATTTGATGTGTTGCTTTGCACTACCATTATTGAATCTGGCCTTGATGTTCCAAATGCAAACACCATCATCATCAACAGAGCCGATAGCTTTGGCTTGGCGCAGCTCTATCAAATGCGTGGCCGTGTTGGCAGATCTGATCGATACGCCTTTGCCTATTTGCTGGTTCCTCCTGAAAAAACACTTTCGTCCATCGCAAAACGAAGACTTGCAACCTTGCAACGGTTCACCGAATTGGGGAGCGGATTTCAAATTGCGATGCATGATTTAGAAATACGAGGCGCCGGAAACATCCTTGGCACTTCACAATCCGGGCACATCAATGATGTGGGTTATGAACTTTACACCAAGCTTTTGGAAAAAGAAATTAAGCTGATGTCCTCTCAGCATCGCTTGGAAGACATCGACCCCGAGTTGCATTTACACGTGCAAGCCTTTCTTCCCGACACTTATATTCAAGATGAAGGGGTACGCATTGAAACCTATCGCCGGCTTGCAAACTTAGAAAGCGAAGAAGAGATTGGTCTTTTCCGTTCAGAGCTGGAAGATCGTTTTGGACATTTGCCTCAAGAAGCCATCAATCTGTGTGAACTCATGAAAGTGAAATCACTTGCTCGTCAACTGCGCATCGTCAAAATACTGGCCAGCGCAAATGCCTTCACCTGCAAGCTTAGCCCAGACAGTCCACTTTCTGCGGAAATCATCATCACATTAGTTCAAGAAAAACCTCAGCATTTTGGCATCAAACCGCCATCTCACCTGTTACTCTATCCAAGCTCTGCAGACACTCTTTTTGAAGCCAAAAAGCTCTTGAGCGAGCTTCTTGGCTGTGTTAGCAGACAGTCCTCATGAAAAAGCTTTACGCCCTCTTTTTCCTATCATTGCTGCTTGTGCCTGGTTTTGCCTGCACTAAAAATAAAAGCAGTGCGGTTGCCACGGTGAATACTACGGCCATCACGCAAGACGAAGTACAAAGAATTATTCAAACCGAAGTACTTAAATATGATCCCTTGCTCATCAACTCTGACGAATTTAAGAAAAAAATGAAGGAAGCTGCCCTCAACAGACTTATTCATGAACAAATTCTCTTAGATGAGGCTGAAAAAAGAAATCTCACTCCCAGTGAAGAAGAACTCCAATCTTCGCTTAAAAAATTTAACCTCGATTCTTCAAAATCAAAGGAACAGCTCAAAAAACTTCATCTTTCAAAAGAACACATTCGTCATGATGAAATAAAAAGAATAAAACTTCAAAAACTCAGTGAACTTGTTTTGGATGAACTTGATCCTATCAGCGAAAACGAAATCGAAAGCTATTACGAAAAAAATAAAACTGCCCTCACTACGCCTGAGCAATATCTGGTCAGTCAAATTTTGTTCGACACAAAAGAAACTGCAGATGAAGTTCATACAAAACTTACTCAAGGTGAAAACTTTGGAAAAATGGCAAAACATTTTTCTCAAAGTCCAGATGCATCGCGCGGCGGAGATCTAGGCTGGATCAACATCAGCAATGCACCAAACGAATTTATTGATATTTGCAAAAACTTAAAACAAGGCGAACTCAGTTCAGTTGAGAAAACTCCTTATGGCTATCAAATCTTTAAACTCAGAGAAAAAAAAGATGCGCACCTTCAATCTCTCTCTCAACTTACACCTCGTATCAAATATGAAATCCGTCTAAACCACTCTGAAGATAAACTTTCTTCTTGGATGGAAACTTTAAAAGCAAATGCTACTATAAGCATAAATGAAAAAGTGCTTACGGAGATGAATCCTTATGACAAAACAAACTAAACTATTCTTTCTTTTCTGCATTCTCCTCTTTCCAAGCTCACTTAAGGCTGAAGTGGTGAATAAAATTAAAGCAGTTGTTGGAAGTGAAATTATTACACAAACTGATTTGAAAAATGCCATCAAAGCTCAAAAAGCTACGCTAAAAAAAGAAGCTCAGCGAAAACTTTCTGATGAAGAAATCGAACAACAAGCTCTAGACTCTCTAGTGGATAGTTTACTTTTTGATCAAACCCTCAAAAATTCAAAAGTTGAAGTAAGCGATGCCGATGTGGATAAAGCTATTGTAAATATTCTTGAGCAAAACCATTTAAGCCGCGCCTCTCTTCAAGCAGAGTTGAAACAAAATGGAATGAGCTTCGATCAGTACAAAGAACAAATGCGAAGAGAAATTAAACGCGTAAAATTTGTAAATCAATTTATTGGACCTCGTGTAAAAATTACAGATCAAGATTTAAAAGATTATTATCAAGAAAACCAAGAGATATTTAGAGGTGTACACGAAGTTGGACTTGCACAAATTATTTTGCCTCTCGCAGAAATTAAAGACCAACAAGAATTTGAGGCACTCTATAAAAAAGCAACCGACATCAGCAAACAAGCGCAAGCCGGTGATATGAAGACATTTAAAGAATTGGCAAAAAAACATTCTAAAGACCAAGCCGCAAGCCAAGGTGGCGATTTAGGAATGGTAAATGTAAAAGACCTCTCACCTGAAATCGCAAGAGCAGTAAGAGATCTTTCTCTTGGACAAGTAAGCTTTCCTCTTTTAACTCCAAACTCCATTACTATTATAAAATTGGTTTCACTTCCTGAACTTTCATCGAAAGATTTTGATCGACTTCGTGATGATATTTACAATGTTCTCTACGACAAACGCGTTCAAGAAGAACTGCAAAATTATCTTCAACAGCAACGTCAAGGTATCTATATTGATATCCGTTAACTTTTTTTATGAATATTCCACACAACATTGGAATAAGTATTGGCGACCCCTTTGGCATTGGCGCTGAAGTGGTGTTAAAAGCACTTTGCGCTCTCACTTTAGAGGAAGTAAAAAACATTTTCCTTTTTGCACCAAAAAATCTCATTGCCAAAACTGAAACACTCACAAAACTTAAACTTCCCGCTGAAGTAGATGTGGTAAGCGTTGCAGAAGCTGAAGACTTAGATTCTCCTCTCATTGCACTGGAAAGTTTAAAGCTTGCGCTTCAGTACGCCGATGAAAAAAAAATTCGAACCCTTGTTACGGCACCGCTCAATAAAAAAAGAATCACCACAATTCTTCCAGATTTTTTTGGGCATACCGAATATCTGGGAAAACATTGCAAAGCTCATCCCGTAATGATGTTTGCTGCTCGAAATGAACGCTTTAAGATAATGCTCAATACCATTCATGTTCCGCTGAGAAAAGTCTGCGAACATCTTGACGTTGAAAGTATCGTAAAAAACATCAGTGTTGCAGTTGTAGAACTGAAAAAACATTTTAATCTTTCAACTCCAAAAATTGCAGTACTTGGCATAAATCCTCATGCCGGTGAAGATGGGCATTTGGGTGATGAAGAAAAAACAATACTTGAACCAGCACTTGCAAAGCTTAAGCTAAAAAATATTTATGCTGACGGACCATTTTCTGCTGATGCATTTTTTGGGCAAAAAAAATATTTAAATTACGATTTAATTGTCGCAGCCTATCACGATCAAGGCCTCATTCCCGCAAAACTTTTATTTGCAAAAAAAATCCTAAACATTACGCTCGGGCTTCCTTTTCTTCGTGTAAGCCCTGCACATGGAACAGCGGAAGATATCGCCTGGAAAGGTGTTGCCGATGAGTGCAGCATGTTAGAGGCAATTAAATTTGCACAAGAAAACCAAAAATAAATAAAGGATGAAGCTATGATAAAATTTGGAACTGATGGTTGGCGTGCCGTAGTTGGCGAAGATTTCACCGAAGAAAATGTTGGCAAAGTCATTCAAGCCTTTTGCGATCTCTACCCTTCTCTTCCCAACACGGGTAAACAAGTAGTTATTGGATACGATAGAAGAAACCAATCACCAGAATCTGCAGAGTTATGTGCAAGAATTCTTATCGCAAATAATATTCCTGTTCTCTATGCTTCTACCTTTTGCCCAACACCGGGAGTTTCTTGGTACACCAATCACAAAAAATGCACCGCTGGCATTATGATTACGGCAAGTCATAATCCGCCAAAGTGGAATGGTATTAAGTTTAAAGAACATACTGGAGGTGCAGCTTCGGGCGAATTTGTAACTCCTGTTGAACATCAAATTCAAAAAAATGATGCCGCTTCAAAAAAAGCAAAGTGTATAAGTAAAGAGGATTTCAAAACTCATCTTGAAGAACAAAAACTTGTTACCGTTTTTGATCCTCAAGAAGAATATCTTAGTTCGATGAAAACTCTTGTGGATATCGAAAAAATAAAACAACAAAAGTATAAAGTACTTGTAGAGCCCATGTATGGTGCTGGTATTGGATTTTTTTCTTCATTACTGGGAAACGCAGTCACAGAGCTGCATTCCGAACGCGACCTCACTTTTGGCGGCATTAATCCAGAACCCATTCCACCACATGTAAATGAAGCCATAGAAACCATGAAAAAAGGTGGCTACGATTACTGTGCCATTCTCGATGGCGATGCAGACCGCGCTGGAGCTGTGGATGAGCATGGCAGTTTCATCACTACACATGAAATTTATTCGCTACTGTTTTTGCATGCGGTAAAAAATAAAAAGTGGCCTGGGCAAAAGGTAATCAAATCAATTTCCACAACGCAAATGGTGGACACTATTGGGAAACACTTTGGCATTGAAGTGGAAACGGTAGCAGTTGGATTTAAACATATCTCTCCTGCCATGACACAAGCTGGAGTTTTGATGGGCGGCGAAGAGAGCGGTGGCTTTGGTTTCCCGCAGCACATCCCTGAACGCGATGGTATTTTAAGTAATTTGCTTTTACTTGAAATGATGGCCGTTGAACAAAAATCAATCAGCCAACTGGTTGCAGATCTTCAAGCTGAATTCGGCCCCACAAAATATCGCCGCATCGACTACTCGCTGAGCAAAGAACAAATTGCAGATGCTCGTAAAAAATTTGATGGGCTTAACATTCAAAACTGTGCAGGAAAAAAACTGAAAAAACATACTACGATTGATGGACATCATTTTCTTTTTGAAGACAACTCATGGCTGCTCTTTAGAGCTTCTGGAACAGAGCCTCTCATACGTACTTACGCGGAAGCAGCCACAGAGGAACAAGTGGAAACAATGTTAGCTTATGCCAAGGAAGCGTTGGGATTGTAGCTATTCCACTCTCTCTTCAGCCCTCATCAATAAATGGCCCAAGAGAAATTGTGCAGCTGCGCTAAACTCGCCAACAGCCTCATCTTCCTGTTCTTCAGTGATGACAAGCATGGGGTCAGTTGGTTCAAAAATATTGTGAAAAATATACGGTGCTTCTCTGTCATAAAAAATGCTAAATCTCCTGCCGCTTTGTCCATATTCCCCATTACGTATGGAAACAAATTCTTTAGGCTTCCCCATCTTCACTTTGCTTGCAGATGCTAAAACAAAGCGATCATCCCGACACACCATTTTATGCCAAGCTTTATTTACCATAAGTTCAAAACTCATCTCAGGAAAAAGAGTTGGTGAATAAAAAAGGGAAGCCAAGAGCAAAGCGGCATCATGGTGTATCTTCCCCTTGACACAAGCTTCTAGAAGTTCAGGATAAGATGAAAAAGGGAAACGAAAACTCTCGGAACCTTCATCTTGCACATATGACATTTTCACAACTGCATCTTCCAAATATTTTGCTGACAAGAGAAAGGTGAGAGCGTTGTGAGTACAGCGTACTTTCTGATTACTTACTTCCACTCTCGTTTTTTGCTCTACTTCACAACCGTCAACGATTGCCAACCGAGAAGCAACATCCATTATCAATACGCCAGTCTGTAACCTTTGGTACTTAAGCTCAAAACCTCTTACTACCCCATTTTTTCCAGTTGGTGAAAAATAATAGATTCCTTTATCAGCTGCACACTTTGAAACAGCACTCGCACTCAAAAATGCATCCCCTACATCTTGAGGTAGAAAACTTGCAACTAGATGCCTTGCATCGGTAGATGGAGCAAGGCTTTGCTGTTGACCTGTAATAAAAGTTGAAACACTTGGTGCAAAGGCCAAAAGAGCTTGAAATCCATTTGTCATGGGAGCTGTTGTCATATGACTTTGGTCCTCCCTTAATCTTTAAAAAGGAGAGAAATTTTTTCTCAACTTACAACATACCAAAGCAAACTTTCCATAAAAGATGAAATCTGCGGAGAAAATGACTCAGCCTCTGTTAGCTGTTGCCTTTGTATGTTTGTATGCACCCGTATCACAAAGTATGGACCTTGTTCAGCTGAAAATGCTGCATCAACTCCATCATTGCTAAAATCAAATTCACGAACAAGCTGCAGACGAAAAGTTTTCATCACTTGATCCCTGCCATCATCATGTTTGAAATGAGGTTCCCTCGCTCTAAAGCTAAACACAGTACAATAAGGATTTTTCATCTTCTCTACTGAACCACGCTCAGGCTTCAACATGCCTTCGTGATATATAACCTTTTCAGGTGACGGTTTTTCTTCTGAAGCCCATTTCAGGATTTCATCTGGCAAAGATAAAAGTGTTGCTAAAAGAAAAACTAATTTCGCTTTTACAAATGGTTTTCCATTTTTCCCAAGAATTAACGATTGAACCACACGGCGAAGAAGATCTTGAGAATACACTTCACTAGGCTTTAAGAGAGGAAGAAATTTGAACAGTGACGCTGCGCTCATCACAAAGAGCATGCCGTTTACGCCATACACTTCTTTGCTAAAAACCCTGCTATGTCTAGGGTTCAAAGCTGGTTTCATTCTCATGAGGGTACACTGTTCAAGATGCAAACCTTGTTCTGCATCAGTTAAAGCATATCGAGCTTCGAGATTTACTTTTGCCCCTTCATGTACAGCTCTTCTCAAATCAGCTTCAGGAACACCTCGCATCGCAAAAGAAAGTGATTTTTTTCCTGCACACACATAATGCTGAAAAGTATGATCCTTCCAACTAAAACGATCAGGCAAAGTCGTTCTCCAATCAGAAACACTCTGCCAAAAACGATTTGCTCGCAGTGGTACGGCGGAAAAAGCTGCATGCGCGATTTCCCCATTGGGGTCCATCACCGGCACCAAAAGTGAACCCTGAGGACGAAACGCCACCCCAGCGTGAAGAGCTGAAATGATCTGGGAGTTTGCAGCAACTGCTGGACTTGTGACGACGACATGACTCATATAGCTCCTTATCGCCTCGCTCTCGAAAAAGTTGCTTTAAAAAGCCTTTTCTCATTTCACCTGAAAAATCGTTGTCTTTCAATCCATTCCCTCGTAGAAGAAGTGCTTCTAACGTAAAGGTATTCCTCATGAAATTGCTTATTCCAAAAGAAATATCGCCTGAAACTCGGGTTGCACTTATTCCACAAATGGCAAAAAAACTCATTGAAACCACAAAACTAGAAATCTTTTTTCAGGCGGAAGCTGGCGTGAATGCTGGATTTCCCGACCAGTCCTATCTTGACGCTGGAACCAAACTATCTTCGTTTCTGGCTGAAGCAAACGTCTTTTTGTGTGTTGCACCACCCTCAACAGCCGATCTCCAGCGCTTTCCCAACGGAAGCACTGTCGTTGGATTTTTCAATGCCCTTTCCAACCCCGGCATTGCTGCGGATCTTGCGAAAAAAAATATCACGGCTTTCGCCATGGAAATGATCCCACGCATCAGCCGCGCACAAAGTATGGATGCGCTTTCTAGCCAAGCTGCTCTTGCGGGTTACAAAGCGGTGTTGCTGGCAGCGAATCACTTGCAAAAAATTTTCCCACTCATGACCACTGCGGCCGGAACCTTAACGCCAGCAAAGGTACTCATCTTGGGAGTTGGTGTTGCAGGCCTTAGTGCCATCGCCACCGCAAAGCGTCTTGGCGCGGTAGTTTCCGCCTTCGACATTCGTCCAGAAACAAAAGAACAAGTGGAAAGTTTAGGCGCAAAATTCATCGACATCACCCTTCCCGAACAAGTGGAAAGCAAAGGTGGATACGCGCAGGAAGTTTCGCAGCAAACCACAGAGCATATTCAAAAAGTTTTGAGCGAAGCCGTGGCAAAAGCAGACATCATCATCACTACAGCGCAAGTGCCTGGAAAAAAAGCTCCAAGACTCATCGATGAAAACATGCTCACAAATGTACAAATGGGTGCTGTGATTGTTGACCTTGCAAGTCATCAAGGCGGAAACGTTGCTGGATCAAGGCCAAACGAAGAAGTGAAAATAAATGGCGCCACCATTTTAGGGCCCACAAACTTACCTGCAATGCTCGCTCATCATGCAAGCCAAATGTTAGCGCGCAACTTTTCTGAATTTTTGCAGCTGCTTTTTCAGGATGGAAAACTTCACCTCAACTTTGAAGATGAAATCATCAACGCTTCATGCCTCACACATGAAGGCGAAATAAAAAATAAAACAATTGCCGAACTTTTGAAAAAGGAAAGCTTATGAGTGCCGATCTTATTTTGTTGCTTCTTTTCATTTTTATTTTGGCCTGCTTTGTTGGCTTCGAGCTCATTTCAAAAGTTCCACCAACCTTGCACACGCCGCTCATGTCTGGCGCCAACGCCATCTCTGGCATCACTATTATTGGCTCTCTTATTTTAGCTGGCGCAAGTGAAAGTGAAACAGCAAAAATAATTGGCTTCGCCTCGCTGATCCTTGCCAGCATTAACGTTGTGGGAGGCTTCCTTGTGACCGATCGCATGTTAGAAATGTTTAAAAAGAAACCTAAACCAGAGAAAAGCTTATGAACTTTTTCATCCAAATCACCTACATGATTGCCGCAACGCTTTTTATTTTCGGCATCAAAAAACTCACTTCACCCGCAACTGCGCGCCGTGGAAATATGCTTTCTGCATTGGGGATGCTGCTGGCAGTTGTGGTAACACTGTTTGATAAAAGCATTCTGAGTTTCGAATGGATTATAGCCGGCCTCGTCATCGGTTCATTCATCGGAGTGCTGTTTGCAAAACTCGTAAAAATGACGGCCATGCCACAAATGGTAGCTCTCTTAAACGGCTTTGGTGGCGGCGCTTCGGCGTTGGTTGCCGTTGGCGAAATTATTCGCAATGCCAATGATATTTCTTTACTCACCTCACCCTTTTGGCTTTCCACCATTATGTTGGGCACTACAATTGGAGCTGTCACGCTCACCGGAAGTGTGATTGCGTTTGCAAAACTGCAAGGTATCATGCAGGGAAATTTCAAACTTCCCTTTCACAACATCGTTAATTTGCTGCTCTTTGTCGCCACTATCACGAGCGCTCTTGCTGTTACCGCTATGGGCTACAACCCGCTCTACTTCTCACTTTCCTTGGCAGCATCACTCTTACTGGGAATTTTGTTTGTGGTTTCCATTGGCGGCGCTGACATGCCAGTGGTCATTTCACTTTTGAACTCTCTTTCTGGAATTGCCGCCAGTTTTGTAGGTTTCGCCCTGGCCAATAATGTGCTGATTGTTTCCGGAGCTTTGGTTGGCGCATCTGGTCTTATCCTCACGCAAATTATGTGCAAGGCTATGAATCGCTCGCTTATCAGTGTTCTCTTTGGAAGCTTTGGCGCTGAAAATGGCTCTGGTGTTACATCTGCCACGGGCGACAAAATTCATCGCTCAGTCGGCTCTGAAGAAGCTGCTATGATTTTGGGCTATGCCGAGAGTGTAGTCATCGTTCCTGGCTTTGGAATGGCTGCAGCTGGCGCACAACATGCTGTGCGTGAGCTTTCAGACTTGCTGGAATCTCGCGGCGCCAATGTACGCTTTGCCATTCATCCTGTTGCTGGTCGTATGCCGGGACACATGAATGTGTTGCTCGCTGAAGCTGATGTGCCCTACGAAAAATTGGTGGAAATGGAACACATCAACCCAGATTTTGAACGCACTGATGTGGTGTTGGTAATTGGAGCTAATGACGTAGTGAACCCTGCAGCCCGCACTGCCAAAGACTCTCCGCTGTATGGCATGCCCATCTTAAATGTTGATCTTGCGAAAAATGTGATCGTCATCAAACGTTCTATGAATGCGGGATATGCAGGAATAGACAACGATCTTTTTTATCTCGCGCACACCATGATGCTCTTCGACTCAGCAAAAGAAGCGGTGGCAAAAATTGTGGGTGAGGTGAAGTTGTTGTAAGATCTCACGTTCTGTCATTCCCGCATGCTTGAAGCGGGAATCTCATCTGCCAATTTTATTGCTTGGGAAATCTTAAAAGAAAACCGAAAAGCCTAGCAACGCCAGGGTAAAGTGGTGTGACTCCACGTTGATGAATCTGCGCAAAATGTCTTACTGTAAATTCCGGACCACTTGTTGCATCACCCTCATCATAGTCTATTTGGAGGCCATTTCTTCTCTCCTTCATCCCCGAATTTAAAAAAACATATGGACGATCGTCAGGACAACACACTCCCAAACTTGTACCTAAGATATCTTGAGGATCTTCTCTAAGAGGCCAATATCCAACCTGCTCTCTCTGCGGAAGCGGATGATGATGACTTCTCTGATCCATCCATTTCAAGTTTAATTCATCTGGAAGAAGAACATTGACGGCATGAAAAAAACCAGTTGGGGTTAAATCTCCGTACCACTTATTGCCAATTTTTTCCTGTAATAGTTCATGAGCATTTACATAACGCGCAAAGTAAGCACCATATATGGTCATCTCAAGTCCATGAAAACCAATACGTGAGCTAACATTTCCTTTAGCGTCTCTTCTAAAAGAAAGGTCTACTGACTGGATTAAAGAAAATTTTCCCTTACGAGCAAGTCTTAACTCTGCTCTTGCATATATATTTGTAGAAGATGAAGTGTCTCGCGACAAATCTTCACTTGGAACATCTAGTTCGAGATCAATATTCCCCTCACCTCTTTCCGCTTTTAAATGAACATTGCGCCTCTCGTTTTTATCAGTAACGGTAAGTGCAGGGAAACTTAGCCGAGCAGTGTGGTTTGGAAGCTTCATTTCATGCAAAAATCGAAAAGCACGCAAAGGATCTTGATGAAAAGCTACTGAACGCACTTGCTCACGCGCAGTGCGAACAGGCACAAACAATGGCCCAGCTGTGTTTGCTGCCATGTAATGGCATAAGTTGATTTTGCGCCATAAACAAAGTTGGAATTGCTGCTATTTGACCTGTCATATCTCTCTTATCGTCCTTTGTTAAAAAAGTTGTCTCTTTTCGCGTATGGATCTCTTTTCCACATCTAACGAGAGGAAAAAGATTTTTGCTTGTTTTACTGCTTCACTGTGATAGAGTCCCAGGCCTCATTTTAAGAGGGTCTCATGCACAACGAAATTAAAATTAAAGGGGCTAGAACACACAATCTAGCCAATATCGACCTCAACATTCCCAAAAATAAGCTGGTGGTCATCACTGGACTTTCTGGGTCTGGAAAATCGTCGCTGGCCTTTGACACGCTTTACGCAGAAGGTCAACGCCGTTATGTAGAATCTGTTTCAGCCTATGCCCGGCAATTCCTAGAGCAGATGGACAAACCGGATATGGACAGCATCGAGGGCCTCTCTCCCGCCATTGCTATTGAGCAACGCGGATCATCAAGAAATCCAAGATCAACCGTTGGAACCGTGACAGAAATTTACGATTATCTTCGCCTCCTCTTCGCAAGAGTAGGTAAATACTACGTTAACGGCCGTCCGGTTTCTTCACAAACGGTCACACAAATTGTGGATCAGCTTTTGGCGTTGCCCGAAAAAACCAGAATTGGCATTTTGGCTCCCATCATCAGAGGCCGAAAAGGTGAGCATCACAAGCTGCTTTCCAATTACATTAAACTTGGATTTTCGCGCGTAAAAATAAATGGCGAAGTGTTTGAACTCACCGATTTACCAACCCTCGACAAAAAGAAAAAACACGACATCGATCTCTACATCGACCGCATTAGCATTTCAGAAAAAGTAAAGAGCCGCCTTGCAGACTCGATAGAAACTGCACTTGCGCAAACCAATGGTTTTATAAAAATTGAATTTATCGACAAAAAAACTGAAGAAATTCTTTCCACAAAAAATGTAGACATTGAAACCGGAAAAAGTTTTCCCGATTTAACACCGCAACTTTTTTCCTTCAACAGTCCAAAAGGCGCTTGTCCAAGTTGCGATGGTTTAGGAACGCGACAATACTTTGATCCCTCTCTGGTTATTCCAAATCCAAATCTCTCTCTTCGCGATGGAGCCATTGCACCGTGGCAAACAAAAACATCAACCTATTACCTCAATCTTTGCGAGTCGCTGGCAAAGCATTATAAATTCAGCATTCGCACGCCCTTCAATGAGCTTCCCGAAAAAATTCAAAACATAATTCTCTATGGTTCACAGGGACAAAGTGTAGAATTCTTTTTTGAAAGCCCAGGCGGAAAGCAAACTTACTCCACTGTTTATGAAGGAGTCATGGCGCAGCTTGAACAAAAAATGCTGGAAACAAAATCTGAACATGTGCGCGAATCCATCAGCCGCTATATGAACAACCGCGACTGCCCCACCTGCAAAGGCTCACGTCTTCGCGAAGAAGCGTTGTTGGCACTCATTGGCGAAAAAAATATTGCAGACATTACCGCACTCTCTATTGAAGATGCATTGAAGTTTTTTGACAATCTCAAGTTGGGGAAAAAAGACGCTGCTATCGCGGATAGAGTTTTGAAAGAAATCAGCAATCGTCTTCACTTTTTGCAAAACGTTGGCCTCAATTATTTAAGCCTCAACAGAACCAGCGGAACACTTTCCGGCGGAGAAGACCAACGCATCCGGCTTGCAACCCAGATTGGGTCTGCACTTACGGGCGTGCTCTATGTTTTGGATGAACCTTCCATTGGCCTGCATCAACGCGATAACGACCGTTTGCTTTCCACGCTCAAAAACTTACGCGACATTGGCAACACGGTGTTAGTGGTGGAACACGATCAAGACACCATCATGGAAGCCGACTACGTAATAGACATGGGCCCAGGTGCAGGCGTAAACGGTGGAAAAGTAGTTGCCACCGGAACTCCAGAAGAAGTGATGAACAATAAAAAATCACTCACAGGCCAATATCTCTCCGGAAAAAAATCCATCCCGATGCTGAAACAGCGTAGGCCAATCGGCATTGATAAAGTACACGTCATTGGCGCTACACATCACAACCTCAAAAACATCGACGTGATGATTCCACTCAACACGCTTACGTGCTTCACCGGAGTTTCGGGTTCCGGAAAATCAAGCTTCGTCAACGATACGTTGCTTGCAGGTTTAAACCAACGCATCAACCAATCCAAAGAGCCAGCCGGAGAAATCAAAGAACTTTTGGGCTGGCAAATTGTGGGCAAAATTATTAGCATCGATCAATCTCCCATTGGGCGAACACCACGTTCAAACCCGGCCACCTACACCGGCGTGTTTACACACATCCGCGAACTTTTTGCAGAGCTGCAGCTTTCAAAAGCGCGTGGTTACAAGCCTGGCCGCTTTTCCTTCAACGTAAAAGGTGGGCGCTGTGAAGCGTGCGAAGGTGATGGCATCATCAAAATTGAAATGCATTTTCTCCCCGACGTGTATGTGGAATGCGAAGAATGCGCAGGAAAACGCTTCAACCGTGAAACCCTTGAGGTGCTGTACAAAGGCTCTTCCATTTCTGATATTTTGAAAATGACCATTCAAGAAGCAACTTCCTTTTTCGAAAACATTCCAGCCATCAGCCACAAGCTAGAAACCTTACTGGACGTGGGTTTGGGCTACATTCAATTAGGCCAAGCTGCCACAACTCTTTCAGGCGGGGAAGCTCAGCGCATTAAGCTCGCACGCGAACTTTCAAAACGCGCCATGGGCCACACGTTCTATATATTAGACGAGCCCACCACAGGCTTGCACTTTGATGACGTTCGCAACTTGCTTGAAGTGTTGAACCGACTTGTAAATCAGGGAAATACTGTTGTGGTGATCGAGCATAACCTTGACGTTATCAAAGCAGCCGATTACTGTGTCGACTTGGGGCCCGAAGGAGGAGACAAAGGGGGAAGAGTTGTTGCCTGCGGTACGCCGGAAGAAATTGCAAAACATCCCACCTCTTACACTGGGCATTACCTCAAAAAAGTACTCAAAAAATAATGCACTCATAACGAGGATATTATTTCATCTTTTTAACAGGAGTTTCTATGCGTATTTCGTTTCGTTCTCTTTCTGTTGTGTTTTTTCTCTCACTTTTTTTCCTTTCCACCTCAAGCTTTGCGGCAGAAAAAAGACAGTTCGTAGAAACTGTTCAGTTTCAAAATGGCCAATCGGCTGAAATTACAGTGGTGGCTTTTGACAACGAAGAAGCTTCAAGCAAAGTGGCTCTACAACGCGCTTTCTCGGCAATGACCAGATTAGACACAGAACTTGGCGAGTACGAAAACAATACGTTGTGGAAGCTCAACCACGCTGGAAAAAAGACAAGTGTTTCTTTAAGCCCCGAAGCTTTTTCTCTTCTCAAACAAGCCGTAAATCTTTCCAAAGTCACCGACGGCTGGTTTGATATTGCAGCTCCTTCTGCCTATAGTGCCTTCAGCCAACGCGATTACAGACGAATCAAACTCAACGAAAACACTTCAAGCCTTTCTTTCACAAAATCAAAAATGAAACTGGATCTCAGCTGGATTCTCAAAGCCGGAATGGTAGATGCTGCCATTGCATCATTGCAACAAAGCGGCTTTGCAAATGCGCAGGTTGAATATGCTGGTGTAAGCAGGCATATAGGAAATGATATTTACACACCGTGGTCCATCACGTTGGGACAAGGCAAAGAAAAAGAATTCGCCTATCACGCAAACCAATACAAACTAAGCAGCGCCGCTGTAACCCATATAGACCAAGCAAATGCGGGTAATCTCATTGATGCAAAAAACAAAAAAGTTGTGGTGCCTCAAATTAAAAATGCTTTCGTTATTGCAAATAGTGCAGTGAATGCCACTGCCTTTGCCGTTGCAGCTTATAGTTTAGAACCTCTCACCAGCATTCGTTACATCAACAAACATCCTGCGGTACATGGTTTCGTCACAGACCTTGAAGGAAACTTGCTTACTTCCGAAAGCTTTGCAGAAAAAATTAAAAAACAACTCTATACCGAAAACAAATAAGGAAAGTTTATGAAAAAAATATCTTCCATTTTTTTAGTTCTCTTTTTGTGTTTTATTTTTCCTCTTCACGCGCAAAGTACCGGCATAAAAGAATATGGAAAAAAATTCTTCCTGGGTAAAACTCCCTGTGCACTTGTAGTTGTGGGCTACCTCCATGACGCTGATGCCGTGAATAGACTTATAGATCATGCGATTCGCGAGGCCGAACTTGCACATGCTCAATTGGATTGGAGAAATCCAAACAGCGAAGTGGCAAGACTCAATCGAGCTGGCGATAAAAATTACTACAAACTCAGCAAAAATGTGCTCGATCTTTTTCAACGTTCCATTCTCATTTCAAAATGGACCGACGGTGCCTTTGACATTACCGCGTCTGGAAAAGTGGGAGATTATAAATCAATTAAACTCAGCGAAGGGAAATCTGCTGTACGTTTAAAAAAAGAGGGAATGCAAGTTCGCTTCGATGGTATCTTGGATGGTTACCTCGCTGATCTGCTTCGGGATTACGTCATCAACGGTGGGATGAATCACGTTTTAGCAAAAGTGGGAACAAGCTACAGTGCAATGGGTTCGCGCGCTAACGGAGCTTGGAAGGTAAATGTTCAAGATGACAACGGCAGCTTTGCTCACAGAGCCTTGTATATTGTTTTAAAAAATGTAGCGAGCTCCACTGCAAACTTTACCGATTACAAAGACAACTCCATCACTGATCCTCGATATAAAAAGGAAATTCCCCTCCAAGCAAGAGGTGCTAGCATCGTCATGAAAAACGCCAGCGAAGCTCAAGCCGTCAGCAATGCCGTGATGGTATTGGGTCCGCAGGCAGGCTACGATTTACTGTTAAAACTTGGAAGTGTGAAAGGCATGATTGTAGACAAACAAGGCAAATTTTTTAGAACGCCGGGATTTTAACTTTTATGAATCGTGAAGATACTCTTGTCATTGCACTTGGTGGAAATGCTATCAGCAAACCCGGTCTACGTGGAACCATTCAGGAACAGTTTTACTCCACAAGTGAAACCATGGATTCCATCGCAAATTTAATTTTGGATGGTTTCAAACGGGTCATCATCACTAACGGAAATGGCCCTCAAGTTGGCGCCGCCATTTTGCGAAGTGAAATTGCCGCTTCAACGGTTTACCCTCTTCCCCTTGACGTAAACGTAGCTAACACTCAAGGCGGCATGGGATACATGATGGAGCAAGTGCTTGCCAATGCCATCAAGAAAAAAGGTGGGCAGCCAAAAGTTGCCACTATAGTAACGCAAGTTTTGGTTGATTCGTCCGACCCTTCTTTTGATAACCCCACAAAACCCGTTGGTCGTTTCTATGATGCAGAAGAAGCAAAAAATATCATGGCGGGAAAAGGTTGGGCAATGAAGGAAGACGCCGGCCGTGGATGGCGCCGAGTGGTTCCAAGCCCAAAACCACTAAAAGTTTTAGAAACCGACGCCCTCAAAAGCTTGCTGAATGAGGGTTACATCGTTATTGCTGGCGGCGGTGGCGGTGTTCCCGTAGCAAAAAATAGACACAAACTCTATTACGGCACCGAAGCAGTGATAGACAAAGACCTCACCAGCTCTCTTATTGCAACCGAACTTTGTGCATCCACCCTTCTCATTCTTACAGCCGTTGAACATGCCTTCATTCATTTCGGAACACAAAAAGAAGAAGCTCTTGGAAAAATTAAAAAAGAAAAACTTCGAGAATACTTTGAAGCCGGAGAGTTTAAAGAAGGAAGTATGGCTCCAAAAGTTGAAGCATGTCTTAAGTTTTTAGACAACGGTGGAGATGAAGCAATCATCACCTCCATTCCTTCATGTCTTCATGCTTTAAGAGGAAAAACCGGAACACGCATCACTGCATAAAACATCGCAGCCCATCGCAAATCTGCATTCTTCTTCACTTTTACAGCGTCTCACCAAAATACAGATGTGCAAACCCTTGTTTTTTAAATGAAAAAATCCTCTTGCCAAGTCAAAAAAAAATGCTTAAGGCCATTTCACTTTAAGAAACACACAAACAACATCAATTTTTTGCGGGGAATAAAATATGGGATTTGAAATGAATGAAATGGAAAAAGAATTCGAAGGCGAAATCGATTTAGGCTCTTCTGAAAAATGTCCCATCTGTGGATCGCACGATCTCACCAACGACATGGTGTGCAACAACTGCGGCGCCATGCTTGGCAGCACAGATGCCCTCGATATTTTCGAAGGCGATGACGATTACGCTGAAGATTTCTAGCCACTCACCTCTCTCAAAACAGAGAGCAAACGCTCTGTTTTGAGGGGCTTCACGTCTCTCTCTTTTTTCTTTGCATCTCCTCTTTAGCCCTTGATTAAGTTTTTTAATCAGCTAAAAGAATCTGGTGAAATTCCTAAATATTTTTTTTTCAAAATACATCAAACGTCTCGGAAAACTGGCAACATTTCTTATAGGTTTTTTTGTCTTTGCGCTTGTCGCTTTTTTTATTGTCTACATTAAATTCGCCAGAGACCTTCCCGATATTAGCTCTCTCAATGATTATCATCCGCCAGTCATCAGCGAAGTGTATGCGCAAGATGGAAATAAAATTGGTGAGTTCTGGGAAGAGTGTCGCATCTTTCTTTCGCACGAAAACATTCCTCCCCTCTTTGCAAAAGCCTTTATTGCTACCGAAGATGATCGCTTCTATGAACACAAAGGCATTGATGTAAAAGCCATTTTCAGAGCCGCCGTCGCCAACCTCAAGTCTAACGGCATTTTCCAAGGCGCCAGCACCATCACACAGCAAGTTACTCGCTCCCTCTTACTCAGTCGTGAAAAAACGTTTAGTCGAAAAATTAAAGAAGCCATTCTCTCTCTTCGTCTCGAACGAAAACTGAGCAAACAACAAATTTTAACTTTATATTTAAATCAAATTTATTTGGGAAACAGAGCTTACGGCATTGAAGCTGCTGCGAGAAATTATTTTCACAAACATGCAAACGAACTCAGCCTTGGACAGATTGCGCTTATTGCGGGGTTGCCATCTGCACCATCAAAATATTCGCCGGTTGTAAATCCTGATGCTGCAAGAAAACGCCAAACGCATGTCCTTCGTCGCATGCTTCATGAAGGCATAATTACCGCAACGCAAATGGAAGAAGCACTTCAAGAAAGTTTTCCTCTTTATGTAGCAGGGCTTGATACGAGTTTTCATCACAAGCCATCACTCAACTTTGTTGAATATGTTCGTCGGCTCGTAAAAGAAAAATATGGCGACGAAGTTTTGTATCACAAGGGCTTGAAAATTTACACGAGCCTGGACCTAGCAACTCAAGAAGCTGCTTTTCACGCCATCCAAAATGGAGCACGAAAGTTGGACCGCAGACAAGGCTACCGCGGCACTTTTGGCCATATTGATCCTGAAGCTATTGAGGCAAAAGCAAATGAATTTCAGCAAGAAATGCTCAACGATTATCTTCGCACCCAACTCAAATGGCCACCCGAAAAAAATAATATTGTTCCAACTCTAGAATTCAAAAAAAATACTTTTTATAAAGCCATTGTCAAAGGCTTCACCGAAAAAAATGTTGATCTCTTCATTGGAACAACGCACGCCATAATTCCTTTTGAAGGTTATAAATGGGCAAGAAGCTACAACACAAAAGTAACTGGATATGATGATGCAAATTATGTCAGCAATCCAAAAAATATTTTAAAAGCAGGTGACATTATTTTAGTAAGCCTTCGTGATGATAACGAGAGCTTCGACCTTGCCCAAGTTCCTGAAGTGCAAGCGGCACTTTTTGCTCTCGATCCCAAAACTGGCTTTGTCAAAGCGCTCATCGGTGGAAATGGCTACAAAGACAGCGAGTTCAACCGGGCAACACAATCTTTACGTTCACCAGGATCATCCTTCAAACCTTTTGTCTATGCCGCTGCATTAGATAAAGGCTATTCCTTCGATACAAAAATTATTGATGAACCGATTGTCTATGAAGTTGGTGAAAATGATTTATGGGCTCCAAAAAATTACGACGGAAAATATAAAGGAGAGTTAGAGTTTCGCACTGCACTCATGCAATCACGTAACGTTCCCACGGTAAAAATCGCACACGATATCGGCACAGAATACCTCACTGGCTTTGCACGTAAATTTGGTTTTACTTCGCCTATCGAAAAATATCTTTCAATGTCGCTGGGTTCAAATGGAGTTTACCTCTCCGAGCTGACGCAATCCTATGCTGTGTTTGCCAATGATGGAAAAATGACTCCCACAGTTTTCATCAGCAAAATTGAAGATGCCCAAGGTAATATTCTTGAAGAATTTTCTGCAAAAGATGATTACAACTTCGAAGTTCCCACAAATGACAACACCGAAACTCCCATTGCAGAAACCCTCGATGCCGTAAGCGATGCCCTTGAAAAAGAAGTAAAACCTCAAGACTTAAATCTGGGTCTTTTTTCTTATCAACAAGAATTCACCAAAGGTGACCAGCTTCAGTTAACAGATTTAGAAATCAAAACTCTCTACGGAAAAGATATTGCGCCAGGTCATGTAATCACCCCACAAACGGCTTATCTCATGACCACGCTCTTGCAAGGTGTGGTTCAAGGAGGAACAGGAACTGCCGTTCGAGCGCTCAATAAACCCGCGGCGGGAAAAACGGGAACCACAAATGATGAAACTGACGCTTGGTTCGTGGGCTTCGTGCCTCAATTGGTTGCGGGCGTGTGGGTTGGCTTTGACCAGCTCAAGCCCATTGGAAAAACTGAAACTGGCGGAAGAACTGCAGCCCCTCTTTTTCTAGAGTTTATGCAAGAAGCCACGAAAGACATGGAAACACTTGCTTTCACGCCACCACAAAGTTTCCCCCAAAGCAATATCGCGAATCTTTCCGGCGGCTCTGCCCTCTTTGGCTTGGAACCACATTTTGAAGTAGCCGAAGAAAGAGCCCAATCAGATAAAGCTGGCAGTTTCTTCGAAGAAGATTTCGAACAAGCCACACCAGATTTAGGTGGGCTCTAAACTTACATTCCGTGAGTTGATTTTGAATTGAGAGAAATTTTTTTCCTCTTTGTTTCACTCTAATTTTTTCGCTCAAGCGCCGCGAAAAAATTGTCCAACATTTCGGCCTTCATCGTTTTTTTTAAGGCTGTCAACGAGATGAAGGCCTCAAAAGTGCGTTCCACAAAGAGGAAAAAAATTTCTCGAGTTGAAAATCAGTACGACTTCATTTGGAGAGAAAACAATATACAATGCTTAAAAAAAGAGAGCCTTTTGGGCTCTCTTTTTGAAATGTTAGCATTATTTCTTATTCAGCTTTTACCGTTACAGAAACGATTTTGTCGCCCATGGCAATTTTTTCTACCACATTCATGCCAGAAACAACTTGGCCAAACACGGTATATTGCCCATCAAGAAATGGTGTGGGTTCTAAAGTGATGTAAAACTGTGAACCATTTGATTTTCGTTCGGGATTCACCTCGTCTGGTGTTCTTGCCCATGCCAACGCACCTTTTGGGTGTGACTTTCCAATTTCAGCTTTAATGGTATAGCCCGGACCGCCAGAGCCTGTTCCTGTTGGATCTCCGCCTTGGATCACAAAATTTGGAACGACACGGTGAAAGGTAAGTCCGTTATAAAACTCACCATCAGCCAAGTATTTAAAGTTTGTTACTGAAAGAGGAGCTGCATCTGCAAAAAGTTCACATACAACATCGCCTTTTTCTGTTTTGATCACAGCAGTATATTTTTTCCCCTGCTCAATATTTGCTACCATTGGTTCTTTCCATCCATCTTTTTGCACCATAACCTCCTTATTATTTTGTGTGGGAGAAGAAGCTGCTTCCTTTTTAGAACATCCAAAACAGCACAGCATTCCGATGAAACAAAAACTTAAAAGCCTTTTCCGTTGCGATAAGTTCATTTACCCTCCCTTTTTGCTGGACTACCTCTCATATGAAATCTGAAAGGTCAAGCCCGGACAAAAAGAAGGCCCCAAACATGAGGCCTTCACCATACGCTGCATCTAAAAACTACAACAAATTAAATTCCTTAAGCTTACTGTAAAGCGTTGTCCTGCCTACATCTAAGACGCGTGCTGCTTTTGATTTGTCCCATTTTGTCATCCCCAACACTTCTTGAATGTACATTTTTTCAGCATATTGCGTGTACTCTTTCAAGCTTTGTTGTTGATCAAAGGGAGCACCTGAACTGGCGGAAAAATTTGCCACAAAATGAGAAACTTTTGCATTTTTCCCTACATGAATTCCATTCAATGCCCACGCTGGTAAATCGGTTTCTTGAATACTATTTTTCTGCGAGAGAATAATAAGACTCTGCACTACATTTTCCAGCTCTCTCACATTTCCTGGCCAAGAATATTCCATCAACTTTTCTAAAGCTTGTGGATGAATGGTTTTGGTGACTCCCTGTTTTGAATGTTTTGAGAAAAAATGCGCCACTAAAGCTGGAATATCTTCTTTTCTGTCTCGCAAAGCCGGCAAATCGAGTTGAATCACACGTAAGCGGTGATACAAATCCATGCGAAATTCGCCACGTGACACTTTGTCTTCTATGTTTTCATTTGATGCAGCTATAACTCTAAAGTTTGCTTTGGTGGCAGCACTTCCTCCCAGACGAACAAATTCTTTTTCTTGAAGCACACGCAAAATTTTTGCCTGGAGATCAAGCTTCAAGGTTCCAATTTCATCCAAGAAAATATCTCCACCATCGGCAAGTTCAAATCTGCCAATCCTTCGCTGTAAAGCACCAGTGTAAGCGCCCTTTTCCACTCCAAACAATTCAGCCTCAATCAAGTTTTCGGGAATGGCAGCGCAGTTCACTGCAATAAATGGTCTTGCGGGATCGTCTTCTCGTTGATGAATATAGCGAGCAATATATTCTTTCCCTGTTCCTGTTTCGCCCATGACAAAGACGTTTGCCTGATAGCCCTTCAACTGTCCCGCTTGCTTCAACACTTTTTTAAACGCCGGTCCGGTAAAAATAATTTCGCGATCTTGATTAAAATCATTTTGCCCCGAAACAAGAGCTTCATAACGTTCTCTTAAATTTCTATTTTTGAGCACTAATGCGAAGACCGCAAAAAATTCTTCGGAAGAAAATGGTTTGGTTAAATAATCAGAAGCACCAGCATGAATTGCCTCCACTACAATTTTTGGATCGTGCTGCCCAGAAAGCATCACCACATCAATGTCAGGAAATTCCGATTTAATCAGCTTCACGCCATTGATTCCCGATTCATCACCAAGTCCAACATCAAGCAAAACCAAATCAATGTTTTCACGCAGCAAAATTCGTTTGGCCTCTTGAATGTTTTCCACTCCCAAAACTTCGGCATATCCTTTAAGCGACATCCGAATCGCCAAACGCTGGTCCTCTTGATCATCCACACACAATACTTTGTATCCCATATAAAAACCCCTTTCTCGCAGTAGAGTTTGCAAGCCCAATACCAAAACATCACCGCTTAAACCTGCACCAAACATGGCTTTCCGGGAACCTTTCAAATCTGTTCCGATATGTAAACAGATTTCATGTCCTATTTTTAGAACATGTTCATTTTTGCGAACACTTTGTGGAATGCAGCTGAATTCTTGCTTTTTCCCTGAACTTGAGCTAGGGCTTGCGAACATTCGGGAGGATTTAAAGATGAAATTGAGCCTAAGAGGACTATTACGACGCGAAAAACCAAAACTACTCCCACCAAACTCAAAGCACATCACCCTCGCCACCATCCTGTCTCAAAAACAAGACCTTCACTACCACGACAACCTCGATCCCGTTTCCAGCCACAAAAACTTTTCGCGCCTTGTAGAGCAAACCCACTCGCTCTTCGAACAAGCCCCAGCAGTTCAAGAAAACTTAGCCTCAGAACTCTTGGCCGCCAGCGTAGTCAAACAACAATACACTGCTGCTCCTGTACAAACAGCACAGGCAAAATTGTTTCTTTTTCAAAATCGTTTCTTGTTTACATCCTGGAACATTCCCAGAACGCTTGTAGAAGAAAAATCAGAATTGCTTGGCCATAATCCCAGAATGTACCTCCGTTTTTCAGAGCTTCTTGTTGGCACAAAAAGGTCTCGATTTGACATCGAAACCTATGGCCCAAAAGGAAACTGGTACCTCAAAACCAGTAACTCAGACCAAAAGCTCATTTTTGACCTCATCCTAAAAAACGAACTGGGTGAAACGGTTCTTTTGGCCAGTTCAGACGAATTAAACGCTCCTAACGGCTCTTTTGCAGAAAATAACCCCACTCAAGATGAAGAGCTAAAACAGGTGCTTGGCCCTTATTTTTACAGGCTGTTTCACGATGGAAATACCCAGCATCTTTCAAGCCCCAGCATTGAAGGCCTTTTTCAAGATGTCTCTAGCTTCAAAAAGTAGTTCAAGTTCAACGGGTTAAACCGATTATATTGGCTCTAAACCCCGATTTTGGCCAAAGAGCCAAAACTACTATCTAGCTGATTTTATTCAGAAAACACCTATACTTCACAAAGCCCTTTCTGGTATACTTACAAACATGGCATTTTACCGTCCTGAATTTGGGTCAGAAAATGAAAACCACTTGGTACTTGGCCAATACACCCTCCTCCATGAAATTTCTAAAGGCATGGGGGGAACCGTTTGGAAGGCAAGTGACAAGACAAAACGCGAGCTGGCCCTCAAGTTTCTCAACTGGTCTCCCATAAAAGACAAAGAACTGGTTGCAGGACAGTTCAAAAATGAATTTGCGATTTTAAAAAATCTTTCCCATCCCCACATTTCGAAAATTTATGATTTTGGTTTTGATCCTCAGCTTGAAAAATATTTTTTCACGACCGAACTTTTTCCACACGGTGACTTGAGCACCTTAGTAATGGCTGAAGTAAATGTGATTGAAGATTTATTGCTTCAAGCTTTGCGCGCACTTGAATATTTGCGCAATCAGCAGCTGTTGCACCTTGATATCAAACCTCAGAATTTATTGTTGCGAAAAAAGGGAAAGCATCCCGAACTTGCCTTAATTGATTTCGGTCTTGCTTCGTTCCGTGAAAATTCTCGCGCGGGTGGAACTCCAAACTACATGCCGCCTGAAATGGTAGCGCATCTCAAGCGTTTTAGTGAAACATTTAGACACGAAAATTGGCAAAAGCCAGATCATCGGAGTGATCTTTATTCGCTTGGAGTTACTTTTTATTATTTACTTACTGGCATTCAACCTTTCGATCGCAAAAAAAATATGAAGCGTGATATGGAAGCAACACTTTTGGCGCACATGAATTCTGAGCCAAAACCACCTTCAGCATATAGACAAGAAATTCCGCATTATTTGGATAGAATTATTTTGAAACTCATGGCAAAAAATCCTGATGATCGCTACAGCACTTCCGGCATTGCCGCACAGGCACTGCAATACAGAAGCCCTCATCAACATCAACCAGAAAGTAAAGAGACCTTGCTTGCCTATTTACCTAAAAAAGGAAAACTCATTGGCAGAAAAAAAGAGCATCTCTTTTTAGAAAATGTATGCGAGCAGCTTCGTGCTGATACTTCACATATTCCCGTCCTTGCTCTTACCGGTCCGACTGGAATTGGAAAAACAAGACTTCTTGAATACGTAAAAGCTTATGCTCAACAGCAAGAAATGTTTGTACATCATCTTGATCTTTCTCGTCAGGAAAATTTAAACACCTTGGAAGAAATGTTGGAAAAAGAAAATTCTTCTGAACCTTTTGTGCATTGCGTATTAATTGATGATCTTGACCTTCTCTTTGATGAAAAAAATGGTTTCGGCCAAAAAGAAGAGTTGCTTCACGGGCTTAAACATCTTTTGAAAAAACTGGAACTCCAGCAAAAAATTAAAGATAAAGAAAACAAACGTTATCTCCTCCTCTGCACCCTCAATTCCGAACGTCTTTCACCCGAATCATTTTGTCTGAACTTGGGGTTAAAAAATGATTTTGTAACATCACTTGAACTCAATCCTTTTTCGCATGAGGAAGTTTCAGAATATTTGGAAAATCTTTTGGGAGAAAAACCTGAGGAAAGTGTTGTGGATCAACTCTTGAACGTAACGGAAGGAAATCCACTTTACTTGACCGAGCACCTTGAACAAATGATTTCCCGCGGAAAGCTTTTCACTTTAGCCGGGAGACCTGATGCAAAAACGTTAAAGCAAATTGGAATTGATTTTTCACATTCTGGTCCTTCAAAATCTTTGAAGGAAACTACCTTAAACTGGTATCAACAGTTGGAACCAAAGTTAAAAACTCTCGCCGCAGTTTTTTCATGTTGGAAAAGAGCTGTTTCACTTAATGAACTTGAAGCATGCTTGTCAGATGCAACGTGTATAACGCAACTTCCACATTTGGTAGAAAGTGCTTACATCAAAAGAAATGAAGATGCGACTTACACTTTCAACAATGGAATGGTAGCAAAAATTATTTCTCAAACACTTCCAAACAAAGAAAGCTACGCTCTTCACGATGCCATTGTTACAGTGTTATCGGCTGAGGCTACAAGCCAAGATGAACTTGATTATTATTTGGCACATGGATCAAAACGCGAAGTAAGAGTTGAAGCCTTAAAGCGACTTATTCCTTTTGAACTGAAACACAATCATAATTATGCAGCTATTGATTATTGCAGACAACTTTACACTGAGCTTTCAGAAGACAACTTAAATGAAAAGGTAGATTGTCTCATTCACTTAAGCAATCTTTATGAACGTGCACAACAAGACGATTTAAGTTTTGAAGCATTACAAAAAATTGAGCAACTTCAGGTTCCTGAAAAAATACTCAAAACATTTTCTATCAAAGCACTCGAACAAAAAGGTTTATTAAGCCTTCGAAAACGAAACACGCGTGAAGCAGAAAAATATTTTCATGAAGCACTAAAGCTTGTTTTATTTCAAGAATATCCTGATGCCTGGAAAATAAGGCTCAGCAACTATTTGGCGTCAGTTGAGTTGAGAGCTGGAAAGGCAAAGTCTGCTGCAACAATTTTTGAACAAAACGCAACAGCTGCAAAAAAACTACCCAAAAAGCAACAAGACTTGGTAGACAACAATGAACTTGGCGAAACGCTCTTTCGTTTGGGCAAAGCAAAAGATGCCATTCCCATCTTGATGCAAGAACTTCAAACTTCAACTCAACACGCAGCAGAAGAAAAAGCGGCTTCGAAACATTATCTCTTGGGCGAAGCCTACCGACATCCATCACTGCAGGAATTTTCTCACGCCATGAAACACTATAAAGCGGCATTGAAAATTGCATCTGAACATCATTTACTTCAACTGAACATTCGAGTTTTAAATGGAATGGGAAGCATCCATTTGCTTCAGCAAAAACCTAAACAAGCCGCAAAGCATTACCGTGAAGCACTTACGCTTTCACAGCATATTGAAAGTGAAACAGTTACAGCTGAAATAATGGTAAACCTTGGTTTTATTTTGAGTGAACTAGGAGAAGCCTCTAATGCTGCTGAATACCTTGAGGCTGCGCTTGATTTTTCAAGCGGGCCAAAGGGAAAATCGAGTGTGTTTGTGAGGAAAAAACGTGCAGAAATTCTTATCGCACTTGGAGATGCTTTATATCACCAGAAAAAATATGAACGAGCTGAACATTATTTGCTGGAAGCGATGAACTACGACAACCATGAACACCTTTCGGCAAATATGCGCTATAGCTTATATGGAACCTTGGTTGAAATTTATCTTGAAAGTGACCGCAAAAAAAATGCAGAAGGTTTATTAGCAACCCTCAAATCCCTCACACATGAAGTCCCTGAAGTCCCTGAAGTAAGCGAGCACTTCAAACAACTCCAAGCACGATTTTAGCTGTCATTCTCATACCCTCCCGCCCGCCAATGTTTTTGGAGGGAAACGGAAATCCAGTAATTCGACCAATTTGCTGTCTTTGCGAGGAGTGTTGTTAAACGACGTGGCAATCTCCTCAGGTGATTCACAATTACAAATTGTCAGAGGAGATCCTTCGTTACTCTCAGGATGACGGCACAATGTTTGAATTACTAGATCCCCTGCCTGTAACCGGCAGGTCACGTGGTTACGCTGCTTTCACCACTAAAGCTTGTCGAGGTACTGGATGAGATGTGAAAGTTCTTTTGTGGTACGAATGGAATGCTCTAGATTTCTCTTCGCCGCTTCGTGAAGTTCGCGTAATTCACCTTCAAGCGAGCAAGAATCAAGGTGGAAAATAAAACTCTTCACAACGGAAAGACCACCATTCAAGTTGTGCAAATGCTCTGTAATTTGCTTCCGGTTTTCATTCGGCATAAGCAAGGTATTTGCCAAAAATATGCTGAACAATCAATAGTTTTCAGCCTTTCTTCTCAGAAAAACTTACAGAACTACTCCGAGAGTTCAGCTTGAATTTCTGGGTAGTAGTATTCAAATACTCTATGTTGCGTTAACACAAGAAGCTGCGTTTCATCTTGTGCAAATCCCACAAAGCGAACTGGCCCAAATGCTGCTGCATCAGATTCGTAATCTCCCAACATGGACGTGAAAAGACGTTCACTGTCAGAGCTGTACACTTCAAAGTATTTGTTTGCGGCAAGTACCACATTGCCATCGGCATCAATATTTCCCACCACTTGTGCATCGGCACCTAAAGCTGGGAGAAGTTTTTTGATCGCAAGATCCGAGATAACTTTGTGCTCATAATCAACTACAGCTTCATCTGTAAATAATTCGTCTTTGTTGGGATGCATCAACAATACCGTGTTCAACGGAAGGAGATCTGAGTTGTAGTTTTTCCAGTTTCCATCTTCATTTAGACTTACTACTTTAGAAAAACTTTTTTCAGCATCTGAAATAAGAACTGCTTTTCTATCTTTTCTCACTTGAAACTTCACTTCACCTCTTGGATCTTTTGCTAAACTAAAACTTGAAAGTTCTTCAACATTTTTGAGTTCTTGATCATCAAAACTTAACGAAACAAGATGAAGATTTTTGCTGTCTTGCGATTCGCCAGATAAAATAAGAGCTTCTTTATTTGCAGTAATCGCAATATCCAAAATGTTGTCACCTTCCACTGTCCAGGTTTTGAATACTTCAAAGTTGCTGTCTAAAAGAAAAAGTTGATTTTCTTTTGAAATAAGAATGTAGGGTTTGTCGAAAGCAAGATCAAACGTGCGTGCAGCATGAGGAAGCGAAATGCTCTGAAGAAAACCAGATTGAAGTGAAGAATAAACCAAGATTTTTTCGCTGTCTTGATAGTGAATGTAAAGGTTTCCGCTGGCGGCATCATAGACAGCTTTATCAAACACTGCATTCTCTGCGACCGATGAAATTTCCGTTGTCGTGTGTTGAGGAAGTTTATCAAACTTGAATGCTAAACCAAGCGTATAAAAATTAGTTTGATCAGATTTATCTTCAACGTGAAAACGTGCATCTGAACAATAGCTAGTAACGTTTACAGTAAAATTATATTCATCCATTATTTCAGTTGGCATTTCGTCTGCACAAGCTTCGAAACGAACTTTCACTTCTGACGGAAGATTGTGTGCTCTCATCCTTACTTGAGTTCCTAGTGTACCTGAAAGTTTATCCAGATTTGTAATTACAATATCATCGATTCCACCCTCACTAATTTCTGCAGAAAATTCTTCTTCGGACAAACTGTTCACTTTACCATCTAAAAGTGGTTTGTTCGTTTTGAGATCAAACTGAACAAAATCTACTTCATGAATGAGACCTTTGAGCTTATCCCCATTTTTAATTCCAGCTTCTTCAACGTCAACCATTCCTGATGTGGAAATCCAGGAACCCGTAAGGCTAAACTTTTCAGATGGAATATCATTAAAAGTAATATTTCCATTTTTATTTGGCTCAAATTCATGCATAAAAAGAATGCCTTTGCCGTAATTGCTTTCATCATCAACATCGTTTGTACCAAGCTCAAACTGTTCGCCAGGGTATGATTTATAAAATGGCATGATCAAAACAATTTCTCGTGTTCGAGCTGAATTTAGAAAAGCATACAAAACTCCCCTGTGTTCATAATCAACCTTTGCTCGCTTAACTGAAGCGTACTTTCCAGCTGATGCTGACGCGGATGTATTCGCACTCCCCTCTGAAGATCCACCACTACAGGCGCTGAGCAAAAAGGGAGTGAGCAGAATGAGGGACAAAATACTGTTACGGAAAAGGGAACAAAGAGATTGCATGGTTTTCTCACTTTCTAACTTTTTTCTAATGGTAGTCCGCAAAGCCTTGTAATAAGCAGCTTTGCCGAAGCTACTTATTTTTAGGAAGAGAACAATCTTTTCCTGACTTTTTTTTGGCAATGATCCGAAAACCTGCACTTATTTTCGTTTTCTGTTCGAAATACTGAACATGTTCACCGAACACACACAAAAAAGGGAGCATGTTTGAGCATGCTCCCCCTTTTAACGTGTTCTTATGAGACTAATTCAAGGGTGTAATCTGAACGTCATCCAACCAAAGTTGGCCAAACTCATATTCGATATAGCTTTGCCCATCCAGTGATACTTCTCCATCATAAACAATAAAGACGGCACGGAAGTCATCGGTATCTGGTGCTATAAATTCTCGTTCATAATAGGTCCACCCTGCTGCCGACCTTGTAAACACAGGATACAATGGCTGTCCATTTTCATCCCAACCTACAAACTCGAAGTCATTGTTTGAATCTCCCGCTCCAAGCCGAGGAAGAGACATTCCGTGAGACTTGTACCAGAAAGAAAAACGATAACGACGCCCTGGTTCAACGTTGACCTGCAGCTGCTGCACACCACCTTGATTTCGCCCAGTTGCATCAGGAGTTTGTATGTACAAACTACGGCTTCCACCGTGCACAGAATCTGAAACTTTTTCTAAAAGAGCCGGGCTTGCATAAGCTTGCCAAGCACTTAAGGTATCTGATTCCATGTCACCATCAAGAATGGTAAGTGGGTTTGCAATGGGGATGATTCGAACAGCATCAAGATAGAGATCGGCATCCCGAGTATTAATCACTAATCGTAAGCCACCCGCAAAACCAGCTGGAACCTGGAATTGCCGCACATATGACTTCCAAGTTCCACTTTGATCACGAAGCACTGCTCCGTTGCCTTCGAAATCGGTGTTTGACGAATTGATTCCCAATAGAGGTTTTATTTCACCTTTTTTCATGAGGTACTGGAAAGAATATTCGTACCACTGACCCGCTTCAACCGGAAGATCAAGCTGTTGAACTCCGCCTGCTGAACCCAACGTGCTGATGTGCAAGCTATGCTGACCATCCGCAAATTCAACTGCAGTTTTTTCTTTCGTCGCAGGACTGCCGTAAGATGACCATGAACCAACACCTACCGCTTCCATGTTGCCGTCGAGCACAATGTCTGGACCCGCAATTGGCGTGATGCTCACATCATCCAAATAGACACGTGCATTTTTGGTGTTGATAACAAAGCGCAATCCACCCGCATAATCTGCAGGCACTTGAAATTGTCTGGTGTAGGTCTGCCACGTATTGCTCTGGTTGGTGATGATGGCAAGCGCATTCTCAAAGTCGATGTTTGAAGAATTGATGCCAAGTAAAGTTCTTATTTCACCTTGCTGCAATTGATAGTGGAAAGAATATTCATACCATTCACCCGCTTCAAGTGGAATATCCAACTGCTGCACTCCACCACCTGCACCTTCGGTATCGAGGTAGAGACTCTGAACTCCGCTTAAAGATTTTTCAGCTGTTTTCAGCTTTTGCGCCGGACTACCGTAAGAATTCCAAGCGCCAACGCCCTCTTCTTCCATGTTTCCATCGAGTACAAGTCGCGGCCCTGGAATGCTGCGAATGTTTATCTCATCAAGATAAACATCTGCATTAACTGCGGTGATAAGAACGCCAAGCTCTCCCACAAAGTTGAGAGGAATTTGGAATTGTCTGGTGTAGGTCTGCCATCCATTTTCAGTGTTACTAATAAGTGGAAGTAATCCTTCGAAGTCTGCACTGCCACTTGTAACAAGCACAGGTTTAATTTGGCCTTGAAGCAATTGATAGCTGAAGGAAAATTCGTACCACTTTCCAGCTTCCACTGGAATATTGTTTTGTCTTACACCAGCATTTGCAGCACCAACAGTGCTAAGGTGTAAACTTTGCACACCACTTTCAGCTTCAGCATTTGTTTTTTCTCTCACTACCGGATTCCCGCTAGCTGGCCATGCATCTAGGTTTGCAGCTTCCATACTTCCATCGATAAGCAACGGAGACTGATTTGCAGCGCAGCCATCGGCACCGGCCAAACCTTGCGTATCAGCACAAAGATCGACGTTGTCGCCAATGCCATCGTTGTCGGTATCTGCCGATTCATTTGGATCAAGCGGGAAGGCATCGTTTACATTGTCAACCCCATCGTTATCACGATCGGTATCTGCATTGTTGCCAATGCCGTCGCCATCGGTGTCTGCTGTCTCGTTTGAATTGTAGGGAAATGCATCTTGCGCATCGTTCACACCATCGTTGTCATCATCAAGATCGGCATTGTTTCCAATGCCATCTTCATCGGTATCAAGTGATTCATTTGCATTAAGCGGGAAGGCATCAAGTTGATTGAGCACGCCATCATTATCGGCATCTTCATCGCATACATCACCCGCAGCATCACCATCAACATTGCTTTGGTTCGGATCGCTCACAAGTGGACAAAGATCTTGCGTATCATTGACACCATCGTTGTCGTCGTCGGTATCTGCATTATTTCCAATACCATCCCCATCGGTATCAACAGATTCACTTTCATCGGTTGGAAGATCATCAACACCATCTTTCACGCCATCGCCATCGGTATCGATGTTTCCAGGATTCGTTCCGTTAAGAAGTTCAACTTGATTCAAAATACCATCACTATCGAGATCACCATTTGGATCTATGTACTGTATTTGATGAATCTGCGCAGATTGACGACCATTGCCATTATTCACAACGACGTTATATGTTCCAACAGCAAATCTTGGAAGTGTTCCATGAATAAAACCTTGCGATGCTACATAGGTATCTTGAAGGTTTTGATTTCCGATGCGAACACTTGCAGCACCTGCAAAATTTCTTCCTGAAAGCTCAAGCCTATTTCCATCTCTATCTGCAAGCGCATAAGGAGTAGATAATTTCTCAAGCACAGGAGTAGATGCGCCATCAATCACATCAACGACAATTTTATTTGAGAGAAGACGTGATGGATACACCATCAAACGAAGTTGATACTCTCCAAATGGAACATCGACCTCAAAATCAAGCACTATCTGATTTTGCTGCCATGATTGAATTTTGAACGGTCGATAAATATCATGATTTTGAATGAGGTCTACTTCTCCAGAAAGTGCATTGGCCAAACCACCCAAGTTTGTTCCGGTAATAATCAAGCTTCCACCACGAGAAAGAACTCGGCTGGAAATATTTTCAATCTGAGGAGCTGGAGCATTATATTGTGCAGCATCATCTTCATCGAAGTTGAGTTCTGGAATATAAGCACCATTTTCATTTTGAATCATTAATGGACGAGAACTATTTAGCGAAGCAATATTTAGCTTTGCGCTAATTTCCGGACTTACACGTTCACCAAGATAAGCAAGGTTATCAATGTGTTGAGGTGGAGCATCTGGTGAAGAAATAGCAACGTTAAATTCGCCATCTCCCGCGCCCACAATATTCACTTGATAATCATTTCCTACATTTACATTTGGAAGTGCTAAGAGTTCGTACTCATCCACTCCAGCATGAACGGTGTAATATTCAACTTCTGGAATCTCGAGGTCCATTGTGCCAAACGCACCCTTGCCCACTTTTCTTCCTTGGCTATCGGTTACGCTGAGATCAACCGGACAACGTGATTCCACAATGGTCCAGGTTTTACTGCCATTTGAAGGAAGATCAAGATAGTCATTTATATCAAGTGGAACAAAGGCTGAATAGAATGTTGATGAATGCATTCCACCACGCAAGCTTGTATTGAGTCCCTCTTGATTCATTGGAGTTCCACTCGCAGTGTTAAGTGCGATGTTTTTATGGAGGTTAAAATGCAAGTGAGGTTTATAGCCACCTGTTCCACCAATTTGACCAATCAAGGTTCCAGCATCTATATGTTGACCTACTTCCAAATTGTTTGCCCACGATTTCATATGAGCATAACGTACAGCAAAGTTTGCATCGATATCGGATTGAATCACTACTTCTTGACCATAACCCCCATTACTTCCCTTAAAAATAACTGTTCCTGAAAGAGCTGCATATAAATTCTCACCATTATCAGTACCATCTGAAAGATTGAAATCTCTTGAATCCCAATCTCCTTTATCGTGATGATTACTTCGACAGTTTGAATAACAAGAAAGATTATTTTGCCCAGCTTGAGTTGCTGTTACTACACCTATACCACTTGAACCATTAATTGTGACTGTAGGATTGCACGGTCCCCATCCTGCGTCTTGCGCTAATTGCCAATTGCTTGCACAAGTTCGTTCAACTGACCACCAATCACCTGCATCTGGATTAACTGGGCTAAACACATTTGATGGTCCATTTCTATTTAGAACAAACCCATTTGGAAGTCCTTCGCGAGCTACGCCATGATAATGGAGTTTAATAAAGTAATTCAAACTTTTATCATCGCCAACTATCCGATTCATACTCGAACTTCCATGGACAGCCACATAGTACTTTCCAGCTGGAGGATTATATAAAGTTACAGATTCAAATGAACTTCCATGAGCTGGCGCAATGAAAATAGGATTAATGCTATCTCGATAACAATCTGTATCACGTTTTTTGACGTCTGGATCAGGACATGGAAGACGAGGTCCTATTTCATTTGCTGCAATCGGCGATCCTTGTTTTAGATAAAGATCTGCATCCTTCGGATATACTAATCCCTTCCCACCCATCTGAACTGTTACTACATCAACGTTTGCGGGGAGCTTGAAACAATAGTTATTGATATCATTTACAGCAATTCTCTTCGACATAACCATGTTGTTATTGTGAAGCTCAGTACATGCAATGTCGAAGTTTGCTTCTGGAACATTAAATTGAATTTCATCTGACCATGCTCCACATTCGTCCTTCGTAAACACATCATACCACGGAGCTTCTTTGCAGGCCTTTACTTGGATACGGAATGACCCTTCGCTTGCATTTTCTTTGGAGTAAGTCGTACTGTCTGTTTCAGCCGAACCTGTTAGAGGAATGCCAGCAAATCCAGTAGTTTTCCATACGAGGAGATATTTATTTGCATTGCCAACAGCATTCCAGGTAATGCGCACATCATGATCATCAACATCTGTTGTTACACCTTGCACTTGAGCTAATCCCGCTTGAACCGCTTCAACACTGAAGAGATAAGACTTAGAACGCGTTCCAGTTCCAGCAGCATTGAGAGCTGCTACTTGGAAACGATAACGACCAGCTGCAAGATTTTGACTGACACCCGAACCTTGGATTGGCCCGAAGCGAACTTCATTTCCTTGCGGAGTTCCGTTTGCGTCAACGGTTTGAGTATAGAGATAATAGCCTTGAACAGTCTCATCTTGCGGATTTTCGTTCCATTCAAAGTTTACCGTACCACCATTTTGCGTAAGCGTGAGTCCTTTCACTTGAGAAGGAATGGAAAGATTATTTGCCGTTCCTGATTCACAGTTTCCTGATGAAACAAGATCGGTTACATCATTGTAATTGTTTCCACCTGTCCAACGATGAATACGTCCACCGTTATCTACAAGCTCAGCAAGTGAATAAGGCTGATTGCCATTCTCAAAAATCACTTCACTGTAACCCGGTATATCTTGAGGAGAACCAATGTTTGCAAGGGTTGTAAGATAGGGACTTACATGCGCATTTGTAAACGTATCTCCGCGCATATAAGAATAGATGTCTCTCACATAACCATATGCACCATCAATACCTCCCTGCCCATTGTACCAAGCAATGGGATAATACCAGTTTTCAATAACACGCTTGTCGATATCGCATCCAGCTGCTCCTGGATAATCTATGTTTTCCATCCACCTGGCATTAAGTTTTTCGATAGCCTTTTCAATATTGGTTCGCCAGTTTCCTGAAACTTGTTGGTGCAAAGTAGCATCACCCCAGTTGATTCCATTTTGAATATTATTCACCGTATTCGTAACGGGAATAGTAATTTGCATAAGACCTATACCAACACTGATGATGTTAGGACAATCGTTTGGATTAAAATCATATCCATAAACAATATCACCTGCACTCCATGGAAGAGCTGTTCCGCAATGGAATAATCCGGAACTATTACTGTCTCGAAACTGTCTCCACTTAGACTCTTGAAACGCAACCGTCTGTAAAATATTAGGCGGAATATTATGTGCTGCAGCTTGAGCCAAAAGTTCTTGGTTGATCTCGGCATACGTAGGATTGGAGCTGTTTGTAGTAGGCAATCCATCTGGCGGCGTTTCGGGAACAGCAACCGAAATGTTTGCCCAAATTTTATCTGTAGACCAAGAATTATCAGCCCCGCGGATTTGAATCACACTTCCGCTTGGTCCAACAAGTTCCCATTCTTCACGATAGGTACCAGCTTGTTGCGGAGCTCTCATATTTACCGAGAAAACAAAATTGGAACCAACCGCAACACTTCCCGAAATAGGAAGAGTGTTTTGTTGACTCAATTCAGTTACAACTGCGCGGCGGCGTAGGAAATAATCACTGTTCCACGCGACTGAACTTCTGTTTTTTATGGTCCACGTTTTGGTGAATGATTGTCCTGGAGTAAACGGTGCGCTGTCATCCGGAATAGTTTCGCCCACCCACTCTGCAGAATCATTTGCCGCCACATTTACTCGTGCCCAAACGGTTTGCGACCCACCAACAGGAACAACGCCTCCAGTATCACTGCGCAGTTGCCAATCATCTTGAATATTTTGGCCACTTAATGGTGCGGTCATCGAAACGTAGAAAGACTTTGTTTGATTAGGCGCAACATTTGTTCCCAAAGGAATATCCACATGGCTGTTGCTCATAGGTCCACTTACATAACGAAGCACATAGTTACTGTTCCACGTTACTTCTCCGTTGTTACGAAGTGTCCAACGCTTGGTGAAATTTTGGCGCGGATTTACGCTTGTTCCATCTTGATGAGATTCACTCTCAAGCGCTGCTGTAAGTTGCAACTCTTGTTCGGTGGTGAAATTTCGAGTGGCCGACCATGCTCCAGCACTTAAAGCGTCTTCTCCTCGTGCTCGCCAATAATATTGCGTATCATAAGAAAATCTATTTGCAGGAACATCAAAGTGCGTTTGGTTTGAAGGAGTAAGTTCATTTACAACTAATGCTGAAAAGTTATTCGTGGTACTCGCTTGAACTCTATAGCTTGTGGCTCCTGAAGCAGCATTCCAGTCTAAACGAACGGTGCGAGAAACATTACTGACCGCATTTGCAGGCGCAGTAAGCACTGGCGCTGATGGTGCTGCAGATACGGTAAAATTATTATTGGAGAAATCGTAAATCGTTCCATCACAAGCACCATTGGCATGGAGGTTTGACATTCCAATGCGGTAGTCATTTCCCGGAACAGTGTCTGCTTGTAAGGAGAAATTAAAGGAACCGTTGTTTGGTGCATTATTGCTCAAGCCATAAACAACATTCGCCCCTTTATAGAGATGAATATGAAGCTGCTGAATATTTCCCACCTCATTCCAGGTAACGGTGTAGTTATTTCCAATGCGTAAATTTTCTCCACCATTTGGTGAAGTAACGGTCAAACTTGCACCAGCAGTTCCGCATGGATCTGCAATAACATCGATGAGTGCCCAAATTTCATTCGAGCCATCCACTAAAATGCTTTGATTGAAACCATCGCGCAATTGCCAACGATCTCGCAAACCCGTTCCACTTGCGGGTGTGCGCATGGGAACACTAAAGGTGTAGTTGTTATTAGGCGCAACACTTCCCACAATACAGGTGGCATTTGTATTTTGGCTCAGAGGATTTCCACCCGGAACATTTGTTCCCAAGAAGTGAATGCAATGACTGCTTGTCCATGTACTGTTTCCGGTATTTTGAATGGTCCATGTTTTGGTAAAGTTAGTGTTGGCCAAAACATCTGCTCCATCCACATTATTATCAGGATAGGTTTCACTCACAAAACTAGCAGTAAGATTTTCTGTTCTAAAATTACGCGTAACCGACCACTCTCCGCCTCTGTCCGCTGAGCCAGCTCTGGCTCTCCAGTAATATAACGTATTTCTCTGAAGATTATCATTCTGCTGCATATCGTAATATGAATTTCCATCAGCATGGTCGATGAGAAAACTGTTGAACGCACTTGAAGTACTTACTTGCACGCGATAATTTGTCGCTCCGTTGATGCTGTTCCAATCCAAACGCGCGGTTCGTGAAATAGCTGTTGCCCCATTAGCAGGACTTACTAAGCCAGGTGCCGGAAACGGCGCAGGCGCTGTCACATCAATCAAAACATAAACGGTATTCGAAGCACTCACTTGAATAGTGGTTCCGTTTCTTTTAAATGACCAATCTTCTCTTGCGTTGGCTTGCGCACTTGCAGGTGTGCGCATGGAAACACTAAAAATATAGTTGTTTCCTGGCGCAACCGTTCCTTGAACACACACAGGATTTTGACTAGTGCTTAAAGTTCCAGCAACATTATCACTTGCATAATGAAGGCAGTAAGTATTGTTCCACGTAGTCTGACCAGAATTGCGAAGTGTCCACGTTTTTGTAAAGTTTGTGTTTACCTCAAGGTCTGTTCCATCAGGTATTGTTTCAGTCACAAAACTGGCACCATCTGTAGGAGCTGCATAAGTAACAATGAGTTTAGGACGATACGTTGAGCTTGTGGTGTTGGTATGAAGCCAAACACTATCAGCGTCGTCACCTACTCCGTTGTAAAGACGAAGGCCAATGGCAAACCAACCCAATCCGCGTTTGTTAAAAACGTGGCTGCGTTCTGTCGCATCGAAAGTAAAATCTTTTGTCGTGTTCTTTCCAAACCATTGAATATAGCCGTAATCACGACCGTCACTAATATCATCATAAACTTGCTGTGGAGTTGAAGATGTTGGCCGCAAACTCATTTCTATGATCTTCGTAGACATAGAACCATCGCCACTGACATCGTTCCACACTCTATCACGAAGCCTTACAATAGCTGATGAAATGGAAGTGGCATCTGCTATAGCGCTGATATCCCATTCGGCATACCCGCGATAATAATTTACATTTCCGTTTGCTCCCCCAATTTTCATACCGACTGATGAAGAATAAGATCTCGTTTTTGATCCGGCATTACCATAGATGTAACCCGTTCTACTTGCCGTGCTCGATTCAAGTGTCACCGAAGGATCGAGCACAAGCGGAAAAATGCGTTTGGCATCTTGGATCCAAGCGTAATCAAACTGAATGCTGATGCGAAGGGCTTCGCGCGTTCGTTCAAGTTTATAGGTTCCTTGAATTTCTTCATCACCATCTTGCTCGAACATGCTAGGCGCTGAAAAATAATACCATTTTTCTGTTCCATCTTTTTTTATTTTGAATGATTTTGCTTCAACACTTTCTTCGGGTTGAAGATAGGTTTCATCTGCCATTACTTCAAATTCTGGTGGAAGGCTTAGCGTTCCAGTATGCAAGACTTTGCTGGCATCTGAAAAATCGTCAAATTTCTGCTTGAGGATAACATTGTGCTTAATACTTTCGGGAAGAACGATATAGTTTTCGTCAACATTCTGAAAAACATTTACGTATGAGATTTGGTTTTCACTATTTTTTCGCTCAGCACGAACAGCATTCTCTTCGTAAAGAGCTTTTTCGTCTTTATCCACGATACTCATTTTTTCGGATTGCCACAACAAAGCACTCTCACCTGCCATAAATTTCATCACATAAGGAGAGGTGTCAGTATCTAGGTTTAAAGCGCGCGTAATAAAGTTGGCGTTGCTTGCAGTGTCTTTGAAAAAAACTTTGAGCTCAGATTTTTCAACTCCAAGATCAAAGTCATCATCTTCAATATCAGAACTCAGCGTGGTATCGATATCCTGCCACGCATCACCTTTGAGGTAATAGACCGGCGCGGAACTAAACTCTGTGGTTCTGCTTCCGTCTTTGTTTTCGTAGGTAATTGAGGAAGCTGTTCGAAGTCCGGGAATTTCTACAGATGCTTCGGAAAAAGAACTGTCATCTGGTATCTCCGTTGTTGTGGAGAGTGTTCCCTTTTGAGATTGTGTGCCGCCACATGAAGTGAGAAAGAGGAGAAACAAAAGAAAAAAGTTCGTAAACGTAGACCAACGGTTCATCTTCTTCATAGGCAATCTCCTGTATTTTCATGGCAAATTTTCAAAAACCCGTTTATGCGACACGCCAAGAAATATGATTTTACGCAACGTGTCAACTGGAAGTTACTGTTTTTATGAAGTTTTTTAGAAGTAAAGAAAAAGGCTTAAGAACCTTCTTGATGCATACTGGGCTAAGTATTGGGTTTTAAGTGCTTTGTTGGGGTTGGGTGTGAGGAATACTTTGGTCTCTCTATCAGATTGGATTGAATAAGATGATAAACCCTTCCTCAAAAGCTTCTTTTTCTAAATGTTTGGGAGGAAGCGGAAGAGTTTTTATTTTTTTGATGGCTTGCAGACAAGATTCATCGAAGTCCAGCTTGCCTGAGGAATGAACTAAATTCATTTTTGTTATTTCACCAGCACGATTAATATTTACGCTTACTTTTGCAGTTAACAAACTCAACACATCACTATCATTACTGGGAATTTCCCAATGAGCGACAATTTGTTTTCTTACTTCATTTCCATATTTATTAAGTTCTTTCTTTTGCTCCGCTGTATAATGTGCACTTCCATACGAAGAAGTAATCATCTGATTTTGAGCACAAGAGTATAGAGAGCAGGAAAGTATAAAAACAAGAAATTTTAAAAATGTGATTTTCATTGACACTTTCCCACTTCGTCTCTTTGTTGGATTGTGTTAAAAAAATATTATCTTAATGAAATAATATCTTCCTTTGGATGCATGCACCAATCAAACTGACCAAGAACATTCATACCAATAAGTCCATCAATGTGATAATGAGAAGGAAGATCTAGCGCTGCAACTTCAAAATCATCGAAATATTTATTAAAAATCTCAAACTTTTTTATCCTAATAGTATATCCTTTTTCTTTTCCAATAACCGATTCAACATTAAAAACCCGAAGAGCCTCATTTGCTGAGTAACCAAGAGCATCAATTCTTGGAGTGCGAATTATTGTCATTGCAGCTCCTGTATCAACAATAAATCTTCCTGAAAATTGAAGGTGCTTTCCTGTAATTATTGCCGTAAGAAAAGGAACCCCTTTTAAGAGTTCGTATTTGAAATCTGCCATAGAATGGGTCCCACTGGATTGTCAGGAAGGATATTCCCTGTAAATCGAATATCAATTGTTTGCTCCAAGGTTACTTGCCTTAACTGTTCTGTAAAACGACCTTCATCTTGTTCGTGAAACAAAACATCACCTTGTATGTTTCCATATGGAGCACTCGTATCACCTGTGTGATTTACAATAGCAACCCACTCACCAGGATAAAGTTTTTTGATTTCTTCCCAGGTCATTTTTTCTAGCATTATCATAGCCACCTTCATAACCTGCAGCAGAATAGGCTTTTTTAGAGCCAGTTTCAAGCTAAGATATGTTTAGTTTTCAGCAGGTTCAACTTCTCAAACAATTTTTGTTCGAAATGATGGATTTTGGAGAGGAGATTGCTCGTCCTTTCCTGCCGGCAAGGTGCCGGCGGATCTGCCAAGCGTTGGATAGTAGAGCTTCTTACACTAACTCTCCCAAAAACCGATGACAAGGAGCCACTCGGATCTTGTCTCCAGACACATAATCTTTTGTTCCAACTGCAGATAACTGCCATGTATCGCATTCAGGAAATTTGGATTTGAAATAAGATAATCCCTTTGCAATTGGCGCATCAGAAAATTTACATTCAATAGCCAAAAGTGGTTTTTTCTTTTCTTGCACAATAAAATCTACTTCACGACCGTCAACATCTCGAAAATAACACAGTTCCAAATCAGCCCCTTCAGTATCTTGTTTATAATGCACCCATTTTAAGAGATGAAGTGCTATCATGTTTTCAAAACGGCTTCCCTCTTCTTCTATTAATGTCCAATCCATGTGATAGTGCTTTTGCTCCTTTTTGATTGCACGAATTTTAGAACTGCCAAAGGGAGATAAGCGAAAAAGAGCATACAATCTCTCTAAAATGTTGATCCAATTAGAGAGCGTTTTATGACTAACCTGTAAATCTTCACGAAGTGCATTAATGGATAATGGTGAACCCACTAGTTCTGGCAAACGTAACATCAACAATTCTAAATTCCCTAAATCATGAAGTTGCTCGAGTGATACAACATCTTCTTGAATAAGACGTGTTCTATATTCGCGCTGCCATCTTTTTGCTTGAATATCGGAACCTGAAAAAAAAGGTTCTGGAAATCCTCCTAATTTTAGCAATTCTATTACATCATTTGAAGATTTCATTTTTAATTCTGCAAAAGACAAGGGATATAAACGTAAATAGTGATATCTTCCTTGCAACGAATCTCCTCCTCGACGGTAAAGATCAAGTCTGGCAGAACCAGTGACTAAAATTTTTCTTTCCTGATGGTGTTTGTCATATATTCCCTTCAAATAATTTCGCCACATACGATATTTGTGAATCTCATCAAAAACCCAACAGGAAGAATCAGGAAGAGCACGTTTTAAAATCGCCTCTCGATCTTCCGCAACATCCCAATTCAGATAGCCATGTTTCGATTTGTTCAATAACTGAAGCGCCAATGTTGTTTTTCCAACTTGACGAGGTCCTCCAAGGAAAACCATTTTTCGATCAAGATCTGCTTTAACTTGATCAGAAAGATATCGCTTTTTTGTGATTTTTTTCATGTTCTAATGATGCTACTTTTTTAACCAGGTGTCAAATAATCTTGCTATCTTTTTTGACACCTAGTTAAAAAACAAACACCCGTACTAAGAGTAATATTTCTGCAAATAATTGAAATTATTAACAAAACTTGCTGGCACCCACTATTCCGTATTGATTTGTCGTCACCTTGAACGAATGTGAAGGGCCTCCTCGGACAATGTTCTTTCTTGTCCCGAACGAAGCATCCGTAGAGACGCATTGCAATGCGTCTCTACAATTGTTTGCGTCATTCGGGACAAAAACAGATTCATCTTCAGGGCCATTCACAAAATATCCCGTCGGATCCGTGTACTTCAACGGATTGTTCAGTACGTATGTGTATGGATTAATATTTTGTGGTGCAAATAAGTCTGCGATGATTGCATCGGCTTGGATGAATCTGCCAAGTGTTGGGTCGTAGTACCTGGCGTTGTAGTAGTATAAATTGCATCACCATTTTTCTTTCATCAACGCCTTTTCTTTTAGAAATTTATTCAGATTCTGTTTGCAGAAAAACCAGTATATAATGTCACTTCGTTGCCTTAGATGGTATTCGTTATAAAATGTAAGAAAAATTAAAAGAATAGAAAAAGTATAATGACTGAAAAAAGAAGAAGAAAAATTTTAAAATTCCTTCTTAAATTTCTCTTAAGTTTGAGTATTACAAAGTCTGAATTATCAAGATCATTGTAAATATACGGGAACCATTTAAATGGATTACTACTTCCATATAAACCAAAGAGAGAAGTTAACTCTTTCCATCTTTCATGATAGTTGTGATTAAGATGGAAATATAACTTCAGATTATCTTTAAATAATAAGATGCCAAACACAAACATTAGTAGTGATAAGGTTATAAGAATTATGGAAATGTAAATCACAAGAATCAATCTATCACTTTCTGATAGTTTTTATTTTTTTAAGTTTTCAAAGCCCATCTATTTCGTAATAAATCCCGTTAGATATTAAAGAAAAAGGTAGTTCTTCTGTTCCAAAAAGATCCCCGTTTCTATTCTGTACCTTAAACTTAATTATTTGATCTGGAAGGTATTCTTGATTATTTTTTACAGAACAATTTTTCCTATAAGCAGGAGACCACACATATCTCAAAGCTTTCAAGTTATCCATTTTATATGGAATAACTTCATCATCAAAACCACCACAATATCCTACTTTAACATCTTCAATAATTAACTCATCGCCATTCAGGGACATTGAGCCAACAAGTATTGATGGCCAATGATTTTTTTTGTCTACCTCAAATATCAAAATATATTTTTCTCTAATTAATTTGTAACGAATTGGCATTTCATTGCTCAATTGAAGATGTGATAATTCAGATTTTCCATATGATAAAATTTGAATCTCAGGAATATTTTCCAGTGAAATATATTTATATTCATAAAAGTTAAACACAAAACCAAAGCTAATAGTAAGTAAGATCAATATAACTAAAATAATTTTCATATTTACCCCTATTTAAAATAACGTTCTGGTAATGGGTCATTTCCACCATAATAATTTCCAAAATTTACAGAAGCTTTACCTCCTGTAGCTTCAATTAATCCACGCACATAACTATTCGAATTATAACTGTCAGAGACACCAGGAAAAAGATCATAATCTGCACAGTCACAGTACTTTCCATCCGCCCTTCGCAATTCATTTATGTAATCGTTAGTGGTTACTCCTTCTGGTGGTGTAACTCGACCAATAGTAGAATTCTTCTCAGGAGCATCTGAGGCGCGATTCGGCTCACTAACCAACTTCCCTCCTTCCGGGCCTGCGCTGAGTGTGCTTGTTTTTCCAGCCTCATCGGTATACTCTATAGCCATATGCATAGGTCCAATTCCTCCTACATTATGTCCTGTTACAGATATGCTTCCTGATTCTCTTTCATCTTCATCCTTCTGCTTCTCGCCGTCTTCGCCTTCTACTGCGGTGTCTGCTTCGTCAGTGCCTGGTCCTACGAGATCTGCTACAAGTGTTTCTGTGAAGTCATCGAATATTTTTTCTATAACTCCTTTATCATTACCTTCTCCACCTGGATCGGAATCATTGTCGGTAGTGTCACCTTCATATCCATCACCTTCTTGATTTACTTTAGTCCCCCCTGAAAAACCCTCCATGAGCACATCGAAGTGAGTAATGAGAGTGGTTTACGGTTTGGTGTTGTTGAAAAAAGGGCGTTTGAAATTGCAAGGAAATGGAAGAATTCGCTTAAAACCTTGCG
>Ga0210019_1000404_pt1 | contig 54119 bp, 49 predicted proteins | sample CryGeyCG2114_020_2_FD_183969 | JGI IMG/M metagenome (GOLD analysis project Ga0210019, IMG submission 183969) | Groundwater microbial communities from aquifer - Crystal Geyser CG11_big_fil_rev_8/21/14_0.20 (SPAdes) (version 2) | ecosystem: Environmental > Aquatic > Deep subsurface > Groundwater ...
TAACTCAGGGCGTTTACTCAGTTCCTCAATTAATTTAGCGTCCTCCATGTCTTTCGATCCTTCTGTAATATTAAAATTACATGGATTCTAACGTTTTTTTCAAAAACCTACACTTTTAATCGCACCCAATATACGGCGAGGCTCTTGGCTCATAAGGTCTTGCATGCTATGCTCTGAGCCGATTTTTAAAGGGTTTTATTGATTAACATGGTAAATAAAGTCAACAAAGTTAAAACGGCCGTCTTGCCGGTTGCAGGCTTAGGTACGCGTTTTTTGCCAGCTTCAAAAGCTTCGCCTAAAGAAATGTTGCCGATAGTTGACCGGCCCATCATTCAGTATGTGGTTGAAGAGGCAATAGCTGCAGGCATCGAAAACTTGATTTTTGTGACTAGCTACACAAAGCGAGCGATTGAAGATTACTTTGATAGTAATTATGAGCTTGAAGCTGCGCTTGAGGCGTCTGGAAAACATGAGCAGCTTAAAGCTTTGAAAGCCTTGCTTCCAGCCCATGTGAATTGTGTTTATGTTCGTCAACCTTACCCTTTGGGTTTGGGCGATGCAGTTATGCGAGCTGCGGCCATCATTAAAGAAGACTATTTTGCTATTTTGCTGTCTGACGACTTGATCGATATGGGTAAGAAATCCTGCTTAAATATGCTGGTTGAATATCATCATCAAGTGGGCGGGAATGTGCTTGCGGTAGAGCGTGTGCCAAAGTCTAAGGTTGATCAATACGGCATCGTTTCTGCCGATGCTGATGGTAAAGTCTCTGGGATTGTTGAAAAGCCAAGCTTGGCTGAGGCGCCATCAGACCTAGCAGTGGTCGGGCGTTATATCTTGCACAGAGACATTTTTGGCTATTTGGCCAACACAAAGAAAGGCCGTGGCGGTGAAATTCAGCTGACAGATGCCTTGTCAGCGATGCTATCTCATGCGCCTTTTTATGCCTGCGAGCATACCGGGCGTCGATACGACTGTGGCAATAAAGCTGATTTTTTGAAGGCGACCATTGCTTATGCGCTTAAGCGAAGTGAGCTTGCACCTGGATTGCTTTCGTACCTGAAAGAAATTGTCAATGAATAGGTGTTACTGCATTAGTTGTTCTGTAGCCTATATTTTTTTGGTCGGCTTGAGTTTGAATTTGAAGCGAGTGTGGTAAATCCCTTGTGAAAAAGTTGAGGGTTCTTCATGTTATTTCTGGGCTTGGGCAGGGTGGCGCTGAGGCTATGCTCTATAAGCTTGTCAGTCATATTGATAAGAAGCGTTTTGAAAGCACGGTTATTGTAATGACCTCCGGCGGGGCCTACGTAGAGAAGCTGGAATCTATTGGGGTGCCTGTTTACATGCTCAATATGAAGACGGTTTATGGTATTTTGATGTCTTTTTTTCGTTACAGGCGTTTGCTTAAATGTCAGCGCCCAGATCTTGTGCAGTCCTGGATGTATCATGCTAACGTCTTTACGGCGGTTATGCGCCCATTCTGTATTAAAACCAGGCTCGTTCAAAATATACGGGCAAGCTTGGCAAACTTTAAGAACTACAAGGTCATGACGCGATGTGTGATTCGTTTGAATGCTTGGGTAAGTCGCTTTTCTGATATTGTGGTGAATAATTCTATGCGCTCTCAGCAGCAGCATCACGGCATTGGTTTTTTAAAGCCAAAAGACATCTTTATTCCTAATGGTTTTGACGAAACTGTTTTCTATCCAAGCCAGGGTATCTACAGCCACTGCCGAAAATTATTTGGGCTTAAGCCGTCTTCAAGGTTAATCGGTATGTTCGCACGGTATCATCCTATTAAAAATCATCGTGCCTTTTTGGAAGTGGCGCGAGTTCTTTTGGACAGTGGGCTTGATAATTGTTGCTTTGTCTTGGCGGGTGAGTTTTGTGTTAAAGCTAATAATGCTTTGCTAAGGTCTATTCAAGATTTAGGCTTGGAAAAAAAAATCCGGTTGCTTGGCGAGGTCGATGCTTCACGCTACCTTCCTGCGCTGGATGTGCATCTTCTAACTTCGCTTGAAGAGGGGTTTCCAAATGTAGTTGGAGAGTCAATGTTTTGCGGTGTCCCTTGTGTCGTAACGAATGTTGGTGATTGCGCCAGGGTTGTTTCTGAGTATGGTTTTGTTTCTCAGCCTAATGACATCGATAGTTTGGCCGAAAACTGCCTTAAAGCGCTGAAAATGACCGATGAAGAACGAGCCAGGATGCGTGATTATGCTGTAGCTCATTATTCAATACATTCGGTTGTTAAGCAGTACGAGGATCTTTATAGTAGCCTTGTTGATAATCAGGCTGAGGTTCGATAATGTGTGGTTTTGCAGGTTACTGGTCTTTTGAGCATCAGCGCGCAGATAGCTCGCTTATCGAAAAAATGCTGGCGAGTATTCGCCACCGCGGACCAGACGGTGAAGGTGTTTATGCTCAGGATAGCCTTGCTTTAGGCCATGTTCGCTTGTCCATTCATGATTTATCTCAAGCAGGCCATCAGCCGATGTTTTCTGCCTCTGGCCGGTGGGTGATTGTTTTTAATGGCGAAATATATAATTATGCCGAACTAAGGGATAGCTTGCTCGTCCATGGTGGTTTGAGTTTCAAGGGTGATAGCGATACCGAAGTTCTAGTTAATGCGATTGATATCTGGGGCATAAAAAAAGCTTTAGAGCAATGTGTTGGCATGTTTGCGTTTGCCGCGTTTGACCTTGAGAAAAAAGAACTTTATTTGGCGCGCGATCGCTTTGGTGAGAAGCCACTCTATTATGGTATTCAAAACAATACCTTGGCTTTTGCTTCTGAACTCAAGTCATTAAGGCCGCTATCTTCCTTGGGTTGGCGTTTTCAGGTTGATCGCCAGGCTTTGGCGACGTATATGCGCTATGCCTATGTTCCAACCCCTTGTTCAATTTATGAAAATATTTCGAAGCTTGAACCTGGCAGTTACCTGAAGGTCGGTTCTGATCGCAGCCAATCATTGTCGTATTATTGGCAAGCATCCAGTGTGTTGTCTCAAGATAAATTTTTAGGTACTTATGATGAGGCTGTTGATCTACTTGAGTCTAAGCTTAAAGACACGTTAAAAATACAAATGCAATCAGATGTTCCTCTGGGGGCTTTTTTGTCTGGTGGTGTTGACTCTTCTATAATTGTTGCGTTGATGCAGTCACTCTCACCCAAGAAGGTTAATACCTTTAGCATCGGCTTTCATGAGGCAGCTTTTAATGAGGCACAGTACGCTCAGGATGTGGCTAAGCATCTAAACACGAATCACACAGAGTTGTATGTTGGCCAGAAAGATCTACTTTCTGTGGTGCCTAAATTACCTACTATTTATGACGAGCCCTTTGCCGATTCTTCTCAAATACCAACGTTTTTAGTGAGTCAGTTAGTAAAAACTCAAGTCACAGTGAGTTTGTCAGGTGACGCTGGCGATGAATTATTTGGTGGTTACAATCGCTATTTTTTGGCTGAATCGGTTTTCAGCCGTTTTATTGATCCAGGGCCTTTTAGGGCAGGCCTTAAATTGCTGCCCTCGGCTCTTTTGAAAGTTTTGGGTTACTTGCCAACGGCGTATGCGCAGCTGCCTGACAAACTGTTAAAACTTAAGGCTGTGGTCGAGCAGGGTGGTCGTTCTAGAGAAGACTTATATCGTCTGTTGTGTTCTCAGATTTACGATACAAGTTTCGTACTTGGTGCCAAGGAATACAGTTTTAATGAGCGCTGGTTTTGGAAGGCTTCAAAAGAGCTTTCTTATCAAGAGTGGATGATGCTTGCTGATTCGCAAACGTATATGATGGATGATATTTTAACGAAAGTTGATCGTGCGGCGATGGCGGTTTCGCTCGAAACCCGTGTGCCGTTTTTGGATCACCGTATTTTTGAATTTGCTTGGTCGTTACCATTGGCTTATAAAATAGATCAAGGTCAAGGCAAGCGTGTTTTGAGGGATGTGCTATATCGCCATGTGCCCAAGGGGTTGATTGATCGACCTAAAATGGGTTTTGGTGTGCCGCTGAGTCAGTGGTTAAGGTCTGATTTGAAAGACTGGGCTCAGTCACTGCTTCAGCCTGATATGCTTCGTGCTCAAGGCTACTTGGATGAGAAGCAAGTATCTTCTTATTGGAAAGAGCACCTTAGCGGTAAGCGGAATTGGTCTTTTGCGTTATGGAATATACTCATGTTTCAAAGCTGGTATAAACAATGGATGATGTAGTCAAAACTAAAACGGTTATGTTGGTCGTTGCAGACATCGGCTATTTTATGTCGCATCGCTTGGCGTTTGCTTTAGCGTTGAAAAATGCCGGCTTTAGGCTCGTCGTTGCCACCACTTTTTCTTCGCCGGTGGAAAGTCAAAAGTTATCTGCTTATGGCTTTGAGGTTTTTGATTTGCGTCTTCGCGCAAAGGGAGTGGCTTTTCTGGGAAACCTTAAGCTTGTATGGAGGCTTTGGCGTGGTTTTATCAAGTTGCGTCCTGATTATGTGCATGTCGTTTCTGTCCGCATGGTGTTGCTTGGCCTCATTGCTTTTCGTTTTTCAAGGGCGAAACAGTTTATTGGTTTGTTGGCGGGCATGGGTTATTTGTTTACTTCTCGTAGCCGCTTAACGCGTTTTTTAAAAAGCATCACCTTCAGCCTTCTTCGTTTGCTTTGCTTATCTTCTAAGGTGAGGCTAATCGTTCAAAATGATGATGACTACAATACTTTGGCCAATCGCTTAATCGAGAAGAGTCGCTTGTTTTTAATTAAAGGTTCGGGGGTCAGTCTAAGCGATTATGCCTATCTTCCGGAGCCCAAAGCACCGCCAGTGGTTGTTAGCTGTATTTCACGGATGCTTAAAGATAAGGGTATTGTGGAGTTGTGTGAAGCGGCGAGAATATTATATCAAAAAGGCCGGTCGGATATACATATCCAGTTGGTCGGTGATATACATGAAGTTAACCCGAACTCCCTGAGCCGACAGGCACTGCTCAATTTCTGTGAAGAGCTGCCGAATTTATTTTGGCTCGGGCGTCGAAATGATGTAGCACACATTTATAGCAACTCACACATTGCTGTTCTTCCTTCCTATCGTGAGGGCTTGCCAAAAACCTTGCTTGAGGCTGCTGCTTGTGGTCGTGCGATCGTTTCAACGGATGTTCCGGGTTGCCGTGAGATCTGCCATGATGGTGAGAATGGTTACTTGGTTCCAAGCAAAAACTCAGTGGCTTTGGCAGCAGCAATCGAGTCTTTGGCTGATGGTTCTGAAATCCGGCAAAAATTTGGGCGAGCTAGTCGCCACATGGTTGAAGCCTTGTTTTCTGATGAAATCGTTATTGCCCAAATAATGCGCTTATACGCTTAGGCTTTACTCAACACCCTTGGTTTACTATCAGTCGCCGTCTTGTATAATGCTGGCTGACTTTGGTTGTTTATGAGCCTGGATAGAACTCGTTTTAGCATGGAGATTGAATGAAGGCGGTAATTCTTGCTGGTGGTTTGGGAACGCGGTTAAGTGAAGAAACTTCTTTGAAGCCCAAGCCAATGGTTGAAATTGGAGGCATGCCTATTCTGTGGCATATCATGAAGATTTATTCTTACTATGGTATTCACGATTTTATTATTTGCTTGGGTTATAAGGGCTATGTGATCAAAGAGTATTTTGCGAACTATTTTTTGCATATGTCGGATGTCACCTTCTGTATGCGTGAAAATGAAATGGAAGTTCATCATAAAAAGGCAGAGCCTTGGCGTGTTACATTGGTTGACACAGGTAATGAGAGCATGACCGGCGGTCGTTTGCGACGCGTTAAAGATTACCTGAAGGATGAAGAAGCATTTTGTTTTACTTATGGTGATGGCGTTGCTGATATTGATATTGACGCATTGCTTAAACTGCACAGGAAAGAAGGCAGGCTTGCGACCGTGATGGCAGTTCAGCCAGCGGGACGTTTTGGTGCGCTGAATTTTACGGATAACAAGGTCGACTCTTTTCAGGAGAAACCTAAGGGTGATGGCTCATGGATCAATGGGGGGTTCTTTGTTCTTTCGCCTGCGGTTATTGATTATATTGAGGGTGATGCAACCATTTGGGAGCAAGCGCCAATGCAAAACTTGTCTTTGAATAATGAAATGAGTTGTTATTTTCACACTGGCTTTTGGCAGCCGATGGATACGCTGCGTGAGAAACACATGCTTGAGAAGCTTTGGAACTCTGGCCAGGCGCCTTGGAGGCTATGGGGTGAATAACACGTTTTGGAAAAATAAAAAGGTACTACTTACAGGGCATACCGGTTTCAAGGGCACCTGGTTGAGCTTGTGGTTAAAGGAATTAGGGGCAGAGGTTTTTGGTTATGCCTTGTCACCCAATACCGATCCTTCACTGTTTAACCTTCTTGATATGCCGGCTTTAATCAATCATTGTGTTGGTGATGTGCGTGATCTTGATGCATTACAGGCTCGCATGAGTGCTGTTCAACCTGATATTGTTATTCATATGGCCTCACAGCCACTTGTCCGTTTTTCATACGAATACCCTCTTGAAACGTACAGTATTAATGTTATGGGTACAGCGCATATTCTTGAGGCTGTAAAAGCGTGTCCGTCTGTCAGGGTGGTGATTAATGTCACGACTGACAAGTGCTACGAGAATAAAGAGTGGATTTGGGGCTATCGAGAGAGCGAGCCGTTGGGAGGGTATGACCCTTATAGTAGCAGCAAAGCTTGTTCGGAACTTGTCACCGCGGCTTATAGGGCTTCATATTTTAATCCTGAAAAAATTGAAGAGCATCAAACGTCGATTGCAACAGCAAGGGCGGGTAATGTTATTGGTGGTGGTGATTGGGCAAATGACCGCCTAATTCCCGATATTGTAACCTCGTTGCTTGGTAATAAGCCGGTACTTGTGAGAAACCCTAAAGCGATTAGGCCTTGGCAGCACGTTTTAGAGCCACTGATGGGGTATTTATTATTGGCTGAAAGTATGTGGAACGAGCCGGGGATTTTTTCATCTGCCTGGAATTTTGGCCCTCATGTCGAAGATGTTAAGCCGGTGGGCTACATTGTTGAGCGGATGATTGATGGCTGGGGGCAAGGTGCGGCTTGGGAGCATGATAAATCTTCGCACCCGCATGAGGCTCATTACCTTCAGCTGGATAGTGCAAAAGCAAGAAAATTTCTGGGTTGGACGCCACTATGGTCGCTGGATCATGCTTTGGACGCTATCGTTGAGTGGTATAAGGCATATGCTTGTGGGGCTGATATCTTTGAGCTAACATTGGCGCAAATTCGCGCTTTTCAACATCAATTTTCTGAAAAAGGGTCTTTTGTATGACGGTTAATAATCCTAAAAATATCTTCGTGCCTTATGGTCAAACAGTTCATGGTCAAGAGGAGATTGATGCTGTTGTTGAGTGTTTGAAAACATCGACGCAAATGGGTAAGCATGTTCGTGAGATGGAAAGTCAGGTTGCTCGGCTTTACGATAAGCAGTATGGCATTATGGTGAATTCTGGGTCGTCAGCTAACTACTTGGCTATCGAATTATTGGGACTGCCCAAAGGATCCGAAGTCATTACCCCTAGCTTAACATTTTCGACCACTGTGGCACCTTTGGTGAAAAATGGTCTCATCCCTGCTTTCGTTGATGTTGAGGAAGGAACGTACAATATTGATGCAACGAAGGTAGAATCAATGATTACGAGTAATACTCGCGCCATGATGATTCCAAATCTTCTGGGTAATTTGCCGGACTGGAAAAAACTTCGTGAAATAGCTGATAAGTATAATTTGATTGTGATTGAAGACTCATGCGATACCTTAGGTGCAGAGATTGATGGCCTGTCTTCTGGGCGTTTTGTTGATATCAGCATCACAAGTTTTTATGGTTCCCATGTTATTAACTGTGCAGGTAATGGCGGCATGTTATGCGTTAATGATAAGGAGTGGAATTCCCGTGCTAAGTTGTTACGCAGCTGGGGTCGAAGCTCTTCTTTGTTTGTTGAGTCAGAAGCAATTGAGAATCGGTTTAACGTTGACATTGAAGGTATACGTTACGATGCTAAATTTGTTTTTGAGGCGCTCGGGTACAATTTGGAGCCTTCTGAGATGGGCGCTGCTTTCGGATTGGTTCAGCTGGGCAAGTTACAAAAAAACATTGATGCAAGAAATAAATGGTTCGAGCAACAGCTTGCATTTTTCAAAGAATATGAAGATTGGTTTGTTTTGCCAAAAACCCTCGAGAATTGTCGAACAGGTTGGTTGGCGTTTCCATTGACTGTCAGGAGTGATGCGCCGTTCAGTAGAACTGATATGCAAATCTATCTGGAAAAGCAAAACATTCAAACTCGAACAGTGTTTACTGGTAATATTCTGCGTCAACCAGGGTTTAAAAACATTCCGCATAAAGCTAGTTCTGAAGGTTATCGTTGTTCAGATGATGTAATGCGCGGTGGTATTTTGACGGCATGTCACCATGGTTTAAACCAAGAAATGATGGATTACCTTCATGAATGTGCAGCATCGTTTTTGCGTCAGTACGCCTAGTTCGCTTAAGGCAGGGAGGTCAAAATGAAGTTTTGCTCAATAGATCTTCCGGGCGTTTTTGAAATTACCCCCCAAGTTTCTACTGACGTCCGCGGCTCTTTCGTTAAAACATTCCACGCCCAAGAGTATGCTGATAACGGTATTGAGGGTTTTGATTTTCAAGAAGAGTATTACTCTGTTTCGAAGAAAAATGTTTTAAGGGGGCTTCATTTTCAGCTGCCGCCGCATGATCATGAAAAACTTGTTTATTGTTTATCGGGCGAAGTTTTAGATGTTTTCTTAGATTTGCGAAAAAACTCAGTTACTTTTGGCCAAGCTAGGTCTTTAATTCTAAGTGAAGACAAGGCCAATATACTGTATTTGCCTAAAGGTTTTGCCCACGGATTTCTGGTCTTAAGTGATTTAGCGATCATGGTCTATAAAACCACATCGGTGTATGCTCCCAAAGCAGATGTTGGGCTGCACTGGAAATCTTGTGAGCAACTGTTTTCTCGTGGCGATGAGCTCCCTTTGCCGATTATTTCTGAGAGGGATCAGCAGCATCCTTATTTTAGCGAGTTTAATTCACCTTTTTAAATGGCTGGGTAGATATGGCAAATTATATTGTTACTGGTTCAACAGGCTACATTGGCTCTTCTCTTGTAAAGTCACTTGCTGCATGCGGCAACTCTATTTTGTGCATAATTAGGAAGGGGTCTGATCTTACCTTGCTAGCGCAGGTGCGTGAACGTGTAGAGTTTTGTGTATACGACGGAACTCTTGAAAGCTTGTCCCAGGTAATTTCTGATTTTCATGCGACTGCGGTGGTGCATGTTGCCTCTCACTTTATTGCTGAGCATAAACCTGAAGACATTACCTCTCTTATCAATTCAAATGTTTTGTTCGGTGCTCATCTATTGGAGGCAATGTCTGGTTGTGGTGTGACCAAGCTCATCAATATAGGTACAAGCTGGCAGCACTATATGAATCGTGAATATGATCCGGTTTGTTTTTATGCTGCGACAAAGCAGGCCTTTGTGGATTTGATCAAATATTATGTGAGTGCTAGGCAGTTTTCGTGTATTACTTTGAAGCTATTTGATACCTATGGTACTGGCGATCCTCGAAAAAAGCTTGTTCATCTTCTGGGGCGAGTCGCTAGTACCGGTGAAGAACTTTTAATGTCGCCGGGGGGGCAAAAGTTGGACTTAGTTCATGTTGATGATGTTGTGAGTGCAATATTTGTCGCGTTAGAAAAGCTGGGCCAGCTAAAGCAAGGTTCCTATCAAGAGTTTGGGGTTTCTACTCGAAAGCCGATGACCTTGAAGGAGGTCGTCAGTCGTTATGAGAAACATTTTAACAAAAAGCTAAACATTGTCTGGGGAGGGCGCTCTTATCGAGATCGAGAGGTCATGGAGTTGTGGTCTAACTTCAGAACCCTCGATGATTGGTCCGCGCGCCATGTTTTTCCTGAGGGCTTGGAGTGAAGAGTTTTATTGCCCTTGGAGCATTATCAAGCTTCTTGCAAATGTCAGTTTCAACATTAAGCGGTTTTGTGCTTTCTTTTTTTGTGGTCAGGGACCTCGGTCACGTTGATACGGGTATATGGTTTTTGTATTTAAGTGTTTTTACCTTTATGACTTTTTGTGATTTTGGGCTGGGGCCATCCTTGAGTCGTGAGATTGGTTTTGCAAGTTATAAAGTCCAGCCTAAGTACAGGCTTGAAAACTTATACTCAACGGTTTTTAGTCTTGTTCAAGTTATCGCTTTTTTTGCTATTTTTCTGCTAGCTTCATTGTATGCTTATATTATTCATTCTTTCCCGCGAACTTCTGGCCATCTCACGGCGTTTTCTTTGTCGTTCGTCTTTTTTTCGATAAGTATCTTGCTTAGGCTTCAGTGCAACCCGCATCTTTCACTTATGTACGGAATGAAAAATGTTTCTACTGCGAAATTATTTGAGATGGCTGGCGTTCTCATTGGTCTCGTGTTGGCTATACTGTTTTTGTTCTTGGGTGCAGGTTTACTCGGCTTGTCAATTGCATATCTGTTAAGGTATGCGTTTCTTTTTATTGTTTCTTATTGCTATAGTAAGCGAGTATATCGGGCAAGGCTGCGTTTAAGAGTCAATAAGGCCGTCTTTTACAGGATTTATCCTGTGTGTATTCAGTGGAGTATTATGTCCCTGGGTACAATGCTAATTTTTCAGGCTGCGCCATTGCTACTGTTTCGTTTGAGCGGCCCTTCAAGTGTTACTGCTTTTTCGGTTATTTCTATGCTTGTCACCGGCGTTCTGATGGTTTCTAGCGTCATGGCTCAACCGCTTATTCCAATGGTTTCGCATTTTAAAGGGCAGGGTAATTTTGAGAAAATCCATGAGTTGTTTTCTTGGGGGCTTAAATATTCATTGTTAACAGCTGTTTTTTTGTGTGTGATTATCTTTGTTTGCCAAAAATCAATAGCTCAGGTTTGGTTGGGTGAGCTTAGGTTTCAGCCGGTCGCCCTGTCTTTAATGCTGATAACAGGCTTGCTTGAGGTGAATCATGTTTTTTGTGCTCAAATGGTTATGGCGTATGGTTACGTCAAGTTTGGCCTGGTAGCCCTAATTTCTGGCGCCATTAACCTTGTATTGTCTTATTTTTTTATTGTGAAGTTCGGTGTGGTTGGCGCAGCTCTTGGTATAGTTATTTCTCAGCTTCTCACAAACAATTGGTATGCTGTTTTTGTCTCTGTCTCAAAGCTGCGCTATTCGTTCCGTCGGTACTTTCTTATTTTCTTTCAATGCGCTTCTTGCTTTTTGTTTCAAATTTTGGTTCTTAACAAGGCTGGGGATGTTTTTAGTTTTCCGATTTTGAATATACTCTTGGTTTCAGCGCTTTCTCTTATCTTAACCCTATTGTTTACTCTGTTTGGTAGGGCTGAGAGACGTTATCTTTATAATGCTCTTTTGCGCTTAAGATTGATTTAGTGGGGCCTGGCATGATGAAAAATAAACCCAGCTTGACGATTGCAATCCCGACTTATAAGCGTGAAAAGCTTTTAAAAGCTGCTCTAGATAGCGCGCTTGCTCAGGAGACAAGTCGCGATTATCGGGTTATTGTTGTTGATAATGATACGGATAAAAATGGAGCCGCTGGACGCTTGCTTCTTGAGCATTACGGGAATGTCTCGAACTTGACGTACTATAAAAACCCAGAGAATCTGGGTATGTATGGCAATATTAATCGTTGCTATCATTTGGCTGGTACGGAATGGGTAGCTCTTTTGCACGATGATGATTTTCTGGCTAACGACTATGTTGAAAAAGTGCTTGAGCTGATCGATACATACAATTGTTGCGATGCATTTGGCATTATGCCGACTGTTCTTTCTGAGAAGATGACCCTTTACTGTAAAGCAGCTAATTTCTTTTCTTACTTGTGCCATTTTTTTTGCGCGCCTATTCGCAGCGTAACCCTCGAATCTATGGCTGTTAGTAATCAGGTGTATCAGGTAGGTTTTGTTTGTCGAAAATCTAGTTTTTTAAGTGTGGGTGGCTATGATCAAGATACTTGGGTTGCAGATTATAATTTTTATGTGAAGCTGCTTCGGGCAGGTTTCAATATGATGCGATATCAAAAGAAGTCTCTTGGCTATTATAGGGTTTTTGTTAACGAATCAAGGAATCCTGATACGGCTCTCTCGATGATGAGTGACGTAAAAAAAATTAGGCTTGAGATAATACGCTCAGTTGCTTGTCCGCTTCATATTCGACTGATGTTTTTTCTCGATTTTAGTCGCTTTAGGCTCTTAAATATAGCTTCGGAGATCTTAAGGCTTTGTTTTTATAGGGGTTATGTCACTGTAAAAAAATATGAAAAGTTTTGAATATTTTTTGCGGGCATTTATCCAATTTGATTGGCTTATTAGGAGATTTTTTTTTGGCATCTTTTATTTTTTTGGTCAGGCTTAGGAGCATTTTTTGTTTTTGATTATATTGCTTCTGGGGGTGGTTTTTTTTAGATTCCCACCTACTTATAGGCATATCATTGCCTACTGCCTTTTTTTTCACCTTTTGTTGCTGGTTATTAATACCTACTTCTATGCTATTCCGCCAATGTCGACCAGTGATCCGAAAGATTTCTTAATTAATGCGCTTTTCTATTCTAATGTTGGCTTTTTAGATACGGGCTTGGGGAATGGTGCTCAGTACTACGCTTATTTTTTATCTGTTCTATATGACTATTCATTTTTCACAAGTAACATTCTGCTGTTGGCGCAATTGTCGAGCGTTCTATTCTGGCTTATTTCAGCTTTTCTGTTGATTAAAATAGCCGAAAAACTAGGCTTTACGGCTGGGGATGAGTTTTATTTGAAGCTTGCATTGCTACTGTTTTCCCTAACTCCTCACCTCTTGGTTATTTCAACGGGAGTATTTAGGGAGGGGATTCAGTTGATGTTTACTATGCTGGCCGCATTTAGCTTGTTAACCTGGAATGAAAATAAAAACTTTTTTTATTTTATTTTGGCTGTGCTTTTATTTGTGTTGGCGGGTGTTTGGCATGTTGGTGTTTTGATCGCGGCGGTATTGCTTTTTATTTTGCTTTTTGCTTTGGTTATTCCCGGGTTTTTTTCCGGTTCGGGAAGAACGCCTTTTGGTAAGCAAATTTTTATTTTACTTTGTCTTCTTGTCTTTTCATACTTTGCATTTTATTGTTTTCTTGCCTTAAAGCAGGGTTTTGTCACTATGGCGCTGGATTACTCCTCTAAAGTTTCCCTTGCGAACACGGCTTATCCTCCGTTTGCTTCTCAAGGAACCTACTTCTCGGTTCTATTGGGCTGGCTTTATTATTTGTTCTATCCTTTTTTGTGGAAGATTGATGATGGCCTGTCGCTGTATTTTTCACTGTTTGGTGTTCTTACTCTTGTGCTATTGATTTTTTCTCTGGCCAGCTATTTTTTTGAAAAAAATGAGACCATAAGAGATGCTGTGCTTATCTTACTTCTTCTTTTTGTTTTGATTTCGCTGGTGTATTCTATCGGCACATCAAACTATGGAACAGCGATGCGACATGGGTTTTTAAGCTTTTGGATTCTATTGTTGCTCGGGGCGAGAGGGTTTCTTGTGTTGCGTGCTCGTTTTCTCGGTGAGTCTCCTTGATGTTTTTTTGAGTTTTGATTTTCTCTTGTCAAAAGTTTTTTCTAGTGTTAGTTTCACTCTATCTTTTTTAATATACGTCATAATATCATGAAATTATTTGCATCCCATTTAGGTCAATCCATCCCAAGCTCCCGTCATAGAATATTGCAGTACATCCCTTATCTCGACAGGCAGGGCATTAGCGTGCTTCTTTCAAAAGGGCTCTTAGATGCTTATCCGCCTTCGAGCAAGCTGCTTCAGCCTGTTTGGGGTGGGGCTAAACTACTTGAAGGACTTGCTAATATTCCACTTAGTTATACTTGTGATGTCAGTTTTGTGCAGAGACACTTTATTTCTAAGTTTTCAACCGTTGAACCATGGTTTAAAAAGCCGATGATTTTGGATGTTGATGATGCTATTTGGTTAAACGGCGAGGCTTCTGTGCAGAAAAATGCTGCTTTAGCTAGTACTGTTATTTGTGGAAATAGTTTTCTTGCTGAGTATTTTTCTAAAATTAATCCGCGCATTGAGATTTTGCCGACAGCGATTGATATGGATTTTTATCAAGCCAACTCTGTTGAGCCTCCTACAGGGAAATCTGATAAATTCGTTGTGGGCTGGAGTGGCAGTTCTGGTGGCTTTAAATACCTCTACGAAATTGAGGGGGCTTTGAAAAAGTTGCTGGAGCATGATCGCCGCATACACTTTCATGTCATGTCGGATAAGGCGCCCGAATTTAAGTCTTTGAATAGTGATAGAGTCGTTTTTCAGAAATGGTCTCCAGCTGGAGAGGCAGCTTTTATACAGGGATTTTCTGTCGGGATTATGCCTTTGATTGATGGTTTGTGGGAGAGGGGTAAGTGCAGCTACAAAATGCTTTCTTATATGGCTTCTCGCCTTCCTGTTGTTGTTTCACCTGTTGGTATGAATGCAGAGGTTTTGTCGCTGGCTGAGTGCGGATTTTCTGCAGCTAATGAAGATGAGTGGGTGTCAACATTAATTGCGCTATTTGATGACGCGAGCCTGGGGTCAAAACTCGGCCAGAATGGCTATCAGCTTATTTCTGAACGCTTTTCTTTGGAGGTCCTGTCCCAAAAAATGGCCAAAATACTGCGCTCTGTTTTGTAACGATTTGAACAAGCAGGCCTGCTGTTTTTTTGCTCAAGTTTTGATGCGCCCTAGTGTTTGCATCCGCTGCCCAAAGCTTGCTATAGTCCGGGCCATCAAGCGGGGAATCCCATGATCCAAGACGTCACTGAAAAACAGCTCCAATCGATCAAGACGCCACCGCATTCATTGGAGGCTGAGCAGTCGGTTCTAGGCGGGGTGATGATTGATGCCAACACCTGGGATCGTGTGGTCGAGCACCTCTGTGCCGAAGACTTTTACTTGGCTAAACACCGCGTTATTTTTGAGGCCATGCAGGAGCTAACTCAGCGTGAGCGCCCGCTCGATGTGCTCACGGTTGCGGATCTATTAAAAGCTAAAAAGCAGCTTGAAAGTGCCGGCGGTGAATCCTATCTCTTTAATCTTGCTAATAATACGCCGAGCGTGGCTAACGTGGGCGCCTATGCGGAAATCGTGCGTGAGCGCTCGGTTATGCGCCAACTTATTATGGTTTCCGGGGATATAGCTAACACCGCATATAACCCTCAAGGGCGTGCCAGCCATGAAGTCCTTGATGAAGCCGAGCGTAAAGTGTTTGCGATTGCCGAGCAAGGCCCCAGCCGCGGTGGTCCACAAAGCATTAAGCCGTTATTGGCCGAGGCGGTTGACCGTATCGATACCCTGTATCATTCGAAGAACCCGATCACGGGGGCCCCAACCGGGTTTACGGATTTAGATGAAATGACAGCCGGTCTTCAGCCGTCCGATTTGATTATTGTCGCCGGCCGACCTTCCATGGGTAAAACCACCTTTATGATGAATATCGGTGAGCATGTTTGTGTGAAGGCGGGCCTGCCAGTGTTGGTCTTCAGTCTTGAGATGCCAGGCCATTCTTTGGCCACGCGTTGCTTGTCTTCACTGGGGCGGATCGATCAGCACAAATTACGCACAGGTCGTTTGAATGATGATGATTGGCCGAGAATTTCTTCGGCCATGAGCATTTTGTCGAAAGCGCCCATGTTTATCGATGATACGGCAGGCTTAACACCATCGGAGATGCGCTCTCGTTCGCGTCGTGTGGCCAAAGATCATGGTCAGTTAGGTTTGATTTTGGTCGACTATTTGCAGCTGATGACGGTGCCAGGCATGTCGGATAACCGCACGCTGGAAGTGTCTGAGATATCGCGCTCATTAAAGGCGTTGGCCAAAGAGTTAAAAGTGCCCATTATTGCAGGCTCCCAGCTTAACCGTAGCTTGGAGCAGCGGGCGGACAAGCGGCCTGTGATGTCAGATTTGCGTGAGTCCGGTGCCATCGAGCAAGACGCGGACGTGATTATGTTTTTATATCGAGACGAAGTGTATCACCCGGAGACGGCTGAAAAAGGCAAGGCTGAGGTGATTATTGGTAAACAACGTAATGGACCAATCGGTAGAGTGGATCTCACTTTCCTTGGCCAGTACACGCGGTTTGAGAATTATTTGAATGAACAGTTCGTGGGTGACTATTAATCTCGACAAATCTGCATTGGAGCATAACCTAAGTCGAGTTAAAGAGTATGCCCCAGCCGCTAAAGTATTGGCGATGATCAAGGCTAATGCTTATGGCCATGGCCTCATCGAAACCGCTGATGCTTTAACGAATGCCGATGCTTTTGGTGTGGCTCGTTTACCCACGGCCATAGAGCTTCGCCATGCCGGCTTTACTCAGCCCATTGTTTTAATGGCGGGAGTGTTAAGCGAAGACGAACTTGCTCTGGCGCTAGAACATGAGTTGACCTTGGTCGTGCACACGCATTATCAGCTGGATTTACTCGAGCAGGCTAAAGCGTCGTACCCACTGTGGTTGAAGATTGATACAGGCATGGGGCGTTTGGGCTTTTTACCCGAAGAGTTTCCTGAAGCCTTAAAGCGTGCTGAGGCGATCACCAAAGATTTAGTCCTATTTTCTCACTTGGCCAATGCTGATCAACCCGATCATCCTCGCAATCAAGCCCAGATTGATCTTTTTCTTGCTCTGACAAAGGATTTGCCTTATCCGCGAAGCCTTGCAAACTCTGCTGGGTTGATTGCTTTGCCGGGTATTCATTTTGATTGGCTCAGGCCTGGCATTATGCTTTATGGCGCTTCGCCGCTAGAGAATCAATCCGCCAAATCATTGGGTTTAAAGCCTGCTATGTCTTTGTATGCTAGGGTTATAGTGATCAAGACGCTGAAAACAGGCGATTATGTCGGGTATGGGAGTCGTTATCGTTGCGACAAGGAAACGACGGTGGCGGTTTTGGGTGTGGGCTACGGTGATGGATTGTCGCGTGTTTTGGATGAGGCGGCGCATGTCATGATTTTAGGGCAAGTTTGTCCAATTATCGGGCGCGTTTCTATGGACTTGATCACTGTAGACATCACTGGCTGTAATGTGAAAATCGGTGATGCTGCGATGTTTTGGGGCGAGGGCTTGGATGTGGCTGAAATGGCAGCGTCAGCGAACACGATTGCGTATGAGATACTGGTGCATGTTTCACCACGTCTTGCGATCTGAGTTTACTCTCGATGGCGGTTTTGTATAATGCCTCTTTGTTTTTGGGGCGATGATTGGAGTATGGTTTGGATAAACGCACGATATTGATAACAGGCGCAGCAGGATTTATCGGGTTTCACTTGGCTAAAAAACGCCTAGAACTCGGTGAAACGGTTGTTGGCATCGATAACCTCAATGATTATTATGATGTGGGTTTAAAACAAGCCCGGCTTGCCAAGCTTGCCGAGTATTCTAACTTTATTTTTGAGCAAGGCGATATCGCAGACCTATCGTTTGTTAACCATGTGTTTGGTGAATATCAGCCTGTTTGTGTGACTAACTTGGCGGCTCAAGCGGGTGTGCGCTACTCTTTGGAAAACCCTCACGCCTATATTCAGTCCAATGTGGTGGGTTTTACCAATATTATCGAGGCGTGTCGTCATCATGCGGTTAAGCATTTAGTGTATGCGTCTACCAGCTCTGTGTATGGCGCAAATCAAGCCCAGCCTTTCAGTGAAACAAAGGGGGCTGATCATCCTTTGGCTATTTATGCAGCCAGTAAAAAATGTAACGAGCTTATTGCGCATTCTTATGCTCACCTTTATGGCTTGCCTTCGACGGGCTTGCGTTTTTTTACCGTGTACGGCCCATGGGGGCGGCCGGATATGGCATTGTTTTTGTTTACAGATGCCATGATTAAAGGCGAGACCATCAATGTATTTAATTATGGCAATATGATTCGTGATTTTACGTATGTGGCTGATATTGTTGAGGGGGTTTCTCGTGCCATGGATCATCCTGCCAAGCCAGATCCCAATTGGGATCCTTTAAACCCCAACCCTGCCAGCAGTTATGCGCCTTATCGTATTTACAATATTGGCAACAATAATCCGGTAAAATTGATGGATTATATTCACGCGATTGAAAAAGCGCTTGGTATTGAGGCAAAGCTTAATATGATGCCGATGCAGGCAGGTGATGTGCCGTCTACGTATGCTGATACGTCCTTGTTAGAGCATGATTTAGGGTATAAGCCTTCAATGTCGGTTGTTGAGGGTGTTAAGCAATTTGTGGACTGGTATAGAGAATACTATCAAGTCTAGTGGCGCTTAAACTGGATTATTATGGCTAACAATATTCACACGGTTATTTTATCTGGCGGCGCGGGCTCAAGGTTGTGGCCTTTGTCGCGGAAATCATCACCCAAGCAGTTTATTCCTTTGTTGGGTGAAAATAACTTACTGCAGGATGCTTGTCTTCGTTATAAAGGTAATGATCAGTTTCAGACATTGACGGTAGTGTCTAATGAGGAGCACCGCTTTCAAGTCGCGGAGTCCTTAAGAGCAATCGGTATTAATGATGCTGAAATTATTTTGGAACCTTTTGCGCGAGATACTGCGCCTGCCGTTGCTTTGGCGGCTTTGTCACTCTGTGAGAAGTTTTCTGATCCTTTGATGTTTGTCGTTCCATCAGATCACTATATGGAAAATCTCGAGGAAATGTTTTCTATTCTTTCGAGCGCTCATTTCGAAAATAATGCCTTATACACCTTTGGCATTAAACCTAGGTCGCCCGAATCGGCTTATGGCTATATCGAAGCTGGCGAACAGTGCTCTCGTGGTATTTTTAGTGTAAAGCAATTTGTTGAGAAACCCTCGGTTGAAAAAGCTCAGGCGTATTGCGATGCTGGTAATTTTTATTGGAACAGTGGCTTTTTTCTATTCAAGGCTAAGGCCTACTTGGATGCATTAAAAACACTACAACCGGCGGTGTATGCTCAATGCTATAAAGCTTTTCAGCAAAAAACTAAAGATTTGGATTTTATCCGTGTTGGCGTAGAAAGCTTTTCGCAAAGTCCAGCGATATCCATTGATTACGCTGTGATGGAGAAAGCCAGTAATGTTAAGCTCATTCCGCTTGAATCGCTAAAGTGGTCTGATATTGGCTCTTGGAATGCATTGTTTGATCTAAGCGAAAAAGATGAAAGCGGTAATCTCATTAAGGGTGATGTTTTTCAGATCAATACCAATAATTCTTATTTGCGCTCTCAAACGCGACTTCTTGCTGCAGTCGGCGTTGATCATTTGATTGTTGTAGAGACGGCTGACGCAATTCTTGTTGCGCATCGGGATCATGATCAGGATATCAAAAAGTTGGTTTCTGTTTTGAAGAAGGCTTCTAGAAGTGAAGTGGTCAAAAATAAGCGCCGCTACGGCCCTTGGGGGCGTAGTGATTGTTTTATTGAGTCGGAGCATTTTGTGATTAATCGGCTAAGTTATAATGCTAACGCAAAAAGCTCGCTGCAAGTTCACCATCATCGTTCAGAGCATTTCGTGATTTTGCGTGGGCTTGCGAAGGTTGTTGTTGACGGTGTTGAGCATCAGCTTTCGCAAGGCATGTCAGTTAATGTTTTGCCTAAGCAAAAGCATCAAATTTTTGCGTTCGGTGAGGAGCCCTTGGAAATTCTGGAGATACAATACGGCGAGATTATTTCTCCAGAAGACGTTGTGAGGTTGGGTGAGAATTAGCTGTTCTATAAATAATATTATTAGGGCCCTAGCTCAGGCTTGCCTTATTCTTTTTAAATAATAGCTGCGATAGCATAGTGGCAATATCCAGCCTTAGCCGGGAGCCGCTGATCGGGATAGAAATTAATTGGCAGATGGCTATTATAGCCCTACAGCCCCACCCAAAGAAACTTATAAATACATACCGAGGTAGCTTGTTTTTGATCTTTTCTAGCAAAATATAGGCGTGTTTGTTAATCAGTTTGCTTAATATATTGTACGCTTGTTCTGATATCAAGGGATAAATTCTGTGGGAGCCAGGCTCGTTACGAGAAAATTCATATTTGTTCCATGATGACTTTCATAGTACAATCTGCTTCAATTTTAATCATCACAAAGGCCTTTTTATGAAAAAAACAATGACATACGCACTGATTGGCGCTCTATCGTTGAGCCTGGTGGCGTGTTCAAATATGACAAAGCAAGATGTCGGTGTGATCACCGGCGGTGCCGTAGGTGGTTTGGTGGGTAGCCAGTTCGGCGGCGGCAGTGGCCAGATTGTGGCAGCTGTGGGTGGTGCTGTTTTGGGCGCTGTCATCGGCGGCGCTATTGGTAAAAATATGGATGAAACGGACAAGCTCAAAGCCCAGCAGGCCTTGGAAGACAACCGCACGGGCCAGTCTTCTAGCTGGAGCAACCCGGATAATCATCGTCACTACCGTATGACCCCGACGAAAACCTATTATCACGATGGTAAACCGTGTCGAGATTACACGATGCTGGTGACCATTGATGGTAAACCTGAGAAGGTGCACGGCGTGGCTTGCCGTCAAAATGGCAAGTGGGTTCAAAAGAAATAGGTCGACATCGGTCAATTTTTGACCTACAATCTGAGCCCCTGAAGAATAAAAAGAAAAAAGCCTATGTATTGCTGCGAAGTGGATCACTGTACGGATAAGCTCGGCGACGACAGCGCGGATCGCGGGCTTTTTTTACAAAGTTTGATTAAGCGTGGTCTGGCTATGGGCCATTTGGACAGCGCGGCAGTGTGTTTGAATGAGCTTCGAGAGCTATTTGGCGAACAAGCCAAAGTCTTTGAAACTTTATTACCCTACTGTCCCTTGGGTGCTGATTTATCGGAAGAGCTGGCTGAGTACCGCTTAGGTTTGGTGGTTGAGAAAGCCAATAACGAATCGTAATGAGTGTCTTGCGCGGCAAGCATCTTGTGTAACCTGGGTTGAAATGTGAAGCATTGAAAGCCCGGGTTTAAATTTCCCTGGGTTATCCTCACTGCGTTCGCCAATCCAAACTACATCCACGGGCCAACGCGTCGGAAGACGGTTGCCACAGACCCTAAAATACCGCTTTAAAATCCTCTGCTCCTTCGTATAATGGTTGTTTGAATTAAACACGGCGCACTGTATGAAAACGATTTTCGCTTGCCAAAAATGCGGCTCACAATTTCCTAAATGGTCAGGGCCATGCGGCGAGTGTGGTGCCTGGAATAGCCTGGTTGAAGAGGCGCCGGCTACAAGCGCTAAGGTTGCGGATAAACTGAAAGGCTATGCCGGTGAAAAAGCCGCGGATATTACCTCGTTAAAAGATGTTTCCCTGGAATCTGAGGCGCGCATTCAAACGCCGATGCAAGAGTTTAATCGCGTTTTGGGTGGTGGTATCGTTCAGGGTTCGGTGGTGTTGATTGGTGGCAGCCCCGGTGTGGGCAAATCGACCTTGTTATTGCAAGTGCTCACGGACCTCTCCCAAGCCAAACATTCTGTCTTGTATGTCACCGGTGAGGAATCGCTGTCGCAAGTGGCCTCACGCGCGAAGCGCTTGCAGCTTAAGGCCGATGAGCTTTCATTGTTAGCTGATACGCAAGTCGAAAACATCATGACTAAAGCGAAAAAGCTGAAGCCTCAAGTGATGGTGGTCGACTCCATTCAAACCATTTTTACCGAGCATTTAAGTGCAGCCCCTGGCTCTGTGAGTCAAGTGCGCGAAAGTGCAGCGCAATTGGTTCGCTTTGCCAAAACGACAAACATCACGTTATTTATTGTGGGGCATGTGACCAAAGAGGGCACGATTGCCGGGCCGCGCGTGCTCGAGCACATGGTGGATACTGTTTTATATTTCGAAGGTGAGGGCAGTAGTCGCTACCGTGTGATCCGCGCGATCAAAAATCGTTTCGGTGCGGTCAATGAATTGGGTATTTTCGCCATGCTCGAAGGCGGCTTGAAACCGGTGAGTAACCCTTCGGCGATTTTTTTATCCAAAGACATGCCAGAGCAATCAGGCAGTGTGTTGATGGCTGCTTGGGAAGGCAGCAGACCTTTGCTGCTCGAGGTGCAAGCGCTTTTGGATGATAATGAATCCGGCTACACCAAGCGTGTAACAGTTGGGCTGGATCAAAACCGTTTAGCCATGTTACTGGCGGTGTTGAATAAACACACGGGGATTTCTTGCCATCAACAAGATGTGTTTGTAAACATTGTGGGCGGTATGCGCGTTTCAGAAACCGCAGCTGATTTGGCGATTTTGCTCGCAGCCGTTTCAAGCTTGAAAAATAGGCCCTTATCACGCGAAGTGATTGTGTTTGGCGAGGTGGGTCTGGGCGGTGAAATACGCCCCGTGCCTAATGGCGAAGCGCGTTTAAAAGAAGCAGCCAAGCACGGGTTTAAACGCGCGATTGTACCGAAAGCCAATGCACCGAAAAAACCCTTGCCCGATATCGAAGTCAAAGCGGTTGAGCGTTTATCCGATGCGCTTAGCGAATTGTTTTAAACCTTGTTTTGCCAAGTGTCTCTAAGGCCCACGATCTTGTTAAAACACGGCGAGCTTGCGCTGTGATCAAAGCGGTCTGCGCAGAAATACCCTAAGCGGTTAAATTGAAACGCAGCTTCAGGTTGTGTATGGGCGAGACTGGCTTCAACTTTTGCGTGTTTGATGTCTAAAGAATCGGGGTTGATTGCTTCTAAGAAATTCTCAAGCTTGCCTGGGTCTTCGTCTTTAAATAATCGGTCATACAAACGCACGGTGGCGTCTACAGCGTGGTCGGCGGATAACCAGTGAATGATGCCTTTGATTTTGCGCCCGTCTTCGGGTTTTTTGCCGCCCAGGGTTTCTGGTAGGTAGCGGCAGATTAATTGAGTGACCTTGCCTTGTTCGTTTTTAATGATCTCTTGACACTCGATCACGTAGGCATTGAGTAAGCGAGCGGGTGTTTCCGGTGTGAGGCGGTGAAACCCTTTGGGTGGGTTTTCATCAAAATCCTCACGCTCGATGTATAAGCGCTTTGAAAAAGGTAGCTCACGACGGCCCAGTGCTTCGTTTTGCGGGTGATTCGCAACACTTAACATTTCACTTTCGTTGTCGGGATAGTTGCTGATGATCACTTCGATGGGGTCGAGCACGGCCATGCGGCGCTCGGCATGGGTGTTTAAATCATCGCGCACGTGCTGCTCTAGAATACTAAAGTCAATCGTGGAGTTCACTTTCGACACACCAACGTGATCGATGAAGCTTCGGATGGCCCGTGGCGTAAATCCACGGCGTCTTGCGCCGGCTAAGGTTGGCATGCGCGGATCATCCCAGCCGGTCACGTGTTTTTCATCCACCAGTTGTTTGAGCTTGCGCTTGCTCGTGACCGTGTAGTTTAAGTTTAAACGCGAGAATTCAATTTGCTGTGGGCGTGCCTCAAGGCCTGAGTGTTCGACAAACCAATTGTACAAAGGGCGATGGTCTTGGAATTCGAGTGAGCATAGCGAATGGGTGATGTGTTCAATCGTGTCTTCCAAGGCATGTGCGAAATCATACATGGGGTAGATGCACCAAGTATCACCGGTGCGGTGATGGTGTGCTTTGCGAATGCGGTACAAGGCAGGGTCGCGCAGATTGATATTGCTGGCGCTCATGTCAATTTTCGCGCGCAAAGTGTATTGGCCGTCGGCAAATTCGCCGGCTTTCATACGTTCGAATAAGTTTAAATTTTCTTCGACTGTGCGATCGCGATCTGGGCTGTTTTTACCGGGTTCGGTGAGGGTGCCGCGGTATTCGCGCATTTGCTCGGCGTTTAAGCTGCAGACATACGCTTTGCCTTCTTTGATGAGTTTGATGGCGACGTCGTAAAAAATATCAAAGTAATCCGAAGCGTAAGTGAAGTGATCGCCCCAATCAAAACCCAGCCAGGCTACGTCGGCTTTAATGGCGTCGATGTATTCTTGGTCTTCTTTAAGCGGGTTGGTGTCGTCCATGCGCAAATAGCAGGGCCCGCGCTTGTAATCTTGGGCGATGCCGAAGTTGATGCAAATCGCTTTGGCATGGCCGATGTGCAGATAACCGTTCGGCTCCGGTGGAAAACGTGTAATCACTTTGCCATCGTTTTTATTCGCTTGGATGTCTTCATCGATTTTGTTGCGGATGAAGTTGGTAATGTGTGCCACGGGGTCGCCTCGCCGTCGTTTTTAGTGGGCTTACTGTATGCGATTTGGCTTTGAAAGTCGATGTTTTGCGAGTGCATCTTTTAATTGGGTTGGTGAGTAATACGAAGATAAGCCAGGCCACATGGACCCAGAAAAGTAGCTTGGGTTGAAATGCGAAGCACTGAAAACCCGGGTTAGCTTCGCTAGGCTTATCAACCCAGGCTGCATTTTACCGCCAATGCCATTGTGTCAAGGCTTACTCCGTCTGCGAGACCGAAGAAGCTCTCTAATTGCAGGTAAAACGCTCAAAACGATGATGAGTAAAATCACGAGGGAGAAATGGTTTTTCACCAGCGGGATTTTGCCAAACCAATAACCGGCAAGGCTCAGAAGCCCGATCCAGGCGATAGAGCCTAGCACACTAAAGCGCAAAAAGAAGGCATAAGGCATGGTGGCAATGCCTGCCACAAAGGGGGCGAAGGTGCGAACAATCGGCAAAAAGCGCGCGAGCACCACGGTTTTGGCGCCGTATTTTTCGTAAAATTTTTCGGTGTAGTGTAAATATTGGCGTTTAAAGATACGGCTGGCTGGGTTTTTGAATAACAAGCGCCCAAACTTGCGGCCTATCCAGTAATTGCTGGAGTCCCCGAGAATGGCGGCGATGATCAGCAGGGTGATTAGCGAGCCAATGTCCACCGCTTGCGGTTGACTGGCGGCTAAGGCGCCGGCGGCAAACAAAAGCGAGTCACCGGGTAAAAACGGAGTGATCACTAAACCCGTTTCACAAAAAATGATCAAAAATAAAATGCCGTAAGCCGTGGCGCCATAGTTGTGGAAGAACAGGGCGAGATAGACATCCAGGTGCAAAATAATGTGGACTAATTGTGAGATCGTTTCCATAAACTGCCTTCATTGCGCCCCAGAAAGGATTCGAACCTTCGACCTGCCCCTTAGGAGGGGGCCGCTCTATCCAGCTGAGCTACCGGGGCGAAGCGGCCATTATACCGGTGTTGGCCTTGAAGTCTAATGTGCGTTTGTTTGATCGTACGCGTCTGTTCGTTATCCCGGAAAACGCATAGCGTTTATCCGGGATCCATGGATTCCCGTCTGCGCGGGAATGACGGTTGCTACAGGTAAACATCAAAGCGGTGGGTTTTGCTGGTCTGGCTAAAGCTCGGTTTGCCGAGAATGTCGCTAAGTTTGGGTCGCTTTAACACCGTGCGTTTTTGCGCATGACTGAGTGCCGCGGCAAGCAAAGCTTCAGCATTATCGCCATGACCCAAAAGTTGCTGCATGATCTGCATGTCTTTTTTAACCAGCGCCGATTTTTTTCGCTCGGGAAACATGGGGTCACAATAGACGATGTCATGCGCCGGCAGTGTTTGAATCAGCCCAAGACTGTCGCCATGAAGTAAGGTGATCCGTGAGAGGGTTTCCGGGTAGCGTGCTTCCGCGCGCTTGAGCGCATCGCTTAATAAGGCAAAAAGCTCGGCGGATTGCTCAACGGCGGTGACACGATGCCCGCGATGGGCGAGCAAAAAGGTGTCGCGCCCAAGACCTGCGGTCATGTCCAGCACGCTGATGTGCTTGTCATTACCGATGGCTTTAAATAACGGCGATTTTTGCCCGGTTTCGCGCAAGCGTTTATGAAAAGCGGGGCTTAAAAAATCAATGTGCAGATTTTGCCCATGAAGTGTGAGTACTAGGCCTTGTTTCGTGGATGCCAACATGTGAAGGGTTTCGTTAATATTTGCTTAATGATGGCAGTGTATACTTTGATCACAAAAACAACAATGAGGTTGGCTAATGGGAAAATCTGACGCCCAAATCCTTGCAGCGCTAGCGGAAAGAGTAAAGGCATTACCCCCTGTGCCAAAAGTCACGACGGATGACGAATCTTCTCCTGAACGTGTATACATTTCTACCGCGTCTCGGGCATCAGTTGCTGAACGTATGCAGTACAAAGCCGCGGTTAATAGCGGTAAGTTTAGTGTCGTTATCGAGTTGTGTCGTTTAAACGCTTTACCTCGCCTGTTACCTGTGCAATCTCCTTGGACGGGTGAACTATTTAGTCAAAAAGGTGTGCGAGTCGGTTCTTCGGAAAGCGGTACAGTTTATTGTCAATTTGATCTTGGTTTTCTGGATCCGAATGATTTAACGGATGATCAAATCACTCATCTGTTAAATGTTGCAAAAGCTATCGGTAAAGGCAATTCTTTGTTGGTTCAGTGCGATAATGACCAATATAGTGCTAATAGTTTGCTTGCGCTCTTTCAGCTTTACTTGGGTGTGGCAGGTATAGTGCGGGATCAAAAACCCAGTACTGAACTTAAGCACAAATTGGATGACTTTATTCAACCGTGTGATAAGTCTTTGGGTGATGAGAAAAACTCATTGTTTTCTTTGCTGTTGAAGCTTTGTGAGTCTGATGGAGCGCTCAGCCGGAATCTTGTAATGATCACCGAGTTGATTCACGAACATTTGCCTTGCCACTCTCCATCGCCTTGAATTTATTCCTGATAATGGCTTGGTTTCTTAAGGTTGGCTTAATAAAACCTTGCCAGACTTTGGGCTTGAGTTAAAAGAGTCGAAACAATGACCACACCACACGATAAAATTAAGTGCTTGCTGCGGGTGAGTAATGAAGCAGCGGATCAAGTGACTTCTGAGGCGCTGATCGAGCGAGCCAAGGCGATGGCCATAAGCTGTGCGCAGGCGGATATTGATAATAGACTCCTGGTCGAGCCAGCGCAACTTCTCCAACTTTCGGACCACTTTGAGTGTTTTTCACCGGCTTTGGATATTGCGGTTATTCAGAGAAATTATGAGGAACTTAAGGCTGTCTGTGATGACCGTCGCACCTCTGACCAAAATAAACCCACCGTTTTGTATGAAAGCAGCTCTTCACCTTTCGATGCGCTTGGATCAGACGATCTTGCGATTCTAAAGCGCTACGCTGATTCTATGTGGGAGATAGTCGAGACGCCTGGCTATTTGAATCTTGCAGAAGTTTTGAGCTATCAAGAGCCGTATTATGATATCACTGACCGTGAAACCCGGGAGGGCGCTTACCCGCGTCGCCAATATATTGAAGGTTTTGACTTTTTCCCTGTGGGCGAGACCGGCCTGTTTATCAGTCAAGGTCCTTATGAGTCAGAAGAGCAGGCTAAAAATTTTGCTAATGCTTTAAGCCAGTTGAAAGTAGATTATTGCATTGCTTTGGGCGATTGTGACAGAAAGGATTTTTACCCCTATTGGAAAAAACCCGAGCCGCCGCTTGAGAGTTTGGGTGCTACGATTTGGGGTGATGGTGTCGCAACCCATGATTTAGACGGTTTGCCTGATACCAAGGCCTACCAGTTTGATATTGTTGATATGACGGCAGAACCGTTAACACACCATCAAATTGCGACGTTGTATGAAGTTGCACAGGCTTTGAAGCGTCCGGAGACCAAAGTCTTGGTGCACTGCAGATCGGGCTATGGGCGCTCTGCGATGATTATTGGCGCGATCGATTGGTATCTGAATGCTGGGAAATATTTGCCTCAAAATATAAATGAGATAACACCAGATTGTTTGGGGCATTATATCAATCAATTTCGCGAATCACGCGCAGGCGCTTTTTTGACACCGATGCAAGCAGTGAATAGCTTGAAGATAGCCAGTGCCTTGTTTAACCATGAGTATGATTTGCGTCTTTCTACTTCGGTTGATGCTATGGTTAACCGTCGAGGGCTTTCGCCATTGCGAGCCGGATTTTCGGGTGAGCAGCCTCCTGATGCTGCTGATGCACTTGCAAGAAAAAGTGCGATGTGACGGCAAAATGAATAATGATTAAAAAGGAGAGAATATGTACGGTCAGATTGATAAATTAAAGGCGTTGATTGAAGAGATAGAAACCTGTGAAAAGCGCTTAAGTCTTGATGAGCTTACCGCTTCGGTGCTGGATTTAAACTTCCAGGCCGCGTTGCTTGCTCCTGGGTTTGAGTTTTCCCTTGAAGAAAATGACGTGAAGCAGCTTGAGGACTTTTTGGTTTTCTTTAAACGTGAGTTGCTGGCTGTTCAGGATTGCGCTGATCGGCGAAGTTGGTATGATCGGGTGCTTGCACACTTTGGTTCTGATGAAGTGGATCCTCTTTTTGAACAATGGGGCGCTCTTTGTTCGGACGAGGTTTCTCAAGTCATCATAAATGCACTTATTTGGTCACGCGGTGATTTGCTAAGGTCTGGCTTATTGACTGTGCTGGCCGAGGAGGAGACAAGCTTTGGTAGTGATCCCTTACAGTTTACTGAGCAAGAGTATCGTTTATCGGCTGTATTGCGTATGCCTTATTGGGCGTATCGTATTGCACAGCGCGCGCTTAAATCAAGCGAGCAAGGCGGTGGTTTTGAACCGTGGCCGTATATTCAGCTTTTTGATGGCTTACCACTTTATACCTCGCAAGGGCCTAGAGCCTGCTTGGCAGAACACTTGGATGGTGAGAGTAAAGTTAGAGGCTTATTTATTAAGGCGTTGCTTGATAGACGTGTCAAAGCCGTGGTTGCGCTGGGGGTCGATTCTGCGCAGGTCGAAAGCGGTGAACGATTTGATTTTTATCATTATGCTCAAGCCCAATCTGATGATGAGAGTGGGCTTAGGCGACATTGTAATAATATTCCTGTGTTTCAGATCACGTTGCCCGACGGCGCTGCACCTGAAGCATTGAATAATGACCAGCTTGCAGCATTGCTTGAAGCCGCGAGAATCTTGGCGTCGGGTCAGCCTGTGTTGGTGCACTGCTCCGCAGGACTTGGACGTGCGTCTATGATGGCCATGGCTTTGCGATATTTTGTGTGTGCTGATCGCTTGCTTGAATCCGATTCGCCGCAAAAATACCTTCAGGCTTATATTGCTAGTCTGCATTCTGTGATGGAGAAACGAATAGGCGCGTTTCAAAAAGCGACACAGGCATTGTCGGCCTTAACAATTGCACAGCAAATGTTTGAGCTGAGGCTCAATGCTGAGCTGCGTGTCAGTGCTGCTTCAAGCGCAACGTTTCGGCTTCCCACCACCCCACCTTCGCCGTACAGTTTGCCTGCTGCCGCCGCTGATATTGCCGCTGCTGCTGCCGGCCCTAAGAACCTTTGATTAAATGTTAGGTGAGAAGTATATGCCAGAGTATGAACAGGTTTATGGTGACGCAATAAGGAAGCTTGTTGCTGGGCGTGCGTATACTACGTTGGAGCTTTTTTCCGAGGGGGACTCGATAATAGCAGAAAGGTGGCCTGGAAACGTTTTGTATGGGACCAAGCTTGGTAAAGGAAGCTTTGGAGTGGTTTTGGCAAGCCCCGAGTCTGCACGCGTGCTAAAGCTTTTTTTTTATGCTGTATCAGAGGGGGCTTTCCTGGCGCCTGGAGGCGCATTTTCCCGAGAAGTCTTTTTTTTAAGCATTGTGCATGGTGCGGCACTTGAGCTTTTGTTGCTTCATTCACAACCTTTTCAAGGGTATCAGCGTTATGCAATTAGCTTTCCTTATGATCCGGCGTTTGGCACCTCATTGCATGCTTATCTTTATGGCAAAGAAACCCAGTTTAATCTGAGCGATATATTGAGGGTACTTAAAAAAATGGTTGGTAAGCTAATAAAGCTTCGCCGTACAATCAATAACGCTTCTGTTGTGCAAGCTAATGGCTTAGGCCACTTTGTCCATTGTGATATAAGTACGGCAAATATTGTGCTTGATCCACAAACGTTGCGCGTCCGAATTATAGATTTTGGTTGCGGGCATTTTGAGGGTGAAGTAAAGCATGATCTGCCTCGCAATGGCTCGGTGGGTTATATTACAGATAGGCGAGCGAGGGCTGATTACGTGCCTAAGCAAGAAGATGATGTGTATTCATTGTTGACGATTATGGTTCAGGCATTGTGCCGCCTTTTTGCTAAAGGGCAGGTAGGAGCCCGCTTTTTTTCACAGGCGCTAGGTGCACTTAGAACACGTATTTCACAGCAATGGCCAGCATTTATTCAGGCTATCGCCGACAAAATTCCAGTTGACGTTGGCTCTTATACTGTAACGGAGTTATTGCATTACATTCGCACTCAGTTTGAGCATTACTTGAAAAATGAGCCGATGGATGAGGCTGAAAAGATCAAGCAGACGCTCAAGGACTTTGGGGCTAGGTTAAGCCGTGTTAGTCATAGGGGGGTGGGGTTTTTTAGTCAGCCAGCCCCACCACCGCCAGCGCCACCAAACTCACTATCAGCGCCACCACCACCAAACTCACCATCTGACGGCTATTCTCCATGCGCGCATAGCCCTGGCGCATAGCCTAATCAGTCTTTAAAGCCCTGTAAAAAACGCGTATACTCGCAAAAAAATACGGGGCTTGAACTATGTTATTTAACCGACATTATCCCAATACCCGCATGCGCCGTGTGCGCGCTAAAGCGTTTTCGCGTCGTTTGGTCGCCCAACATCATCTAACGGTAGATGATTTAATCCAGCCGATTTTTGTGATCGAGGGTGAAGGGGTCCGCGAGCCGATTGCCTCAATGCCCGGTGTTTCGCGCTTAACGATTGATGAGTTGCTCAAAGAGGTCGATGAGTTAGCCGTGCTCGGCGTGCCGGCCGTGGCCTTGTTTCCAAAGCTGGATACGCACAAAAGCTTGATGGCTGAGTACGCTTATGATGATCAGGGTTTGATGCAGCAAGCCACGCGTGCGATTAAAGAACAATACCCCGAGATGGGCGTGATTGTGGATGTGGCGCTGGATCCTTACACCACGCATGGGCAAGATGGTATTTTGGATGAGCAGGGTCGCATTTTAAACGATGTGACCGTTGAGAGCTTGGTCAAGCAAGCCTTGTCTTTGGTGCGTGCCGGTGTGGATATCGTAGCTCCTTCGGATATGATGGATGGCCGTGTCGGCGCGATTCGCCAAGCGTTCGAAGCCGAAGGTTTTGATGAAGCGATGATTTTATCCTACGCGGCTAAATACGCCTCTAAATTTTACAGCCCGTTTCGCGATGCTATCGCTTCAAAGAGTGCCGCAGGTATTGAGGCGGATAAGCGCACGTATCAAATGTCCTTTGAAAACCGTGATGAAGCTTTGCATGAAGTGGCGCTGGATATTCAAGAAGGCGCGGATATCGTGATGGTAAAACCCGGCACCTTGTATTTGGATATTTTGCGCGAAGTCAAAGACGCCTTTCGCCTGCCCACCTTTGTGTATCATGTGAGCGGCGAGTACAGCATGCTGAAAGCGGCTGTGCAAAACGGCTGGCTCAAAGAGCAAGATTGTGTGATGGAAACCCTGATGGCGTTCAAGCGCGCCGGTGCTGATGCGATCTTGACGTACTACGCCAAAGAGGTGGCGAAGTGGCTGGCTTAAAACGTTTTGATGTCATTATCAATGGCGCAGGTGTGGCCGGCTTAACGCTGGCCATTGCTTTATCGAAACAAGACTTTTCCGTGCTACTGGTTGACCCGCGTGAAGCCTTGGGTGAGCTTGATGACAATATTGACCTGCGCGTGCGCGCAATCAATGAATCTTCTCGTAAGATCTTATCAAATTTAGGTGTGTGGCAGCGCTTAGATGCTGCGCGTTACGGCCGTTTTGAATCCGTAGAAGTTTGGAATCAAGAGGGCGCTGTGCATTATGATGCGAGCTTAAGTGGCGCGTCGTTTTTAAGCGCGGTGGTGGAAGAAAAACAATTACTCTTGGCGCTTGAGCAAGCCTTAAATGAGACCTCGGTGCAGCGTGTTTATGCCAAAGCGCGACACCTTAAACAGTTTACAGACAGTGTGATCGTGCTTTTGGATAATGATGAACGTTACGAAGCCAGTGTGTTGGTGGGTGCAGATGGTGCACATTCTTGGGTGCGCGAAGCCGCCGGTATTGCGCTCAAAACCAAGAGTTATGGTCAGAGTGGCTTGGTGGCGACCGTTAAACATGAGAAGCCACATGCTCATTGCGCGTGTCAGCGTTTTATGCCCACAGGGCCTTTGGTGTTTTTGCCGCTGGCGGATTTGCACGGCTCATCGATTGTCTGGTCATTGCCGAATGAGCAAACACAAGGTTATTGCGAGCTCGATAAGGCTGTATTTAATAAGGCCTTGGAGCATGCATTTGAATCTCGTCTGGGTGAGGTGAGTGTGCAAAGCGAGCGTGTGGCGTTTCCCTTGATTGAGCGCTTGGCAGCATCCTTTGTTGCCCCTCATATTGCTCTGGTGTCAGATGCAGCGCACACCATGCACCCTTTGGCCGGGCTCGGTTTAAACTTAGGTTTAATGGATGTGGCCTGGCTTGTGGATGTATTGAACAAGGCGAAAACAGAGCATTTGCCGATCGGTGATGAGCGTATTTTAGTGCGCTACCATCAGGCTCGAGTGTTTCCCGTTTTAAAGCTTCAAAAAACCATGGCTGCGTTCCAGGCCTTGTTTAGCAATAACAATCAGCTTCTCGATATTTTGCGCAACAAGGGCCTTGAGTTGACCGATACCCAAGCCTGGCTTAAACGCCTGCTGCTGCTAGAAGCCCAGATGCTAGAGGCTTGCCCGCCGTCGTTGGTGCGCCGTGTACCGTGAAAAACGCTACGACAGCGATGTGCGCTTGCCCCGTTGTGAAAAGCAAAAGCTTTTCGATCACAGGCCCGGGTGATGCGCAAAAATGCGTGACGCAGCCGCATCAAATTTGGTCTGCGATCTCCATTAAAGACGCCAGTGGCAACAGTAACTTTGTCGGCGCTTTGTACCAAAAAACCTTCCCTGATTCACCAATTGTCACTTCTGGCAGTTAATCTTTCCAGCTCGCCGGCCGTGTTTTCGCGGCCGGTTTTTATGGATAAAAACCCCTAGCGTTCAGATAAGGCCATCGTTATACTCTGCCAACATTCTTCTTGCTTGAGGAAAATAATGAGCAAAAAAACACCATTGCATCAGGCCCATGAACAGGCGGGCGCCAAGCTTGTGGATTTCCACGGCTGGACCTTGCCGATTCACTATGGCTCACAAATCGAAGAGCACCATGCTGCGCGTCAAGATGCGGGTATGTTCGATGTTTCGCATATGACGATAGTGGATTTTACAGGTGCTGAGCTTGAGGATTTTCTACGCCGTTTGGTTACAAACGATGTGGCGAAAATTGTGCCCGGCCAGGCGCTCTACACAGTCATGTGTAATGAGCAAGCCGGCATCATAGATGATCTCATCATTTATAAACGCGAGCAGGGCTACCGTTTGATTTTAAACGCAGCAACGTTTGATGACGATATGGCCTGGCTTGAGAAGCAAGCCGCTAATGTTGATATCGATTATCAGGTGCGTAGTGATTTGGCGATGCTGGCGGTGCAGGGCCCCGCGGCACGCGAAAAGGCGGCTAAAGCTTTGCCTAAAGTGATCGTGGATCAAGCCAGTGCATTGAAACCGTTTTATTTTACTGAAAGTGGGGATGTGTTTGTCGCGCGCACGGGTTATACCGGCGAAGACGGTTTTGAAGTGGTGATGCCCGCGGCTGAGATTGAACACTTTTGGAACGCTTGTTTAACGAGTGACATTAAGCCTTGCGGTTTGGGTGCGCGCGATACTTTGCGTCTTGAGGCAGGCTTAAATCTTTATGGCAACGATATGGATTTATCGCATCATGCCTTGGAATCGAATGTTGCATGGACAGTGGCCTTTGTACCGGAAAATCGTGATTTTATCGGCCGATCAGCGCTAGAAATGCTTAAAGCTAAAGGCGGTTATCCTGCGTTGTTGGGTTTGGTGTTGTTAGATCGCGGTGTGTTGCGCGAGCATTTATCGGTCTTTAAAGATGGTAAACAAATCGGTGAGACGACGAGCGGTACATTTTCACCGACACTGCAAAAAGGCGTGGCCTTTGCAAGAATTCATGCAGCACCCGGTGACACTGTGCAGGTTGAAGTGAGAAATAAATTATTAAATGCGCGCGTGGTGAAGTTGCCGTTTGTGCGCAAAGGCAAAATTATGATTGAGGAGATACACTAATGAGCCATATTCCCGCTGATTTAAAATACACGCAGTCGCACGAGTGGGTGCGCCTTGAAGGTAACGGTCTAGTGGTTGTGGGCGTGACTGATCACGCGCAACAATTATTAGGTGACTTGGTATTTGTTGAGTTGCCAGAAGTGGATGAAGACGCCCAGGTCGGCAGCGAAGTGTGTGTGTTGGAGTCGGTGAAAGCCGCGGCAGACGTTTATGCGCCCATCACCGGTACGATCACGGAAGTGAACGAAGCCTTAAATAACACCCCTGAAATCATCAACAGCGATCCTTACGGTGAAGGTTGGTTGTTCAAGATGGAAATCACAGACGAGTCGACGTTGAATGACTTATTATCGGCTGAAGCCTACCAGCAACACGCTGCGTCTGAACAACACTAATTCATAAGCGAGCAGATCATGGCGTTTACTCCGCACACAGAAAAAGATATTGAATCGATGCTTAAGACCCTGGGCGAGCGCTCAGTGGATGCCTTGTTTGATGAGGTGCCTAAAGACTTGCGCTTTACTGCGGCATTGAATATGCCAGAAGCGCTGTCTGAGATGCGTTTGACGCAACATATGCAAGCTTTGGCGGCGAAAGACGATGGGTTTGTGAATTACATCGGTGCGGGCAGTTACGAGCATTTTATTCCCGCGGCAGTCTGGGAGCTGGTGGGGCGCGGTGAATTTTATACGGCGTATACACCGTATCAAGCCGAAGCCAGCCAAGGTGGTTTGCAGGTGATTTACGAATACCAAACCATGATCGCAAGCTTAACCGGAATGGATGTCGCTAATGCGTCGGTTTACGATGGCGCGACGGCTTTGGCTGAAGCTTTGCTCATGGCGGTGCGTGATAATCGTGCGGTGAAAAATAAAGCGGTCTTGGTCGCGGGAAATTTACACCCGTACTATCGTGACACAGTTAAAACAATTTTAGGTGAGCAATCTATCGAAGTCGTTGAAACGGGTGTTGATGAAAAAACAGGTTTGGTTGATGTGAACGTTTTAGGCGATGTGGCGTGTGCTGCGCTAGCGATCGCACAGCCTAACTTCTTCGGTGGCTTAGAAGACGTGGATGCGCTAACAAACTGGGCACATTCAAACAATATGCACGTGATCGGCTGTGTGAATCCTTTAACGTTGTCACTTTTAAAGCCGCCAGGCCAATGGGGCGAGAAAGGCGCAGACATTGCCTGTGGTGATGGCCAGCCTTTGGGTGTCCCCATGGCTTCAGGGGGGCCGTATTTTGGTTTTATGACCTGTCGTGAACCTTTAGTGCGTCAATTACCCGGTCGTATCGTCGGGCGCACAGTGGATGTCGAAGGTAAGCCGGGTTTCACTCTAACATTACAAGCGCGTGAGCAGCACATTCGACGCGGCAAAGCGAAATCTAATATTTGCACGAATCAAGGTTTATTGGTGACAGCCGCCACGATTTTCATGAGCCTGCTAGGTTTTGAGGGCTTAAAGAAAATGGCCTTAAAATCACACGAGCATGCGCAAGCCTTGTTAGAAAGTGTGTGTGAAATTCCTGGCGTGAAGCGCCGCTTCGAATGTGAAAATTTGTATGAGTTTGCTTTGGAGCTGCCGGTTGCAGCCAGTGATGTCTTGGCGATTCTGGAAAAACAAAAAATCATCGCAGGTTTGGCGCTACGCCAGTTTGATCCGGCTTACACAAACACCTTGCTGGTGTGTGTAACCGAAGTGAAAACCGAAGAACAATTGGCTCAATATAAAGAAGCCTTAGAAGCTGCGATTGCAAAGGTGAGTGTATGATTATTTTTGAAAAATCACGTCAAAGCCGTTGTGCGAAAAGTTTACAGTGTAAAACTTCAGGCAAGTCGCCGAAGATCAGTAAATCACTGTTGCGAACAGATAAAGCTTTATTGCCAGAAGTCTCTGAGCTTGAGGTCGTGCGCCATTTCACGAATCTCTCGCGTAAAAATTTCTCGATTGATGCCGAGTTTTATCCGCTAGGTTCATGCACGATGAAGTACAACCCGCGTGCGGCCCATAAGTGTGCGTCATTGCCAGGGTTTCTCAATCGACATCCTTTGGCCCCGGTGTGTGCAAGCCAGGGGTATTTGCAAGCGGCGTATGAATTGCAAACGTATTTGGCTGAAGTGACGGGCATGAAGGGTGCTAGCTTAACGCCGATGGCGGGCGCACAAGGTGAGTTGGCCGGTGTGGCGATGATACGCGCCTATCACGAAGCACGCGCTGATCATAACCGCGATGAAATCATTGTGCCCGATGCAGCGCATGGCACCAACCCCGCGTCTGCTGTGATGTGCGGTTTTAAAGTGAAAGAAATTCCAACCGGTGAAGATGGCGATATTAATGTCGAAGCCTTAAAAGCGGCCTTAAGCGAGCGTACCGCCGGCATTATGCTGACAAACCCATCGACGGTGGGCGTGTTTGAGCGCGATATTCAAACCGTATCCAAATTAGTGCACGAAGCCGGCGGTTTGCTGTATTACGACGGCGCAAATTTAAACGCGATTGTCGGTAAAGTGCGCCCCGGTGATATGGGTTTTGATGTCTTGCATTTTAATTTACACAAAACCTTTGCTACACCGCATGGCGGTGGTGGTCCCGGTGCTGGCCCTGTGGCCGTGAGTGAGCGTTTAAAGCCGTATTTGCCAGGCCCGATTGTGTTAAAAGAAAATGACACGTATCGCTACAGTGAGCCAGGTGACTTGCCCAATAGTATTGGTCGTTTGTCCACGTTTATGGGCAACGCCGGCGTTTTGTTGCGTGCGTACATTTACGCGCGTTTGTTGGGCCGTGAGGGCATGCCAAAAGTGGCGGAAATGGCCACATTAAATGCCAACTATCTCATGAAAAAATTATCGGATGCGGGTTTTAAGCTCGCTTACCCGGGCCGTCGTGCCAGTCATGAGTTTATTATCACCTTGTCTGATCAAGCCAAAGCCTATGGTGTGACGGCAAAAGACTACGGCAAACGTTTATTGGACTACGGCATACACGCACCGACCACGTATTTTCCGATTCACATACCCGAATGTTTATTGATTGAGCCGACGGAAACGGAAACCCAAGAAACCTTGGATCGTTTTATTGATGCAATGATTGCGATTAAGCGTGAAGCTGAAACGAACCCAGAGCGGGTGAAAACCGCGCCACACACGATGCCGGTGCGTCGATTAGATGACGTGAAAGCCGCTCGTGAGTTGGATATTGTATTCAAGGCCACTGAATAGGCGTGGATTTCGATGGGTTGAAAATTGCTTGTAAATATTCTATGTTAGCTTGTCAGAGTAATGAAAGGAGTTTTTTTATGAATAAGCGTATGGAAGAGTTGGTTAAAGCGTATCGCCCTAAAGACGATAGCAGTAATATTAAGCGGGTTGATGCCTATCAATTGCTTACGTCGTACGGCTCGTTTACGGTTAGCGAAGCTAAAATTTCTCCTAGGTTGAAAAAAGTGACCTTGTCACGAGCGGCGCTAGACACGTTATTGTCTGAATCTCAGAAAATGAGTGTGATTGATCTAGAGTATGTTGCCGCTTATCGCTTTTTTCTCGCCGAAGCTTTAAACAGAATCTGTGATGGCAAGCTTAGGGATGTGCTCACAGGCATTCTTCACGATCGACAATCGGGTGCCTTGGTATTTGAGGTGGAAGGCTTTGAGCCAGATGCGGACAAAGACTTTGATAAAATGCTAAAGCTATCCACAGCAGTGTCGTATCTTTACGGTAAATCTAATTTAGACTCCATGAGTGGAAAGTACTATGCCCGTTTTGCGGTTGAAAATACCGATGCGAGTGATAGTTTCTTACGGAAATTTGCTGAGCGCATGACGCTGCATAATGATGGCAGCTATGTTAAAGAGTTAACGGATTATGTGTTGATGATGAAGCTGGCTGAGCGTGAAGTCAAAGGCGGGTATTCATTACTGCTGCATTTAGATGATTGGGAAGATTTGGCTTTGTTTTCGAATCACCCCATTGGCAATAGAAGCTTGAAGTTTTCATCACCACCCAGTAAGGGCTTGAGTTACAGTGTTCATCATCCGATATTTCATCAAGATCGACATGGTCTTCCTTGTATGTCGTATATTGACCAGTTTGTTAAGCCGGCTACCACAGAAGAAGGTCTGTATGTCTATGCGTTGAGCCAATCTCTGGAAACCAGCCAGTCGGTTCTGGGTTTTGAATTGAAGGTAGGCATGTTTGTGATTTGCAATAATCATTTCTGGTTGCATGGTCGAGATAAGTTTGCTGAAAATACGAAGCTTTATCGTGAGCTTATGCGCCAGCGCGGTATTTTCTTTACTAATTTGTATAGACAGCCGTACCCCGATGAGTTGGAGCGTTTCTAAGAAAGGATTCTGTAATGAAATATGATGTGATTATTGTCGGCGGCGGTATCGTTGGCTGCGCTACGGCGCTTGCTATTCTTAGAAAGGACCCTGCTCTTAAGCTTTTGTTGCTTGAAAAAGAAAGCAAGCTCGCTGTGCACCAAACCGGGCACAATAGCGGTGTGATCCATGCAGGCGTGTATTACACGCCGGGCAGCTTAAAAGCCAAGTTTTGCCGTCAAGGTTGTGACGACACTAAAGCCTTTTGCCAAGAACACGGCATTCCTTTTCAAGTACCGGGTAAGTTAATTGTTGCGGTCAATGAAAAAGAGCTGCAGTGGATGGAAGAGTTGATCGTTCGCTGCGAGAAAAATCGACTGACGGTGACGCGCTTAACACCTGAGCAAATTCGTGCGCAGCAACCCGGCATTCAAGCGCTCGGGGGCTTTTTGGTGGCTGAAACGGGTATAGTGAATTGGGCGAAGGTTTGTCAAAAATACGCAGAGCTTGTGCGTGAGATGGGCGGAGAGATTCGCCTTGGCCAAACGGTGACAGGTATTAAAGAAACCGCACAGTCTGTCACGGTTACAACTCAAAGTGATAGGTTTGAAGCTGGCTACCTTGTGACGTGCGCAGGTTTGTATTCTGACAAGATGGTGATGCTCTCAGGCCATAAGCCAGAGGTGAGAATTTTACCGTTTCGCGGTGAGTATTATCAGCTGGTTGAAAAATACAATGGCTACTTTAACCACTTGATTTATCCCGTGCCTGATCCGGATAGGCCTTTCTTGGGTGTGCATTTCACGCCTCAGGTTTCAGGTATAGCGACAGTCGGGCCAAACGCTATTTTAGCGTTGTCACGCGAAGCGTATCGTTGGCGAGATTTTAATCTTAGAGAGGCGGCAGAAATCGTGACGTATTGGCCGCTGTGGAAAATGTTATCTCAACAGTTGGGTGCAATTGTGAGTGAGCTTAAAGGTTCGATTTCAAAACAGCGTTACACTAAGCTTTTGCAGCAGTATTTTCCAGGTATTCAAGCCGGTGATCTTAAACCGTATCCCGCTGGCGTGCGCGCGCAGGCGATTGATGCGAAGGGTAATTTGGTCAATGATTTTGTGTTTACCGAGTCCGATAGAATTGTGCATACTTGCAATGCACCATCACCTGCAGCCACATCCAGTTTGCCCATAGGTCGGTACATTGCTGAGAAATTGTTTGATAAAATGCGCGCCTAGGAGAGGTTTATGTCAAATGCTTTGAATGCGTTGATCGATGAATTGGGTCTGAGGTCTTATTTTAATGGTCAAGTTAATATCGACGGTCAGGACCCGATGCTGGCTTCGCCACATAAATTGGGCGAGGCTGTTTCAACCGCTTTGCTTTTAGGGGCGGCGGCAGGTAGCGCCATTTGGAAAATGCGCACAGGCCAAGACAATGATTTGTCCATTCGCATGTGTGACGCCATCCATTTTCTTCACCCCGTGCATTTCATTTGGCAAAATGGTTATAGCATGGATGTTCACGCAGATAGCGTGGATTTGAATTATCACTATTTGTGTCGTGATGGTCGCAGAGTCTGGATTCAATGCGGGCCGCCGTATGCAAAATTGCAGAACGGTTATCTGAATTTTTTTAACTGCGGTAATAATAAAAAGGCAATTGCCGAGAGAATAGTACAGTGGAATTCGTTTGAGCTTGAAGAAAAATTAGCAGAGTTAGGCTTGCCTTGTTGCGTAGTTCGCACGCCTGAAGAATGGCGAGCTCACCCCCAGGGTAAGCTTTTGGTGAATACGCCCTTGATTGAAATTGAAAAAGTGGCTGATGGTAAGCCCGCGGGTTTGGATGGAGAGACCTTTCTTCCGCTGACGGGTGTTAACGTGTTAGATTTTACGCATGTCTTGGCAGGTCCGCGAGCGATGATGGGTTTGGCGGAGTTTGGCGCCAATGTGCTTCAGGTCGTTCCGCCCCATCATATCGATCCCAAAACCATTAACTTAGGCGTTAATGCCGGTAAACAATCCGCTTTTGCAGATTTACGTGATGAGCGTGATTTAAGGCAGTTTAAGCGTTTATTGGCTCGTGCAGATGTTTTTGCTTCTTCTTATCGCCCAAGCGTGATCGATCGCTTTCATTTAGCCTGTGAAAAGGTTGTGCCGCTGAATTCGCGCGGTATGGTTTATCTTTCAGTCAATGCTTATGGTCACGAAGGTCCTTGGAAGGATCGTGCTGGGTTTGACCAGAACGCACAAATGGTTTCAGGTTTTGCAGCTACCGAAGGTACCTTGGATGCGCCTAAGCCGCCGCCAACTTTTTATATCAACGATTTATTGACCGCGTACTTTGGTACAGCGGGGGTCATGGCCGCTTTATTAAGGCGTGCAACGGAGGGCGGTAGTTATCATGTGAAGATTTCATTAACACGAAGCTGTATGTGGGCTCAAGATTTGGGTTTAATCGCGCCAGAGGTGTATCGCCAAGCACCGGAGTCAGATTGCTTTCCAAGACGATTCACGAACGACCCTTCTCAATATACATACTTGCCGTCCTTTAGCCATGAGCGTTCGCCCTACGGGTTGATCACGCGTCTTGCACCGCCTGTGAAGTTTAGTCATTTGACGTTGGCAACGCTGCCCTCGCCCGTGCCATATGGTTCGTGTTCATTATCTTTTTAATGTTCGCTTGTGTGAGTGTTTTGATGCCTTCGCTCGTTTTGATACGAAGGCCACCCTCATTATCAATACCTTGTGTAGGATGAGCCTGGTCACTGCCCTCTAACACAACGCTTTTTTCTTTGAGGTAATCGTAAGGTAAAAAACGTTCATTAAGATCGTCGGTGTGACTGAAATCTCTTGCTGCGTTAAGCAACGCAGGGATCAGCTTGATGGCAATCATGCTGCGATTAAAGGTTTCACCGCTTAATTCTGCTAAAGACGTCCAAGGGTTTGAAAGGGTATCGGTATTTCGCATGTTGACATTCAGGCCAATGCCAATGATCGCTTGTGTTTGTTCACCTTGCGTGATGGTTTCGACTAAAATGCCGGCGAGCTTTTTATCGTTCACATAAAGATCATTCGGCCATTTGATCATGATCGGTAACTCAAGAGGCTTTAGGCTTTCAAGCACGTTCAGTGCGACCAATATGGGCAGGCGGGTGACGTGTTTTAGTGTCTTCAGCGGCATTTTGATGGATAAGTAAATATTTTGAAACGCCGGCGAGTGCCAGGATTTATTGCCTTGGGCTCGACCGGCTGTTTGTGCTTCGGCTAGGCAAATGTGGATACCAGCTCCTGCAGTTTTCATGGCTTCGTTGGTGGAGGGGATGCTGTTGTGCACGAGCAGTGAATCAAAAACGATGGCGTGCTTTTTAAGTTCTTTCTCTATGGTTGCGGTATTTAAGGGTGTCATGGCGTTGATTATATGACGCGTGCTATGCGGCGAAAAGAAAAAAATGAGGCTGAATGTGTGCCTGAGTCATTTGCTTAATGGTGGTTCGCAGTCTAAGATCAAGGCTGATCTTTGCAAGGAGGCAGTTATGTCATCACATTTTTCTATCGGTTCTTCACTTTCAGGGGCTTGGTCAGGCATGCGTGGTGCTAAGCTTAAGCTTTGGGGTGCGTTTATTACTATGCTTGTTATTGTCGGTATTTTTAATCTCATCAGTAGAGGTTTGGGAAGTACACAGATGCCGGTCCTTGAGATTATTGGCGGCGTGATTATGTTGCTGGTCGCTTTTTTTATTCAACCCCAGCTAATGGTTGGTATGCTGACGGTTGCCTTAAGGCATGTTCGTGGTCAGCCGGCAAGTGTAGGACAGGTGTTTTCTGGCTTTAAGTCGAACCTGTTTTTGAATATTGCCGGTTTTCAACTTTGTATGGTCTTAAGCTCGATAGTTGTCGGCTTTGTATTGTATCTGATTGCGGTCTTGTTTGGTTTGGCTTTTTCGATCAGCCCGCATGGTGTGCAAAGCCTCAGCCTTATTGCAGGTCTCACCATGCTTTATGGCATTTTGATGGATTACATGGCCATTCCGGCCTTGGCTGACGGTAAGGATTATACCAGCGCTTTTATGTTCGCTTTAAAAAGATTGACGCCTTTGCGAGTCATCAAATTGATTATTCTTTGGATCATTGTTGCCATCGTGTTGGCGATCAGCTTGATTCCGATTTGCCTTGGTTTGATTTGGACCTTGCCTTGGATGTTCACGGTGCAGGCGAAAATCTACCAATCGTTGAATGGCCAGTAAGTCTTTTTACTCGCCTGTTCCAATGCTATGATGTGCGCAAAATCTTAAAGGTGTTTTGTGCACATCAAGTCAATTAAAGTTAATACGGTTATTTTGGGTGGCGGCATTGCCGGTCTTTGGTTGTTGCATCGCTTACGAAAGCAGGGTGTGGACGCTGTATTGCTGGAAAGTGACGCCTTGGGGGCCGGGCAAACCGGTGCCTCGCAAGGTATTATTCATGGTGGTGTGAAGTATGCGCTTAACGGCGTGCTCAATCGCGCTTCACAAAGCATCGCGGATATGCCGGGCATTTGGCAAGACTGCTTGCTGGGTTACGGTGAGGTGGATTTATCCGAGGCGAAGACTTGGTCGGATTCTCAGTATTTATGGTCGCCGAAACGCTTGGGCTCTCGTTTAAAAATCTTCTTTGCCTCTCAATTGTTGCGCGGTCGCTGCGATGCTGTCCCGCGTGAAAAGATGCCAGCCCCGTTTGATACGCCGGCCTTTAAGGGACAATTGTACCGTTTAAATGAATCCGTGGTCGATGTGTATTCCGTGCTCGAGGCGCTGGCAAAGCCTTTTCAGGAGGTGGTTTTAAGTGCGCCACGTTCGCACACTTCAATTAAAGTGTCTCAACATAAAATTCAAAGCATCGATGTGGTGCACGGTGAAAAAGTGTTTCATCTTCAGGCCGATAATTATGTGTTGGCTACGGGCGAGCAGAATGAAGCCTTAATTCTGCACACACGCGTGGTACATTCACCCATGCAGCGAAGACCGCTGCGTATGGCCTTGATCACCTTTGACGGCATTACGCCTGTTTACGCCCATTGTTTTGCCAAAGGTAATAAGCCTGCGATCACCATAACCTCGCATAAAAATGAAAACGATGAATGGGTGTGGTACATCGGCGGCGAGGTGGCTGAAAAGGGTGCTAAGCAGCCACCCGAAAAGCATCGAGCGTGTGTGTTAAAAGCCTTGAAAAAAGGGTTTCCTTGGTTGGGCTTTGAGCACCTGCGTTTTGATAGCTTTATGGTGGATCGCGCTGAAGCTTGGCAGCCTGATGGGTCGCGCCCCGATTTGCCTTATGTGAAAAATTTTGGCGATGTGACGGTGGTCTGGCCCACAAAGCTTGCGTTTGCACCCATGGTGGCTAATGAGGTGATGCAACATTTAAAGCCCAGCGAACACCCTGCGTCGGGTTTAGATCATTTGACCGATTGGCCAAAAGCGCAGGTCGCTAAAGCCATTTGGGAGCGCGTATGAAGTACCAAGCGGTTTCGGGGATAGATCGCGCTTTGTCATATATTGGCTTGGGTACCGTCAAGCTTGGGCGTGACCAAGGCGTGAAGTACCCAGCCTCTTTCAAGATTCCAAGTGATAAAGAAGCCGCTGATCTGATTGCGCTGACAAAAGACTTAGGCGTGAATGTTATCGATACCGCGCCAGCCTATGGTCAGAGTGAGGCTCGTTTGGGTCAGTTGCTAAAAGGCCAGCGTGATGATTGGGTGATTATCAGCAAAGCCGGTGAAAACTTTGAAAACGGTGAATCGACGTTTGATTTCTCTGCTGGGGCAATCGAAGACAGTGTAAAACGCAGCTTGAAACGTTTGAGCACGGATGTGATTGATATGCTTTTGATTCATTCGAACGGTGATGATGCAAGGCTGATCGAAGAGGACGATGTGTTTGGTACGTTGTCCAAGCTAAAGCAAAACGGACTGATTAAAACTTTTGGTATGTCGGTTAAAACGGTGAAAGGCGGCGAGCTGACCTTGAAATATGCTGATGCGGCCATGATCACGTTAAACCCGTTCGATCGTGAGTGTGAGAGCTTATTGCCTTTGGCAGAACGCTTGGGCAAAGCGGTGTTGATCAAGAAAGCCTTTGCTTCAGGGCATGCTTATGCGGGTGATCAACGGCTTACCCCGGCAGAAATTTTTCAATTTTTGTCCGCTTTTTCTGCCATCACGAGTGTGATTGTGGGCACGATTAATCCAGCGCATTTACGGTCGAATGTTCGGGCGTGCTTTTAAGGGCTCTGGGTTTACTCATTGAGTGTCTGGCTCGCCAGCTTCAATATCCGATGATATACTGCCGCAAACAGGAGATCTGCCCGTGACAGTCATTCAGGATGCCAAGTTTTTAAAGGCCAAAGTGCTTATTGTCGGTGATGTGATGTTGGATCGTTATTGGTACGGCCCGGTGTCGCGCGTCTCACCGGAAGCCCCGGTGCCTGTCGTTAAAGTGAATGAAGTGGAGGATCGTCCGGGCGGGGCGGGTAACGTGGCGTTAAACGCGGCGTCATTGGGTGCAAGCGTGCGTTTGCTGGGTGTGATCGGTAATGATGAGGCGGGTCGTAAGCTGGATGCCAAGCTGCAAGCTGCGGGTGTTGCCACAGAGCTTCATGTGAATCACGCACAGCCCACCATCACCAAGCTGCGTGTTTTGAGTCGTCATCAACAGCTGTTACGTTGCGATTTTGAGGAAAATTGGGCGGGCTTTGTGGAGCGCGAGGCTTTTGAGAGCGCTTACATAAAAGCGCTAGCTCACTGTGACGTGGTGATTTTATCCGATTACGCAAAAGGCACGTTGTACAATGCACCACATTTTATTGCGCTGGCGAAAAAAGCGAACAAACCTGTGTTAGTTGATCCCAAGAGCCAAGATTTTTCGGATTACCGTGGCGCAACTTTGCTAACACCCAATCGCCAAGAGTTTGAATATGCCGTAGGCCAGTGCGAGGATGAGCAGGCGATTGCTTTGAAGGCTAGAGCATTAATGAAAGCTTGCGATTTTCAAGCGATGTTGGTCACGCGCAGTGAACACGGCATGAGCTTGATTGAAGCCAATGAAGCCACGCATATTCCCACCCAAGCACGCGATGTGTTTGATGTGACAGGGGCGGGTGATACGGTGATTGCCACTTTAGCCGTGTGTGTCGCGGCGGGCTTGCCGTATGTGGATGCGATGCATTGCGCGAACACTGCCGCAGGTATTGTGGTGGGACGCATGGGTGCAGCCTCCGTGAGCTTGCCAGAACTAAAAGCAGCGTTGTTGCCCGATGAGGCGGCTCTGCATGGCATTGTGAATGAAGAGCAGCTGGGGCTCGCTGTCGCAAAAGCGCGCGGTAAAGGTGAGAAAATAGTCTTTACGAATGGATGTTTTGATATTTTGCACGAAGGCCATGTCAATTATTTAACTGAGGCGCGCAAACAAGGTGCACGTTTGATTGTGGCGGTGAACACCGATGAATCGGTTTCGGCCAATAAAGGCCCGAGCCGCCCGGTGAATACTTTGTCACGCCGCATGGCGGTGCTGGCCGGCTTGAAGTCGGTGGATTGGGTGGTGCCGTTTGCTGATGAAACCCCGTGTCGTTTATTGGAACAGATAAAACCCGATGTTTTGGTGAAGGGCGGTGATTACGGTATCGAAGCCGTTGTGGGTGCAGATATCGTGAAGGCCTACGGTGGTGAAGTGAAAGTGTTAGGTTTGGTTGAAGGGGTTTCGACCACGGCAACCATCAAAAAGATTGAGGGAAAGGCGTAATGGGAACCTTGTTTATTATTTCTGCGCCCTCCGGTACGGGTAAAACCAGCTTGGTGAAAGGCATGGTGGAATCATTGTCGCACATTTCAGTTTCTGTTTCTCACACCACGCGGCCCGCGCGCCCCGGTGAAATTAACGGTGTGAATTATCATTTTGTGGATGATGCGACGTTTGAGTCTATGCTCGCTGAGGGAGATTTTTTAGAGCATGCGCAGGTCTACGATTATCACTATGGTACCTCAAAAAAAGCGGTGGCTGATCGCTTGGCACAAGGGCGCGATGTCATTTTAGAAATCGAATGGCAGGGGGCGCGTCAAGTCCGCCAAGCCTTTCCGAATGCGGTGAGTATATTCATTTTGCCGCCAGATCAAGGCGCGTTGCGTGAGCGTTTAGAATCGCGTGGTCAGGATAGTGTGGCAGTGATCAATAAACGCTTGGCATTGGCGGCACAAGAGATTGGCTATCATGCTGAGTACGATTACTTGGTGGTGAATGATCAGTTTGAAGTGGCCTTGTCGGATTTGCGCTCGATTGTGCGCGCGGAGCACTGCCGCCAGCCTGAGCAAGAAAAACGCTTGGCCGCTTTGTTGCAGTCGTTCACATCTTAGCGTTTTTATCTGCAATCCTCGATTTTTTCGCCTGTCTTTTGGGACTCAGGAGTGTTTTTATTTGCTCGCTTCTTCTTGGTCTCCCGTTTCTCTTGCGCAGAGACGCTTTTCGCCATCCATGGCCGCTCCCTTCAGAGGCCCTGCGCAAGAAAAACCCTCGCCCAAGACAGCGAGCGTGCGCAATCCAGGATGGCGGTCTTGATAATGCCCAATTGCCAGGCTCGTCAAGCTATGGCATAATCGCGACCTTCTGTATAGAGGAGACCATCAATGGCCCGTTTGACCGTTGAAGATTGTTTAAAAGAAATCCCTAATCGTTTTGATTTGGTCTTGGCTGCCGCTCGTCGTGCGCGCCAAATTTCCAAAGGTGCTGTGCCTAAAGTGGATTGGGATAATGACAAGCCCACTGTGGTGGCTTTGCGTGAAATTGCCACTGGTCATTTGAATGCCTACGAAGACACTCTTCATGAGCAACAAATGGAAGAAACAATTACTTTAGATTTAGAGGAAGATAGTGCACAATAAAGGTTGATTAAACAACCCGTTGGGCACCATGGAGCCTCTATTTTCGCCATTAGAACAAAGCCTTGCGACCTATCTGCCCGAACATGAGGTAGAAAAAGTCCGCCAGGCTTTTTTGTTGGCTGAAGAAGCTCACGCGCCGCAGACCCGAAGCTCGGGTGAGCCTTATATCACACACCCTGTGGCCGTCGCTACGATTCTGGCCAATATGCATTTCGATGCCGAAACCGTGATGGCGGCTTTATTGCACGATGTCATCGAAGACACGGAGTTCAGCAAGCAACAAATTATTGAGCGTTTTGGCGAGCAGGTCGGTAACTTGGTCGATGGCGTGAGTAAGCTTACGCAGTTTGATTTTAAAACCAAAGCCGAAGCGCAAGCCGCAAATTTCCGTAAAATGATGCTTGCCATGGCGAGCGATATTCGAGTGATTCTCATCAAGCTGGCTGATCGCTTGCACAATATGCGCACCTTGGGTCACTTGCCACCGCACAAGCGCCGACGTATTGCCAAAGAAACCTTAGAAATTTACGCGCCCATCGCTAACCGCTTAGGTATGCGGGGTTTTCGTGATGAGCTGCAAAACTTAGGGTTTAAAGCCTTGCACCCTTTGCGCTCAAAGGTGCTCATGGCCGCGGTGAAAAAAGCACGCGGTAATCGAAAAGAGGTGATTCGTTCGATTGAAGCTGCGTTGGATAAAGTACTCAGTGATGTCGGCATTTCTGAATACAAGCTCATGGGCCGCGAAAAAAGCTTGTTCAGTATTTATCGCAAGATGAAAGAAAAACATCTGCACTTGAATGAAATCATGGATGTGTATGCGTTTCGTATTGTCGTGAAAAGTGTGGATTTGTGTTATCGCGTGTTAGGCTCGGTGCATAATCTCTATAAACCCGTCCCGGAGCGTTTTAAAGACTATATTGCGATTCCTAAAGCTAACGGCTATCAATCCTTGCACACGACGTTGTTTGGTCCTTACGGTTTGCCCATTGAAATCCAGATTCGCACAGAAGATATGCAAAATGTGGCGGAAAATGGTATTGCTTCACACTGGCTGTATAAAGAAAAAGGTGAAGCGGCTGACGAGGCGCAACTGCGTGCGCGCAACTGGATTAAAGGCATTTTAGATATTCAAGAAAGCACAGGCAACTCGATCGAGTTTATCGAAAACGTGAAGATCGAACTGTTTCCAGACGAAGTGTATGTGTTCACGCCTAAGGGCGATATTTTAGAATTGCCGGCTGGCGCCACCGCGGTGGATTTTGCCTATGCGGTGCATTCGGATGTGGGCAATAGTTGTATTGCCGTGAAAATTGATCGACGTTTATCGCCCTTAAGTACGGCTTTAAAAAATGGCCAGCGCGTGGAAATCGTTTGCGCACCGGGTGCGAGGCCGAACCCTGCATGGTTGAACTTTGTGGTCACCGGTAAAGCGCGCAGTAATATTCGCCATTATTTAAAAACGCAGCAGCGCGAAGAGTCGATTCAACTTGGTCAGCGCATGTTGGATCAAGCCTTGTTGCAATATTCCACCACGTTAGAAAAACTCGATACGCTACAAATTACTCGTTTAATTCAAGCCTTGGAGCTTGAAACGGAAGATGATTTGTTCGAAGCGATTGGTTTGGGTAACCAAATGGCGCCGATTTTAGCCCAGCGTTTAGTGGGTGCAGAGCCTGAGGCGCTCGAATTGCAGGTTGGCGAGGCGGCGGATAAAACCTTAGCCATTCGCGGCACAGAAGGCATGGCTGTACGCTTTGCTAAATGTTGTTATCCGATTCCTGGTGATCCGGTTTTGGGTGTTTTGACGTCAGGGCGCGGTATTGTCGTGCACCGTGAAGATTGCGACACACTCAATAGTTTTATGCAAAATCATTCAGATAAATGCATGCCGCTACGTTGGGAAGCCGAGCTCGATCAGCAATTTGAAGTGGCGTTGATTATTTTGGTCGAAGATCAGCGCGGCGCGCTCGCCGCGTTAACGGGCGCTGTGGCAGGCGCGGAAAGCAGTATTCATGCGATTCAAACGCGCGATCGTGATGAGCGTTTCGTGCAAATTGCTTTAGTGATTACGGTCGATGATCGTACTCACTTGGCACAAGTGATTCGTCGTATTCGACAAATAGCGGCCGTGGAAAAAATTTATCGTAAAAAACAGTCAGATTAGAGAGGTACTTATGAAACACGTGATTAAAACCAACACCGCCCCAGAAGCCCTTGGCAGCTATTCGCAAGCGATTTTGGCCAATGGCTTGTTATTTATTTCAGGCCAAATCGGTTTGAAACCGGGTGATGAAACCCTTTCGGGTGATTTCGATACACAAACACGGCAAGTGTTTAAAAATATTGAGGCGGTCATTGAAGCGGCCGGTGGTCGTGTGATTGATTTGATGAAGCTCACGGTATTTGTCACAGACCTCAATCACGCCAAAACCTTTAACGACATCATGGTTGAGTTGTTCGAAAAGCCGTTTCCCGCACGCGCCATGGTGGAAGTGTCACGTTTGCCCAAAGGCGCGCTGGTTGAAGTCGAAGCGATCGCTTTGTTGGATTAGGTTTTATTTCTCCCCGGGTTATCGCTTCGCTCAATCCAAGTTGCGTTTGTTTCGTGTGTAGCAACCGTCTTTGCGAGGAGCGTAGCGACGAAGCAATCTCCAGGTTAATGAGCCAGATTGCCGCGCTCACTGTCGTTTGCTCGCAATGACATTAGCCATAAAATGTAGCCTGGGTTGAACGCCGAAGGCGTGATAATCCGGGAAGGTTTAAACCCGGGTTTTCAATGCTTCGCATTTCAACCCAGGCTACTTTTGCTTTGAGCTCTCTGCAGGGCGCCTCTATCGCCTTGTTTTTACTGTACAAATTTTGCCCGCCAAAATTTAGGCAAAAAAACCCTATAAAACAATGAATTACAGACCAGTCGGGTCGTTTTTGTTAAGAATTCCTTAAGCTTTCGTGGGTATAATGTGCGCATCTAACAACAATAACGGTTAAAAAATGAGCAGAGAAAACATAGAACAGCGCTTTGATAAGAGCCTCAATGCTGCCTTGCGTGTTCGTGCAACCGCTAAAATATCGTCTCATGAATTCAATATGGATGCTAATAGAGCGCTTGTAGAGTTATCTTCTAAGTTCGGTCAGGAAGAATTTCCTGGCTCCAGAATGGGTGAATTTTTTGAGGTAATGGGACGTTACGGAACACAGGTCTTAGGTGGTGGTATTAGTGTTTTTCTAATGGAGCACTGCCGCTTAAAAAATTACCCAGATGCGAAGCCCCTTATTCTTAAGCCCAAAATTCATGTTGATTTGGACGATGATGGCAATTATGTTTTTAACTATTCATGTCATATTTTAGGGTTTTTTAAGGATGACTTCTCTGTTGTTATGCTTACAGAAGATAGTAAAAAGCTTTTTCAAACAGATCCCGTGAAGAATACGAATGAGGCTAGAGAGCGTATTTTGCAAAGCGGGAGCTCTGCCTTTGTCAGCGCCAGTGTATCTTTTACTGTCAACAAAACTAAAAGCAGTTTTGAGCATCATTTGCAGCCTACGCGGTTAAAATACAATGCTGAGCATGTGCAACTTGGTGATTCATCGATGATGGCTCCCAATTCTCGGTGCGAGCTTTTACAGCGCTTTGGTGTGGTTGGTGATGGTAGAAGTGTACCCATGGCTCGACGAAGCACAAGCCCTGCTTCTGCTGCTTCTGAAGGCCGTGCAACTACTCCTGAAGACCGACGATTGCCAACACTTCGCTAAATCGCTCGCCGCTGGCTTTGTGGTGTTTGCGTTGGTACACATCTAAGTACGCGCGCAAAATGTAGCGGTAATCCCTGCTTTGAAACACACGGCCGATTTTTTCGGCCAGTGCGACATCATCTTTGCGTTCTATATTGCAATACTGAAATAACACACAGGCTAAGAGGGCGGCAAGAGAGGCTTGTCGTGCCTTATTTTTGTCTGCTTGAAAAAAACGATCGATAATATCATCCACGGCGCGGCGTTGGTCGAAGTGTTGCCAGCGCTTAAAAAATTCGAGTGATAAGCGCTCACATTCTTCTAGGCTGTATTCATGGTCTTGCGATAGCAATAAAAACAAACCGGCTGGGATAATGCCTTCAATATTCGCCCATGAGCAATTGCCCGTGATTTGCGGTGGCATGTCCAGCACAATCATTTCTTGCAAGCCCAGCGCTTGGTTTAAGCCTTTGTGCACATAGTCTTCGCTGGTTTCAGAAAAAAAGAGGGTGTTGATCAGGCTGAAATCAAAACGGGCTTTGGGTTTCATGCGATAGAGGGTAAGGCTGGCATTTTTTCGGCCGTATTCACCACGGTCACATTTGGCCAGCAACCGCCCCGCGCGTAAAAAACACACAGCGTGTCCGTGGTAAGCCACGGGCAGTAACACAATGTTTTGTTGAATCAAACTTTCAATCTGCGTGCGATGTTGCGTGGGATCAACCCAGTAGTGTTGGAATTTCATGAGCGTCATCGTGCGCTCAAAGGCGTGCAATAACGTTTTGGCTTTATCGCGCAGCCTATGAAATTCACGACCGGCAAAGTGATGCACAAAATGGCGAAACGAGTGGTAAATGATCGCCACCGTGGACTCTAGAATAAAGCCTTCGAGGTTCACTTCGCAATAGCGTTTGCTGGTGCTGACGATATCCACTTTGCCTTTGAGCTGATAGCGATGCGCGAGTAATTTGGTTTGCACATAATCTTTTATAAACTCTAAGTCTAGGCCGTAGCTTTTCAGTAAAAAAAGTAAGTGTTGGTTATCACGCAAGTAGGCCATCGTGCCAGCGGGCATGCTGTGTGTGGTGTAGCTGTTTGGGTTGGCGCCGTGCTTTAAAAGCTGCTCGACAATCACTTCGTTTTCATTGTCCACTGCCCAGTGCAAAGGTGTGCGGCCTGTGGTGTCGGCAAATTCAATATTCGGTTTAAAGCTTAAAAGGTACTCAAGCATATCAGCTTTGTTGGCGATGATGGCTTCGATCAGGGGCGTGTAGCCATATTCATCGTAGTCGTCGAGGTCGGTGTGCTCGGAAACTAGGGGTTTAATGTCTTCAAGTTGGCCGAACAAAATGGCTTGGGCAAGTGACATGCTTAGCCTCGGTTAAAGCTGATAGTTTGTTGATGTTGAGCCTGTAGCCGTTGTTGGAGTTCAAGCTTTTGTCGCAGTCTCAATTCAAGCTTTTCTCGCGCTTCTGGGTTCTCTGAAGCCAGTGGAGTGGCTTCCATATCATCCGGAAAAGTGCCGGCAAGTTTTTGACCGCCAAGTAAAGGGTGCTGTGGCATGCCCTGAGCAAGGCCTTGCTCTTGCACGGGGTCTCGATCTTTGGGCGAGTGCTGCGTGCTTTCATCGTGTGTGGCAAAGCGTTTTTGCTCCTTTCGAACACCTTGTAGAACATCGGGATAATGCTCGTCGATGTCGGGAATCACACTGATAGGTTTTATGGTTTTGGCCATGGTTTATGCTCGTTGTTGTGCCACTGAGTGTAGCACACTATTCATCTCTGAGTTTGCGTTTGAAGAAAATGGTTAACACGTCAACGCCGATAATTTTATGTCCATCGGGGTTGAACGCTAATATCGTTTGCTCGTTGTCGAGGCTTCGTAACTGTTTTTTACCCGAGTGGATCAAAAGCTCACGCAGGACAACTTCACCGTTATTAAGGCGAACCAGCACGGTGTCGTCATCAATAGGCTCAACATCCGGGTCGATGATAAATAGGGTATTTTGCGGGTAGCGCGGGTACATGGCAGGCCGGCTTTCCAATGCGAAAGTGTGGTCGCCGAGCTTGTTATCCAGCTTGCGGCTAATGGCTTGCCAGCGTTCCCAGTCTGTTAAATCGAGCGTGCGAATATCGCGAGCTCTTTCGACCATTTCCCAATCCAAAATCGGCACGTGTTGCGGTTTGGTTTTGAGGGTTTGTGAGCGGCAATCCAAACATTGGTGGATCAGTGTGTCGATAGAGACTTCAAAATAATCGGCGAACAGTTTGAGTGTGTGAATGCGTGGGTCTTCGGTTTCGCCGGACATTAAGCGGCGGATGGTCATCACGGGCAGGCTTAGGTCTTGCGCAAGATTATTGATGCCGATGCCGTGGTGGCGCATCAAGGTGCGAAGGTTCACCCCCAGGCACTGACGGGGATTATTGTTATGGTTGTGCACTAAATGGCTCATGTCCGTCCTTTTTTCAGCCTGCGATTTTATCATAAAAAGCCCAAAAATCGACTATTTTAGTTTATTTTATGACCAAGGCCACTCAGCTATTTGATAAATATGGGGAAAATTTAATCACAAAATCATTTGAAAACATAACATGTTTGTTATACAGTGCGTCCAACACAAACGCTAACTCAAAGTATTTGTGCCACCCTTCAAGCAATGCCTGGCGAGGAATAAAAATAATAAGCTTCGCCGCCGGCGTTCAGATGCCTTCTCCTATTGTTATTTCTTGAGAGCGCTAGTTCAACAGAAGCGCTTATGCAAAAAGTCGATACGCCCCTGTATGTTTCGAAACAAGAAGGGCGTGGTCGCTACGGTTTTTAACTGGCTTTTTGCGCTTTAATTAAATTAATGGCCTTGATGATGTTCACAGCTTCGTGGAGTTGGTAATCCTAAAAAACGCAGTTGAGCCTATTCCTGCTGTTCAAATTGGCGACTAAATCAGATTATTTTTTCAACAATAATTGGGCTATCCAGGTGCAGGAAGCAAGTTTGGTGGATGAGTTTTTACCGTTTCA
>Ga0210019_1000405_pt1 | contig 54090 bp, 62 predicted proteins | sample CryGeyCG2114_020_2_FD_183969 | JGI IMG/M metagenome (GOLD analysis project Ga0210019, IMG submission 183969) | Groundwater microbial communities from aquifer - Crystal Geyser CG11_big_fil_rev_8/21/14_0.20 (SPAdes) (version 2) | ecosystem: Environmental > Aquatic > Deep subsurface > Groundwater ...
CATGAATTTAAAATCGTCCGAATCCGAAAACCAATAACCCAGACCTGTTGTCGGAATTACACGCGCATCAATATTGGCGAAACGGTCATGATCACCCTCTGTTTTGAAAAAATGGAACCATTTCTTTGTCTGACCGAAACTATACGCATAACGAATCATGCCATGATGTTTTTGCGAATTCATTTTGCGGTCTTCTTCCGAATAGTAAGTATCTCCCTGCAAATCAAATTCATTCTTATCTGTTTTACGCTTTAATTTAAAAGCTCCCTTCAATTCTGTATTATTCACATTGCCTCGCTCACGGTTAAAGCCTGTTTCTAATTCACCGGACCATTTTTTTGCTTTTTTGGCAGCAGCTTCTGCTTCGGCTTTCTTAATATCCGCATCTGTGATGACATGATCCACCAATGATTTCGGTATATTGATTACCCCCATGCCCGGCGTCTGTAACTGATAGGTTTTTGCGTCTGTATTGACAATTGACCCTGTTAATCGATCTTCGTTGGTTAGAAAAACTTGATCAGCCAAACCCAAAGGCATCAGCACAATCATGGCTGCCAAAAAATAAAGGGCATTCATTTTCATTTTTAAATTCATCACAAGGCCTTTCGTTAAAGGTAATCTGTTGATTGTAAAATCGATACTCGGATTTTGTTATGTTTATTTAAGCAGGCACGAAAACCACGATCAATTGACATATTTGTTGATAAGTCCAACAATCTTGTCATTAGTAAACTGCAGAATTAAAAAGCATTTTATCACGGAATAATAAAATAACCTAATCATCCGAATATTTAAGCCAAAAATATATTTTGGCATGGTGTTTGATTACGTTAGCAATCAATGATAAGCGATCAGGAGCGCACATTGAACATTGTAAAGACTACAAGAAAGAAGAGGGAGATAATTCATTATGAGTAAGATAAAGTTTATTCCGGCTCTATTATTGAGCCTGTTCATATTAACGTCCAACGCTCCTGCGTTCGAAGCGGGTGACCAAACCATCGATCTGGATCTCGGCAACACCTATGTAACTAAGTATGTTTTTCGCGGCGTTGACACTTTTAACGATCAAGGCGGCATGCAGCCTTATGTCACACTCACTTTTCACCCTTTTGATACCAATATGGCTTTTGGCTATTGGGGGTCTTTTGCGTTGAAAAGCGGCTTTGAAGATCTAGATGAAGAAGATTTTTGGTTCAGTATGGATAAAGACTTCGGCATTTTCAATTTTGGATGGGGTTATACTTATTATGACTTTTTCAATAATTCAAGTGACGGCGACATTAATGAATTTCAGTTTTACGGCTCAATCTCCGAAATTCCGCTGCCGGAAGGCACGGATTTGCCTTTGGTAGGCAATAAGATTCCATTAAGTTTGGGCTACAAAGCCGCTTATGCATTTGGCAATAAAAGTCCCGATAAAGGCGGCATTGATAACGGCTGGTATCAGGAAGTAAACGCAGGCATTGAAATTCCGATACCCGGCTCCGAGAAAATACCTTATCAAAGCGAAGGTATGGCTCTTAGCTATAATCATGTATTTGGTTTCTACGACGGCCAATTGAATTTTAACGCCGGATTTCACTATTGGACTCAAAGCATTTCAACTTCCATTGCTTTACCGGGCAATGTTTCCATTACGCCGAGTTTAAATTATCAGGTAACTGACGGATCCAGTGACATCAATCCGGAAGATGAGTTTTATTTTATGTTGGATTTTGCAGTTTCATTTTGACCCCAAAGACCTCTTCCGCCCTGTATTTTCAACACAAAAAGACGCTGTGATAAGTAACCACAGCGTCTTTTTCCCCCTCAAACGCTGACTTCTTTTAAAAGTTCAATAACTCCAAGTCTTTATTCTGTCAGTACTTTCACTTTCTTTAAAAGTAAATTTATGACTTTATTTTAAATTAATTTTTTCTTGAAAAATTTGAAATATGTGCATGGGCATGCTACATTTGAAGCAGGATCGCCTCAGAGAAAAAAGTTTCTGTCCAGAATTGAAGTAATTTAACAGGCTTTTAAAACCATAGGCGGGCCGTATGAACCATGTTGAAGATCACATTCATGTTTTGCTGATTGAAGATAGACCCGAAGACGTTGAGTTTACCAGCGTCATCCTTTCCCTAGTCAAACACATTAAATTTACCATCGAATGGGCGCCCTGCTTAGAAGACGGTTTTCGGCTGATGTCGGATCCTACCAAACATTTCGATGTGATCTTGCTTGATTTAAATTTACCTGAAAGCAAAGGAATCGACACCTTATCACGGGTAATGAGTCATATGCCCCAAGCCCCCGTAGTTGTTCTGACGGGCCTGGATGATGAGAAAATTGCTTTGGAAGCCCTTCACAAGGGCGCGCAAGATTATTTAATCAAAGGGGATGCGAATGGTAAAACGCTCCCCCGCATCATGCGCTATGCCATTGAGCGCAAACGGTACGGCGATCTCTTACGTGCCAGTGAAGACCGATTTAAACGCTTTCTGGAAACTGCGGCTGTTTCGGTCGTGTGCTTATCCTCGTCTCACCGCATTTTAGAGTTTAATCATGAAGCTGAAACGATTTTCCGGACACACAAAGAAGACGTGTTGGGACGCGACTTTTCAAAGTTATTTGTGCCCAGCGAAGAACAGAGCCGCTTTTCGGAAGGGATCGAACAAGTGATGTCCGGAAATTTAATCACCCACAGACGAACCACGGTTCATGATTCAGACGGTAATGAACGAATTTTGTCATGCAATTTGAGCCGCATGGTAACGGTTGAAGGTAGACCGATCGGTGCTTTGGTGTGTAGTCACGATGTCACCGATGACGCCCGCTTAAACGAAAAAATCGTCATCAAAGACAAGCTGTATCGTCTTTTGGTCCAACACACACCAAACACGGCGGTCTTCGTCATCAACCGGGATGGGCAATTTACCACCGTAGAAGGTAATGCGTTTAAAACTTTCGCCGTCACGCCTAGTTTTTTTGAAGGCAAATCCGTTTTTGATTTTCTGACTCTGAAACAACGCGCAAAAGTGGAAACATTGCTTGCCAATGCTTTTAAGGGAACTGAAGAAACGTTTGAGGAGTGCTTACAGGGCCGGAACTACTTGGTGCACTTACTTCCCATTCCCAATGGCAAAAACCAAATCCCTTTTGTGATGGCTATTGCACGGGATTAGATGATGAATTGGACAGCATCGTCTAAGACATAAGAAGTGAGCTCTGAGGCAGGTTGCCCGTGCAATAGCTCTCACCCCTGCGAACCATTTAAAACTTGTTGAATGGTTTTTAACATCTGATCATGCAACAAGCCATTGGTTGCAAGAATGCCTGTGTTTTTTAATAACTTTTTACCGCACGAAAAATCAAGATGCTTACCATCTAAATCGGTAATCTTGCCTCCCGCTTCTTCAACAATCAGAGCACCGGACGCTTGATCCCATATATTTTCCCTGTAATCACGGTGGTCGGGTGCGGGGACGCGCATTAAAATATCGGCTTCTCCTGACGCCACCAAGGCATATTTGGCCAAGCTATCCATCCCGATCGGTTTTTGCTTCATTCCCAACGAGCGCATCATTCGATCGGTTTTAAGGTGATCCGTGTGCTTACCCTCATAAGAACGCACCAAAACACCCTCTTCAATCGAAGAACGCTCTGAAGCATGCAAACGTTCCCATTCTTTAACAAATTGGATTTGATTCACCCAAGCACCTTCTTTTTTAACGGCAAATATCAGAGAGCCGGGACCTTCATAATCAAAGTGACGCCCCTTTGCAATGGTGGGACATCCCAAAGCTGCGACAGTTACTTCTCCGTCTTCAATGAGTGCCAGAGCAACGGCATAATGGCCCCCTCTTAAAAACCCGCGTGTGCCGTCAATCGGATCTAATGTCCAAAACCGCTTGCATGGCTCGCCTTGGCCATGATCAATCCATTGATAAACATCTTTCGCGGCAATGTCGCCAAAAGCGGGCTTAAGAAAACGGATCACGTCGGCCAAAACGGTTTCCGATGCTTTTTGCTTTAATAAAGCCGCACTTTCTTCACCTACCAGCGGAACATCGGGAAAAGTTTTGTGCAGCCGCTCTGAAATCAAAGCTTGGACGGCAAAATCGGCGACAGTAACAGGCGTTCGGTCGTGTTTGGCAACGGAAGCATGGCCAATATGGCGTTGGACCTGTTGAGCAAGCAACGCCCCTTGGCGGACGGCTTGAATAGCGAAGACAACTTCGGGTTTTTCGAAAACAGACATCGTGCGCAATCAATGAATGTTATTTCAAGAAAATCTTAACGTTTATTTTTACCGTATTACCGATTGATTCGTGATGACAGGATTTCAATAAAACCGGAATCCGTTCACCAAAATTAAAAAGTGAGTCATCATCATGGTTCGACAGGGCGAAAATAATGTTCCCTATAATAGCGCAATTCATCGATAGATTCCCGTATATCCATCAACGCTCTATGCGCATTTCCCTTTTGCGGCTTGTTTTTATCAGGCGGATACCAACGATTGACCAGTACTTTGATGCTGCTGACATCAACCAACCGGTAATGCAAGAATTCATTCAGCGTGGGCATGTATTTAATGATAAATCGTCGGTCGTGATGAACCGCATTTCCGCACAAAGTGGTATCACCCGCCACACAATACTGCTTCACAAATTCTAAAGTTCTTCGTTCAGCTTCAGCCAGAGAAATTTTAGACGCTTTGATCGAATCCACCAAACCTGATTTTTCGTGCTGCTTTTGGCTCCAAGGGTCCATGTGATTTAAGATTTTGGTGCTTTGATGAATCACCAAATCAGGCCCTTCGGCAATGATGTTGAGATGAGCGTCGGTGACAATGGAGGCAATTTCAAGAATATGGTCCTTGTCGGGATTAAGTCCCGTCATTTCAAGGTCAATCCAAAGTAAATTTGAAGCTTGTTTTAAGTCAGTCATGGCCACTAATAGATTATGAAACTGCGGGTTTTTGTCGGCGGTTAAAAAATTAAGTCAGTTAGAAAGAACGCTTGCCAGTACTTGCTCTGACCGCTTAAATTCCCTTGAGCGGAATAGCTTCCTCAATCAATAGGACAGGGATATCGTTTCGAATAGGGTACAAATACTGCCGATCGCGCCGCCTGACCAAACCACCGTCAATCGGCTGCGTTACTTTTTGGCGGCCTCGGTTTTCAATGTTACCTTGCTGGATTTGCTGATTAATTTTCTGAATGAGATCTGAGGAGGCCATTTCCAAGGGTTCTTTACTTTCCGGACAAGCTAAAATCTTTAACAATGCTGCGTCAATCACCCGCGGCTCCCGGGATTATTCTTCTCTTCTTCCTGCTGTGCCTTGAGGCTGTAACGTGCAAATGGCATCGCTTTCAGACGAGCCTTGGAAATGGGTATCTCGTATTTCTCGCACAAGCCGTAAGTTCCATCTTCGATTTTCTTGAGCGCATGGTCGATTTCATATAACAGGTCTTGTTCACTAGACGCAATGCCTAAACGAAATTCCGTATCGAAGCTGTCGGTTGCCATATCGGCCATGTGAAAGCTGTAACCGGAAAGATCGCCGGAGCCGTCTTTTTGGCTCTTGTTTAACGAATCTTCCTCGATGTGCTGGAGACCGGTTCGAATTCTCTCACGTAAAGTAAGCAAAAGACCCTTATAGTATTCAAGATCTTTCGCTGAAAATCTCTGTTTGGTTTTCTTAGGTCTTGGCATATTGACTAACCCCTTCCTTCCTAAAATATTAGCACAAAAAAACGCATAATGGCTACGACTTATGATTTTTCTGTGTCTTTAGACTGCTTGTATACTTCTTTTGGATCAAACACTTTTTGACTGTTTATTTTCAATTGAATAGGTTGTTTTGACCGGCCGAATGAGCCCGTCGGTACCACTCGATAAAAACAGGAACGATAACCCACATGACAACTGGCATCGCCTATTTGATCAACGCGTAACCAAATACAGTCTTGGTCACAATCGATCAATATCTCGCGAATTTTTTGAATGTGACCGCTTTCCTCACCCTTATGCCACAGCTTCTTGCGGCTCCGGCTGTAATAAACGGCTTCACCCATCTCGATCGACTTTGCTAAAGCCTCTTGGTTCATATAAGCCTGCATCAAAATCGTCCCGGACGCGTAATCTGATGTCACAACGGGAATCAGGCCCTCCTGGTCAAACTTGGGACTAAAATCAGTCCCTTCTTCTATTTGTGTCTTACTGCCGCGTGTTCCAAAAATCATTTTCTACCTATTCGGTTGCTTGATCAGGCCTTTTTAAGAAAGGCGTATTATACAATATGACGCAAGTCTGGCTCTGAGAAATACCCATTCCACACCTTAAATTGCCCTCTTGACGTGCCCCGAGCAGCGAATCAAGTTGCATATCATAATGACTTTTGGCCGAATGGCAAGAAATTATTCCGAGCACCAAAAAGGAACTTTAATGATGGTGAGAGTGGGGAAAATGCTGATTATCCGGATTTGATTTTCCCACAAATAGAATAGGGAAAGCAATGTCACTTAAGCAGCAAGGCAACCAAACAGCTATGAAGAGAAATATCGTTAACGCGAAGGCGATTGACCAGGTGAGCCCGCTTTCTAACGCCATCAGCATATGGAAAAGTGAGGCGCCTGTACTCAAAAGCACGTGCCCGGCATGAGGTACTTTGGTTTGCGGCCAACGATAAGCAATGGCAATGCCTAATAAAGCCAAAGGATTCACTAACCACCAAGCTTCTAGAAATCCAATGTGGAGATGGGTGTGCGGCAATGCAAGCCACCGTTCACCGATATAGGGAATTACAGAATCACTTAAGGTGGCAATTCCAATAGAGCCAAAATATCCGACTAAGACCAGCGCTATTCGATTGCACTGATGGCGATTGGCCGCGCAGGTGTGTAATTGATACATAGAAGCCGTCACCATCGCGCTCAAAAGCACATGGCCCGGATGGAGCACATAAAAAGCGAAGTAAGAAACTTCCTTGGGAATGCGGTACAAAAAAGCCGCTATGGCAATGCCGCTTGCAGCACCCAAGAGCGTAAAAGGGGCGTGATTTTTAAGTTCTTGACCAATCAGTTTTAGCATGGTGCGTACTTTATACGAACTGTTTTTGACATGCAAGCGAATTAAAGGCGTGTTGGCCGGCAAACATTAAAAGTGGTAAACCAAATCGCCGCCCAAATCCGCCGTCACCGCTACCATGACTAAACTCAAAAGGCCGCTTCCCCACAACCAAACTGGGCGAGCCGATTCCCGTTGAATGGTGTATCGCCAAACAAAGAACCGTATTGAATTAATCGCTAGAACAGCAACGGCTGAGAAAAAATGATTTCTCACAATGCTTGTAATACCGCCGGCGTCAATATAACCGGCAATCATGGCAACGGGTGTCATGATAAAAGCGCATTTAAAAGTGAGATAAGCGAAACGAGAAAAGTATCCGTCTTTTTTAAATAACCAAATTGATAACAAGAGAAATTCAAAACAATACAATGCGATCGGAAAATGAACCAGCATGGGGTGAAAAAAGAAATGGGAAGCATGCTGGTGTTCCATATTAATCAGTATAGCGCTTAGAAAACGCCATGTCTAGCGATGGCCGAGTGGAAATTAAGTCTAAAGCCTCCGCGAAGGAAACCATTGCTAAACCTTGCGGGAAATTCAAAGACGGATGAAAAATTACTGACGCTGGCCTTCGACAAACCAATCGAATAGACCTTTGGCGCCGGGTACTTTAGGGATCATCTTCTTGCCTTCTGCAGATTTTTTGACGTGCTTGGCAGTATTAATTTCCTCATACTTTAGTTCGTGCTTAATCGTATAAGCACCCATCAGAATAAAAATAATACCCCCTAGAATGTACAACCTAATCGATAACCGCCTCAGACCCTTAATGGCTTCCAATTGCATTTCTTCCGGTAATTTTTCCCACTTCCGCGAATTGGGAATTAAAGGGAGGCGAGGATACAAGTGGATCAATATCGGAATAATAATCGAAAGTGAGATACCAATTAAAATAAAGACGGTACCAAAACTTGAACTTCCGCTATGCATTTAAACTCTCCCATCAAATAAAATCGAGTCATTTACGTGATGCGTAAAATTGACAAAAGATCTATTATTTTTTTTGTTCTTTTGCTGTCGTTTGTTTTTCATACTGTTGATGGGCTGTGACACTGGCTTTATTGATAAAATAAAACCCTATCATCACGATAATGAGGGCAATCACCACACTAAAAATACACCCTTTCATAGATTTAACCTGCCTTTAGCTGTACTTTATTTAACTGAGCCATCGGGGAAACTCCCCGACCCATCATTTAACTAAGAAATAAATCGCAATCCCTATCCCAATGATGGCGGCAATGGTGACATAAAAAAGAACAACTTCCGATTCCTGAACTTTTTTCCTGACCACCGGATCTTCTTTAGAATGTTTTTCATATAGCGTTTGGATCACGTAACTTTCTGCCTTCAGCATTCCTTCGGCTTCTGCTTTATCTTTGGCGGATATTTCACCCGCGTATTTCTTCCCAGCCTGATCTGTTGCGAAACAAAAAAAAGTCTTTAACCCGGCGCCTGAACTATTTTCCGTTGGCTGAAGTTTAATTTGATTTTCGGGTGCAATTGGTGTTCCGCATTGACTGCACTTGGTTGCACCCGCTTCAATTTGTGCTGCACAAGTACGACACGAACTCATTGATCCTCTTTTACCTGTTGATACACCTTGTTATGTTATCGATATTATCGCCATTTTCTTTAAGGTTAATAAGACGAAGCAATAAGGCTTTAAACATATGGTATTCCCGCTTTTCCAGACCAGCTCTACGAATAAAGTTGGCAATATTGACTTCTGTGCGTCTGAGTAAATCTGCTCTCGGAGAAGTTCCGTAACCTAATTGAATGAGTGAAACCGAAAAAAGCCGGATCAAATCATCAAATTCTTCAGGGGTCGCATAAAATCTTTCGGGCTTTCTCGATTGAAATTGAAGAGACCCAAGATGGGTAACAATGGCAAAAAGCGTAACGGCCACCGCATGTGAAAGATTGAGAGATGAGTACGTTTCACTAGTCGGGATAGTCACCAACTCGTGACAAAAACTTAGTTCTTCGTTTGAGAGACCGTTTTTTTCATTTCCAAAAATGAGAGCCACTTTTTGCTCATGAGCAACCTCGCAGATTCTTGCAATGGCATGATGAATGGACCTCGGCTCCCCGCGCCATCTTCCCTGCCTTCGTGTAAAACCAACCGTCAAGGCAGCGCCGCGAATAGTTCCCTGAAGAGATTCTGACACTTCTGCTTCATCCAATATTTCTTTCGCATGCCAGCCCAAAGTGTACGCCTCTTGGCTTTGATGGGGACCGCAGTTAACCAAACTTAAGCGGTTAAAGCCAAAATTCTTCATCACGCGGGCAATTTGCCCGATGTTAGCCGGGTTTTCTGCGCGAGCCAGTATGATATGAAAATTATCAGAAGGGTTCATGAAGTTTAATTCCAGTTCCATGCAAGTTTTGCCAATAAGTATCGATGGTTAAACTTTGCTGCGTTGTACCGTTTACACGCACAGCTTCGCAGGCGTTCTTCGTTCTAGGGCAGAACTTGTTCTTCGAAACTCCCGCGTTAAGCGCGGAGCGAAGAAGAATGGGGAGTGAAGGATTCGAACCTTCGAAGGCCTAAGCCAACAGATTTACAGTCTGTCCCCTTTGTCCACTTGGGTAACTCCCCGTGAGGACGACGACTATCTCATGTCGTCGCCGAACGCACTTGAGACATCGGTCTCAAGTGCCATGAATTTGATTCGCCTCACCGAAACGGTCGGTTTCGGTGCCATTCCCCACTCGGCCCGTTTGGCCTCGTGCGGTCATGGAGCTGGCGGAGGGATTTGAACCCCCGACATGCTGTTTACAAAACAGCTGCTCTACCCCTGAGCTACGCCAGCGTCAAAATACTTTGAAATAACAAAATAACATTGATAAATTTTTGACGCAGCCCCAAAGCTTCATCAAACCATTTTAATCATCTAAATTGAATGGCTTTGGGGCAGCCTAAACCTACCCCTGCCCTCGCTTTAATCAAAAAGCCATGGAAGCGAGGACTGGCATGGCCGCCATTAAGATAATTATGATGTCAGTTGTTGGCCATGCCTGAGCTACGCCAGCGTCAAAATACTTTGAAATAACAAAATAACATTGATAAATTTTTGACGCAGCCCCAAAGCTTCATCAAACCATTTTAATCATCTAAATTGAATGGCTTTGGGGCAGCCAATATCCTAAAAAACCTGATCATCATATCAATTCTATGGGAAAATTCAACGGGTGTTATTTTGGCTTGCGATTCCCATATTGCAACTCCTTAAGAAGGAAAGAATTTCTCCGAATCTTTCGCCGCTCAGCGCTCCGGCTTCTGGAGAACTAAGCCCGGAGGAAACGAGGAGCGCCTCCGCGATTCACGCTTTTCAAGACTCGGAGAAATTCTGTTCATTTTAAAGAGTGGGGAAATGGGAATTTCAAGGTGTTACTTTGAAGTATCAAAGCGCACTAGCCTGAAGTGCTTAAAACTTTAAATTTTGCATCTTTACTTTCTTCAATGGTTTTAATAATGGCTTTCACCGAGATTTGATCCGGAAAGTAGATCACTTGAAGTGTTTTGGACTCCGGAAGGACCGTAATGCCAAACACACCGTCTAAACTATGGACGGTCAATGCCAAAATACCCGGGCAATCAGCACATTCCATGCCTTTGATGGAAAAACTGACTTTGGCAGCTCCCTTAGGCATGCCTGAAGCTGCGTGTAAATATTCAGAAGGGCAAACAAAAAACAATAAAAGAAATAACAGGCTAACTAGAAGAGAGCATTTTCTCATCAGAATAGTTTCTTTTTATCGCCGCCTTCACTTTCAAAAATTTCCACACGCACGGCAGTTGCCGTTACCGGATACACTTTTAAGTCAGTTGTTTTTCGGTCAAAGACAACTTCAATACCCATTCCGCGTTTAAGATAATTAAAACCTTCCTTAGCACCCAGTTTCTTATTGTTTTTTTCAAATCTGGTTTTTTCAGTCACTTCAATCATGCCAACACGGACGGAGGATAGCCCGATCACTTGTCCTTGTATTTTGATTTCACCGATACGCGGCAATCCATTGGCTGCTGTGCCGCTGTTTAATTTGGTACTCGAAACCAATCCCAGCATATCCGTATCTTTATTGATAGCAAATGCTGGATGGCTTAAAGTCATAATCAACATGATGAAAATAGCGACTGACAGATACCGGTTGAAACGTAACATCACGGCCTCCTATGTTTATTATTTTACATATAAAGATATCACGAACTATGATTCTTTTTCTTCAATAATAACAATACACCGATTGTTCTGAAACATCACCACTCCGGCACGGAGCGGCACGCCGCCGTGACCTTTTACCTTGATTTCACCTTCCGGCAAAGCGCCCATCAGGGGGTAATGATACGGCAGAAGGTCATATTCTCCTTCGTCGCCAAACATATGCGCTTCTTCCACTTCGGCATCAAAGAGAATACGCCTCAAGCTCATGACTTGTAAGCGAAACGTGGGTCTTTTTTCTACTTTTGCCTTAGCCATGCGAGTCAATATTTTCTATTTTTTAATGATCGACAAAAAAACAGCAGAATTAATGCTTAATTAAAAAGTACCTCACCTAAACAAAATTATCAAGCCGGATACAAGATTGTTTTACGGCTGATTTTCCTGTTTAAATCATGCGCTAATCGCAAGTTCATACGCCAGCCTACCCTCGCGCACAACCTGTTCTTCCACTGTCATACCAAACCGCCGTTCAAAATCCTCTATATCGCGAATAATAATTAAATCCTGAGGATCGCTGATAACTGATTCGCGGAGCAATAATCCTTTTAAATCGGCGTCATCTTTTGCACCAATTACGGAAATAATCCGGCTGCCGGTTTGATCTAAAAGATGCTTGGCTTCTTGATAGCTGTCAGCAATGTGAATAAGTTGTTCAGGTCTTAAGGTTGGATATCTCTTCTGCAGAAATTGGTTGGCAATTTCGACAAATTCACGTTCGGCTTTTTGTGTCACCACAGCAATCAAAGGCAGATGATTGAGTCCTTCTGCCAACGGCACCAATAAAGCGTTAAAATCACGCATAAATCCGTTGGCCACAATAAACCCTTGGGCGGATTCGGCCGAAGCCTGATCGTTCAATTGAAATCTTAATTCACGGCGGATTGGTTGACCCGCAAAATGCGCTCCCCGGTCGGCGAGGGTTTGGCGGAATTGTGCAATGGCCTGCGGAGGCACTTCTATTTTAAGTATTGACCCTGTGTCATCTACCGCGTCATACCTTAAATGCCGCAATTCCGTGCGCTGCATGATCATCGAAGAAAAATTTTGCTCTATTTCGTCCGGTTTTTCATAAGGATTCAAGATCTGCCAAATCTGAGTAATACCATCTGTCAAAATCCGAATGACCTCGTCAGGCTCCAAATTCAATGCCAGCGCAATCAAGTCCGGACTTTGACCTCTTAAGAAAAGCCCCAAAACATCTTCGATGCGAGGATCGGATATTTGCGTTATGACTTCTTCATAAGCTTTCTTTAAGATTGCTTTTTGTTCATTTTCGATTGCTAAATCGACAGACACTGCACCTTTGGGATCACCGTTCAAATCATCTTCCCATCCGAATAACCAATCAAGTCTTAATGGCCGTTTGGTTTTCATGGATAAAAATGCGTCGACCGCCAAATGCAGCCAAACCAGATCTTCCGGGTTTTTCGACGCTTTACCAGCTTCCAAATAATAAACATAACTAGGATCTACTTCTGCTAAAGCAGCTAAATGTTTAACGGAAAGTTCTGCTGCAATACGTCTTTGTTTTAATCTCGGGCCCTGTAAATCATCAACTGCCTGATGCAAACGAGCGAGCGACGTCTGCCTCGGTTTTTCACCTGACTCCACACTATTGATAAAAGAAGCGCTCAGTTTAGATTGGCTTGCAACATCTCTTAAGGTTAACCGTGCTTCCTGACGTCTTTTCCGCAAAATAGGGCCTTGAAGACGGTCGATTGTTTCCTGTAACTTGGCCAATCCAACGGGATCTTTTGAGGCCGCTCCCCGCTCAATATCGCTGAGGTAATTCGGATTTACCCCTGCTTCAAGGGCTAGTTTCTTGCTTGATAGACGCGCCAATAAACGGCTTTCGCGTAGTTTTGAGCCTTGTGCAACATCGATTTGATGATGCAATTGAGTTAATTCTTTGGGATTCATTCGCGCCCGGCCTCGTTCAAACTGATGGATAAAGCCAATACGATATTTAGAACCTATCACAATATCTTTGGCCAATAAACGCGCTTTTTGACGTCTTTCTCTTAAAATTGGGCCTTCTAGCTTATCGATGGCTTCATGTAGTTTTAAAAGCGCGTCTGAACCATACCGACCTCTTTTGCCATTTTCAATCAAACTGATGATAGATTCGGAAGTGCCTGCAGCCTCTGCTAAAACCCGATTACTAATCCGCGCAGCAGTTTTTCGTTCACGCAAACGTTCACCTTGCAGGTTATCAATCGCCTCATGCAAAACTTTTAACATATCAATTCTGATAAATCCGCCTCGTTCAACTCTAGAAATAAACCCTTGAGTCGCATGAAGATCTCCCATCATGTTTTTTTCTTTGATCAATCGATTGGTTTCCTGTGCAACTTCATTTTGTGTCAACCTAGCTACAAGACGTCGGTCATGCAATATCTGACCTTGATGTTGATCAATGTAATCATGAAGTACCTTTAATCTTTGAGCACTAACCGGTTTGGTTCCTTTTTCAATACGGGGATACTGTTTAGGACTGACGCCGGTTCCTTGGGTAATCGCTTGAGTTGAAATTCGTGCCGCCAAACGGCGGTCTCTTAACTGTGATCCTTGAAATGGGTATACCACGGTAGGCCGATTACTCGGTAGAGTTAGTTGCGAATTTGTTAATGCCAAACCCGTTTCAGCGATAGTGGAACGCAACTCGGAGCGGAAGAAGCCGGGATTAAAATCGGGATTACCCGCAAAAACATGCCAAGGAAACATTTGGCGGGTTGAACGTGTGATATCCGGAAAAAAATTATAGACTGAGTACTGACCGCTATCGTCGCTGGTGCTAGGCAATTCGAGTCGTTCCCAAAATGAATTTTGGAATGGATATTCTAAATGATGCTGTTTTTCATAATCAGAAATAGGGGTACGTTGGCGTAATTTTCTTTCTTTTTGAAGAACCGGGGCTGTCGTCACAAAAATATTGACCCCTGCCAATGACGCCCAATCGAGTAAAATTTGCATCGTCGCATCAATCCATTGAAATAATTGTTTCCTTTGATTATGGTTTAACCGATGAAATCCATCGCTCGATTGGATGACGCGGACAATCATGGTAGGCACAAAGCGACCTCCGGACCATTGTTGGTCAATGCCAAGCGGAAATTCGATCAAAAGCTGGCCAAATGAACCGACAGGCGGTTTTGCGGGGCGGTCACGATAAAATGATTCATCGTAAAGCGGTCTTAGTTTTGGATGTTTACCTGCCCAGTCATCCACATTCACATGGACAACTAATTTATCAAAGTGACCTGCGCCGGGAAACATGGAGAAATCATAATCTAAATAACCTTCTGCTTGCCCGAAGCTAGACGTTTTCCATGCGATTGATCTCTTCGCTCTGATAAATTGAATAAAGTTGCGCCTGACGCTGTCCGCATCTGAAAAATGAACCCGTTTAGTTGATGAGAGATCAACAGCGAGTTCTCGTTCTGTTGGTGTTTGCATAGACTGCGCGGCTTGCGAACGTAACTCGGACCGGTGATGTGATTCAAACATAAATCTATCAGGAGACAAATCGACATGATCGTTTTTGACAAAGTTAACCTCACGACGCAGTTCGGAATGTTTTCCGACCTGATTTGAAATTTGGCGCCAAATACCAGAACCCTCTGTCAACATATACCGAATGCTTCTGGAAAAACGGGTTTGAATGCTTGATCCCGGTTGTGCTGGTGCAACGTTTTCGGCAAGCACTTGAGCTTCAAACTCCTCGATCGGAATTAAATGCATGCGGGTAATTTCATTTAAATTAAAAGCTGTTCGAATTTGTTCTAACTCTTCATCGGCCGCTTGATAGTAAAAGACGGTTGTAAATTCGTTATTCAGCCCGCCTTCAATTGGATACGAGCGCTTTATTTCCAAATCGCGAGACATTTGTATCAACCGGTTCGAGTCAAGTTGGATGCCTATTTCTTCGGCCGCTTCTCGAAGCGCGGCTTGTTTTGGAGTTTCGCCGGCATCCACATGGCCGCTGACGGCTACCTGTAATTTCCCGGCAGATTCTGATTCATGCGCACTCCGTTCTTGGACAAGAATGCGCCTGTGCTGATCTGACATATGAATATGAGCCGTTTGATGCCATTCCCCCTGTCGGTGGACGTCTTGTTTGGACGCCTGTCTCCCTGTTAATTCTCTCTCTGCTGTGAGCACATCCAATAAGCCGCTGCTAGAACTGCCATGTCCCTGCTGCCCGCCATTTAAAATGAAATAGCCCTTCCTTGGGATAAGTTTTGGTTGAGATGATTCATTGGGTTCGGCTCTTAATTCGTTTCGAGTACCCGGGTGTTGTGTGATCGGTTGAAAATAACCGTTGATTCCGGTTGTTTTTTTCTCGCCTGCTTGCAAATGAATGACCCGGTCTACTCTAAAAATAAATCCCTTGCCCGCAGGTAATACTGCGATTGAAAATTGTAATTTTGGAAACCGTGTGGCATTCAACCAAACCGGTGTTAACCTGCCCGGAATTATTTCGTCGCCAAATAAAAAGAATTGCTCTATTTGATTTTGTAAAACGACTTGAAGATCCTCTTCAAACCCGGGTGCAAAGAATGGTGCTTCGGCCTTGGTCCAGCCATCGACTTGCTCACGGCTCGGTAACGTATCAAAAACAACTTCATAAGCACCATAGGGCACATCGGGTCTTAGTTGATCCAAATGAGCAGCGAGTGAAGATACGGCAAGTAACTGGTTGGCTAACCGAAAAGAAACGGTGTTACTAGCCGGTACAAAATGAATCAACCATTCATTGGCATAAGAACGTCTTTGGCCCTGATGCAACGCCTCCGCGGGAATAACGCGATACAAATCACCATTCAAGGGATCATGCGGCCGGCGCGCCAATATGACCTGCGCGATGTCTTCAACTTGCGCCAATTCGCTTTTAATTTTTTGGTAAGTTAAATCTGGATAACGTTCGGTGATAGCTGTAAATGCGTTCTCATACTCGGTAAATAACATCTTGACCCTTGGTAATTCAGCGCGCAGCTCCGTTCGAGAAGCATGGCCTGTTTGTACAGACATGATAATCGAGCGCAAGTTTTGGATCCTGGGATTAATCTGGCGAAATTCGGCAAAAAATATTTCAAGCGCTGCCCAGCTCAGTGCTAAAAATCCCATGACCAACACCACAGCTATCCAGCCTTGCGTTGGCGAATTCCCGGCACCTTGAAGAACTCCGTGAAGAGCTAATCCAAATATCATGGCAATGGGATAAAACATCAAATAAGTACCCACGTTGTCATTCATGTGCGCTTTTAAAATAACAAGCACTCTGTTTTGGTTGCCTTCATTCAAAGCATCTATGAGATCATCGTCGCGAAGCAGGTTTTTCCACAATTTGATGTAAGCGTCTTGCTCGTTTTCTGGTAATGCTGCAATCCAGTCAATCACAACATCATCTAGGTCCGCTGTGGTGACGGCATCCCGACCAAAAACGGATTCCGAATCCGTCTCAAAGCGGCGCAACTCTGCACGGCCTTGTCCGTCATGCAAAAGTTTCAAAACGTGATCTGCCCAGCCGGTCGCGCTGAGGTCAATCTTGGCCCGCTTAGAAAAATCACCGAGCGGTTTAACTTTTAACTGCCGTCCTTGACCCAGGCGGGGCAATCTTTCAGTAAGCGCTTCCAAAACAGGCGTGTCATCAACGATAACTTGATAACCAAGAAGATCAATGTCTTTGACATGCGGTTCTGTTTCATAAAGGCTCCGTACTTGCTGAAAATCAACAGCACCGTAAGTGGCTCGTAGTTCGTTTTCGGTAGGTTCCGCATAATTTTCGCGCGTGATCGCTGCGTCAAACAAACGAGCTATTAACGGATGCTGACGAAAGAAGGCTTTTGCGTAATCCTCTATGGCGCTGGTCCATAAAACCAGCCTAATGCCATTGGTGCGTAATTTAAGAAGTTCGGCTTCAACACCATCGCGTAAAACAAAGACAGCCTTCTCTAAGTCTCTTAGAGTCAGGACGGGATAATCCCCTTTAATATAAGCCAACGTTCGGTCTAGATCAAAAACAACGGTTGGTGTTTCCATAGACCGTGTTTTTTCCTTTTTGATTACTGCGGGATCGTAAATCCTTCCTTCAAGCATCGCCACTCGATCTGCGGAGGATGATTGAGGTGAAACGTTCGTTTCACGCTCGTCATGATATTTGACGATCGCTTCAGCAACTTTTTCAACAACGAATTGATCGATGGTTTCTTTGCCATTCAACCAATCACGCCATTCATAGTTTCCCCAGGCGTACATGGGTTCTCCGATGCGGCCTTCTTGGAGAATCTTGTAAAAATGATTGTGAAAATAAAGTAATAATTTGGCAGCCTGCTCTTCCGAACGGCCCATGTTCCTCAGTTGTTCGAAGATAGGCGTCAGGTAATACCAAAAAAAACTAACCTGATTGCTTTCATCTCGCATGAGCGGACCATAAGCTATTTTCCCTGTTCCCTCCACATCCGGATGAGCCCATGCCGCATCTGCTACAAAATGGTTTAGAAATTGAGCGGTCGCATGCCGTGTTCGCGGACTGGCAAGAAAAATAGCCACCGGCTGACGAAGACGTTTACTCATTAAAAATGCTTTGGGATGCTTATCAAATGCTTCCAGCGCTTTCGCAAAATGAAGAAATGCGTCACGTGCTTCCTGAGAAACCAGAAAAGCTTGTGTTAAATAATCTTGATAAAAAGCGTGTAATGGATTTTGAGTAACATAAGCGGTGAGGATTGGATTTTGCAAAATTTGACGTGCTTCCTCATCCAATTGAGAAAGTGTTTGTTTGGTTTCGATCGTGGCACGAATCAATATGCCATCGATCTCTCGATGGCCAAACAATTGATTTAAATGAGGGTATTGCGCACGAAAATTAAACCAATGGATTCTTTGTTTATCCAAATCATCTTCAATGCTGGTTGGATCTTTCCCTTGAGCAGCCAACTGTAAAACTTGCTTCGTAAATAACGTACCTTGGTCTTTTGTTTTTCCTTCTCCCGCTAATTCATTTACACGAAGTTCAGAGCGAATGGTAGCTGGACTCGAATGAGCAAGTAAGCGTGCGCTGAGATGCGACACTGCTTCGCTCGCCGCAGGAAAAGACACTTCGATATCCGCATACCCAATGGTGTTGGTTACTGTGAAAGATATCACAGCGAGAAACGCAATTATTTTTAGGTGGATTCTTTGATTGATCACGGATTTATCTTTGAAAATAGGATTAAAAAATTATACCGTGATAAGGAGTAAATTACAATATAAGAGGTTATATAATATTATTAATTAGTTAGTTATAGTACATATTGGTACTATAAATACTGTCATCACACTTTAATTTAACAGAGACATCCGTTAAATCTTCACGCGGTGATTGAGAGATCCTGAACCTTTTCCAAGCCCGGGACTGGTACGAATGGCTTCGGTGACAAACGTTTTGGCGAGACGAACGGCAGCAACCAAATCATTCCCTTTTGCTAGTTCAGCCGTCAAACATGCAGAAAAAGTACAACCGGTGCCGTGTGTGTGCTGCGTTTTAATCTTCTGAGAAGAAAAAACTTCGACTTTCCCCCGATGAAAAAGAAGATCGGTTGCATCATCTATCAAATGTCCGCCTTTGACAAGCACCGACTGAGCACCCATTTGATGAAGCGCACGGGCAGCTTTCTCCATACCATGGATATCTTTAACAGACTCTCCGGTTAATATGCTGGCTTCATCCAAATTAGGCATCAGGACCGTCGCAAGGGATAAAATCTCTTTTTTTAAATAGTCAATGGCTTGAGGATCTAGAAGCGAGCGACTATCGTGGCTCTTAAGAACAGGATCGATGATAAGTGAAAATTTTCCAGTGCGCAATCTTTTAGCGATCACTTCGAGATTGGCTTGATTCCCCAAAGCGCCTAATTTAACGGCGTGCGGCACAATATCCTCCAAAACAGCATCCAACTGCTTAGCCACTTGCTTGCTGTCCAATACAAACACCTCTTTAACACCAAGCGTGTTTTGTGCGGTAATGAGTGTAATCACACTCATGCCATAGACATGGCGCTGATGGAATGTCTTTAAATCGGCTTGAATACCAGCACCGCCGGAAGGGTCTGAGCCGGCTATGGTTAATGCAATCGGAGTCATCATGGTTTTCTATAGGGTGCAATCACAAAAATACAGGGTTGGGAAAGGAAATTCGGGAGCGACCCTCATTTCGATGAATTGTTTCGGGAGAAATGAGGGTTGTCCCGAATTTCAGGTTAATCAACGTTTGGAACCATTTTTAAGGTAATTCGGGAGCGACGGGACTTGAACCCGCAACCCTCAGATCGACAATCTGATGCTCTAACCAATTGAGCTACGCCCCCAAACAACATCGGAAAAAACGGAACATCCATGCAAGGTTTGAGGGCAACCCCCCAAATTTTAACTATTATTAACAACCAAGCAAAAAAGTCAAGAGATTGTCATTCGGGCTCATCTACCTAATGTTTTCTTAAATGCATCAGGTAAACAATCCAGTATATCGCCCGCCAGGAGTGATAGTTCACCTGTTTTTTTGACCGCCAGATCGCCCGCCAAGCCGTGAATATAAACACCTGCCCTGGCTGCATCAAACGGCTGCAAGCCTTGCCCCAACATCGCTGCAATCACACCAGTCAACACATCGCCTGCGCCTCCTGTGGCCATACCGGCATTACCCGTATGATTGACTTCTATCCGGCCGTCAGGCGCTGCCACAACGGTTTCGTGTCCTTTTAAAACAACATAGACATGAAAAGTTTGAGCCGCCAATTGAGCCGCTTCTTTTCTTTCTTCGGAAGAGTGGAATTTACCTCCCGAAAACAAACGGCTAAATTCACCCGGGTGAGGCGTCAGAATAGCCGGTGCTTTCAGTTTCTTGAATAAACCGGTTTTTTCGATAAAAGCATTCAGGCCGTCCGCGTCAATCACCATGGGTTTTGAGGAATGCTGTACAACTTTACGAATAAGTGCTTGTGTTTCCTTTTCTTGGGAAAGACCGGGGCCGATGGCTAGCACATCTTGCGTTTTTAAAAATTGAGCGAGCGGTTGATAAGCTTTTAAACTTAATGTGCCTGCCCGGGTTTCCGGCAATGGTTTCATCATGGCTTCCAACAAACGTCTGGCCAAAGGCAAATGAAGCGTTTCAGGCACGCCAATGGTCACCAAACCGGCTCCGGAACGAAGCGCCCCTGTGGCAGCTAAAATACAGGCGCCGCTCAAACCGCGAGATCCTGCTACCACCAAAATACGTCCGTAATCACCCTTGTGAGAATGACGCGCGCGCGGTTTTAATAATTGCTTAACTGATGGTTTCATACTGACTTTCGTTTGGTTCGACCAATCGCCATCACCATTTCACGGGTAGCTTGTTTAAGTCCCACAAAGACAGCCTGTGCAATAATTGCATGCCCGATGTTTAATTCTTCCACATGGGGCAGTTTAGCCACTGCGCCGACATTTTGAAGATTAAGTCCATGACCGGCATTCACACCCAAACCAAGTGCGTGTGCATAAAGCGCCGCTTCTTTCAAGCGATTCAATTCTTTTTTCTGTTTCCGCCCGCGAAAACGCGCATAGGTGCCTGTGTGAAGTTCAACAAATTGAGCGCCTACCCAGGCGGAAGCTCTGATTTGTTTTTCAACGGGATCAATAAAAAGACTCACTACAATCCCGGCTTTTTTTAAAATCGAAACGACACGTCTAATTTTATGCTTTTGTCCCGCTACGTCAAGACCGCCTTCTGTGGTTAATTCTTGGCGGCGTTCGGGTACCAAACATGCTTTAGCCGGCTTAATTTGAGAAGCGAAACGGACAATCTCAGGTGCAATCGACATTTCTAAATTTAAGGGAACATCAATGCGTTCTTTAAGAATTCTAACATCGGCATCTTGAATATGCCGCCGATCTTCCCGGAGATGGACCGTAATGCCTTCGGCACCGCCTTGAATACCGGCAAAAGCCGCTTGCAGGACATTGGGGACTATGTCACGGCGCGCCTGGCGAAGTGTCGCCACATGATCAATGTTTAAACCAAGTGTGACCATTAGGAACGTGATTTAATAACTTTTAACGAAACAAGGGGTGGTTCCCCTTTGAGTGAGATGGTTTCTGGCAGTATAAAAGTGGCCGGAAGTGCGTGAGAACCTTTTTCAAGATTACTCACATCCACATAAACAAAAATGCCCTTCTGGGCTAACTGATTCAACTCGCTGCGCGGTCCTTTGAGCTCGAAAGCAATTTTTTCGGTTTCAAGTTCAACCACGGTGCCTTTTTCCGGCAGGCCAAGCGGTTTGACCGGAATATCCGTAAAGGGTTCTTCGGCAAATTCTTCCCGGATGGGGACAAAAACATCGACCAACGTATCAGAGATTGCTTTCAAATTAGGCGCCAAAACAACGTGCACGAGTTTTCGAAATGATTGCGTACGGCCTACCAACTCGATTGGTTCTGTTTTAACCGTATCCAAAGCATTGAGTCTTGCTTTAGGTCCTTCCACTAAAATAGCGTTGGGATCAAGCCCCACTTTATCCTCAAGCACTTTGTAACCGAAGGCAGGCTCGCCGGTAAAATTAGCTTTGATTGATAGTTTTTTGACGATTGTTTCATCAATGGTAAGCGTCACAATTTCAGGGAAAATACCGGCCACCCGAATATCATCCGAAGGCACTTCAATATCAGCGGGTGTTAGCCTGAATGAATATTCGCCCGCTTGCAGAACGCCCTGGATCCGGTGAAAAGCGCGCACCTGACCGCCCGAAAGAACGGAAAGTAAGGCTCGCGGCGCCCGAAGACGGACATAGATGCTTTCGGTTGAACGGCTGGCAATACTCAACTCCTTTTTCTCCGTTTCAACTTTGAGCGGGACACTTCTGGAAACCTCAACTGTTTCTTCGCTAACCGCATAAAACCAAAAACCGACGGCAAGGAGGAGAGACATTAATTTCAAGCCCCAATTCTTCGTCAATAAATTCCCCAGCCAGTGAGAACCCGATGGCGGCATCAAAGATCTCCTTTGCTGCGTTCGGGCTTCGGGACAAGACGTATTTTGTTTTGCAGAAATTCGAGTAATTTATTGCGGTTTTCGTCCGGACGAAAAAGACTTTTCAATACCCGCTTCAATCCTTCTTCGTCCAAGTCACGTGTCAATTTACCGTAAACCGAAACCGAGATTTTGCCGGTTTCTTCGGATACGACAATACAAACAGCATCGGTTTCTTCGGTAAAACCAATGGCGGCGCGGTGCCGCGTACCAAGCGTTCTGGAAAGCATTGTGCTCTGTGAAAGAGGAAATAAAACACCGCATGCCGCAATCCGGTTGCCTTGAACGACTACTGCTCCGTCATGAATGGGTGTGCTGGGTGAAAAAATGGAGATCAAAAGTTCTGCACTAACTTTTGCATCTAATGGAACGCCTGATTCAAAATAATTTTGCAGTCCCACCTCCCGCTCAATGGCAATGAGGGCCCCGCGATTGATCTTGGCCATGCGGATACAAGCTTCAATGATTTCATCCACCGTGCCACCTTTTTTCAAGAAGGGGCTGAAAAGCGCGTTTTGGCCGACACGGGCAAACACCCGCCGTAATTCCGGTTGAAACAAAATAATGAATGCCAAGACACCGACTTGCAGCAATTTGCCTAAGACAAATTCCAAGGTATTCAGGCCAAACCATTTGGCCACATTAAACAAGACGGCAAACACCATCATCCCGATTAACACCTGTAATGCGTGGGTACCCTGCAAAAAGCGGATGAGATAATAAATCAAACACCAAATCACGCAAATTTCGAAGATGGGTTTCCAAGAGATATTTAATAAAAATTCCATTTATTTCTTCCCAAAAAAGCTAAAAAGAAAAGTTAAAATAAAACTAATCAACAAACAAGTCACCAAAGGGAAATAAAATGTAAAGTTCCCCTTGTGAATAAAAATATCCCCCGGCAGCTTACCGATAAACGGGATGCGTGCCAAATAAGGGAGTAATAACCCCGCGGCAATTAAAAAAATACCAAACCCGATCAATAATCTTGAAAAAGATGTAATCATACTTCCCAAAGCGATTGTTGGTGTTTGTTCGGTTTCACGCCAAAATGTTCATAGGCCAAACGGGTCAAAACCCGCCCGGACGACGTGCGTTTCATAAATCCCTTCTGAATCAAATAAGGCTCATAAATTTCTTCGATCGTTTCAGCATCCTCACTTACCGCCACCGCCAATGTACCAATACCAACGGGTCCTCCGTCAAATTCCTTTAGCAAACAAAGGACAATCCGTTTGTCCATTTGATCCAAACCCGCTTGATCAACGTCTAACATGGAAAGTGCCTGATGGGCTACTTCCTTGGTAATCACGCCGTCTGCTTTTACTTGTGCAAAATCACGTACCCGCCGAAGCAAACGGTTACCGATACGCGGCGTTCCTCTTGCTCGGCTGGCAATCTCCTGTGTGCCGCCCGTATCAATGCGGGTATCTAAAATCCGCGCAGAACGAGTAATAATTTGTGCCATTTCTTCAGCATCATAAAAATTTAAGCGTTCAACAATGCCAAACCGAGATCTTAAAGGCGAGGTCAAAAGACCGCTCCGTGTCGTCGCGCCAATCAAGGTAAACTTCGGCACATCAATCCTGAGCGATCGTGCATTCGCCCCCTTATCAATCATGATATCAAGATAGTAATCTTCCATGGCCGGGTACAAATATTCTTCTACGGCATGGTTCACTCGGTGGATTTCATCGATAAAAAGAACGTCTCCTTCTTGCAAATTGGTCAAAAGGCCCGCCAAATCGCCTGCACGTTCTAAAACAGGTCCGGAAGTGGTTTTAATATTCGCATTCATCGTACGCGCCACAATATGCGCCAGTGTGGTTTTTCCCAAACCGGGAGGCCCAAAAAAAAGCGTGTGATCGAGCGTTTCTTTTCGCTGAAGCGCTGCCTGCATATAGATAGAAAGGTTTTCTTTTAATTTCTTCTGGCCGACAAACTCATCCAGGCTGGCAGGACGAAGCGATGCGTCATATTCGACATCTTCGGGCCGGAGGGTTTGTGAGATGAGACGCTCTTCTTCACTCATGCGAAATCCAAACTCTCTTTTGACGATTCACCAGACCTTTGACCCGCTTATCACGCATCATGCGTTCAATGAGTAAGCGGATAGCGGAATGGTCCCTTGACTTTAAATTAAGGAAGCGGGTGGCAATCCGGTATAAATCCGTGTGTTTGACTTTTGCAACACGAATCACTTCCGCTTGGACATTGAGCGGTTCATTACTGGTGGGAAGATTGATTTCCATATTTAACTGCGAGCCTTTTAATAAAGGCTGATCAGCGGAAAAAAGGACGCCTCCTACCGATAAATCGCGGAGGTTAGTGACTTTGCCCACGCCGCTTTTTTCAATTTCGTAACGCAGCAAAAAAGGGGCTTTGGCGCGCTTAAAATGCCGGCGATTACGCGCCGGGAATAGGCACATCAGTAATTTCCAAAATGGATTTCTATATTTTTTTCTAGCGGTTCGACTCATTTGATTTTGGTTATTCGCTCACCACTGGCAATGAACAACCCGCCATTATTTCTCGGTGGGGCGTCGAAGTGCCGGCCATTAGACATATTTTAACGATTGACGGATTACTTCTTCCAGTTTTATTTTCTTCCCTGATTCATTCATAGACAACACTTTTTGAATTGCCGCTTTTGCATTTTGTTTACGGTACCCCAACGCCACCAAAGCCTGGATGGAATCTTCCACCAAGGATTCATCCGCTAAGTGCTTGCTTAATCGAACCGTTTGAGAATCATCAACAATAATTTTTTCTCTCAGCTCAATAATAATCCGCTCCGCTGTTTTCTTGCCAATGCCTGAAATGGCGGACAAAACAGGAACGGCACCGTCGACAATGGCATGCTTTAAATCAGGTACGCCCAACCCCGATAAAACGGTCATCGCCAATTTAGGTCCGATTCCCGAAACGCTGATCAAATACCGAAAAAGCTCTCTTTCATCTTCTTTCAGAAATCCGTAAAGCTGATGATGATCCTCACGCACAATAAAATGCGTCAACAGTTTGATATGCGTACCCACATGCGGCAGTGCCTGCGAAGTGGAGAGCGGGACGATGAGTTCGTACCCGATTCCGTTCGCATCAATGGTAACCCGCGAAGGTGTTTTTTCGGCTAATTTACCTGTTAAATATTGGTACATGGCTTCAGGGAAGTATTTTATACCCTATTTTAATTTTACGGCTGATAAAATTTTCTTTGAAGCCCGGCCGTTCATATGGAAATGACAAATGGCCACGGCTAACGCATCCGCCGCATCGCTCGGAGGCATCTCCTTCAAGCGTAAAATCTGTTTAATCATAAATTGAACCTGCTCTTTAGCAGCCCGGCCATTGCCACAAACAGCCTGTTTAATGGTGGCGGGCGGATACTCCTCGACGGCCAAAGACTGTTCAACGGCTGCCAACATGGCCATGGCTCTGGCTTCTCCGATTTTAACTGCCGCTTTAAAATCTTTTTGAAAAAAAACATTCTCAAGCGCAACAATTTCGGGTTGGTAAATGGTAAAAAGTTCTTTTAAACCTGAATAAATGATACGCAGCCGTTCGGGCAACGGCCGGGACGAAGGTGCTTTGATAATTTCAAAATGGTGTACCGCATATTGCCCGCGTCCATTTTCTTCTAAAATGGCTACACCGGTTCGAATAGTGCCCGGATCAATTCCGGCGACGCGCATGGGAAGTCCTTTTATTGGCCAGAGACGGTAACGGCAGGTTATCGATTTTTTCGATCAGACGGTCAACGATTTTTTCCATGCGGGCAGACGGCGTTGATTCCGGGAAAAACTCACCCTGATGGGTTTGCGCTTGCAGGGTATCGGTTTGTAAACTGCGAATTAAGTGCTGAAATTGGGGTTTATAGGATTTGAGTAACTGGGGAATTTTTTGGTCCGGATTGAGTTGGGTTTCAGTGATCAGCTGATCCCATTCTTCCTGCCATTTCTTCAATCTTTGAATCAGCTGCGTTTGATTAGTCATGCAGGCTACGGCCCCATCATAACGGCATTCGTTTTAATTGTCCGGAAACTCACAATTGGTATAAACATTCTGAACATCATCGTGATCTTCCAAAGCTTCTATTAAGGTAACGACGCTTTTTCCTTCTTCTTTTGAAATAGCTACGCGGTTTTTAGGAATCATTTGAAGCGTCGCTAATTCTGGTTTCAAATGGGCATCCAAAAGCGCTTTTTTCACAGTTTCAAAATTTTGAGGATCAGTCAGAATTTCATATTTCTCATCCTGACGAGACAGGTCTTCAGCGCCTGCATTGATTGCAAGATCCATCAGCTGATCTTCCTTCACCTGACCGGCATCCAAAACCAACAGACCTTTTTTTTCAAACAACCAGGCCACCGAACCGCTGCCGGCTAAATTACCGTTATTTTTTGAAAAAATACTTCTGATTTCAGAAGCGGCCCGGTTTTTGTTATCGGTTAAACACGCAACATAAATAGCGACACCTTTGGGGCCGTAGCCTTCGTAAAACAACTCTTCATAGTTAACGCCTTCCAGGTCACCCGTGCCCTTTTTGATAGCGCGTTCAACATTATCGAGCGGCATGTTGGCTTCTTTGGCTGTATCCATCGCCGTTCGTAAACGAGGATTGTTTTCCGGATCGCCGCCGCCTAAGCGGGCTGCAACCGTAATTTCACGAATGATTTTTGTGAATAGTTTGCCCCGTCTTTGGTCAACAATGGCTTTCTTATGTTTGATACTAGCCCACTTAGAATGTCCGCTCATAACAACACTTCCTTTGTCACCATCCAGGCTTCCCGAGCTGCCGCGACATCGTGTACCCGCAGAATATTAGCCCCGCGTTCAAGTGCCAGTGTATGAACGGCCGTACTAGCATTTAATCGCGCACTGGATTCTTTTTGGGCAGCAGCTGCCAGAAAAGATTTTCGGGATGCGCCGATCAAAATAGGTCTTTCAAATTTTCTAAATTGCGCCAAGGACTTGATGATTTGGAAATTTTGATCCGCTGTTTTAGAAAACCCGATACCCGGGTCAATGGTTACCGCTTCGCAGCCAATGCCGGCTTGCATCGCCAGATCAATGGAAAGCTGTAATTCTTTCAAGATATCTGCGATTAAAGAGTCGTAATGGGTTAGTTGCTGCATTGATTGCGCATCGCCTCGGCGATGCATCAGGACAACACCTGCTTGATGTTTGGCGATAACAGCCCCCATCTCAGGATCTCCTTTCAAACCGCTGACATCATTTACAATAGCAGCTCCCATACCAAGTGCATAATCAGCGATTTGAGACTTTGTTGTATCAATCGAAATCGGAATACGAACGGCCTTTAGAATCCCGTCTAAAACGGGCTCTAAACGCTCTAATTCTTGATTAAATGACAGAAGCGGTGCCCCGGGACGCGTCGATTCGGCCCCGATATCCAGGATGTCCGCTCCCTGAGCCTCAAGCGCCAACGCTTGCTCGCGTGCTGATTCGGGCGTTTGGAAACGGCCTCCGTCTGAGAAAGAATCGGGGGTAATATTCAAGATCCCCATGAAGAGAGGTTTTGAACAATTAAGGACTTGGCCTTTTATCTTCCAAACTAATTTGCCGGACATGTTTCCAAGCTAGGTTGATTGGGACGGTGCGGGACCAAAACCTAAGAGCTGACGGACTTCGGATTGATCGAGTACTTCTTTTTCAAGTAAGGCATCTGCTAACTTCTTCAACTTTTCGATATTCTCTTGAAGAATCCGTTTTGCTTTCCCATAACACTCATTCACAATCCGTTGAACTTCTTGATCAATGGTAATAGCGGTTTGTTCCGAATAATCTTTCTCGCGCATCAAATCACGGCCCAAAAAGACCTCGCGGTCTTTTTTGCCGAAAGTAAGATTGCCCAGTTTTTTACTCATTCCATATTCCATGACCATCCGTTGGGCGTAGTTGGTAGCTATTTCAATGTCGTTGTGCGCCCCTGTGGTGATTTCATTGAAAACCAATTCTTCCGCTGCGCGTCCGCCAAAGAGAACCGTAATTTTATCGAGCAACTGTTTCTCAGTAGCCAAATAGCGGTCTTCTAACGGCAGATGAAGCGTATATCCCAAGGCAGCTTGTCCGCGGGGGATGATTGAAACCTTGTGTAATTGATCCGAATCTTGTGTCACGAGTAACGTCAACAAAGCATGTCCGGATTCATGGACGGCAACCGTTTTCTTTTCATTCTTTGAAATCAACCGCGATTTCCGCTCCGGTCCCGCCATGACACGTTCAATCGATTCTTCCAGTTCGCGCTGCGTGACCCATTCTTTGTCGCGCCGCGCTGCCAAAAGAGCACCTTCGTTTACTAAATTCGCCAAGTCGGCCCCCGAAAACCCGGGTGTTTGCCTGGCTAATTTATTCAGATTAACGTCCGGCGCTAATTTCTTATCTTTCGTATGTACTTTCAAAATAGCTTCACGTCCGATCATATCTGGGCGATCAATAACAATCGTACGATCAAAACGGCCCGGCCTTAGCAGCGCAGGGTCTAATACGTCCGGACGGTTGGTTGAACCGATCATGATGACACCTGTTTGGGTATCAAAACCATCCATTTCGACCAAGAGCGCGTTCAGCGTTTGCTCCCTCTCGTCGTGGCCGCCGCCAATACCGGCAAATCGCTGACGGCCGACTGCATCAATTTCATCAATGAAAATAATCGCGCCGCGTCCGCTGGTTTTAGAAGCACGCTTCCCTTGCTCAAACAAATCACGTACCCGGGCAGCACCGACACCGACAAACATTTCCACAAAGTCAGATCCGCTAATCGAGAAAAACGGGACGTTGGCTTCACCAGCGACTGCGCGCGCCAAAAGTGTTTTACCCGTTCCGGGCGGTCCCATTAAAAGGACCCCTTTTGGAATGCGGCCTCCTAAACGTTGGAATTTTTTGGGGTCTTTCAGAAACGCAATGATTTCCTCTAACTCTTCTTTCGCCTCCTGAACCCCGGCCACATCCTGAAAAGTGATACGGCGGTCTTTTTCGTCAAATAAACGGGCTTTCGATTTTCCGAAAGTAAATATCTTACCGCCGCTTTGCGAAACACCTCTGTACACAAAAAACCAAAAAAACCCGATGAGCAGTAAAACAGGTAATACCGAATAAATAACGTTTTTCCAAAAACTTTGATCCTGAACCACTTGAAAATCATTTACATTTTGACGCAAAAGCGGTATGAGTTCTAAATCAGTCATCGGAATCGTGACTTGATAATAATCGCCGCTGCGTAAACGACCTCTCACCACATTGCCCACGAGTTCGGCCGTATCAATTTCACTTGAAGTCGAATTTCTTGAAACCATGTCGTAAAATTCACTGTAAGAGAGCTGGCTCATTTTTAAATGAGGTGTTACAAAAAATTGCAAGCCAATGAAGAAAAGTAACGGAATCAAAAAGAAAAGCGCCATACGTCTTCTCTCGCTGTCAGGTTTCTTAGGAGAAGGGCGGTGTGCACCCCGATGTCCCGGCGGCGGAACCGGTGGCGGCGGTGTTCCGTTGTATTGATCTTGATAATTAGAATTTGGCTCTGTCATAAGGTGAAGATTGTAACACAAAGGGACTAAATCGGGCAAGCTGATTGCAAGTCGCCGTCAATTCACAACTTAGGAAAGGGCCGGCAATGGGAAAGAAGGGCCTAATCTGAGTGCAATGCAAGACTTGGTTTCAGGGACTACTTTCACCTTATCTGACATACCCACACCCCCTACCCAAACAATTTCTCCGCGCGAAAGCACAAGCAGGATTTGGTCGCGCCACTCCCGTGGGACTTTGTGTCTAATCAAATAATCTTTCAATTTCATGGAGACTGACTGTCCCAAAGGCGTAAAACGATCTCCCGGTAAACGGGTCCTCAATTGTAGAGGAAACTCAAGCTTGTCTTTATCCATCACTGCCGCTATTTCTTTTTTTCGCTTTAGCTGCCGGGGTTTATGCGCCAGCAAGTCGCAGGCAATCCAAGCGCCAGTTGAGGAAAGCGGTAAACGTTGATTGAGACTTAACCGTTTTTTCACCGCACGACGTTTTTTTTGGACGGCACGCGGACGGCTTAATTGCAATGTCGATTCATTCACCCGGCAAATCATTGGGCCGGGAAAGTTCAATTCAAAATTCCGGTGTAGATTGAATAGACTTTCAAAAGACTGCCAATGACAAAACGCAAATTCTGAAATTCCCATTTGATGTAAAGCGGATTGAATCAATCGAAATTGAATGGCCGGCGGTAATTTTTGAAAGGCAGTCCGCGGAAATGAAACGGCGCCCTCTTTCAACACCGCTAAACGGTCATATTGTTTTTTTGCAGCGGCCTGTACAAAATCAAGGTCGGCGTGAATGGTTTCCGGCAACCGTGCCAACGTTTTACGGCTGCCGGGTTTTAAGCTTTCCAACAGCGGCATTATTTTGTGGCGGATCATATTCCGCAAAAAACGCGTGTCTTGATTACTCGAGTCGCTTTGAAAAGAAATCTTTTTCTTACGGAGAAATTGAAGCAGCGTCTCTTTCGGGATTTTAATCAGAGGCCTGATAAAGCGAATGCCGTCACGATGAAAAACGGGCCGTGAACCGCCCAGTCCCTGCAAACCAGCACCGGTGAGAAAGCGCATAAAAACCGTTTCTGCTTGGTCATCCAAAGTGTGGCCGAGCGCAATGGTATCAATGTGATTTTGGCGGGCGTGTTTGATAAAAAAATCATATCTCAGATCACGGGCAGCTTCCTCGATAGAAAGTTTCTTCTGTTTTGCCTGCCGTTTCACATCAACCGAACCGCACCAAACCGGCAGCCCAAGCGACTTTGCCAATTGTCGAACCGCTTTTTGATCTCGATGGGCTTCTTTGCCCCTGAGCCCGTGATTGACGTGGACCAAACCTAAACTTAAGTTTTCTTTCCGCGCAACCGGCAGGATTAAATGCAGCAGAGCGGTTGAATCCGGACCGCCCGAAATTGCCACCCACAAACGTTTTGTCCTGGCCAGCATATGGTATTGATTGAGTGTTTTTTGAAATGCTTTCTCAATCATCGAAGTTTTTTCTTTAATCCTAATTGCGCCGCTAAAGAAAGCGCTGTTGGCTGTCCGGGTGCCGATTGACGTTTGACGGCACCATAAGTTAAAAGCGACCCAAAAAAAGGAAACAAAGTCCGCGACGGCGTGCCTGCCCGCCCCATGCCGATGGTGATGAGATTTTGATTTGCATAATCATTGGTGAAATTAAGCATCACGGAAAAATCGGTTTTATTTTTCATCATGACCGCTAATTTAACAACGGAGGCTCCTTTTTTCTTGGCCCTCCGCATTTTGCGCCGTAAAAAAGAAACGGCGGGCGTTCGTTTGAAATTGTGGTAAGAAGCAATGACTGTTTTTTTCTGCCGCTTGGCTTCTTTCAAAACATCGTTAAAAATAACGCTGCCCATTTCTACATCAACCGCATCCACAAAAGGAATGACCATTTGATATAAAAATTGCCGTTTACTTTCAGAGCCGCGAAAATGCCCACCTTCCTTTGGATGACGGATGGTGGCCAAAATTGAAAAACCAAAACAGCGCAGCAAAGCAATCTTGGCCGCAAATTTGGGAAGAGAAAAGTGACGGAACTGATCAAGGCGCAGTTCCGTCATTCGAACACCAGCACGTTTTAAAGTGCGTAGTGTTGATGCGCTAAAAGAATCCTGTAATACGACACAAACCACAGGACCTTGACCGAGTTTTGTATTACCAATCTGGATAGGTTTCATTTGAGCCTAGATTGATCCATTTTTTAGACGAATCCTTCGAATTCATAAGAGTAGATAAAGACAGAATTTCTTTTAGTTTCCTTCTCCCGCTGGTACTTTTCCACCATAATTCCCGACTCTTAGCTTCTTGCATAGTTTGAAATTTTTCTGAAAAAAGGAACTTTAAAGGTCTTCTATGTTTTGTTGCAACAACTTGACCAGCGTTATATCTTTTTAAACGCGACGAAAGATTATTGGTAAACCCGCAGTAAGTTCTTTTATCTTTTTCACTTAAAAGAAGATAGACATGAAACATCTTAGAACCAATGCACTGATTTTCTGAAAAGTAAATTTTGCACAGGCGGGCCGCCATGTGTTGCTTTGCAAAACTGGCGGGGGGGAGAATCGAACTCCCGACGCGAGGCTTATGAGTCCTCTGCTCTACCAACTGAGCTACCCCGCCATTACTAACCATTATTAAGCGATGTCAACATTCTCATCAAGCCACTTTCTTCCCTGACCTGATTTTAAAAATTGCTCTCGCTTTAATGCTTCTTTTTTGCTATCGAAAGATTCAAGATGAAGAAGTTGAAGAGGTTTGTGCTGCTTTGTCCACTGACTTGTACCTTCGTTATGTTCGCTCAATCTTTTATCAGGACTTTTGCTAGTAAATCCAATATAACGTTTTCGGCTCTTCAAGCTTTTAAGTACGTAAACGTTAAACATAAATACTCACTTAAGAACACCAACTTCCGCCAAAGGCGGACCAGCCTTCGGCTGGGAGCTACCCCGCCCCGTATGAACGCTGTTTATATTTAAATGGGCGGGCTTTTAATTGCCCGCCCATTCATGCGTGATCTCTTTAGGAATGTCTTAAGCAAAACTCTTGGTAAGAGACGCGTGTATTTCGCGAATTTCTTTGGGGCAGCGATCTCCTACTTTATCGAAAAACTCTACTTGGCCTTTCAGTTCTTCCTGCCATTCAGCAGAATCAACACTCAGTAGTGACTCTAGATCGGCTTTGGATAAGTCAAGACCTTCTGTGTTAAGCGCATTGGCAGTCGGCACATAACCGATCGGCGTTTCCTGTGCTTGACCTTTACCCTGACAGCGTTCGATGACCCACAAAAGCGCTCTTAAATTTTCACCGAATCCGGGCCAAATGAAATCGCCTTTTTCATTTTTCCTGAACCAGTTCACATGGAAAATCTTTGGCGCATGCTTAATTTTCTTACCCATGTTAAGCCAATGCCGCCAATAATCACCCACGTGGTACCCCATAAAAGGTAACATAGCCATCGGATCCCGTCTCACCACACCGACTTGACCCGTGGCTGCCGAGGTGGTTTCTGATGCCATGGTAGCGCCGGCATAAACACCCCGCTCCCAATTGAAGGTTTCATAAACCAAAGGCGCTACTTTGGCACGCCGGCCTCCAAAAATCATCGCGCTAATCGGAACCCCTTTTGGATTTTCAAATTCGGGCGAAACAGACGGGCATTGTTCGACAGGCGCTGTAAAGCGCGAGTTAGGATGCGCTCCTTTGTCTTTTGATGCGGGTGTCCAAGGTTCGCCTTTCCAATTAGTTCCCTCTTTCGGCGGATCACCGTCCAAACCTTCCCACCAAACAGTGCCTTCCGGTGTCTTAAGCACGTTCGTAAAAATCGTATTTTTCTGAATCGTTTTAAGCGCGTTCGGATTTGATTTCATGCTGGTTCCCGGCGCGACACCAAAGAAACCATTTTCAGGATTGATTGCCCATAACCGGCCATCCGGACCGATTTTAAGCCAGGCAATGTCATCGCCGACTGTCCAAACTTTGTAGCCTAGTTTTTTGAGCGGTGCCGGCGGAACCAACATGGCTAAGTTCGTTTTACCGCACTGACTTGGGAAGGCGGCTGTGATGTAATGGATGTCCCCTTTTGGTGTTTCGATGCCGATGATCAGCATGTGCTCGGCCATCCAATCCTGTGTTTTTCCTAGGAAACTCCCGATACGGAGCGCCAAACATTTTTTCCCCAAAAGCGCATTACCGCCATAAGCTGTGTTAACGGAAATAATGGTATTATCTTCCGGGAAATGCGCAATCGCTCGATGATTGATATCGAGTTTTACTTTACCATGAATGCAGCGTGTAAAATCATCTGAATCACCGAGTTGGTCAAATGCAATTTTGCCCATACGGGTCATGATGCGCATGTTCAGTACCACATAGACGCTATCGGTTAATTCAATGCCGATTTTGCTGATGGGAGAACCTGCCGGGCCCATGATGAACGGCACCACATAAAGCGTTCTGCCCTTCATGGAACCGCGCAAGGTGTCATGCAGCTTCTGATAAGCTTGTTGGGGGTCAAGCCAGTTGTTGGTCGGACCCGCGTCTTCTTTTTTCCGCGTGCAAATGTAAGTCAGATGTTCGGTGCGGGCAACGTCATTAATATCAGAACGACTGTAAAGACAGCCAGGCAACTTTTCTTGGTTCAGGTATTCGACTTCTCCGAGATGAACGGCTTCTTCAGTTAATTTCTGCTTTTCTTCCTCTGAACCATCGCAATAATAGATTTTATCGGGCTGACAAAGTTCTGCAATTTCGTTCACCCAGTTAATCACAATTTTATTTTCCGTGATAATTTGATTTGCCACAGCCATAAAAACCTTTCCTGCTTAAATAAGGGTATACCTACCCGATATCATTGGTTTTGGATTAAAATTTAGGTTACTATTATAGTAGCAAGTGGCTGTAGAGTCTAGTGCCGTTAGACAATTATTATTATTAGCGGCTCAGCAACACCATTCGCGTGTTATTTTAGTATAGGGCTGACCGCTTTAATTTTTTAGATTGTCTAACGGTACTAGCGGAACCGAGAAAAAAGCTGAATATGGCTTCTCTTTTTTGTTTGTTTATCTGGAGTTTGATCGTGAACGCCATTCCGCTATCGTCAGCGTTTGGAGCAGGTCTTTCTTCTGTCCAAAATGCAACCCTTTCTGTCGTCCATATCAAATCAGAAGCCGGCGGAATCGTGAATACAGGAAACCAAGGCTTTATTGACCCCCAGACAGGCCGTGCCGTCATCTTATCCAATTTAGCCGCCGTGAAATATGAACGCAATGGGGTTGGCGTCATTATCAGCAGCCTCGGTTTTATTGTGACCAATTTACATACCGTCAAAGATGCCAGCCGCATTACGGTTACCTTTCATGATAATCAGAAGAAAGAAGCGGCGTTAGTTTATGAGGCATCCGGCAAAGACATTGCCATTTTACGGTTCAAGCCCGATATTTTTATCCCAGCCATCGAATTCGGCAATTCGGATCATTTGGCGGTTGGTGAAGAACTGTTTACCATCGGCGGATCAAGTTTAACGGATGGCGCTATCAGCAGCGGAAAAGTTATCGGGCTCAGCTGGGAAAATGCGGCAACCAAGGAAGGGGTGCCATTTGTTAATATGATTCGGCTTCATTTCAAGCTGAATCCGTATCAGGGCGACAGCGGCAGCCCTCTCTTAAATCAAAGGGGTGAATTTGTGGGGTTTATTGCGGCGGCACAAGCCGGGACGCACAATCCCGTTTATGCGTTACCTGCCAACGTGATTAAAAAGCAATATCTTAAATTTCTTAATTCTCGTCAGACAACAACAAAGGCCTGAGAACCGCTCAAAGTATTTCTTTCAGACGCCCGGCAGGCCTTGCCAAAATGGCTTTATCCCCTTTTTCGACAATGGGGCGCTCCAGCAGATCCGGATAAACACTCATGAGTTCAATGGCTTCATCATCCGAAAGATTTTTTTCAGCCAATTTGAGATCTTTATAAATTTCTTCTTTTTTACGAAAAAGTTCACTGGCAGAAATTCCCATCTTTTGAACTAATTCTTTTAATTTCCTCTTAGGAATGGGCTCAACGTAATAATCAATTGCCGCAAAATCAACGCCGCTTTCTTTTAAAGCCGCATAAACTTTTTTGCAAGTGGTGCAAGTTGGTTTTTGATAAACGGTGATTTCAGCCACGTCTTGTCTCCTATCTTTAAATCGCGGGCACAATTTGACCGAAGAACTCTAATTCGGAAGCGAACTTATCTTCATTCGCGGGCAATAGGTCTTCCAACCCTTCGGTTTCACCCAGCATTTCCAAAATAAAAATATCGTCTGCGATGGAATTAATCACTTGATTCACGTCCAATTCGGCTGGTTGTGAACTTTCGGTTTGTTTTAATATAACCGGCTCGGGTTTGTCAAGCACTTCAGGTTCACTTACCCTTTTTTCTGCATTTGCATCCGTCGAAACAACGGGGGGCAATGTCACCTGTGAAGATACGGGTGTTGTGATCACTTCTTGCGGTTGAAGCATTTCCATGACTTGTTGAAACTGATGATTCAGAAGGAAAAGAACCGCCAACGCGCCAACCAATGCAAAGGAAAAAGCAAACGCCTGAATACCAAAATGCGGCCCGGCAGCTTCTGCATTGATTTTTTCCCTTACTTCCGCCACATAATTCTTGGTAATTTCTTTTGGCAGCTCTTTGAGCGGATGTTTTTCGAACCAGTCTTTTATTTTTTGTTCTTCCGAATTAAAGTCCATAGGACACCTCACGATGACTCACATAAGGAGCCAGGGATTGTTTTACTTTTTGAATTGCAAAGTGAATCGTCGCTTTCACCGTTCCTTCCGAATTCGCCGTTATTTCACTGATTTCTTTAATCGAATGGTTTTCGATAAACCGCAAAGTAAAAATCGTCCGCTGCTTCAAAGGCAGTGCTGTGATTGCTTTCGTCATTTGCACAGCCAATTCGTTTTGCAAAACGGACCGATCCGCACCGGCACCGGACGCTTGAACGGTTTGAAAAAAGTTATCCATCGACTCGCTTGATTCCCATTTTAAAAATCTTTGCCATTTTTTTGAGCGAAAATAATCTTTTACCGTATTGACCAAGATCCGGTAAAACCAAGTGCTGAAAGCCGATTTTAACGCAAAAGATTTGAGTGCTTTATGCGATTTCACGAAAGCCTCCTGTGACAAGTCTTTTGCATCTTCATAATTGCCTACCATGCTATAAGCCCAAGACAAAGCCTTCTCCATGTGACGCCTCACTAACTCATCAAATGCGGCCTCATTCCCTTCTTGAAAAGCAACGACTAATTCAGCGTCCGTTTTGGTCAGTGTAATCTGCCCCCGTTTCCTTAACGGTTCCTTCGAGACCGCCTTTTTGACATGGGTTGCTCTCGATCTCGTTCTCGAGTGCCCGGATTGCTTTGCCAACGGCTTTTCATCTTTTTCTGACGCATATTTATCTCATCACCGGCCGGTGAAACTTGACGATCACGCCGTGTGGGTGGATTAAATCCGGAAGGCGATTCTTTGGCTGGCCGGCGGTCTTTCATTTTTTCTTTTACCCGCTTTTTTTCTTCCGGATTCATTTTTTGAAAATGCTCTTTCATCTTCTCTTTTTTCACTTGAGATTTCTGAAACCATTCCCGCGCCCCGGGATGATTTTGCATCAAGCGTTCAAAACGTTCGGGGTGATTGGATGCGAATTTTTGAATATCGCTCATTCTATTTTGCCTAATGTTCTCAAAGAGCCTAGGGTGATGACGCTTAATATATTGCAAATGTTGTTTGGTTAACGGACGGTCGCTTTTTAAGAATGCAAGCGCCTTTGCGCGCTTTTCCTGCGGCAATTGCGCTAACGATCGTTTAATGTGCGCTTTTTTTTGAGCTATCAATGCTTGATAAGCAGCCGGGTCCTGCGTTTTAAGTTCTTGAAGCTTGGTCATTTGATCAGCTACATTTGAACTGAAAGCAGCGGTTTCGTTTTCAGCATAAGCCAAAACCGTGCTCAAACAAAAAACCCCGAAAAGAATAATCAAATATTTGAAATGGCGCATCACAGTTAAATGCTTCATCCTTTTATCGTCATTGAAGGTGTTCTTCACCCTATTGATACCTCTTTAGACGACAGAAGTACGGCAATGGTTTAATGCCGGGTATGATTAATTTTAGGCGTTGATTTGATACGTCTTAAAGGGTATGCAATTAATCCCGCCACTTAATCGAGCAGCCCATGGATGGAAACTGTTTTCCGGCTATTGGTTTACCCGCTGCCAGATTTTGAATGGCGTCTTTGAGATCCTGTTTCTTAACTTTTGATTCATCCTGCCAGTTATCATCAAAACGGCCATGGTAAACCAGTTTCTGCCGGGTATCATACAAATAAAGGTCAGGCGTACATTGGGCATTAAAAAGTTTGGCAGTTGCCTGCGTTTCATCAATCAGGTAAGGAAATGAAATCCCTCGTTTTTTAATCTCTGAGATCATTTGAGAGGGTGCATCTTCGGGATAATCGGGATGAATGTTGGGGTTAATGGCGACTGTATTAACACCTTTTTCTTTTGCTTCAGCAGCCAAATGAATGAGCCGTGGCCAAACGGCAATGGCATAAGGACAATGATTGCAAGTAAAGGCGATTAACAAACCTTTGGGGCCGGTTAAAGTCTTGCTATCGTATGATTGGCCGCTCGGATCTGTCAGAGAAAACGCGGGCATTTTAGAATTCAAAGGAACGGTAACAGATTCAACAAGCGCCATTTGGATCTCCTTGAATTAAGTGATCAGTGTTCGGTGGTCAGTGTCAAACAGTCAGAATGAACGTTTTGAGCTTAAGTTAGTGCCATTCATCACTGATTACTCAATTGTCTCAACACGAATTGCAAGATACCGCCATGCTCATAGTAAGAAATCTCGGCCGGAGTATCAAGTCGGCAAACACATGAGAAAGTTTTCTTACTTTGTGCACCTTTCGCCGCCACTGTTATTTTTTTCTTTGGTGATAAACCTTCGGCAATTCCCGTAAAATCAAACACCTCGTCTCCCTTTAAACCCAATGATTCCCGCGACTCTCCGGTTTGAAATTGAAGCGGTAAAATTCCCATTCCAATTAAATTACTCCGGTGAATGCGCTCAAAACTTTCTGCTAAAACAACTTTAATTCCCAAAAGCGCCGGGCCTTTGGCCGCCCAATCACGCGAAGAACCAGTTCCGTATTCTTTTCCCGCCATCACTAAAAGCGGGATGTCGGCATCGATATATTTCATAGCTGCTTCATAAATACTCATGACTTTTCCGTCCGGCAAATATTTTGTCCAGCAGCCTTCTGTTCCGGATGCCAACATGTTTTTCAACCGAATATTCGCAAAAGTTCCCCGTGCCATTACTTCAAAATTGCCTCGGCGGGCTCCGTACGAATTAAATGCTTTGGGTTGAACACCCCGCGCAATTAAATATTCACCGGCCGGACTATCAGCTGCAATGGAACCGGCCGGTGAAATATGATCTGTTGTCACGGAATCTCCCACCATCACCAAAGTTCTTGCATTTTGAATATTGGATAATGGAGCCGGCTTCTTTGGAACGGCCTGTAAGAAAGGCGGCTTCTTAATGTAAGTCGAATGTTCATCCCATCCAAATGTGTCGCCCGAAGGCACTTGAATTTGACGCCAGCTCTCATCGCCCTCAAAAACATGGCCGTATTGCTGTTTAAACATGTCAGCAGTAACCGATTTCATTGCTTCTTGGATTTCTTTTTGTGACGGCCAAATGTCGCGCAAGAAAACATCGCGGCCGCCTTGATCTTGACCAATTGGTTTGCTTGATAAATCAATATTCACATTGCCGGCAAGCGCATAAGCGACAACCAACGGGGGTGAGGCAAGATAATTAGCGCGCACCAATGGATTAACACGCCCTTCAAAGTTACGATTTCCCGAAAGCACGGCAGCGGCCACCAAATCACGTTCTTTGACTTCGGAGGCAACCGGTTCCGGCAAGGGGCCCGAATTGCCGATGCAGGTCGTGCAGCCGAATCCTACCAAATTAAATTTAAGTTTTTCGAGAGGTTCAAGCAGTTTCGCCGCTTTTAAATAATCCATGACCACTTTTGAGCCCGGTGCCAAGCTGGTTTTAACCCATGGTTTAACATTCAGGCCGCGTTCAACTGCTTTTTTGGCCAATAAACCTGCCGCGATCATGACGGCGGGGTTGGATGTATTGGTACAGCTCGTAATGGCTGAAATCACAACAGCACCGTGTTCTAAACTGCTGGTTTTGCCTGGTTGATCAGCATCTTTCTTCATCATCGAACTAAATGCTTTCTGAAATGACTCGCCGACCTGCTTCAAAGCGACTCTGTCTTGAGGACGTTTGGGGCCTGCCAGACTTGCTTCCACCGAAACCAAATCGAGTTCCAAACGATCAGAATATTCGGGATCTTTGGTTTTAGACGTTCGAAACAGTCCCTGCGCTTTGGCATATGCTTCAACACACGCCACCATATCGGCATCACGCCCGCTTAAACGCAAAAAATCAATCGTGACTTGATCAATGGGAAAATAGCCCGCAGTAGCGCCGTATTCGGGAGCCATATTGGCCAAAGTGGCTCGGTCCGGCAATGTCAGCGCATCCAATCCCGGACCAAAAAATTCTACAAATTTTCCTACCACACCTTTTTGACGCAGCATTTGTGTCACAGTCAAAACCAAATCGGTGGCCGTGACGCCTTCACGCAACTTTCCGATAAGCTTGAACCCTACCACTTCAGGAATCAACATCGAAATAGGCTGACCCAGCATGGCCGCTTCCGCTTCAATACCGCCCACGCCCCAGCCCAGCACGCCTAATCCGTTAATCATGGTGGTGTGAGAATCAGTGCCGACAAGGGTGTCGGGATAAAGTAATTTTTCTCCCCGATCATCTTTTTCAAAAACGACGGATGCCAAATACTCAAGATTCACTTGGTGGACGATGCCGGTGCCCGGAGGGACGACGCTGAAATTCTTGAAGGCACGCTGCCCCCACTTCAAAAATTGGTACCGCTCTTGATTGCGTTCAAATTCTATTTTGGTATTTTGATTGAATGACTCTTTGGTACCAAACGTATCAACTTGAACGGAATGATCAATCACCAAATCGGCCGGCTGTAAAGGATTGATCACGGCGGGATCCCCGCCCATCTCACGAATGGCATCCCGCATGGCTGCCAAATCCACAACGGCAGGAACGCCCGTGAAATCCTGCAGCAAAACGCGCGCCGGCGTAAAAGCAATTTCGGATTCCACTTTGCCGTGCGGATCCCAATGAAGAAGTTTCTCAATGTCCGTTCGTTTTACCAAGTGTCCGTCTTCGGTGCGAATAAGATTTTCCAACAGAATCCGGGTGGAAAAAGGCAGGCGCGACAAATCGCACTGACTCGTTTTTTGAAGGGCAGTCAAGCTATAATAAACGTATTCTTGACTGGCTACTGTCAGTTTGGTTTTAGTTTTGAAACTATCCTGCAATGACGGCATGAGAAATCCTAATGTTAACGGCGTTTGGCTGCTTGTAGTTTTGCTTCGGCTTTTTTTAATTCCAATCTTATTTCTTCTAGTTCTTTTTCTTTTGTTTTTTCTTTCTCCGCCGCAGACATTTGCTTACGCACCACATCAATCTTTTCCTTCTGCGTTTCCCCCTTGCCTTTGGCTTGATTTAAAAATGATTTAAATGACCAGCGCTGCGATTGAACATACTCTTTTTGCGCCATATCAAGTTTGTCCTTTAATTGTTTAACCTGCCATTCTAACTTCTCGACTTCGGTCATCTCTCTGGCTTGGCTCACCTTGGCTGCACTGGCACTGACAAACAACGCCATAAAGAATATGACCGCCCATTTTCCGGCACTCATGTTTCGGATACCCAATATTTTGAAAACTCATTTAAATGCGTTAAAGTGGTTAAATGAGGCATCTTATCCAAATAGACATGCCCCTGTAAATGATCAAACTCGTGTTGAATCACGCGGGCAAAAAATCCCTTCGTACTTATTGTAATCGGCTTTCCGTTTTGATCAAGGGCTTCACAAACTAAAGATTCGTGCCGAGGGACCACACCTCTTAAATCAGGGATGCTCAAACATCCTTCCCACCCCTCTTCCGTTGCTTCTGATTTCTCTTTTAAGAATGGATTGATTAAAACGGTCAGAGGAATTTGAGGCATATCCGGATAACGCGGGTTATGGTTCACTTCAATCACGGCAATTTGTTTGGAAACGTGGACTTGCGGCGCGGCGAGGCCAACTCCGTCATATTCGCGCATGGTATCAATCATATCAAGGATGAATGTTTGTATCTCTTCGGTGTGAATTTCTTCCGGCAAAAGCGGTTGGGCTAATTGGCGAATCACGGGATGACCAAGACGGGCAACTTTCAAAATGGACATGTCAATCCAATGGAATGTTTACATGTGTTGCTTAATTCGATTAACCGCATCAATGCAGGTTTTCATGGCCTCGTAACTACCATCAATGTCGGCTTGCGGCACATGATCCGGACCTAACGCTTGCAAAACATGGTGTGATTTTTCAAATAATTTGCCTGCTTCAACATACAAGTGAACGGCTACTTCTTTGCTTTTCTGATCGTCGCTTAACCGCAATGTTTTAGCTGCTTGCGCAGTCAACTCATTGGCAACCCGAATGTCATTATAAACACGATTGGCAATCGTTTCGGGAGATTCAGTGGTAGGTGTTTTGGAGAAAACGCCGGGTATCCATAAACCCAGAAATAAAATGCAAAAAATAACGCCGACCATTCTCTTCTTCATGCAGCCTCCACGGCAATTTGACAAATTAAATCGGCAAAACGCGGCTGTTCTCCCACCGGCCCCAGGGTCTCGATATCAAGCGCCGGAAAAGCCTTTTTAATTTGATCGACCAAAGGCGGAATATCTTGCACCAAATGAGCGCCTCCGGCCATAAAAAGAGGCAATATTTTGATTTGAGAAACGCCTGCTTTCACCGCACTTTCGGCGGCATTCAAAAGCGTGGGTTCTGCAAATTCCATATAAGAAAGATAGACGCCATCCTGGCCAAGTGTTTTCTTTAATTGCCCTTCCAGGCGCTGAAAAGGTTCGCACCATCTGGGATCTTTGCTTCCATGAGCCATCAAAATAAGTGCTGATTTTTTTGCCGTCACGCTGCGGTTCCCTTTCTACGTTAATAAAAATCGCTTATCTATAATTCTATCATAGGTTTTCGCATGGGTAAAAGGAATAGGAGGAAGACGGCGGAAATTAACTTATTATGGAATGAGAAGAAAGTCAGGATTTGGCTTGAATAGCTTGAGCGCTTGGCATGCGGATATCCCAGGCAAGGCCCAGACGCGATAACAGCTTGATCGTGAGATACGTGATATCAAACTCCCACCATTTCAGACCATGCGCCGCAGAGGATTGAAAAGCATGGTGATTATTGTGCCAGCCTTCGCCAAATGCCAATAAACCTACCCACCATAAATTGCGTGAGTATTCTCCTGTTTTAAAAGTTTGATAGCCCCACCGGTGCCCTGCTGAGTTTACTAACCAGGTGCAATGAAGTGCCACCACGGTCCGCAAGAAAATACCCCAAATGACAAAAGATAAGCCGCCCCACCACAATAAAAATAGACCTAGCACCCATTGTAAAATCCATTCGTAACGATCTAATAACCGATAAAAACGGTCCTTGTAAAGATCCGGCGCGTAACGGATAGCAAATTCTTTGGTGCCAACCTCCGGCAACTGATGCATGAACCAAAACATATGAGACCACCAAAAACCATGCACAGGACTGTGGGGGTCTTCGTCTGTGTCTGAATTAGCATGATGACAACGGTGGGTCGACGCCCAACTAATTGGACCGCCTTGAGATGTCAGGGCGCCGCAGACGGCGAAAAAATATTCCAATATTTTCGGACATTGAAAACTCCGATGGCATAGTAAACGGTGATAACACAGGGTAATACCCAGACCATTGGTCATCCACCATAGGACTAAGAATACCCAGAAGGCAGGCCAATTGAACGTAAATGGGGCTAATAGCGCCCCTGCATGAAGGAAGATTACCCCCGTTAAGATGGGTAAATTAAGGGGGCCTCTTTTTGCTCTCACAACTCTGATTTTCTCCTAATAGACTAGACTTAAGGTATTTTATCAGTTTATCGGGTCAATGGGAAGAAAGATTTACCCAATAATGCCTTCACCTTTTCTACAGGTAATCCAACCACATTGGTGTAAGACCCAATGACCTTTTCAATCAACCGATCTCCCCGCTCTTGGACCGCATAACCGCCGGCCTTATCCAAGGGGTTTGTTTTGGCCACGTACTTTTTAACAACATTTTCATCATACTTTTTCATGATGACTTTGCTTTTCACAACCGCTGTTGCCCACTTTCTGCTCTCCAAATTAAAAAGTGCAAGTCCCGTATAAACCCATTGCGGTTTACCGGCATAACGCCAGATCATCCGGATAGCGTGTTGATGATTTTTGGGTTTTCCCACAATTTTTCCTTCAAAATAAACAATCGTATCTGCGCCCAAAATAATTCCTGTTTTCGCTTTGACGCGAGCGCGGCGCACTTTGCCTTTCGCGTTCCAAAGAACCGTTTGTCGAGGCTTACCTACAAAGTGCCTTTCTTGAAAAGAGGATTTAACCACCCGAAACCGCAGGCCGGCAGCTTTGAGTAATTGTTGACGTCTGGCTGACTGGCTGGCTAAGAAAATAAACGGCAGGTTCATGAAGCGGATTGGGTTAGCTTGCGGACACGGTTTTCCATTTTCCTGAGCGGCACAATATCACCTCTGTCATCTGCCACCGGGATACCTTGTTTGTAAATTTGAAGTGCCTCTTCTTTTTTTCCCAAAGCTTCAAAAGCTTCTCCGAGCCCTACATAAGAGGGGGAATGTTTAGGATCAACTTCAATGGCTTTTTTAAAAGCATTCATGGAATCTTCAAACTGTTTTGCTTGCGCGTAAGCCGACCCCAACGAGAAATAACCCAGGACGTCATTGGGATCAAAATCAATCACTTTGCGATATTGTTCGATTTTTCTCAGCGCCGATTCTTTTTCTTTTTCTTCCTCGGCTTGGGTCAAAGCGTTGATTTCGGATTCTGTTTTGTTTTGTGCTCTGAGTTCTGCTTTCCAAGATAAACGCCTGGCTTCAGCTTGTTCGGCTTCTGCTTCCTGAATCATGCCTTTTCGGACATAAAACTGCGACAAGTTGGTGTGCGCCATCACATGGTCCGGATCGATTTCCGCCAAGCGTTTCATTAACTGAATGGCTTCGTCCAAACGATTCAACTTGCCATAAATAACGCCTAACGCTTCCAAAGCATTCGCGTGACGGGGCTCTAATGTGAGCGATTCTTCTAAAAGGTGTGTGCTTTCTTCGTACTTGTAAGCTTTGAATAAACGCAGGGCTTCTTGATACAACTGGTGGGCATCTTTAAAATGTTCTACCACGACAACCTAGCGAGGCACATTATGTATCGATTTTTAAAATCTTTTTGCCTTCAGGACTGATCAACTCTGCTGTCCACTGCGGTTCCCAAACCACTTCTACTGCCACATCAGATACTTCGGGAATCTGTGCCAGGCATGACTTGACGTTTGCCGGTATTTGTTGAGCCGAAGGACATGAAGGCGAGGTCAGCGTCATTTTAACGTGAACCGCTGAATCATTAATTTGAATTTCATAAATAAGCCCCAACTCCCAAATATCAACCGGGACTTCAGGGTCGTAAACGGTTTTTAATCTATCGATGACTTGTTCGCGGGTAATCATGACTTCGACAAAACGGTGACTTTGACCATCGCAACGTCTTTCAAAGGTTTGTCCCGCCGGTCACGTTCCGCATTGGCAATCGCTTTGACCACATCAAGGCCTTTTGTTACCTGACCAAAAACGCTGTGCTTGCCGTCTAGCCATGGCGTCGGAACTTCCGTAATAAAAAATTGACTGCCGTTGGTATTTGGGCCTGAATTGGCCATGGAAAATACGCCTGGTTTATCATGTTTTAAATTGGGTGAAAACTCATCTTGAAATTTATAACCGGGACCGCCCATACCCGTTCCGGTTGGATCGCCTGTTTGAATCATAAAACCCGGAATGATCCGGTGAAAGATAATACCGTCATAAAAATGAGATTCCGCCAACTTAACAAAATTGGCCACCGTATTCGGTGCCTCAGAAGCAAACAAATCGGCTTCCATGTCCCCCATGGTTGTTTCAATCTTGATTTTCACAATATCTCCCTTGTCGGCATGTAAAAATGATTCCGGCCACAATAGTCCGATCATCAAAAGTACTAAGATGTAATTTTTGAAATGAGCCATGCAGGTATTATAAAGGTTCTTCGGTTTTTGACAATCATTTCAATTCATTTTTTGATGTTGAGAAGCGTATTGCATTCTCTGATGTCATGACTATAATACCCCGTTATAACGTCATCCGTTCGAGGGACATAAGGGGGGAAGTCATTCATGGCAAAGTTGGTTTTAGTCAGGCACGGACAAAGTCAGTGGAACCTGGAAAATAAGTTTACGGGTTGGGTGGATGTTGAATTGACTGATTTGGGCCGCGAAGAAGCTAGAAAAGCCGGAGACAAGCTCAAAGATATCAAATTTGATAAGGCTTATACCTCCGATTTGAAACGCGCACAAGAAACCCTCAGCATTATCCTGGAAACCATTGGTCAAACCGGCATTCCGATCGAAACAGACCAGGCCCTAAATGAACGGATGTACGGCGACTTGCAAGGGCTAAACAAAGCCGAAACAGCCAAAAAATATGGCGAAAAACAAGTACACATTTGGCGGCGCAGCTACGATATCGCACCTCCCAACGGTGAGAGCCTCAAAGATACGGCAGCCCGCACGCTTCCCTATTACGAACAAAAAATTGTCCCCGATTTAAAAGACGGTAAAAACACACTGGTAGCAGCGCATGGTAATAGCTTACGCTCTATCGTGATGTTTCTCGATAAATTAACCCAGGAAGAGGTATTGGAATTAAATCTAGGAACAGGCGTTCCGATTATTTATGACTTTAATGCTCAGATGCAGATTTTATCCAAAAAGGAACTATCGTGAGCGATCCGCTCATTGCCGATAAAAAACCTGCTGTTTTAGAATTAGAAGCCGGTACTTACGCATGGTGCCGGTGCGGCCATTCTAAAAACCAACCTTATTGCGACGGCTCGCACCGCGGAACTGGTTTGACGCCCCTCATATTCAAGATCGAAGCCAAGAAACGTGCTGCGCTTTGTCAGTGCAAACATACTCAAAACCCGCCTTTTTGCGACGGGACACATTCAAAACTTTAAGCTGCTACTTCCCTGCAGACATCTCGGCGTGAAGGGCTTCTTGCTTTAAAAAGAATTTGATCCGCCTGTTGACAAGCCAACGATAACGAAGATTGGGCTTCACCACCTCAAAAGCTTTTTCCTTCGCTTCCTTTTCGGATAACCCTTTGTCGTGAAAATAATAAGCAAAACTCATCGTCCCAGTTCTGTCTTGGCCATGCTTGCAATGATAAAAAACGGGTTGTTTGGAGGGATCATGGATCAAATCAAAAAACTGGTCAAATAAATCGGGCGAAGGATTCCAAAAAACAGACCAGGGCATGTGAATGTAATTCATACCCAGCGCTTCCGCACGCTTCCTTTCCCATTGATCCCATTTTTTCTCGGTTCTAAAGTTAATGATGGTTTTGTAACCCTGGTCCCGAAGCTGCCGAAGGCCCGCTTCCGTTGGTTGCCCGCCGCGCGCTAACCAGGGTTCAATAGCAACAAAATGAGGCAAATCGGGGTTTTCTTTTGCCAAAACAAATTCGGCAAATATAAACAGTGATGCAATTAAAATAACCACAAAACAAAAGTGCTTCATCAGCGTCCTTCTCTAAACTTCCGGTACTTTGAGTTTCGTTGATGGTTTGGGTGACTGTGAAAACCTTTCCGATACCTGTTTTAAAACTTTCTGGCGATCTTTTTCTTTTCCCAAATCTTCCAGAACTTGTGCTAATCCCACATAGGCACTCATGTACTTAGGATCTTCGGCAATCACTTCCCGATAGCTGCGCTCTGCATCATTTAAGCGGTTCATTTGATGATAAGATTGAGCGGTCAAAAACAAAAGATCCGGACTATTCGGGTAAAAAAACTGCAAGTGTTCTAGGATTTTTTTGGATTTTTCCGGTTGTTTCGCCTCCACGTAGGCGGTTGATAGATTAAACAAAAATTGCGGTTCTCGTACCCCATCATAGTAAAGCGGCTCCCATTGCCCAAGCGCCTTGTCCATTTGCTGCATGTCTAAGTAAATCACACCCAAATAATATTTGGCGACGTTGTCATGGGGATTCAGTTTGACGGATTGTTCCAAAACACGGATGGCATCGTCATACTGTTTTTTCTTTTGATAAAGCACGCTTAACATCAACGCGGCTTCTTTGCTGTCCGGCTTTAATTCCAACGCTTTCTGGTAAGACGCAATGGCATCATCAAATTTCTGTAAATGAAGCTGTAGTCTGCCGAGCGCATGCCAAACATCCGGATCATTCGGATTTTGCTCGGAAGATGCTTTAAACTTTTGAAGCGCTTCTTCATAGTTGTCGACTTGCAACAACATCATTCCTGAGAAAGCATGTAAATGAAGATCATCCTGCCCTAAAGCAATGGCCTTTTGAAAAAATTTATTGGCTTCGGCCGGTTGGTTTAAGATGCGATACACATGCCCTAAAAAAACAAGTGAGTTTTGATCATTGGGATTCTCTTTGAGTTTCTCATTGAGACCGACAATGATTGCATGAATGCCAAATTCAGGATCTTTATTGGTCGAAAGTGCAATGTAGAAAAGATCGTCGATGGTTTTTCGATATGCCTCAAAAGCAATGCCGGTTCGTGGAACCGGTTTGATTTCCGGTAAGGCTGGCGCGTTAATCGACGCTGCCTGTCCTTCCGATCCATGAGCCGAATAGACAGGTAAAACGAAAGCGGTTATCAAAATCAAAACATAAAAATGTTTCTGCATCTCTCTTACTCCAATAAGTATTTATTATAACAGAATCTGAAGAGCAAAAGAAGTGCTTCGGGGATGCTTAGGTAAAAAGGCTTGCCACGCGTGTGTGAACAGTGGATTCTAAATATTCCAGTGAAAAAGGTTTTGTCACGTAACCCACCGCACCTAAAACTCTGGCACGTTCGACTGTATGATAATCGGTATGAGAAGTCACCATGATGGTTTTCGTGTTTGGGCTAATGTCACGGATTGCTTGCAATACATCAAGACCTGTTTTGCGTGCTTTTAATTTGACATCAAGCAAAACACCTTCCGGTTTTACATTTTTCAAAATTTCGATCGCCGCATCGGGATCAGTCGCGGTTAAAATATTAAATTGCGTGTCTGATTTGAAAAATTCCTTCAGGAATTCACAGATTTCCGATTCGTCATCTACTATAAGCAAGGTTGGCATTTTGACACTCTTTTTGGTTATCGGCGAGTCGTGGGCAATCTTTGAACGGTAACTTCAGTAAACGATATCCTGGCAAGTGGTAAATCCCGCGTTCTTGCGGCAATTTTTACCGCACTCATAGGTGTCTTTGGAGGTCTTAGCTTGGGATTTCACCCATCGCAAACAATCCTCAGACGATTTAAAAGGTCCGCCAATTTGCGTATTGAGCGTATCACCCTGAGGATAGAAAAACCCTTCCCAGTCATAATCCGATGACGCAAAAGCAGAAAAAGAGGCCGTGCCGAGAACGCCTGTTAAAAAGACTATCCAAAAGACCTTCTTTTTAATCCGCATAACAAATATCCCCTTTACTTAAATATTAACGCCATTTGCAAGTTTTTGACATTCAGAATTTCCTCCCCCTTTATTTTAGGGGAAGAGGGAGAAACTCGTACGCGGCGTTAAATATTAGCATATTCAATCAAGCCGGAGCCACATGGCCTGAAAGCGCCCCGATATGCTTCGCGATGCATTGGGGCAGCACCCCCAGATTATAGCCGCCTTCTAAAATAGAGATCAGGCGGCCTTTGGCATGACGTTCGGCCGCCTCAACCATTCTCTCGCTCATCCATCCAAAAAAGTTGGTGCTTAAATAAAGATTCGCAAGCGGATCAAAGCGATGGGCATCGAAACCAGCTGATATAAGAATAGCATCCGGCTTAAAAGCATCAACGGCAGGTAAAATCTTTTCCCGAAAAACTGTTTGATAATCATCATCACCGGATCTGGCACGCATCGGACAATTAAGCGTCGATCCCTTCCCGCGGCCAATGCCCGTCTCACGCTCGTCCCCTGTTCCCGGATAAAATGGAAATTGATGCAAACTCATGTAAAAAACGGACGGATCTTCTTCGAAAGTATGCTGGGTGCCGTTGCCGTGATGCGCGTCCCAATCTAAAATAAGCACTTTATCCAAATGATGTTTCTTTTGTAAATAACGGGCTAAAACGGCAATCGTGTTAAAAATACAAAAGCCCATTGCCATTCCATTTTCCGCATGATGACCAGGCGGCCTGAGCAATGCAAATCCATTCTGAATCTTTTCTGCCATCATCTGATCGGCCAGTCCAAATGCACCGCCGACGGCAAGTTTGGCAATCTCAAATGAGTCACGCGAAATGCCGACATCCGGCGTATCAAGTAAAGTTTGGCCGCTTGCACAGATTGTTTTGACATGGTGAATGTAATCGGGCGAATGCACGGTTGCGATCCATTCTTCTTCGGCCGCCCTCGGCGAGAAAAGCGACAATGAGGAAAACCACGGTAAGTTTTCCAAATGGCGGTAACTGACTTCAAGGCGTGACGGTGATTCGGGATGTGTTTCGCCCGGATCATGTTTTAAGAATCGAGAGTCATACATGAGCCCGGTCTTCATCGAAAACCTTCATGCATTTTTTTCGCGGTACTTCCAATGTGCCGCACTAAAACCGAGTAAAAAACCGATTAACAAGATAATGGGCAGCAGGATAATTTGCGAAATACTGATTTCCCAAAACAAAAACTTATAGGTAACCAAGTTTGAGTTCTGAATCAGGATGATGAAAAATAGACCTAATAAGACAAGACTGAGAGTTAACTTAAATTTTTTCATTTAAATTTATGGAAAGTTCTCAACACTTCGCTTAATCTTTGCTGCCAAACGGTAACTTCAGTTTGTCTTTTAAACTCTCCGCTGTTTCAGCAAGATCTTTACTTAATCCTTTTGTTTTCTGGGTGAGAGCACCGGCAGTCTCCTTCAAATCGTCCGGAGCAGAACTAATCATTTTTTTAGCATCCTTTGCTGCCTGAGCAGCGCTTTCTTTCGCTTTTAAAGCAGCCTCGACTGCGATTTTCTTGGACGAAGCAAGTACATCCGAAACTGAATTCTGCAATGAGCCCAAATCAAAATTTGTGAGTGAGGCAATGGTTGTATTGGCCAAAGCTTTCACCACAATGAGACTAACCACACTGTACGGATTCGTAATGTTTGAATAGGATTCGTTCAAGTTAATATTAAATTCCTTGACGGAAGGCTGCTCATTGGTTGTTTTTTTGGAGTAATCCCTGAAGACAACCTTTTCCACCTGCAAGCGAAATTCATCAATTTGAATTTCGGGCATTTTCCCGTGTTCTTCTTTTTTCCTCTTAGCCTCCGCTGATTTCTTTTCGTTCTGAACCACTTTTAATGCATCCAAGTTGAGCGTCCCGTCAGCTTTGCGCACAACAACAAATTCCTTCAAGTGAATTCGGATTTCAGGCAAGTGAATTTTACCTTTAAAAAAAGGCTGCAGCATATAATCGACATAAATTTCAGGCATGTCTACCATGACCTTGTCTTCAAAGCCTTTGGGATTGTATAGTTTGAGATCGCGAATCCCAACCGTGGAATCAAGCAGTCCAATACGAAAATGCTTCATGTTCAGTTTCAACCCCGTTACAAATCGAACACCATTTTCAACCGCCATCTTAGCAGCAACATTTTTAGCCAAAATCAAACCGATGATGACAATACCCGTCAAGGCTAAAAGACGCACAGCTTTCTTCATGGCACCCCCTTCACTCATTTTAATTTATATATTGATACCAGTTTGACTAATCTCATGAATATCCCGTTGTGGGAACAGAAGTGTGACATCGACATTTTTTGGTCAGAGATTTTAGTAAACCATGATTGATCCAATCCCCCGCTATAAAGCCAGCCATTAAAATCAGAATGGCCCTGATGACTTGAAAACCGTAATTAACGGCAAATTGAATGGCGGTGTCGATTAACTTTTGAATGGCCGCCACACTTTCTTGAACATCCATCATGATTTCTCCTCAGAAATACAAAGCTTACCAAAAACAAATTTTAATGACAACCGGCTATTATATTGGTGAAAGCTCTTTAATTTATTTTTTTCTCTCCAGATCTACCGCAATGATATCAGGCGTTATCTCTCTCAGGTTAATACCTTGCGGTAAAACTAGGTTTGAGTCCGAAATAGTCGCTTCTTTCGTATTTTTAGTCCAGTCAGATGCATCTATTATCAATTGGAGATTCTTTTTCCTGAAAAAATAAAAATTGCGCCGAGCGCCGGATATGCTGATTTTGACAAACTGGGGGGAATAACCTGCCAACTCAACATCGGACGCCAAACGTCTAAATTGAACAGGGACATAAAACGATTTATAAACAGGCCGTGCGCCATAAACCACGACAAACCAAAGTAAAAAAGCGATTAAAATAGCTAAAACTTTCTCTCGAAAGTTCTCGGTGAAAATGTAATCCGCAAACTTCTTTTGCATGGGCGGATTTATTTCTCTGTAAAATGATTCCAAGATATTTCTTAATTCGTTTTGGTTTTTAACGGCTCGAAGATTACCTCTTCTTGCCACCGAAACAACTCCTCTTTCTTCCGATGCAATCAAACAAAGCGCATCCGTTTTTTCGCTAAGCCCCAGCGCCGCCGCATGCCGGGTACCGCCTTGGTCCAGTTGGCCGAAATTCTTGGATAACGGCAGGTGGGCTGAAAATTGAACGATGAAATTATTTTCGATGATGACCGCCCCATCATGTCCGATGGAATGCGGATCAAAAATACTTTTCAGCAATGGCTCGCTCAAGTTTCCATTTAAATCAATACCGCCTTCCAAGTGTCTGGCAATCAGATCGCGCCCTCGCAAAACAATTAAAGCCCCTATTTTTTCCCTTGAAAAATCAAACAAAGTGCGAATCAGCATGTCAATTTCTTTGGGCGGTAAGTGAAGTTTTCTACCTTTGCGAATACGGCGGTTCAAACTCCACACGGCCACTTGTTCGAAAAAATAACGGATTTCTTCCTGGAAAATAATAATGACTGCGATGAGAACCACCGTAAAGAAACTATGAAAAACGGTGGTGGTTAAGGTGAGGTTGAATTGTCTTGCAAACAAGTACAAACCGCCGACGATAAAAAACCCGATCAATACAAAAGCGGCACGTGTTTTTTTAAACCAAATCAGAACAAAATAAATCATCACGGACATGAAAAGGATATCCAAAAAATCGGGTATTTTAACCGTATGAATGTCACTAAAAAAGTTCAAGCAATACTCCTTAATATTGAGAAGGTCTGTTCCCTTTCAAGTAATTTAATCATAAAATTCTTCGGGCATTATCTCTAGCAATTGGTATTGCGGCTCTATCGTTCCCATAAAATACAATGACAAGCACCGGTAAAACATACCAAAAGGCAGGTGAATGGATAAAACACTAGCCATCAATAAAATAAAGTAAGGGATGCCGACAGCGATTGCGTACGCGATAAATAACCAGTTGACCTTCAATGTTACCGCCAGAAAATAATAAGGGAGACCAAAAACAACAGCACTCAATAATAACACAACAATAAACCAGGCTAGCATGATAAAGCCAATGGCCATCCCAGTGATAATATTCAATCCTATTTTAACAAACAAATAAAACCAAAAAACACGGCGGTTCTCCCGATAAAGCGAAAGAACAGCATGCCAAGCCGGCAAGAAAGTTGAATGCCGCGCCATCATCACCGGTAAAACAAAATCCTCAATCCAAATGTGAAGTACCGAGAAACTCGAGATAATCAGCATGAAAATCAAAACGGATGATCCAAAACGGTTCATCCAAACACTAAATGGTAAA